>Ga0182738_1001880_pt1 | contig 25444 bp, 24 predicted proteins | sample eDN5th30CBELigMG_FD_128876 | JGI IMG/M metagenome (GOLD analysis project Ga0182738, IMG submission 128876) | Enriched Miracle-Growth compost microbial communities from Emeryville, California, USA - eDNA 5th pass 30_C BE-Lig MG (version 2)... ...
GAGCGTCGCCTTCCACGTCGTCATTGGCCTCGGCTTCGCGCTGATGCTGAATTCCGACCGGATCAGCCCGACGAGCCGCGCCGTGCTCCGCGTCCTCTACATCCTGCCGTGGCTGTTCACCGCCGTGATCATCGCCATCATCTGGCGCCTGATCCTCGACCCCAACGGGGTCGCCAACGCCATCCTGATGGCCGCCGGCATCGTCGACTTCAAGGTCGAGTGGTTCTCCTCGCCCAAGACCGCGATCCACGCGCTGACCTTCGTCAACATCTGGGCCGGCTACCCGCTCTACATGGTGACGCTGCTCGCGGGCCTCCAGGGCATCCCGCGCGACCTCTACGAGGCGGCGAGCATCGACGGCGCAGGACCCGTCCGCCAGCTCTGGCACGTCACCCTGCCGCAGCTCAAGCCGATCATCGTCTCGATCGCGCTCCTCGACTTCATCTGGACGATGCAGGTCTTTCCGCTGGTGTGGATGACCACCGGCGGCGGCCCGATCCATGCCACCGAGATGATGAGCATCTACACCTACAAGGCGGCCTTCACGCGCTTCCAGTTCTCGGTCGCGGCGGCGAGCGCGGTGGTGCTGTTCCTGATCTCGATGAGCATGACCTACTTCTACATCCGGCACCAGAAGGCGGTGAGATAGCCGCCATGGCCAACCGCTTCGCCAAGCGCTCCCGCCCCTCGACCTGGCTGCTCTATCTCGGCCTCGCCGCCGGGCTCGTCTTCGCCTGCTTCCCGATCGTGTGGATGGCGTTCACCTCGCTCAAGTCGAACACCGAGATCTTCGAGCTGCCGCCGCGGCTCCTGCCGAAGGTCTTCACCTTCGAGGCCTACGCCTCGATCTTCACCGACCCGGTGAAGCTCCGCTTCTTCTTCAACAGCTACCTGGTCGCCGGCGTCGTGACCGTGCTCACGCTGCTCATCGCGACGCTCGCCGCCTATGCCTTCAGCCGCTACGACTTCCGGCTCAAGAAGCCGTTCAACCTCCTCGTCATCAGCACCCAGACGGTGCCGCCGATCACGCTCCTCATCCCCTATTTCGGGATGGTGGTGGCCTTCGGCATCTTCAACACCTACTGGGCGCTGATCCTCACCTACCTGGTCTTCACGCTGCCCTACGCGATCCTCCTGATGACCGGCTACCTCAACACGCTCCCGAAGGAACTCGACGAGGCGGTGCTGGTCGACGGCGGCACGAGCTGGACGGCGCTGTGGCGCGTGATCGTGCCGATCTCGCTGCCCGGCATCGTCGCCACCGCCGTCTACACCTTCCTGCTCGCCTGGAACGAGTTCCTCTTCGTCCTGACGTTGACCAAGTCGATGGACATGCGGACCGTGCCCATCGGCATCAGCCTCCTCATGGGCCAGCACGCCTTCGAGTGGAACGAGATGATGGCGATGAGCGTGCTCGGCTCGCTGCCGCTCCTCGTCCTCTATCTCATCGCCCAGCGCTACTTCCTCGCCGGCATGACCGCCGGCTCGGTGAAGGCCTAGGGGGACGCCGCCTCAGGCCACCGTGTAGGCGTCCACCGCCTCCTGGTTCAGACTGACGCCGAGCCCGGGCTTCGTCGGCAGCGCGATCCGCCCGTCCGCGAAGACGAGGTCCTCGGCCGCGAGCTCGCGCCGCAGCCGCTCGATGCAGAGCGCCGGCGGCAGGTACTCGATGAAGGCGCAATGCGGGACGACGAAGGCGAGATGCGCCGTCGCCGAGATCGAGATGCCGGTCTTCCAGCAGTGCGGCACGACCGGCAGGCCGCGCTCGCCGGCCATGTCGCACACCGCCTTGGCCTCGCTGATGCCGCCCACCCGTCCGACGTCGGGCTGGGCGACGTGGACGCGGCCCCGCTCGATCAGCTCGCGGAACTCGAAGCGGGTGGAAAGCCACTCGCCCGAAGCGATGCGGATCGGCGAGCGCTCGGCGAGCCTGGCATGTTCGTCGATGTTGTCCGGCCACAGCGGCGTCTCGAGGAAATAGGGCCTGAACTCCGCCCAGTCGCCGATCACCGAGAGGCAGGTGTCGGCGTCCTGCCACAGGTACTGGACGTCGATCATCAGCTCGATGTCGGGGCCGATCGCCTTCCGCACCGCCGCCACCACCTCGGTATGGCGCTCGTAGGACTCCGTCATGCCGCAATGGGCATAGGGCCCGTTCATCGTCACCTCGGTCTTCATCGCCCGGAAGCCGAGGGCCTTGGCATCGAGCGCCGACTGGACCAGCGCGTCGCGATATTCGGCGAACGAGCGCCCCGCCGGCTGCAGCGAGGCATAGGGCGTGATGTGGTCGCGCGCGGCGCCGCCGAGGAGCCGGTGGACGGGCTCGCCCACCGCCTTGCCGCAGATGTCCCACAGCGCCATCTCGATCGCGCCCATGGCATGGACGACGAGGCCGCGGCGGCCGTTCATCGCCGAGCCGACATACATCCGCTCCCAAATCCCCGGGATGTCGAACGGATCGGAGCCGACCACCATCTCCTTGAGCGAGAGGCCCATCGTATGGGTGCCCGGCGCCTCGATGCAGGCCTTCACCATCCACGGATTGGCATCGGTCTCGCCGATCCCGGTGATCCCCGCGTCGGTCTCGACCAGGACGACGACGCTGTCCTGGGCGGACGAGGTCATGCTCACGTCGTAGTCGGGCGCGAGCAGGACGTGGCAGCGGATGTCCGTGACCTTCAGGTTCGGGGCCGGGCCGGAGACCTGGGGACGGATGCGGGAAAGGCTTCTGATCATGACCTCGATCTCTGTTTCGACCGGAACGGCGGGTGGATCATCATAGACGGAAGAGCGGCTCCGCCAGCCCCGTCCTGCCGGGCCGGCAGGCAAAGACGTGGCCGGCCTCGGGACATGCGGCGAGCTCTTCCCCGCTCATGCCCTCGCGCGCGGTGGTGACGACCAGCGTGTCGAGCGCCGCGCCGGCGAAGCAGACCGCGGTCACGTTCGGGCAGGGCAGCGGGATCGTCTGCGCGAGGGTGCCGTCGGGCTCGTAGCGGGCGACGCGCGAGCCGCCCCAGAACGCGATCCAGACGCCGCCGTCGGCGTCGACGGTCATCCCGTCGGGGATGCCCTCGCCGTGGTCGATGAACAGGCGCCGCCGCCGCGGCATCGGATCGTCCGGATCGAGGTCGTAGACGAGGGTGCGCCGGCCGAAGCTGTCGTTGAAGTAGAGGAGCCGGCCGTCGGGAGAGACGGCGGGCCCGTTCGAGACGAGGAAGCCCGCGTCGCCGAGCCGGGCCGGCCCCGTCCCCGCCAGGCACCAGAGCGCGCCGCGCGGCTCGGTCTCGGGCAGGTGATGCGTGCCGATCCACAGCCGGTCGAAGCGATCCATCTTGCAGTCGTTGTAGCCGATCTCGTCGCGGCCCGATTCGGGATCGGCCAGATGCCGCTCGACCCGGCCATCGAGATCGATGACCGAGAGGCCGTTCCCGCCCGAGACGAGGAGGCGCGCGGGATCGGTGGTGGCGATCAGCGCGCCGAGCTGGTTGGGCACGTCGACCGGGAACGAGGCGGTCGCCCCCGTCGCCGGGTCGTGGCGAAAGAGGATGCGGGCGAGGTTGTCGAGCCAGAAGACCTGGCCGGTCGCGGCGTGCCACAGGGCGGATTCCCCGAGGCGCGCCGCCGAGGCATGGAGGACGCGGGGCGTGGTCATGGCGCAGGCTCCTGGTGTAGGGGATAGGTCCCGCCGGCGGTGACGAGGAGATGGCCATGAACGGAAGTCCCGCCGTCACGCTGGGGACCGGCAGCCTCCGCGTCACGGTCACGCCGCGGGTGGGCGGCACGATCGCGTCCATCACGCATATCGGCCTCGGCGCGTCGGTGCTGGGCGCCGTCCCCTGGGATACGACGGACGAGCCCGAGGCCGGCGCGGCGGCCGCCGACGAGCCGGCATGGCTCACGCGCTACTCCGGCGGATGGCCGCTCCTCTTCCCCAATGCCGGCGATGCCTGCGTCGTCGACGGCATCCGCCACGGCTTCCACGGCGAGGCGTCGGTCTCGCCCTGGGCCGTGACCGGCGCGACGCCGGACGCGCTCCGCCTCCGCCGCCGCTTCTTCACCGTGCCTGTCGAGATGACCCGCGCGATCGTCGTCGACGACGACGTGGTCTCCATCGAGGAGACGATCCGCATGGAGGGGCCCGAGGCGCTCGGCGTGATCTGGGGCCATCACCCGACCTTCGGCTCCGACCTCCTCGCCGGCGACTTCGTCATCGAGACCGGCGCCGCCCGCGTCGTCGTCGACGATGCCTACGATCCTCCCGCCAATCCGCTCGCCCCCGGCGGCGCGGGGCGCTGGCCCGCCGCCCCGGGCAAGCGCGGCGCCTACGACCTCTCGCGCCCGGCGGCGCCGGCCGCGCTGCTCGCCTGCCTCACCGACTTCGCGAGGCCCTGGGCGGCGATCCGGCGGCTCGACGCCAGCGTCGGCGCGCTCCTTTCCTGGGACGGCGGCATGTTCCCCCTCGCCTGGCTCTGGTGCGAGCTGGGCGGGACGCCGGACCCGCCCTGGTACGGGCGGGGACGGCTGATCGGGATCGAGCCCAACACCACCTGGCCCGCCGGCGGCCTCGCGCGGGCCCGGGCCGAATCCGCGCCGCTCCTCGCGCTCGAGCCGAACGGCGCGTACCGGTCCTCGATCAGGCTCCACGTCTTCCGGCCGTCGGGGCCGGTCGTCGGGACGGACCGGGACGGACGGGCCGTCTCTTCCTAGCGCGCCGGAAAGCCACGCTTCCGCGCATCGGCCGCGGCGCACCGCATGGCGCATCCCCCGTTGCCTCCCCGCCAGCCGATGCGAGGATTCGCCCCGATCACGGCATCGAACGATTTCCGGGAATACGGACCATTGTCCCGTTTTCCGGACGCCGACGGTAGGGGGACCGGCCTCGCGCCGTCAAGCGCCGAGGCGGCGGGACAATTCCCGTGCCGCATCGGTGACGGCGCCGGCGAGCCGCGCCCGGTTCCGCGCCGTCAGCCGCGCCGATGGCGCGACGACGCTGATCGCGGCGATGCAGCGGCCGCTGCCGTCGATCACCGGGGCGGCGACGCAGCCGGCATGCTCGTTGGTCTCGTTGACCTCGGTGGCGTAGCCCCGCTTCCGCGCCTCCCGGACCTCCGCGACCAGCGTCGCGACGTCGAGCTTGGCACGGCCCGAGGGGGACTGGCGGACGGTGCTCCGCAGGAGCGCCTCGAGCGCCCGGTCGTCGAGGTCGGAGACGAGGAGCCGCCCGGACGCCGCCCAGTTCACCGGCACCCGCGAGCCGACCTGGCTGACGATCCGGATCGGCTTGCTGCCCTCCTCCTTCATCAGCACCAGCATCATCGCCCCGTCGAGAACCGAAAGCTGCACCGTCTCTCCGGTCAGGTCGCGGAGCGCGGCGATCGTCCGGCTGCCGTCCCTGACCAGGTCGACCTGGCTGCGGTAGGCCGAGCCCAGCTCGAAGAGCTTCCGCCCCAGGGACAGGCCCTTGTCGCCGCCGTGCTGCTCGAGATAGCCGGCGCCGGCCAGCGTCTGGACGAGCTCGTAGGCCGTCGACTTGGGGATGCCGAGGCGGCGGATGACGTCCGCCACCGCCACCGGCTTGCCCGACGTCATGATCAGCTCGAGGATGCCGAGCGCCCGGAGGACCGCACGGGTCCCTCCGCTCTCCGCCCTTGCGGCCGCCGGGGTCGCCTTCCCTTCCACCAAGGACCGTCCTGATTTTCCGATATTACGGACCCCTATCCCATATCCCGGCCAGCGCCACAAGGCTCGACGGCGCGCGGAAACCGCGAGAAGATGACGGAAGATGATGCAGGCGGGCCGGCCGCCCTTGACGGGCTTTTCGGGGCCGGCCTAGTCTAGCGTCCGATATTCCAGAGCAATGTCCGATATCTCGGACTTGCCCGCCACCCACGCGCCGGCGGCGACGCGCCGCCCGGCAGAAAGCGGTACCGATGGCATTGCTGGACGGTCAGACGTGTCTGGTGACCGGCGCCGGCCAGGGCCTGGGGCGGGCCGTGGCGCTGGAGATGGCTGCCGAAGGCGCCCGGGTCGTTCTCCTCGAGCGCAATCCCGAGACGCTGCGGAGCGTCCTCGCCGAAATCACCGCGAAAGGGCTGGCGGGCGAGGGCCACGCCCTCGACGTCACCGATCACGCGGCCTATGGGGGAATCGTCGACGTCGTCGCCGCCCGGCACGGCGCCATCCACGTGCTCGTCAACAACGCCGCCATCAGCCCGCCCTCCCGCACGATCCTCGACGACACCATGGAGGACTGGCGGAAGACCATCGCGGTCGACCTCGAATCCGTCTACGTCGGCTCGAAGCTGGTCGCCCCGCACATGGTCGCGGCGAAGTACGGGCGCATCATCCACGTCTCCTCGGTGCAGAGCTTCGTCTCGAGCGGCTTCGTGGGCGCCTACAATGCGGCCAAGGGCGGCATCGGCGGGCTGACCAAGTCGATGGCCGTGGAGCTCGGCGCCCACGGCATCCTGGTGAACGCCGTCGCGCCCGGCTTCATGCTGACCCCGATGTCGTTCGTCGACGGCGTGAACGAGACCGAGACGCCGGAATTCCTCGACTGGTACGTGGCGCGCGGGAAGATCCCGCTCCGCCGCACCGGTCTTCCCGAGGATGTCGCGGGGACGGTGGTGTTCCTGGCATCTTCCTATTGCCGCTACATGACCGGCCAGACGCTCGTCGTCGACGGCGGCCTCACCAGCACGTTCTGATCGCGGCGAAAGACCGCGTCTCGAAGGAAATACACGCAGGCAACAAGGGGATGGGACCATGACGACAGGCAGGTGGAACGGGACTCTCTCGCGTCGGAGGTTCCTGCAGACGGCGGCGGCGGGAACGGGCGGACTGGCTCTGGGCGGCCTGATGCCCTCGCTGGCGGCGCAGGCGGCGGACACCACGCTCGAGATGTGGTGGTGGGGCGAGCAGGAGCTGCCCGGCCTCCAGGCCTTCCTCGACGAGAGCGTCGCCGCCTACAAGGACGCGACGGTCAACACCATGCTGCAGGACACCGCCGTGGTGATCTCGCAGTTCCAGACCGCGGCAGCCGCGGGCAAGGCGCCGGACATCCAGTACCTCTGGAACGGCATCTACCACATGGAGAGCGTCTGGCTGGGGTACCTCCGGGGGCTCAACGGCCTCGTCGACGCCGAGGTCATCAAGGCCTCGAACCCGACGCTGCTCAGCCAGTACGGCGGCGACGTCTACCGCGTCGGCTGGTACCCGATCCCGATGCTCTGGTACTACAACAAGGAGCTCTTCGACCAGGCCGGCCTCAATGCCGACGAGCCGCCCAAGACGTGGGAGGCGTTCCTCGCGGCCTGCGAGGCGCTGAAGTCCAAGGGGATCAGCCCGGTCGGCGGCGGCATCCAGGACGGCTACTGGGGCGAGTGGTACCTCGGCCACGCCCTCCCCCAGAATCTCGACTCGGTCGGCGAGGCGCTGGACCTGTTCATCGGCGAGCGCGATTTCCGCGACCCGAAATACTACGCGCTCTGGACCAAGCTCGAGGAGCTGAAGAAGGCTGGCTTCCTCAACGACGACATGTCCTCGCTCGAGCTCTATCCCGGCATCGACCTGATCGTGGCCGGCAAGCTCGCCATGGGCGAATCCGTCGGCACGCGGCTGCCGGCCGACAGCAAGGCCACCGACGGCCAGATCGGCGTGATGGTGATGCCGGTCTACGGCACCGGAAAGCTCGCCGGAAAGCCGATCATGGATACTCAGGGCCTCGGCATCGCAGCCGGCTCGAAGAACCCCGAGGCGGCGGCCGCCTTCCTCGAGTTCCTCCACTCGCCCGAGCGGCTCCAGGCCTTCTGGGAGAAGACCGGCTGGATCCCGTCGAACACGAACTTCGACACGAGCGTGGTCACCGACCCCGCCGTCAAGGCGATGTGGGAGGACTGGGCGCTGTCGCCGAACATCCCCTACGTCTCGAACCTCACCCCCGGCCAGTTCTACGAGCAGGCCATGGTGCCCGCCGCGCAGCAGGTCATCGAGGGCCAGATCACCGGCGAGGAGGCCGGCGACCTCGCGGCGCGGGTCGTCCAGGAATGGCGCGACTTCAACCCCGACCTCGTCGACAAATACAAGAGCTGGGCGAAGGACCTCGCCTGACCCCCGCGGAGTGACCGCCCGGGCGCTCCCGAGGGAGCGTCCGGGCGCCGCCGGCCTTCGGCCCCCGCGCGAAACGATCCGGACCCCGCACCGACACGATGAACAGAAGCCGTTTCGCGCCCTATCTCTACGTCGCGCCGCTGGTCGTCCTCCTCGCCTTCGTCTTCGGCTACCCGGTCGTCCGCAACATCGAGTTCAGCTTCAAGATGGTCCGCGGCATCGACGGACCGTGGATCGGCCTCCGCAACTACGAGCTCGTGCTGGGGCAATCCCTCTTCTGGGAATCGGTGAGCCACAACCTCCTCCTCCTCCTCGCCATCCCGGTGATGGTGGCGGTCTCGCTCCTGATCTCGATCCTCCTCTACGAGCGGCTGCGGGGCTGGAAGGCCTACAGGATCATCCTCTTCATCCCCTACATCCTCGCGATCCCGATCATCGCGGTGGTGATGAAGCGGATGTTCCAGTTCAACGGGCCGGTGAACGAGGTCCTCCGCTGGCTCAGCCTCGACTTCATGGCGCTCGACTGGATCGGCTCGTCCGACGTCGCGCTGTGGACGGTGATGCTCCTCATCATCTGGCGCGAGTCGGCGCTCGGCATCATCCTGTTCCTCGCCCGGCTCCTCAGCCTCGACGAGTCGCTGATCGAGGCCGCCAAGATCGACGGCGCCAACTGGTGGCAGCGGGCGACCCGGGTGCTCCTCCCCCAGATGCGCGGAGTGATCGAGTTCTTCGTCGTGGTGAGCGTGATCACCATGCTCTCGGCGGTGTTCGCCTACGTCTACATGATCGGCGGCGGCCGCGGCGGCCCCGGCACGTCGACCATGGTGGTCGAGCTCTACATCTACAACGCGCTGATCCGGAGCAGCCTGCCCGGGATCGCGGCGGCGGTCTCGGTGATGCTGCTCGCCGTCTCCGCGCTCCTCATCTACCCGCTGTTCAGGGTCCGCAGCCGGGACGACGGGACCGGCCGATGAGCGCCCCGCACACCAGCCCCGCGGCATCGGGAGGTCGCGTTGCGCGTCGATAGCCCCCTCAAGCACGCCATCCTGATCGTCGCGAGCATCCTCGCGCTCCTGCCGACGGCGTTCATGATCGCCACCTCGCTCAAGAGCCAGGACGAGTACGCCGTCGACAAGGTCGGGCTGCCGGACGTGCCGGTGTTCGAGAACTTCCGGAGCGTGATCTTCGACAGCCCGTTCTTCGCGTGGATGCTCAACAGCGCCATCCTGGTCGTCGGGGCGGTGGCGCTGAGCGCCGTCGTCTCGTGCCTCGCCGCCTTCGCCATCGCCCGGATGGAGTTCAAGGGGCGGGACGCGCTGTTCTCGGTCAGCACCGCGCTGATGGCGGTGCCGCCGGTGGTGATGATCGTCCCCCTCTTCGTGCTCTATACCCAGCTCTCGCTGATCAGCACCTACCAGGGCGCGATCGTGATCTATGCCGGGCTGATCACGCCGTTCTCGGTCTATCTCCTGACGACCTTCTTCCGCACCCTGCCGGAGGAGCTGTTCGAGGCCGCCCGCGTCGACGGCGCCGGCGACCTCCGGATCCTGTGGAAGATCGTGCTGCCGCTCTCGCTGCCGGCGCTCCTGACGCTGGTGGTGGTCAACGCCCTCTACGTCTGGAACGACCTGCTCATCGCCATCATCTTCCTCCAGGACGACGCCAAGCGTACCCTGATGGCGGGGATCAGCGTCTTCCAGGGGCGCTACAACAACCAGATTCCGCTCACCATGGCGGGGATGGTGATCGCCAGCGCGCCGATGCTCATCCTCTACATCCTGTTCCAGAAGTACTTCATCCGCGGGCTCATGGCCGGGGCGGTGAAGTAGCTCCGCAGCCCTCCGCCCGGGGACGGCGGCTGGCGCGATTTGACAAGCATGGCGGTCTTCTGCGAAGGACACGGCGAGCTTGGGAGAGGCATTTTGCGGGGACCGGAAGGCCAGGGCGCGACCGATGCGTCGGCGGCATCGCAAGCCGCCCCATCGCCGTTCCGCCGCTCCGCGCTGCTCGCCCCTGGAATGATCCCCTGATGACCGAGGACGCCGGACACGGGATGGCCCTCCAGATGAGGGCGATCTCGAAATCGTTTCCAGGGGTGAAGGCTCTCCACGCCGTGGACCTTGCCGTCCGCAAGGGCGAGGTCCACGCCATCGTCGGCGAGAACGGGGCGGGCAAGTCCACGCTCATGAAGATCCTTGCCGGCGTCTACGACCCCGACGAGGGGTCGATCGAGGTCATGGGCAACCCGGTCGGGACCCTCAGCCCGCGCGAGGCGCGCGACCTCGGGATCGGCATGATCTACCAGGAGCTGAACCTCGTGCCCGACCTCACGGTCGCCGAGAACATCAGCCTCGGCGCCATGCCCCAGCGCGGCCCCTTCGTCGACTATCGCGGGCTCGCCGCGCGGGCGCGGGCGGTACTCGCCGAGCTCGATGCCGACATCGACGTCGGGACCCGGGTCGGGGACCTCTCGCTGAGCCAGCAGCAGCTCGTCGAGATCGCCAAGGTCGTCTCCCGGAACCCGAGCATCGTGGTCTTCGACGAGCCCACCTCCTCGCTCGGCGAGAAGGAGACGCGGATCCTCTTCAACGTGATCGGGAGGATGCGGCAGTCGGGGATCGCCATCCTCTACATCAGCCACCGGCTCCAGGAGGTCATGGAGATCGGCGACCGGGTCACCGTGCTCCGCGACGGGCGCAACATCGAGACCCGCGACGTCGCCGGCATCACCCCCGACGAGATGGTCCGCCTGATGGTGGGCCGGGAGCTGACGGAGATGTTCCCGAAGCTCGACCTCGCCATCGGCGAGCCCGTCCTCAGCGTGTCGGCGCTCCGGCGCGCGCACCAGTTCGAGGACGTCACCCTCGACGTGCGCGCCGGCGAGATCGTCGGCCTCGCGGGCCTCGTCGGCTCGGGCCGGACGGAGGTGGCGCGGGCGATCTTCGGGCTCGACCCCGCCGAGGGCGGCGAGATCAGGGTGCGCGGCAAGACCGTGCGGATCCGGAGCGCGCGCGAGGGCGTGGCCGCCGGCATCGCGCTCGTGCCCGAGGACCGCAAGCGCGAGGGAATCGTCCCGGACCTGCCCGTCCGCGAGAACTTCACCCTGCCCCTCATCGGCAAGATCACGCGGTTCTTCCTCGTCCTCGCCGGCCGTGAGCGCTCGACCGTCCAGCAGCTCGCCGACCGGCTGAACCTCAACCCGCCGCGCATCGAGCGCCCCATCGGGACGTTCAGCGGCGGCAACCAGCAGAAGGTGGTCCTCGGCAAGTGGCTGCTCGCCAAGCCGGCCGTGCTCATCCTCGACGAGCCGACGCGCGGCGTCGACGTGGGCGCCAAGGCCGACATCCACCGCATCATCGGCGAGTTCGCCGAATCCGGCGGGGCGGTGCTGATGATCAGCTCGGAGCTGCCCGAGCTGCTCGCCGTGTGCGACCGCATCTTCGTGCTCCACGAAGGCGGCCTGGTCGCCGAGATCCCCCGCGCCGCCGCGACCGAGGAATCGGTGATGCGCGCCGCCACCGGCCAAGTCGACGCATGACCCTCCAGACCTCCGAGCCGGGTGCCCGGCCTGCCGCCCCGGCCGCGTTTTCCGCGGGCAGCCTCCTCAGCATGCTGAGCATCCCGCTCGCGATCGTCGCGCTGATGGTGCTCGGCAGCTTCGTCTCGCCGTCCTTCCTCACGGCCCGCAACCTCATCAACATCCTCAACGCCTACTCCGCGGTCGGGCTGGCGGCGATCGGCAGCACGTTCGTCGCGGTCTGCGGCGGCCTCGCCGACCTGTCGATTCCGGCCAACGTCGCCATGGGCGCGCTGGTCGCCCTCGGCGCGCAGTCGCTGGTCGGCCCGGTGCCGGCCGCGCTCCTCGGCATCCTCGTCGCCTCGCTGGGCGGGCTGATCAACGGGGTGCTGATCGGCTACGTGCGCATCAACCCCATCATCGTGACCCTCGGCTCGGGCTTCCTCCTCCTCGGGCTCGCCCAGCTGCTCGTCGGCGGCGGCATCGTCTACGCCGAGCCCAGCGCCTTCGGCAGCTTCGTCGCCGGCAATCTCCTCGGCGTGCCGGTGTCCGTCTGGATCTTCTTCATCGTCGCGCTGCTCCTCCACGTCGTCCTGTCCCGCACGCCCTTCGGGCGCTGGAACTTCGCGGTGGGCGGGAACTACGAGGCGAGCGCCGCCAGCGCCGTCCCGGTCCGCTTCACCAAGGCGACGGCATTCGTGCTCACGGGCCTCCTTTCCGGGATGTGCGGCGTGCTCATCGCCTTGAGCCTCGGGCAGGCGCGCCCGATCATCGGCGCGGGCTACGAGTTCGTCGCCATCACGGCGGTGGTGATCGGCGGCACCAGCCTCTTCGGCGGCCGCGGCAGCATCCTGCGGACCGTCGGCGGGGTGATCATCCTCGCGCTCATCAGCAACCTCATCGTGCTGATCGGATGGCCGACGCCGGCCACGGGCCTCGCCACCGGGAGCATCCTCCTCGTGGTCGTGGCCATCGACGCCTATCTCCGACGCCGGACGGGGACCCAGTGATGCCCGCCAGCCTCAAGACGCTCGGCAGTCTCGTCGTCCGCTACCGCCTCCTGGTGATGCTTGCCGGGGTGCTGGTGTTCGGCGGCTTCACCCAGGACGACTTCCTCACCCTGACGACGTTCCAGTCGATCCTCGACCGCGCCGCTGTCGTCGGCTTCCTCGCCCTCGGGCTGACGCCGATCCTCATCGCGGGCCAGATCGACCTGTCGATCGGCTCGGTCATGTCGCTGGCGGCCTACGCCGCGATCGCCCTCCAGCCCGAGCTGGGCAGCCTGCCCGCCGCGTTCGCCGGGCTCGGCGTCGGCATGCTGGCAGGGGCGATCAACGCCGTGATCGTGGTGGGCTTCAAGGTCACGTCGCTGGTCGCGACGCTCGCCACGCTCCTGATCGGGGCGTCGCTCGCGCTCCTCATCTCCAACGGGCAGCCGGTGAGCTCGGCCGACCCGATGTTCGGCCTCGCGCTGACCAACGAGTTCCTCACCGTCCTCTCGCCCCGGTCCGCCCTGTTCATCGCGGCCGCGCTCGTGATGTTCGTCTGGCTCAAGGCCACGCCGAGCGGCCGCAACCTCTACGCCGTCGGCAGCAGCATGCCGGCGGCGATCTCCGCCGGCATCAACGTCAACGGCTACGTCGCGGGCATCTTCGTCCTCTCGGGCTTCTGCGCGGGGGCAGCGGGCGTCCTTCAGGCCCTCAGCGCCGCCACCGGGTCGCCGCTCGCCGGCTCCGCGCTGCTGATCCCGGCGATCACCGCCGTGGTCATCGGCGGCACCCGCCTCGAGGGCGGGCGCGGCTCGTCGCTCGCGACGCTCGGCGGCGTCGTCGCCCTCGGCGCGCTGACGACGCTCTCAGAGTACAATGGCATCCCGTCCTATACGCAGGCCGTCTACACTGGCCTCATCCTGATTCTGCTCATCACGCTCGACCGGATCGCCGGCGGCAATGGCGGAAAGACGACCCGCACGCTGAGAAGCGCCGCGGTGAAGCAAGCATAGAAAAAGGAGGAACTTCATGAGCATTCGTCGGAACATCCTGCTCGGGGGCGCACTGTCCGCGCTCGCGGTCGCATTCGCCGGGCCCGTCGCCGCCGAGGGCGTCGAGGGCAAGTCGATCTGCTACATCACCGCAGCGAACTCGCACTTCTACGTCACGCCCGCCAACGAGGGCGCCCAGGCCGCCGCCGACGCCGCCGGCGTCGAGCTGACGATCGTCAGCGAGGAGTTTTCGCCGCAGACCGGCGCGGACCAGCTCAACAGCTGCGTTTCCCGCAAGGTCGACGGCATCCTCCTGTGGCCGCTCGACGCCAACAGCTACCTGCCGGGCCTTCTCAAGGCGCAGCAGGCCGGCATCCCGGTGGTCGCCATCGACACCAAGGCGGGCGAGGAGTCGATGAAGCTCATCGCTTCCTTCGTCGGCGCCGACAAGTACGGCCAGGGCCAGATCAGCGCCAAGCAGATGAACGAGGCCCTCGGCGGCGAAGGCGACGTCGTCATCATCGCCGGCCAGGCGGGCAAAAACACCACCATCATGCGGACGGACGGCTTCCTCGCCGACAAGGCCGAGGGCATCAACATCCTCGCCACGGTGAACGCCGACTTCGACCAGCAGAAGGCGCTCGTCGTCTCCCGCGACCTGCTCACCAAGTTCGGCGACCAGATCGACGGCGTCTACGCCGAGGACGATGCGATGGCCGCCGGGTTCCTCCGGGCCCTCAAGGAGAGCGGCCTCGACATCACGCCCGTCGTCCTCGGCATCGGCGGCACGAAGACCGCCTTCGACGCGATCAACGCGGGCGAGATGACCAGCACCATCATGCAGCCGCCGTTCGAGAACGGCCGGCTCGCGGTCGAGACGCTGACCAAGGTCATGGCCGGCGAGACGGTCGGGGCCGACGTCCCGCTCGAGAACACCGTGGTCACCAAGGACAACATCGGCGACTACAAGCCGGCGATGTAGGCCGCAACCCGGCGACGGGGCCGGCCATGCCGAAGGGCGTGGCCGGCCTCCGCCAGGCACGGCGACGATTGGGGGGCGGCCGAGGATCGGCCGGGGGAGGCGCACCGGACATGCAGTACCGAAAGCTCGGCAACACCGGCCTCGAGATTTCCGCCGTCAGCTTCGGCACCGGCTCGCTCGGCGAGCTGTTCGGCCCGCTGGACGAGGCCGATGCCCTCCGGCTGGTCGACGAGGCGATCGATTCGGGCATCAACTTCATCGACACGTCGCCCTTCTACGGCAGCGCGGAATACCGGCTCGGCAAGGCGCTGCCGGGCAAGCGCGACAAGGTCATCCTCGGGACCAAGGCGGGCCGCTACGGGCTGACCGACTTCGACTATTCCGGCAAGCGGGTGCGCGACAGCGTCGAGGCGAGCCTCCGCCTGATGCGCACCGACCATCTCGACATCCTCCAGCTCCACGACATCGAGCATGTGCCGCTCGAGCGCGTCCTCAACGAGGGCTACGCGGCGCTGGTGGCGCTGCGCGACGCCGGGAAGTGCCGCTACATCGGGATGACCGGCTATCCGCTCGCGACCATGCGGCGCGTCATGGCGGAGGTCGACCTCGACGTGCTCCTCACCTATGCGCACGGCACGCTCCTCGACAATTCGATCGGCGAACTCCAGCCCCTCGCGCAGTCGCGCGGCGTCGGCCTCATCAATGCCGCGGCCCTCACCCTCGGCCTTCTCTCCCCGCATGGGTCGAACGTCAGCTTCGAGCATCCGGCGTCTGCCCCGGTCCGCGAAGCCGCCGCCAGGATGGTCGCGCTGTGCAAGCAGCGCGGCGTCGACCCGGCCTTCATCGCCAACCAGTACGCGATCCAGAAATCGGGATGCGCGACCACCGTGGTCGGCGTCGGGAAGAGCCGGCACCTCGCCTCGGCGATCGCCGCGGTCTCGACCCCGATGGACGAGGCGCTCGTCGCCGAGCTCATCGCTCTCCGCCCGCCGGAGGGCGAGCGCCAGTGGATCAGCGGCCTGCCGGCGAACAACTGAGGCCTGCCCTTCGAGGCGCGGCGTCGCCGGCACTTGAACTTTCCCGCGGCACCGGTCACTGTCGTCAGTCCGAAATTCCGCCGGCGCGCGCCCTGCGCTGCCCGGCCCACTTCCAGGGAACGGACCACATCCATGCGCGCGACGGTCGAGCGATCGCACCTTCTCAAGTCCCTCAACCACGTCCACCGCGTGGTCGAGCGCCGGAACACGATCCCGATCCTGTCGAACGTCCTGGTCAAGGCCGACGGCGGCAAGCTCACCCTCAAGGCGACCGACCTCGACCTCGAGATCACCGAGACGGTGCCGGCCGAGATCGGCCAGGCCGGCGCCACCACCGTGCCCGCGCACATCCTCTACGACATCGTCCGGAAGCTGCCCGACGGGGCCGAGGTGTCGCTCGACACGGGCGACGGCTCGCAGCTCACGGTCAAGGCCGGACGCTCGCGCTTCGCCCTCCAGGTCCTCCCCGAGGCCGACTTCCCGGACCTCACGGCGGGCGATTTCCCCACCCGCTTCCACCTCAAGGCGAGCGACCTCCGGAAGCTCATCGACCGCACCCAGTTCGCGATCTCGACCGAGGAGACGCGCTACTACCTCAACGGCATCTACCTCCACGTCGTCAGCGTTGATGAGGCGCCGATGCTGCGCGCCGTCGCCACCGACGGCCACCGCCTCGCCCAGGCCCAGCTCGCGGCGCCGGACGGCACCAGCGGCATGGCCGGCGTGATCGTGCCACGCAAGACCGTCGGCGAGATCCAGAAGCTGGTCGACGACCCCGAGACGGAGGTCGAGGTCGAGCTTTCCGACACCAAGATCCGCGTCACCTTCGGCACGGTGGTGCTCACCTCGAAGCTCATCGACGGCACCTTCCCCGACTATGTCCGGGTGATCCCGCAGGGCAACGACAAGGTGCTGAAGGTCGACAAGGCCGAGTTCGCCGGCGCCGTCGACCGCGTCTCGACCGTCTCCAGCGAGCGCGGCCGGGCGGTGAAGATCGCGCTCTCCGAAGGGCGCATGGTGCTCTCGGTCAACAATCCCGATTCGGGCAGCGCCACCGAGGAGGTCGGCGTCGACTACGCGAGCGACGCCCTCGAGATCGGCTTCAATTCCAAGTACCTCCTGGACGTGACCTCCCAGCTCGAGACCGAGACCGCCGAGTTCCGCTTCGCCGATCCCGGCTCGCCGACGCTCATCCAGGACGATGCGTCCAGGGACGCGCTCTACGTCCTCATGCCGATGCGGGTGTGAGCCTCACACCGGCAGGGCGGTCGTCGAGAGGATCTCCTTCAGGACGAAGAACGTGCGGATCTGGCGGACGCCGGGGAGGCTGATGATCGCCTCCGCGTGCAGCCGGTTGAAATCCGCGATGTCGCGCGTGCGCAGCACCAGGAAGTAGTCGAATTCGCCCGCGACGAGGTGGCACTCGAGGCAGCCGGGGATGCCCACGGCCGCCGCCTCGAAGGCGCCGAAGTCTGACGGCGTCGAGCGGTCGAGCACCACCCCGACGACGACCAGCGTCGTCATGTCGATCCGCGCCGGATCGAGCACCGCCACGGTGCGGCGGATGTAGCCGGCCTCGCGGAGCTTCTCGACCCGCCGCAGCGTCGCCGCCGGGCTGAGATGCACCCGCTCGGACAGCGCCGCGTTGGTGATCGAGGCATCCTCCTGGAGAAGCCGCAGGATGTTGCGGTCGATACGGTCGAGCGGCGGCACCGTCCCGTCCGTTGATGGCGCACTTTTCCCTCGTCGTACTCCGGTCTTGCGCATGTGATGCTTCCAATTGGGGATACCTGCCGAATTATCATCTGCAATAGCCGCAAACAACGCAATTGCCATCGACGCGTTGGGCCCTCATCATTCCGGCCACCGTTCAGCCGGAGGCCGCGCCATGAACCTCGACAGGTTTCCCCGCCACAAGCTCACGTTCGGCCCGACCCCGATCGAGCCCCTCCCCCGGCTCTCGGCCCATCTCGGTGGCAAGGTCGAGATCTTCGCCAAGCGCGAGGACATGAATTCCGGCCTCGCCTTCGGCGGCAACAAGGTGCGGAAGCTCGAGTATCTGGTGCCCGACGCGCTGGCCGAGGGCTGCGACACGCTGGTCACGATCGGCGGCGTCCAGTCGAACCACACCCGCCAGGTCGCCGCCGTCGCCGCCAAGCTCGGCCTCAAGTGCCGGCTGGTCCAGGAGAGCTGGGTGAACTGGCACGACGCGGTCTACGACCGGGTCGGGAACATCCTGATGAGCCGGGTGCTCGGCGCGCAGGTCGAGCTCGTCGACGAGGGCTTCGGCATCGGCTTCAAGGAGAGCTGGGAGAACGCGCTCGAGGACGTGCGCCGGAAGGGCGGCAGGCCCTACGCGATTCCCGCCGGCGCCTCGGACCATCCGCTCGGCGGCCTCGGCTTCGTCGGCTTCGCCGAAGAGGTGCGGGCGCAGGAGAAGGAGCTCGGCTTCCGCTTCGACTTCGTCTTCGTCTGCTCGGTGACGGGCAGCACGCAGGCCGGCATGGTGGTCGGCTTCGCCGCGGACGGCCGCGCCGACCGCGTCATCGGCATCGACGGCTCGGCGACACCGGTGGAGACGAAGGCGCAGATCCTCCGCATCGCCCGACGGACCGCCGAAGCGGTCGCCCTCGGCCGCGACATCACCGACGCCGACGTCGTCCTCGACACCCGCTACGCCTATCCCGAATACGGCGTCCCCTCGGCCGAGACGCTCGAGGCGATCCGCCTCTCGGCCCGGCTCGAGGGCATGATGACCGACCCGGTCTACGAGGGAAAATCGATGCAGGGCATGATCGACATGATCGCGCGCGGCGAGATCCCCGCCGGCGCACGCGTCCTCTACGCCCACCTCGGCGGCGTGCCCGCGATCAACGGCTACAGCTACCTGTTCCGGAACGGGTAGGACGGCGGGTCCGTCCTCGCGGATCGCCGCATCAGCCCGCCGACTTCGCCCACGTCTCCCGGATGAGGTCCTTCAGCATCAGGGATTCCTTCCAGCGATCGGTGGTGTCGTTGCCGTCCGGCCCGGTGATCGCGTAGGGCTTCGGCCCGAACTCGCAGACGAAGGCGCAGGTGGCGTCGGCCGGGTTGCGCGTCCGCCAGCTCCGGAAACCGTAGTCCCACCAGTCGAGGAAGGTGTCGAGCCACATCTTGTGGTGGGGGAACGAAATCTCGATCTGCACCTGCTCGCGGCTCGCGACGCGGCCGTGGAAGGCCCAGGAATGGTCGAGGATCTCGTGGATATAGCCGTGGTTGGTCTCGTCGATCGGCCAGGCGAACTCGCGGCCGACGAGGAAGTGCGAGAGGTCGGCGAGGAGCTTGAGGTTGGGGAACTGCTCGAGCAGGTCGAGGACGAAGAAGAGGTCCGTCGTCATCCGGTCGCGGTGGGTCTCGATGTAGACCGGGAAGTCGACCTCCTCGGCGAGGCGCTGCCAGCCCTCGATGAGCGGGATGCAGTCCGCCATCTTCCGCGGCCGGACGTCGGGCTGGATGTCGAGATGATGGAGGCGGAACTCGGTCGCGTTCTCGAGCGCCGGCTTGAGGTCGTCCACCGTCCTCGGGAAGCACTGGCCCTCGCCGGTGAGGTTGTGGGCCTTCATCAGCTCCGCCATGCGGCGGCACTTTTCGCGGTCGCGCCAGTCCGCCGAGAAGCCGTCGAAGCCGGCCTCCACGATCATCTCGACGTTCTCCTCGAGACTGCGCTCGAAGCCGTCGGTGTGGCGGCGCTCCATCGCCCAGAGGGCCTGGAAGACGAGTAGCTTCTGCAAGGCGTGCGCTCCCTTTTCTCTCGCGTCGCGCGGGTGGACTGCCGAACGGCCTCAGGCCGCCCGTTCCCGCATCAGTGTCTTGAGGTTGACCGCCGGGTCGGCGAGCGCCGCCGGGTCGGGATAGAGCCCGCGCTCGATCATCATCTGGCCGAGGCGGATGACGCGCCCGATGGCGGCATTGGGGCCGAGCCCACTCGCCGCCACGAGCCGCCCGTCGGCATCGAGATGGAACAGGACCAGCGCATCGCCCTCGCCCGGCCGCACCACCGTCGCGCGGCCGAGGTCGGGGAAGCCGGCGACCTGGATCGTGAGCTCGTACTGGTCGGACCACATCCACGGCACCGCGCTCGCCGGCTCGACCCCGCCGAGCATGTTGCGCGCCGCGACCGGGCCCTGATCCTCGGCGTTCTTCCAGCTCTCGAGCCGGACGTGGCGGCCGACGAGGTCGTGGACGAAGGCGCAGGCGTCGCCGGCCGCGAAGATCGCCGGGTCCTCGGTGCGGAGCGTGCGGTCGACGACGATGCCGTTGTCGACGGGAAGGCCCGCCGCGGCGGCGAGGGCCACCCGGGGCGTGACGCCGACGGCGACCAGCACGGTGTCGGCGGCGATCTCCGTCCCGTCCGCGAGGCGGACTCCGGCGACCGCGGCGTCGCCGAGGATCGCCGCCACCTCGGCGCCGAGCCGGATGTCGACGCCGGCGGCACGGTGCCGGGCCCGCATCCGCGCCTCGATCGGCTCGGGCACGCCGCGCGCCATCAGCCGCGGCGCGGTCTCGACGACGGTGACGGCGGCCCCGAGCCCGGCCGCGCTCGCCGCAACCTCGAGGCCGATGAAGCCGCCGCCGATGATCACCAGCCGGTGGCCGGGCCCGAGCCGGGCACGGAGCGCCTCCGAATCCGCCACGTCGCGCAGCACCGCCACGCCGGGAAGGCCAGCGCCGGGCAGCGGCAGGCGCCGCGGCTCGGCCCCCGTCGCGAGAAGAAGCCGCTCGTAGGGAATCACCCGCCCGTCGGACAGCACCACCTCGCGCGGCCCGCGCCGGATCTCGGCGACGGTGGCCCCGGCGACATGGTCGATGTCGAGCCGGCCCCAGGCATCCGCGTCGTAGAGCGTGAAGTCGGCCAGCGCCTTCTCGCCGGTCAGCATGCCCTTCGACAGCGGCGGCCGTTCGTAGGGCAGGCCCGGCTCGGCGCCGATCACCGTCACCGCCCCCTTCCACCCCGCCTCGCGAAGCGCATGGGCGGCGCGCCCGCCGGTGTGGCCGCCGCCGACGATCACCATGCCGCGCCGCTCAGGCATCGGCGCACCGCGCGGCGGCCGGCGGGCGGAAGCCGGGTTGCGGGACGGGGCGCGAGGCGTGGGCCATGGCTTCTCGACATCTTCCTTGGCGGACCGCAGCGGTGGCGGGCGGGAGCCGCCGGTCGATAGGACAGTCGCGGACTCCGGACAAGGCGACGCGGCCGCCATTCTGCGACAGGGCGCTTGCAGATTGACGAATGGCGGCTCTTCCGGTCATCCGAAAACTTGAGGGGAACGCATCACCGGTCGCGGCCGCGCGTCGCCGGCGGCCGGTGCCCATGGCAAGGTGGCGCGAGACCAACGAAGGAGGACATCCATGCAGCGAATGGGCGCGGTTATCCGGCTCAAGCCGGGGACCATCGAGGAATACAAGCGGCTCCACGCCGCGGTGTGGCCTACGGTGCTCAAGCAGATCGCGGACAGCAACATCCGCAACTATTCGATCTTCCTCCGCGAGCCGGAGAACCTGCTCTTTGCCTGCTTCGAGTACCACGGGACCGACTATGCCGCCGACATGGAGCGCATGGCCGCCGACCCGGAGACCAGGCGCTGGTGGGAGGTGTGCGGGCCGCTCCAGCAGCCGCTCGACACCCGCAAGGAGGGCGAATGGTGGGCGCCCATGGAGGAAGTGTTCCACACCCCGTGACGGGTGCCGACAACGGGGCGGGGCGCGGAGCGAAGCGTTCGGCGCCGCCCCGCGCCACCGAGGCCTCTATTCCGCCGCGAGCGGCGCCGCCGCGCCGGGAGTGAACGGCTTCGCCGTCGGCGGAAGCTGCCGCTTCACGTAGTAGTAGGGGTCCCGCCACTGCTGGAGGATGGCCGGGACGATCTCCTGGTACGCCTCCCAGAAGCCGCCATAGGGCTTCGGCGTGTCGTCCTTCATCTCGGCGTGGAGATGCTTGAGGTTGTAGTAGGGCACCATGGGGAACATGTGGTGCTCGACGTGGTAGTTCATCTCCCAGTAGAGGAACCGCACGATCGGGTTCATGTAGACCGTGCGGCAGTTCAGCCGGTGGTCGAGCACGTCCTCGGCGAGGCCGGCATGCTGGGTGAGGCCGGTGGTGAGGTAGAGCCAGGCGCCGTAGAGCGAGGGCAGGCCGATATACATCAGCGGCATGATGCTCCAGGCCGCGAGCGCCAGCGCGATCGTGGCGACGTAGATCGCAAGGTGGATGCGGGCGGTGGTGGTGACCCGGCCCCACTCGGACTGGGGGATGAAGGTCTTTTCCTCGTCGGTCAGCCGGCCGCCGGCATGGAGGAAGACCTTCTTGAAGTAGACGCGCGCCTGCGGGATGCCGAGGAACGACAGCCCGATCTCGAGGAGGTTCGGCGGCCGCGGCACGCCGATCTCGGGGTCCCGGCCGACGATGATCGTGTCGGTATGGTGCCGGGTATGGCTCCAGCGCCAGACATCGGGCTCGCGCAGCATCATGAACGAGGCGATCTCGTAGACCACGTCGTTCATCCACTTGGTGCGGAAGGCGGTGCGGTGGCCGCATTCGTGCCAGCGCGAATCCATCGCCGAGCCGTAGAGGGCGCCATAGGCGATGAAGAAGGGGACGCTCCACCAGGTGCCCCAGGTGAGGAAGCCCCCGACGCCGACGACCACCAGCGCCGCGGCGTGGATGAGGATGTCGCGGATGGCGGGCTGGTCGGAGCGCTGCATCAGCTCCTTCATGCGCTTGCGCGGGATCGGCGTGTGATACCACTCCGCCGTGGCGAGGCCCTCCTCCTCGGCCCGCCTGGTGTCGAGCCCGACGAGGCTGTAGTCGCGCTTGCTGAATTCTGCGACCGTCATGATGGTGCTTGCTCCTTCGTCCGGATCGCCGGCGCGCCCCTGTCCCGCGCGGCCGGCAGCCGTTTCCTTCCCTAAGGTGCGCTCTGATCCTGGGCAGTCAATCGTCTATCCTGACGCATATAGCCTCAGTCAAGCACTATTGATGATCTGTTTTCCGTCATTTGACCTTGCCCATGCGCTTCGCCCGCTCCATGAAGCGCGCGTTGATCCGGTCCTCGGCATCCTTCGAGCCGTCATGGAAGGTGCCGAACCAGGCATCGATGGGCATCAGGTCGTTGCCGTAGTTGCACTCGAAATGCTTGTGGTGGAGGTAGTGGAAGTAGTCGCCGGTCTTGACGTTGAAGCCGTTGACGATCTCGACCTCGGCGAAGCCCGAGTGACCCGGCGCCGGCGCGAAGGCGAGGTGCTGGAGATGGAAGATCACGTGGATCGGGTGCGAGGGCAGGATCCAGTGGATCAGCACGCCGGAGAAGTAGAGGACGTGCTCGACCGGGTGCATGGCGAGGCCCGACCACGGGCCCGGATTGGCGTTCTTGTGGTGGAGGCTGTGCACCGCGCGGTAGAGCGGCGGCCAGTGGATCAGCCGGTGCACCAGGTAGAAGTGGACCTCGCGGAACAGCGGGATCAGCAGCATCAGCACCACGAACCACACCGGGTTCGATTCGAACGTGATCGTCCAGATGTAGCCGTTGGCCATCAGCCACAGCGTGACCACCTCGAAGGCGGTCCACACCGGCACGGCGGAGACGAAGGTCCAGAACATGTTGTCGAGGACCTGGTTGCGGAACAGGAAGACCGGGTTGTCCCGCGACTGCCAGCGGTTGGTGTACTTGTAGCGCGTGCCCTGGCGCTGCTTGACGTAGAGGGCGAAATGGAAGGCCCCGACGAAGAGGAACAGCATCACCGCGTTCCGCGCCAGGATCGCCGCGATCCACCACACCTCGAAGGTCTGCATCGCCGCAAGGCTCGGCGTCAGGAACATCCAGGTGAGGATCGCGATGCCGGCATAGAGCAGGTTCCAGGGCAGGAGATAGCCCGGCCAGCCGAAGATCCACTTGAACGTCCTGACCACGTCGAAGGGCAGCGTGAACAGCGGCGGCGACTTGATGGTCGACGGCGGCTTCCAGTCACCCCGCCGGTCACGGGCATCCACATCGGCAGCGTTGGCCATGGCGCGATCCTCCTCCGGAAACCGTCTCCCCTCCGGTCCGCGCTTCCTCCATAAGGCGGGGCAGGACCCTGCGAAACGGCGACCTTGGTGGAATACCATCAGGCGCGGTGCCGCGCATCCCGCTTGACGGGCGCAGCGCGCCGCAAGCATCCTGCCGTGCTGCGCCGGGCCGGCGCATGCCTGGGCGGGGGGATTTCATGACGATCAAGGTCGGGGTCATCGGTGCCGGCGTGATGGGCGCCGACCACGCGCGCATCCTCGCCACCAGCGTCGCCGGGGCGGAGCTGACGGCGGTCTCGGATCCGGACGCCGCCCGGCGCAACGCGCTTGCCGCCGACCTCGGGATCGGCGCGTCCTACCCCGACGCGATGGCGCTGATCGCCGATCCCGACGTCGAGGCGGTGATCGTCGCCTCCCCCGATCCGACCCACAAGCCGCTGACGCTGGCCTGCATCGACCTCGGCAAGCCGGTGCTCTGCGAGAAGCCGCTCGCGACATCGGCCGCCGACTGCCTCGAGATCGTCGGCCGCGAGATGGATTTCGGGCGGCGCCTGATCCAGGTCGGCTTCATGCGCAGGTTCGACCCCGGCTACGTCGCGATGAAGCGGATGCTGAACGGCGACGAGCTCGGCGCGCCGCTGATCTTCCACTGCGTCCACCGCAACAAGCAGTCGATCGGCTACACCACCACCGAGGGCCTGATCGCCAACTCGGCCGTGCACGAGATCGACATCTGCCGCTGGCTGCTCGACGACGAGCCGGCGCGGGCGACGGTCATCGCCCCCCGCGCCAGCCGGCTCGCGACGGTCCGCGACCCGCAGATCCTCATCCTCGAGATGGCCGGCGGCCCGGTGGTCGAGGTCGAGATCTTCATCAACGCGCAGTACGGCTACGACGTGCAGGCCGAGCTGGTCTGCGAGAAGGGCGCCGTCTCCCTCCAGCCGCGGAGCGACATCGTGGTGCGCCGCGGCGGCGTCGAGGGCGTCCTCCACGGCGACGACTGGCGCGGCCGCTTCGCCGATGCCTACCGGATCGAGCTCCAGGCATGGATCGACGCCATCGCCATCGGCGGGGCGGCCGGCGCGAGCGCGTGGGACGGCTACGCCGCCACGGCGATCGCGGCGGCCGCGCTCGAGGCGCTCCGCACCGGCCTGCCCAACGCCGTGGCGCTCGAGCCGAAGCCGGCCTTCTACTCCTGACCGGACCGAGAGGGCTGGACCGGCGCCGCTAGGCGGCGCCGTCCTGCATCAGGCCGATCGGGTTGCCGTCGGCGTCGGCCAGGGTCGCGACCTCGCGGCCGCCCCCGACCGCGCGCACCTCCTGGCGCACCGTCGCGCCGGCGGCGACCAGCGTTTCGACGGCCGCCCGGATATCGGGGACGCGCCAGAACCCGACCGGCCCGGTCATGCCCGAGGCGTGCCCGTTGGGATCGAGGCCGACGTGCCGGCCGCCCGCGTCGAAGCCGACGTACCACTCCGAATCGACGCTGGGCGGCACGCCGAGCACCGTCGTGTACAAGGTCTTCGCGGCGGCGAGGTCCCGGACCGGGACGACGATGACGTCGAGGCTGGGGATCATCGTCGTTCTCCTCAACCCAACGCCGCGCCGGCGAGCTGCCGGACCGCGGCATTGAGGCGGTTCCAGACGTTGATCGTCGCGATGGAAAGCACCAGCGCCGCGAGGTCCTCCTCGCCGTAGTGGCGACGGGCCTCGTCCCAGATGTCGTCCGGCACCGGGTCCGGCCGGTCGGCGATGCGGGTCACCGCCTCGGCCAGCGCGA
>Ga0182738_1001881_pt1 | contig 25442 bp, 20 predicted proteins | sample eDN5th30CBELigMG_FD_128876 | JGI IMG/M metagenome (GOLD analysis project Ga0182738, IMG submission 128876) | Enriched Miracle-Growth compost microbial communities from Emeryville, California, USA - eDNA 5th pass 30_C BE-Lig MG (version 2)... ...
CCAGGTCGTGACTGTAGAAGTAGACCGGTACGGGCCGGAACGCAACACGGTTGGCATGGCCTTACGGCTCCCTGGGGAGGCTTACAATGATAGCCGAGCCGGCGCGGAGATCGCCAGGCCGGTCAACGATCGCGATCGGCCGTCGACCGTGGATTGACCGTGGGAGGGATAGAATAGGTGGGGAGCCGATAGGGGAGCAGTCCGGGTTCGTTCGAGACCGTTGCCCGTCACTGAGCCCGACGCGCCACCGGAAATCAAGGCGCGGAATTCGGTGTTTCTCGGCGACTCGCGAGCTGATAAACTGGTTGAAACAACCGGTTGGAAAAAGGAGGCCCCCATGTCCACCGTTGGTTCGTTCGAAGCCAAGACGCATCTCCCCCAGCTTCTAGAGCGGGTCTCGCGCGGCGAGCGGTTCACGATCACCAAGCACGGCCGGCCCGTGGCCATGCTGGTGCCGCCGCCCGTCGAGAAGGCCGATGTCGAGGAGACGGTTCGGAAGCTCATCGAGTTCGGCAAGGGCCGCTCGCTGGGTGGGCTCTCGTTTCGTGAGATGGCCGAGGAAGGCCGCCGGTTCTAACGGCCAAGACCGATGGCTCAAGGAAGGTCGATCATGGACGTCAAGGAAGACTTCGTGCTGGACAACTCGGTCACCATGTCTTGGTGCTTCCCCGACGAGCGCGACCGATACGCCCGAGATGTTCTGAAGGCCCTGCCAGGCTCGGCCGCGGCGGTGCCGACCCTCTGGCCGCTCGAAGTCGCCAACATCCTGCTCGTCGGAGAACGCCGTGGCCGGATCAGCCAGGCGGACGCCGCCACCTTCGTCGGCTTGCTTGAAGGGCTGCCGATCCGGATCGACGACGAGACGGCCGCGCACGTCACGAGGGCGACGCTGAATCTCGCTCGCGCCCAGAGCCTCTCCGTCTACGACGCGAGTTATTTGGAATTGGCGATGCGCCGCGGGCTGCCGATCGCGACCCTCGACGCGAAGCTTAAGGCCGCCGCCGAGGCGCTGGGAATCGGCGCCTATCGTGCCTAACGCTCGCGAGGCGGTAAAAGAAAATGGGGCGGTTGATGATGTTGCGGAGCGGCTCTCGACCCAATTTTCCCGCCCCTCCGACGACGCCATCTTCCCCCCCGGGCCCAGCGAACCGGCCCGCCAAGGAGAAACATGCGCACGAGGGCATGCGTTTCGGCGGGCCGGGGGCGACGCGGCGGCTGGTTAGGCGGCCGAGGCGCGGCGGCGGTAGGCGTAGCCTAGTCCCGCCAGGGCCCCGACGCAAACCACGGCCAGCGACGCCGGCTCGGGCACGGCCACGGGGTCGGGCTGCCGCACGCTAAATGTAAATGTGTGTCCAGTCTGATTCGCGGACCCGCGGGTTTGCCCCGGCGCGATGTAATCCGGGGAACTGCCGGCGGTTCTCGCATAAAGGGTTCCAGTGAACGTTCCGTTGAGCGCGAGTGTGAAGGTGGACAGGGTTCCCCCGGAAGAATACGGGGCGGGGCCAGTCGGGAGCGAGGTGGCCGGGATCGGGACCGACTGAATGTTCAGCGCGAGCGTGTTGGTGCCACCCGTCTGATTAAAGGTGAGCAGAAGTGTATCGGCGGATCCGAAAGTGCGCACGTTGAACACCACGTTTCCCGCCAGATTGGCCAGAATCGGCGAGCCTGGATTCGGGTCGAGGGCGACGCCGTTGGCCGTCACGTCCGAGAAGAAGACGTGGCTGGCTTGCGCCGGGGCCGCCGCCAACGCGATGGCCGTTGCGATGAGGGACAGCCGGGCGCCTCGAAGCAGGTTGGACATGCTCATTGTTGATTCTCCTTTTCCGCCGGCGTTCACCGGCGCTGGATCGCGCTCGGTCGGTTGTGGACCAAGCCGGCCCTTCGAGTTTCGCCGTCGAACTTGAATTTGGCGGCGTGTTCGGAGGGCCTTTTCCCCGAATGGGGAACGGCAAACGCAGCCACACGCGGCCGCGTTCGGGAATCCAGTTCGCGGATTCAGTGACCGCGAACCCGGGGGCGCGGCAAAGGGCGCGACAAGTCACCGCCAGGCCCGGGTTTCGGTTTGGGCGGCGGAATCAGCCGCCCAACGCGCCCGAGAAACGCGGCGCGGACGCGGCTTCGCGTCGAAGCCGGTCCACGGGACTTTTCACGCCTTCGCCTGCTCGGTTCAAAAAATTGTGTTCAATTCGACACGGTGAGTTGACTCTAGTGGTTCGAAGAAGAGCCGTCAAGGAAAAATTCGAAATTACGGTGTGGTTTCCCGTGCGCAACATTGACGCCTTTTGACGCGGAAGAATGCCTCGAATCTTTTCAACCTCACCGGGCGCGTCGAGTCCGGAGCGCGACGGACTCGACGCCGCCGGTTTTCCGGGCGGTTCCGCCTCGGCGCGGGTTTCTCGGCCCGGCCCGTTGGACCATGAATTGACCTCAACCCCAACGCCGATCTACGATGGACCGTTCCCAAATGATGGGGCGGATCGGTTGGCTTCGCGGGAACGATTCCGGTTCGGAGCACCGCGAGCGTCGAATTGACGCTTTTCCGAGAGGGTGTTGCACGATGACGCAGATTGAACTGGCGCGGCAGGGGATCGTTTCGCCGGAGATGGAGCATGTCGCCCAGCGCGAGAATCTCGATCCGGAGACGATTCGCTCGGAGGTTGCCCGGGGCCGGATGATCATCCCGGCCAACACGGTTCACCTGAAGCTTGGGCTGGAGCCGATGGGGATCGGGGTGAAGGCCCGGTGCAAGATCAACGCCAACATCGGCAACTCGGCCGTGACCTCCGACGTCGAAAACGAGCTGGCGAAGCTGAAGATGGCCGTCGACCTTGGCGCCGACACCGTGATGGATCTCTCCACCGGCGGCGCGATCGACGAAATCCGCCGGGCGATCATCAAGGCCAGCAAGGTGCCCATCGGCACCGTTCCCATGTACCAGGCCATTCAGCAGGTCAAGAAGGCCGAGGATCTCACGGCCCAAGGGCTGCTCGACATGGTCGAGCATCAGGCCAAGCAGGGCGTCGACTACATGACGCTCCACATCGGCATCCTTCGCGACTATATCCCCCTGACCGCTCATCGGATCACGGGCATCGTCTCGCGAGGCGGAGCGCTGATGGCTCAGTGGATGATCGCCCACAACAAGGAAAACCCGCTCTACACCCATTTCGACGATCTTTGCGACATCATGCGTCAATATGACGTCTCGTTCAGCCTGGGAGACAGCCTCCGGCCCGGCTCGATCGCCGACGCCTCCGACGCGGCCCAATTCGCCGAACTAAAGACCTTGGGCGAACTCACCCGACGGGCCTGGGCCCGCGGTTGTCAGGTCATGGTCGAGGGGCCCGGCCACGTGCCGATGGATCAGATCGCCATGAACATGGAGAAGCAGGCCATCGAGTGCGACGAGGCCCCCTTCTACGTTCTCGGCCCGCTCGTTACCGACATCGCGCCGGGGTACGACCACATCACCTCGGCCATCGGCGCGGCGCTGGCGGGTTGGCACGGGGCCAGCATGCTCTGTTATGTGACGCCCAAGGAGCACTTGGGGCTTCCCGAGGTCGAGGATGTCCGCCAAGGCGTAATCGCCTACAAGATCGCCGCGCACGCCGCCGACCTGGCCCGGCACCGCCCCGGCGCCCGCGACCGCGACGACGCCCTTTCCCGGGCCCGATACAACTTCGACTGGGAGGAGCAGTTCCGGCTTTCGCTCGACCCGGAAACCGCCCGCAGGATGCACGACGAGACGCTTCCCCAGGACGCTTTCAAGACGGCCCATTTCTGCAGCATGTGCGGCCCGAAGTTCTGCTCGATGAGGATCGATGAGGACATCCGCAAATACGCGATGGCCGCCGCCTCGCTGGTCCAAATCGAGCCGGTCGCGGCGGGTTCGTGAGCAGCCGGTCGGCGAAATCGGAATCGCGCTCACGCTAAGATCCGGAGTTCTCCTCGAACCCCACGCTCCAGGTTTTCCGCGGGGGGCTTTTCCACCCGGAGGACAGGCATTCCCGCCTGTCCGAACTCGGCGACGGACAGGCGGGAATGCCTGTCCTCCCGAGGGCGTTGCCCTCCCGCGGCTTTTTTCGCGAGCGGAAGAAAAACTTCGGTCTCATACCGAATCTCATCGATCCCTATCCCTTCCACCGGCCCTTGGGGCGGGCTCTTGGGCCGAGCCACCTCGCCAAAGGTCAGTGATTCAGGCGATTCGGTATCAATCCGTGCGCGGTTCGGAAGAGAATCAACCCGCCAAAACGCAACGGGGGCGGTCGATTCACGCGATGTGGAATCGGCCGCCCCTGTTTTCGTTTCAAAGCGAGGATCAGGCCGACGCCTGCGTCGGCTCCTCGTGCTTGGGCGGCTGGGCGGTGAAGTAGCGCTCGATCACTTGCAGCAGGAGCACGGCCCAGCAGGCGAAGACGAACGGCGCGGTCAGGGCCGGCAGCGCGTAGCCGGGAATGACCGGAGGAACCGCGCCGAAGGCGTCGGTGATGGGGGTCGAGATGATCGCCGCCAGGATCGGAATCAAAAGCGCCTTGCGGGGCAGGTCCATGGCGATGGCCGCCAGCGCGGCGTTGTAGCCGAAGATCCCGATGCTGATCGCCTCGTGAGGGTCATGGTGATACGCGCCAACCAGCGCGCCCAGCACCGAGCCGAGAAGCCCCAAAACGGCGTGTCTCCAGTCGTTCACGGCCAGACCGGCGAGGAAGAAAAGACCGGTCACGATGCTGGCCTGGAACATGACCTCGCTCAAGCCCTCGCTGAACGCGGCGGTCCAGTGCGTCTCTGGGAGCGGGGGCGCGACGTGTTCGATCGTATGCATGCCAAACCCAAGAATGGCGATTCCCACCAGCACCCAAGTCGTCACGATGAAGGGAAACGTATAGGTCGGGAACGGGAGGAACGAACGCATCAACCACGTGACGATTGTTCCGGCCACCGAGCCAACGAGCAAGATTCCGATCGACGCGGCCGAAGGCGCAAAGAAGAAGAAGGTGGCGATGCCCACCAGGGTGCTGTTGAACCCGTAGATGCCCGCCCGCACGTCCTTCTCGTCGTACCTCAAGACCCAAGCGGTCAAGGTGCCGATCACCGTCCCCACCAGGCCTCCAAACGCCATCCAAAGCGCGACCGGCCAGGTCTCCTCGAAGCCCGCCAAGGCGATCCCCGCCAAGAACAGCAGGCCGGTCAGGGCGTTCTCCTGGAACATGACCTGGCCGACGCCTCTTAGGAAAATTTTCGTCCACTCCGCGACGGATATCCTCGCCGCCGTGAGGTTGGTGTCGGCCGAGATCGCGCTCATGAGCCACCTGTGGTCAAGGGACGTCGTGAAGTCTGGAACCGTTGATGCTTAACAATTTTACAGCTTGGAATGGCGGGCGGAAAGCCGACGCCTCGATCATGTCATGAAGTTTTTTCCAGAGTTCGGAAGATCGATTCAACCCGCGCCACCCCTACAACCGAATCTTGTTGATACGTTCTCTTTGCCGGAAGTGGGGGAGGAGCCTCGACGGGGCTTGGAACGGTTGTGAGAGGTGATTCATGACGCGCCGTTTGGGGATAGTCGTCTCACTGTTGTCAATGGGCCTCGCGTGGGGCGGAAGCTCGCACGCGCAGTCCGTCTCCCCTCCTCCGCAAGTCGAGACCGAACCGACCGGGGCGATTAGCAACGAAGAATTGCTCCAGGAGATGCGCCGGCTTCGCGCCGAGGTTGCGGAGTCTCGCCAGCTCAAGGAGCAGGTGAGCCAGCTTCAGAGCGAGTTGTCGACGATGCGGGAGAACTCCAGCGCGCCGGCGTTTGGCCCCAACCCCGGCGTGAGCCTCGCCTCCTACTTCCAGTCGGGGATCCTGAACCGGGGCGGCCAACCGCCGGTCAACGTCGGGGGCGGCGGCGGCCCAGCCGGGGGCGCTCCCAGCTTCTCGGACTTCGTCGGCGGCCAGCCGGGGTTCACCGGAAGCATGCCCGCCGCCGGCGAGGCGTTCCCTTACGCCTATCCGACGCCGCCCGGAGCCGGGAACGCCGGGCCGACGTTCGGGGGGCCGGGCCAGCTTAACCGAGGCGGCCAGCCGCCCATCGGAGGGGCCGGCTCGGAAGACGACTTCAAGCTCAACATGAGCTATCGGTATTCGTCCAACGCGACCGGCCCGCTCGGCGGCGGCGGCTACTTCCACGTCTCGGATGACAACGACGAGTTCAGCGTCAACCTGACCAACCAGATCACCATCGACAGCACCAACTTCGACCGGCAGAACATGCCGACGATCGAGCAGGGGTTCAACGTCCCCTTCAACCGGACGTTCATCTACGGCAACATCACCAAGGATTGGAACTATCAGATCGGCACCCAGGGGTTCCTGGGAACGTTCAACCTGCTTGACATGTGGATGACGTACAAGGTGGCCAACTGGCTGACGCTCAGGGCGGGCAAGGGCCTGGCGCCGCCTCTCTACGAGTACTACGCCTTCACTCCGGCCCTAGAGTCGGTCATCACCAACTCGCCCTTGTTCCAGTTGGCGGCCGGCCGTCCGATCGGCGTCATGGCCTCGGGCAACATCCTCGACAGCAAGCTCCAATACTGGTTCGGCGTCAACAACATCGGCAAGAGCGTTTACTACGGCCTGAACCGAAACGTGGAATTTGACGGCGTCTTCACGCTCACGCCGTTCAAGGGGCGCGAAGACTTCCTGGACGGCCTCGGCGGCGGCCTCGGCTACTCGTCGAGCTGGGAGCAGTACAAGCTTCAGCAGACGAGCATCAACTTCGCCCAGAACGGCGAGGCCAGCACCAACGGCGCCTTCGTCACGTCGTCGGGCGTCCCCTTCTTCGTCTACAATCCCAACGTGTTCGCCAGTGGTCAGAAGATCCGGGTGGCTCCCCACCTATTCTGGTACGGCCGCTTGAGCTTCCTCGGCGAATACATGCTCTTCTCGCGCGAGCTGTCCGACGGCACAACGACGGGACGGTCGACCCAACGGGGCTACTACCTGAACCTCTCGTACTTCCTGACCGGCGAGCGCGACTTCCGGGGCAACGGCTTCCAGGGCTATTCGACCATCAACCCGATCTCGCCGTTCATCCCGAGCCGGAACCAGTGGGGCCCGGGCGCCTGGCAGCTCGCCACGCAGTGGTCCGAGCTGAACGTCGGCGACGGCGACTTCCGCCGCGGGTTCGCCGACGGCAACCGGTGGACCAACCGCATGGACCAGCTTATGGCGGGCGTGAACTGGTGGCCCAACAAGTACACCAGGATCAGCGCCTTCTGGGTCTGGACCGGCTTCAACCGACCAATCCCGGTGAACATGCCCGAGCCCATCAGCACGTTCAACACGGCCTGGCTGCGGTTCGCCATGTTCTTCTAATCCGTCGATTCTATTGTCTCATGGCCGGAAGGGCGGAGTCGGGAACGGCGAAAAAGTCGGGCTCGGCGATCCGCCCCTTCGGCTTGAACTCGTCGCCGACAAGCGCCTCGACGGCCGAGATCAGCGAATCCTCAACCGCCGGATCAAACCGCGAGGGCCAGGCGTAATAGATCATCGAGAAATCGGCCTCGTACCCCCCCTCCTCCAGCACCCGCTTCGACGGGACGTAGCACGGAACCCCATCGCTATAGGCGTTGATCCAGAGCCGGGTCCAATCCAGCTCGCTCTTGAGCCGAACCGAGTAATCGACGGTCACTTCGCCCGCGAGGAAGACAATGGCGAGATCCGAGCCGAACCGCCAGACCGTCACGGGCAACGGCACGGCCCGGGGCAACTTCCCGTCGCGATCAAGCTGGGCGAGCATCCGTTTGGCGAGGCGGCCCTGGAAGTCGTCCCGCTTGGCCTCTTGCTCCCAGTGTTCGCGGTCGGGAGCCGGCGAGAGCGGCAGGTCAACGACGCGATGGCGGACCTCGGCGTCTCCCGAGAGGGGCGTTAGCTCGGTCGCGGCCAGCTTCGCCACCTCGTCGGCGAGAGCCCGGCCGTGGCGGCGGGCCAGGTCGACGCTTCCCGTCGGTTGCGGTCCCACGTCCGCGCCGCAGCCGACGGTGACGACGGCCGAAGCGCCGGGGATTTCTTGTTCGATCTCGGCCGCGGCGAAGCCCGCCCAATCGCCGCCGACGTGGTTGACCGTTCCGGCGGTCGTGCAGTGGCAGGCGTAGTTGGTCCAGACGGCGACGATTTGGCCGTCTCGGCGGGCGAACATCACCGGCAGACTATGGTCCACCGGCGCCCTCTCGGCGAAGCCGAAGCCAACCCAGGCGCCGTCCTTCATGGCCCGGCGGTTGCCGCCGAACCCGACCCTCCCCTGCCCCCACGAAAGCTCGGCCGGCTTGCGGTCGCGAACCGCCGCGGTGGCGGCTTCGGCGATCCTGTCCACCAGCCATTCGGTGTATTGCTTTACATGCGCCCGCTGATCTTCGGTGTCGCGGCCCTCCCAGAGAATCGGCGCGTAGCCTTCGAGCGTCGGGGCGCTGTGGGTGTGAGTCGAGGAGACGACCAGGCGCGAGGAGTCGAACGAGCCCTCGGCCTTGATCTTGCGGCGGACCTCGTCGGCCACGTCGGAAGGAACTCCGCAATTGTCGACCGCCGCGACCACGACCGGGTTCTCGTCGCCGATCGCCATCGCCCGAACCCAGAGCGGCGAGTAAGCGCCATCGAATTCCTCGGTTCGGCTCCCGTAGCCGGCCAAATTGACCGGGTGGGTTGGCGTGACCTCCACCTTGGCCACCCCCACCGCGATCTCGGCCGAAAGAGCCGGCGCGGCCGTAAGGGAAACCGCCAAGAGAGACGCGAGAATCATCGTGCTGGACCGGAACATGGGTGCTTCTCCAGGTGTGGGCGGCGGGGACTCGGCGGGTCTTAGTGTTCCACTGGGGGCGCGGGCGGGGCGTTGGCCAGGAGGCTTCGGATGCGGTCCTCGAACGACCGATCCTCGGCCAGCGCCGTGAGGAAGTCGTCCTTGGCGAGCACGTACAGCTCCATGTCGGTTCGGGCGACGACGGTGGCGGAGATGGGGCGGTTGAAGTAGGAGGAGATCACGCCGAACCCCTCGCCGTAACATTTCTCCTCATCGAAACGGCCATTCTTGTAGGCGTCGGCGACGCCGGTTCCCACAATGTAGAACCGGTCGCCCTCCTCTCCCTGCCTCGTGATCGTCTCGCCCGCGGCGTGGGTCTCGACGGTCATGACGTTGGCGAGTCGCGAGAGGGTGACCTCGCCGAGCCCCGTGAGCGCCTCGGTCGCGGCCAGCGCCCGGCAGATTCGAACGGCGACCTTCGTCAGCGTGTTGGTGACGATTCGGCCGCCGACCAGCTTGACGATCCGGTCGGCCCGGTCGATCACCCGCTGATCGTGGGTGACGAGCAGGACCGTCGTCTTGTCGGGCCCCTCGGCCAGTTCGTGGAGCAGGTCGAGAACCGCCAGGCTCGATTCGGCGTCGAGCGAGGCCGTCGGCTCGTCGGCCAGAACCATCTTCGGGCGATTCACGAGCGCCCGGGAGATCGCCACCCGCTGCCTCTGCCCCCCCGACAATTCCGAGGGAAGGTGATGCGTCCGATCCCCCAGCCCCAGCCGATTGAGGATTGACTCGCATCGCTGGTTCATCTCCTGGGAACTTCCCGGCCCCAGCGCCGCGGCCATTCGCACGTTCTCAATCGCCGAGAGCGAGCTGAAGAGGTTGTGCTGCTGGAAGATGAAGCCGATCTGCTTGCGGAGCTGCGCCCGCCCCCATTCGCTGGCCCTCGAGAGGTTGCGGTCGAGGACTTCAAGGTATCCCTCCTGCATCGTCCGAAGCGCGCCGATCAGGGTCAGCAGGGTCGACTTTCCCGACCCCGAGGGGCCGGTCATGATGACCACCTCGCCCCGGCTGATCTCCAGCGAATTGTCGAAAAGAACCTGGGTTTGGGTCTCTCCGGTCCCGTAGGCGTAGTTCACGCCCAGGGCCCGGATCACGACGTCCTGACCGGCCGGAAGGTTCACGGCGCGGGTCATCGACGATGACAGAGTGGCCGAACTCATCAGCGGTTCCCTTCGGATTGGGGGCGGAGCGCGGGCTAGAGCGGCGAACGATCGGATAAAGCCCGCTGGAGGAATATGCGTCAAGCGGGGGGAGCTTCATAACGGGGGGGCGGACATTCCTGTCTGCCCTAATCATGATTATTGGTTTCTGGGCAGACAGGAATGTCCGCCCCCCGGAGTGATTGCCTCATTGCCGCGAACGCTCCAAATTCCCCAGTGGCCACCCAAAGGCTCGGCGCTCTACGCGAACAACTGCGCCGGGTCCGCCGAGATCAGACTCCGGGCCGCGAGCGCCCCGGATCCCAGACACATGACGATCGTAAGTGCCAGGATCGCCAGAGGGTTGTTTCGCGAGAGGTCCATCGGCAGGCTCGTCGCTCGGTGAACCACGTCAAAGAGAAGGAGGCTGACGATCAGCCCCGCGGCGTATCCCATCAAGGCCAAATAAAACGCTTGCATCAAGACGACCCGAAAGAGCCTGGCGTTGGAATACCCCATCGCCTTGAGCGTGGCGAACTCGGCGATTCGGTCGCTGATGTCGGCGTGAAGGACCTGATGGCAGATCATCGAACCGACGATGAACCCCATCACCACGCCGATCAAAAAGACCGTGCCCACCGGAGCGACCTTGTCCCAGAACTCGCGCTCCTTGGCGATGAACTGATCCTTGGTCAAGACCCGGACGTCGGGCGGAAGCGCGGCCCGCATGGCGACACGAAGCCGGTCCAGGTCGGTCCCCGGACGGACCCGAAGCACCCCGACCGTCACCTTGCGATCAATCAGCGAGGGGCCCCCCAGCTCGGGAAAGACCTTCATCATGTTGCGGTCGCTCATGACCAGGTTGCCGTTGGTCTGGACGTTGATACCCAGGTCGAACGTCCCGGCGATCTCGATCCTCCGGCCTGAAAGTTCCGAGACCATCCCCGTTTGGAACTCGCCGAGCTGATCGGCGCGAGACTCCGCGTCGGCCATCGCCGTGTCGGGCCGGCTCCAGGCGTCTCGGTTCTCCTTTAGCTCGGGAACGTCGAGGGCCTCGTCTTCGGGAGGGTAGCCGATCACGCAGACGCGGACGAGCTTGCCGGTGTCCGGGCGCCGCCAGTAGCCGCTTCGCATCACGACGTAAACCGGGCTCGCCGACTCGATCTCCGGAAACCCCTCGGCCTGAATCAGCCGTTGCATCGGGAACGAGTAGGGCGCGGCGAGCGTGTAAAGCGTCGGGCTCACCAAAACCATCTCGCCGTCGAACCGCTCGATAACCTTGACCATGCTGTCGAGCAGGGCGTTTCGGAACCCGTTCTGCATGAACATCAGCGTCACGGCGAACGCCGCGCCCGCGACCGACGCCAGCAGCCGGGGCTTGCTCTCCGTCAGGTTGCGCCAGGCCAGGGGGACCTTGTTGCCGATTGCCATGCCGCGTCCGTGTGCTTTCTTTGGGGTTGAGGGTTTCGGGCGGTGTTAGAGCGGCGAACGATTGCGTGGCCTTGCCTTATTGTAGCCGGCCTCCGTGAGGCCGGGACCGGCGTCGGATCGCGAGGGCTCGCTCGCCGGGGTCACAGACCCCGGCTACAAAAATCGAGTTTTTCGGGATGTGCTCCACGCGACGGTTCGCCGCTCTAAAACAAGTCCGCCGGCTGAGCCGATCGCAGCTTGTACCCCGTGACAAGCCCCGTCGCCGAGCCGACCACCACCGCCAAAAGCAAGGTCAGCGCCAGGTTTACCGCGGTCAAGCGCATCGGCACGCCGGCCAGCTCGGCCGTGATTCGATAGACGACCGCGGCGATGCCGACGGCCGCCGCGAAGGAAATCAACATATAGATCAGCGATTGAGCGACTACGACCCCGGCGAGCCGTCGCGTCGAGTAACCCATCGCCTTGAGCGTCGCGTACTCGGGCAGGTGCTCGCGCACATCGTTGGATAAGACCTGCTGAACCACCACCGCGGCCACGATCGCGGCCACCAGGACGCCGAAGGCGAATAGCTTGCCGGTCGACGTCTGATGGACCCAGTGGTTCCCCTCGCGCTTTAGAATCTCGGATCGGGAATACACCAAGACGTCGTCGGGAAGGAGCGTCCGCAGTTGCTCGACGGTTTGTCGGACCGCGCCGGGGCGGACGGTCAAGAGGCCGTAGTTGGTGGTCTCGCGCGAGCCGTAATCGCACAGTTTGACGAAGTTGTCGGCCGAGCAAAGAACCGTCGAGTCGGCCGCGAACCCCCGAAGCATCGGGAACCCGCCGACGACCTCGACCGCGTGATCCCCCAACTCCCAGCCGTCGAACTCGTCGCGCAGGTCCCAGCCGAAGTCGGGATGCGAAAGCGAGTTGAGCAAGACCCGGTCGGCGAGCTTCAGCTTCGGCTCGTGCTCCCGGATCGAGTCGAGGATCGGCGGGCGAAACGGCGGGTGGTCCAGGTCGAATCCCAAAACGAACAACTCCCGGCGCTGAAGCGGCCGGCGGAATCGGGCGCCCGCCAACCATCGGCCCAACGCGCCGGGCTGAGTTTCCAGGTCCGCGTCCTCCCATTTCGAGTCGAGGGGGTACGGCGGACACCTCCAAAGCCCGAAGCTCGCGTAGAGGGGCGTCGCCGCGACCACCGAGTCGAGGCCCTCGGCCTGCCTGAGCCGCTCCATCGGCAGAAAGTCGGGCGCGTAGAACTGCTCGTACCGCGAGGAAACCAGGACGGCGTCAAACTCCAACACGTTGAAGTTGTTGACGGCCGTGATCTTAACCGCCTCCAGGAAGCCAAGTTGGAGCAAAACCATCGTCAGCGCGAACGCCGCGCCCGAGATCGCCGCGAGCGATCGACGGCCGCCGTGGATCACGTTCCTCCACGCCAGCGGCGGATACCTTGGGCGGGGGACGGAAAAACCCACGCTCAACCCCCTCCGCCGGGGGTGATCGCGGCCTGGGCCTCCAGGTGGATCAGCCTCGCGGCCGGCTCCGGCTCGTCCAGGGCGATCGTCACCCGGACCACCCGAAGGTCCCGAAGGGCTCGTGGGTCGAGGCTCATCGCCTGGTTTCGGCCGACCACCGTTCCGACCCGCGTCACCTTGCCGCCAACTTTGGCGTCCAGAATCGTGACGGTCGCCCGGTCGCCGACTCGGAGCCGAAGCGCGTCGCTTTGGAAAACCTCGGCGACGGCCGACATGGAGGAAACATCTCCCAACTGAAGCAACGGCCCCGCGCCGACCTCGCCGGCCTTCGCCATCACGTCGAGCACCCGACCCGCCCGGGGGGCCGTGACCACGGTGTCGGCCAGCGCCGCCTTGGCCAAATCAACTTGGCGGTCGGCGAGCTGGAACTCGGGATTCGAATCCTCAAGCTGGCGATCCTCAAGCGCCCGTTGCTTCTGGACCAGGTCTTGCTCGATTTGGAGCAGGGTTTGGTCGAGCCCGGCCTTGATCGACTGGATTTGCAGCTCCAGGTATTTCGAGTCGGCTTCGATCTTGTCTCGCCCGGTTAGCGTCGAGCCGAGGGTGTTGTAGAGCTTCGACGTCTCGTCGTACTTCTTCTTGAGGATGTCGGCGACCTGGTTGGCGGTCGCGAGCCGGGACTCGCGGACCTTGTCGGACTGCTCGCGCTCCAGCGCGAGCTTGTCCTTCTGGGTCGTCCGCTTGAAGTCGGCCAGCGCTTTCTGGGCCTCGGCGAGGGCGAGGTGGGCCTTGGCCTGTTCGTGGCCCTCAAGGATCGCGAGTTGTTGGCCCTCGGCCACGTCGTCGCCCGGCGAGACTAGGATCTGGACGATTCGCGCGCCCGGACGCGAGCCGACGGTAATCAGCCCGGTCGACGGCTCGATCGTCGCCAGGGCGTAAACCTGGCTCTGAGCGGGCGGGGCCGAAGTCGCGGTCTTCGCGCGGGAGTCGGGCCGAGGAGCTTGGGCGCTGGTGGCGGCTCCCCAAAGGAGAGACGCGCCGATTGCCGCCGCCATCGCGGCCGACCCCCAAAGCCAAAAACCCCGGAGGCGTCGAGTAGACCCGTGTGCGCTGGTGTTTCCATCGGGCATTTGGGATGCGGCTCCGTCGACCGAGATCCAGGATCCGTCGGGGGCGATTCGAAAGACCACCTTCCCCTGTGGTCTTTCGGCATCAACGCCCCCGATCTTAAGCCACCCGGACGGCCGCATCCAACCCCTAGTAAGTTCCCCCCGAGCAAATCGTCTAACTCGCGGGGTCGGCCCGAACCCGGGCGCCCCGCCGTTGCGACCGAAGGTGAGATCCCGCCCGCGCCGGCCGAGGGCCGAGCGATCCCCAATTGGGTTCGTTCGGCGCGGCCGGGGAGGGCGATTTCCGGACGTAAAGTCTTATAAACCGAACCGTTGCGACGATCGCGCCCAGCGCGGAGATTGGGTTCGTTCGGACGAATTCCAGCAAGTTCTTCTCGGGTGAATCGCTTGCTCCTCCGGGCACCCCGGGTTCGCGGCGAACCCGGGGCGCCCAGCGTGGGAATTGGGTTCGTTCGGACGAATTTGCCGTCTTCAGCCTCCGTCCCATTACATCCCCGGGAACGCCGATCTCCCGGTCGGCCCCTCCCTCCAGCGCGTATTAGGTTCTGTTCGAGGTATCTCCAAAACCCCCATCGTGGCGCGGCCGGCCCGGCCGCGGATCGGCGAGGAATGGATCCGCCGGCCAATGGACCGCGGGCGGGCCGCCCGCGCTACGGGAGCGCCATTCGGTTTGTCGCCCGCGCGCGGTCGATTTGGATTCCTCAAACAGAGCCTAGCCCGGATGCCGATCGGGAGATCGGCGTTCCCGGGGGGGGGAAAGGCGGAACCAATCCCAACAGCCTTTTGCGCCATTCGGCCGCAGGGCGGAGATTGGCTTCGTTTGGCCAAAATCGCGCGATTCGCCGCGCGTCGTGTCTGTCGAATTATCAAAGAGCGAGGGAAAGCGAGCCCCTTCCACCTCATACGATCAGCGGCGGAGGGCTCCGGATTTCATGATTCTGGAAATTGCCGCCGGAATTTCGGATTTTTCCATCAAGGGGCTGGAACGCGAAAACGGCCTCTACCCCTTCGCGATGAAGGAGGGAGGCCGTTTCATGGAAATCGCGGGTGGGCGGGTGGAGGTCAGCCGACCTTCGCCAGGGCGGGGGCGTTGCGGGCGGCGCCGGCGGCTTCGACGAACGCCTCGACAAGCTGCATGTCGAGCGACATGTGGCCTTCGTTTTCGGGGTGCCACTGAACGCCGACGGCCCACCAGGTCGGGTCCTTGCTTTCATAAGCTTCAATCAGGCCGTCGGGAGCCAGGGCGCTGACCCGGAAGTTGGGGGCGAGTTTCCGGATGCCCATGTGGTGGTAGCTGTTGACCAGGATTTCGCCCGGCCCGTAGATCGAGGAGAGCAGGGTCTTGGGGCGCATCGTGACCGTGTGGCGATGGGCGCCGCCGTGGGGGTCGAAGTGTCGGATGCCCTTGGGCATGTCTTCCGGAAGGTGGATGTACAGGGCCCCGCCGGCCACCACGTTCATCTCTTGAGCCCCCAGGCCGATTCCCAGGGTGGGGATCTTCTGTTGCTGGGCCAGCTTGCAGAGCAGCCGGTCGGCCATCTCGCGACGCTCGGGGATCGGAGTGACCGAAGGATGAAACGGCAGGCCCATCCTGCGCGGCTCCAGATCGTCGCCGCCGGTCAGGACCACGCCGTCGAGCTTCTCCAGGATGGGAAGCAGGTCGGCTTCGCGCGTCACCGGGGGGATCATGATCGGCAACGCCTTGGCGTTGAGAAGGCAGTCGTAGTAGCCCGTCGGCATCAGGCTGTGGAGAACGCGGCTCTTGACCGAAGCCCGGAAATCCATGTTGATGCCGATGAGAGGTCGGTGAGTCATGGTCGGAGTCCCTTCCGCAGTGTTGGAGGCTTGGCAGAATCCGTTCCGAATCGTTCGCGAACGCGCGGCGGAGCCCTACGAGGCGAACCTCATGGGCAAAATTATCGTAACCCCGACGTCAACGGCTCGGCCGAAGACGCGCTCGAAAGCTCGACGGCCGCGCCAAACCGCGCGACCGCGAAATGATTGTCGGTGGCCCGAAAACGGAAGGGTGTCGCCTTATTGTCCATCGCATCTCCCCTCCATGGGCCAAGCGTTCAAGGCTGGTGGAGTCTATCCGGCGGGCGCGCGAAACTTCAAGGAAAATGTTGCCGAATTCGTCGAATTTTCCGAAAAAACGGGCTTGCGAAACTTTGCGGGAAGCCAGGTGATCGCTTTTCGCCGGCCACTTGTGTTCGCCTGTATTGTGGTTGCATCATCCAATCGCAGAGAGGGTGGCGCGCGGGTTGGCCTCCCCCGGGACCGCCGATCTCCCGATCGGCATCCGGGCCAACGACCGAGGGATGGCGGGGGCGATCTGGTTACCTGTTAAGCGAACCGAGCGTCTATAAATCCGGGGGGCAGACATTCCTGTCTGCCCAAAACCAACATCAAGAGTAGGGCAGGCAGGAATGCCTGCCCCCCGAAATTCGGGACAACGCGCGACAAGATGGCCTTTCGGGCCGCTAAACAGGCATCGATCGGGAGATCGGCGGTCCCGGGGAGAAAGCCCGCCGGATTTCAGGGCCGCTCCGCCGCCTCCTTCGCCTCGGCGACGGCGGGCCTTGGGTAGTCGTTCATGAGGTAGCGAATCACCGTCTTAAGGTCGTTGTCGGTCATCTCGTCGCGGGGCGAGGCGGGCATGCGCTGGTCGTCTTCGAGGTAGCCGTAGAGGACGGGTGAGCTTGGCCGCCGAATCATTCGGGTCAACCACTGGGGGGAGCCCCAGGCGAAGAGGTTGGGTGCGTCGCGCAGTCCTCCCTCGGTGTAGCCCTCGATCAGGTGGCAGGTTCCGCACTCTTTCTGGAAAAGCTCGTTGCCGGGGTGTTCGATCACTCCGGGCGAGTCGAGCCACTCGTCGACGGTGAAGTCTTCGGGGATCTTGGCGAAGGACGCCACGAAGTCAGCCACCTGGTCCAGTTGCTCGGCGTTAAGTTTCGACGACTGTTTCCATTCGACCATGCCGTCGCATTCCGGCGTTCGGCCGAAGTAGTCGTCGGAGTCGGGTTTTTCGAGGAGCCCCCGGACCCAGGCCTTGGTTCCGAAGTCCTTCAGGTCGGCGGCCGACCACTTCTCGTCACCTTCCCCGCCGAACCGGTGGCAGACCAGGCAGTTCTTCTCCAGGACCGCCCTGCCCCGCGTCAACGGGTCGAGCCTCATCAGATAGCCGGCCCCCTCGGGAGGGACGCCGACCTTGGGACTTGAGGCCAGAAAGAGGGCTCGTTCGCGGGCCTGGTCGGCTTTTAAACGGGCCTCCTGAAACTTGGGATTCGCCGCGTCTTCCTGGAACGACTGAAGCGTCAGGTAGCCAGCGCCCCCGACCAGGGTGAAAACCAAGGCGCGGGCGAGGAAGTGGACGAGCTTGGAAGGCGCGATCTTGTCCAAAATCGGCAGCGACGCCAACGTCAGGAACAGGGCCCCGGGGATCGCGATCGAGCCGACCCACTCCAATCGCCCGGGGAAGTACTTGAGCATCTGGAAGAGGAACCGGAAGAACCACTCGGGCCGCGCCGGATAGTCGGAGCTTGACGGGTCGGCGGGGGCGTCGAGGGGCGCTCCGCCGTGGTGGATCACCAGGGCGATCATCACGCCGAGGATCGCGGTCACGGCCAGCAGGTTCCGGTACGTCTGATCGGGCCAATAGGTCTCGCGAGGGGCGTCCGGGTCAACCTCGACGTCGGGCGTGGTGAACCCGTGCCGGCGTCGAAGCGCGAAATGCGCCGCGAGGCCGAGGAACATCAGGACCGGCAGAATCCCGACGTGCAGCCCGTAGAACCGGGTGACGGTCTGATTGCCGTATTCCGAGCCTCCCACGACGACCGTCTTCACATAAGGGCCGGCGACCGGAGCGCCCCCCATGATGTTGGTGACGACCTTGGTCGACCAGTATCCCTTTTGGTCCCAGGGAAGCTGGTAGCCGGTGTGCCCGAACGCCAGGATCAAGCCCGCCAGCCCCAGCCCAATCCACCAGTTCAGTTCGCGAGGGGCCCGATAAGCTCCCGCCCAAAGGACCTGAAGGAAGTGGAGGAGCAGAAGGACCATCAGCGTCTGGGCGCCGAAGTGGTGGAGCCCCCGGATGAACCAGCCCATCCACATTTCGTGTTCGATGTAGAAGACGCTTCCCCAGGCCGTCGATGATGACGGGCTGTAGGCGGTCATCATCATCAGCCCGGTGAACGCCTGGATCAAGAAGATCGAGGCCAAGGCCGAGCCGGAGACGTATCTCCAACGGGCGCCGCCGGGGATGGTTTCCTCCTCGAACGATCGCAACCCGGAGCGCAGGCCGGCGCGGTCGTCGAGCCAGTTGGCCAGGGATTTACACAAGGGGGATCTTCTCCTCGGCGAGGGGCTGGAATCGCTGAAACCGCACGACCACATGGGGGTCGTCGTCGTCCGTCAACTGGACTTCCAGCCGGTCCATCGGCCGGGGAGGCACGTGGTTTTTCGGCTTCCCCTCGCAGTCGAAGGCGCTGGAGTGGCAGGGGCAGAAGAACCCGGTGCCGTTGGGGCTGAGATTGATCGCGCAGCCCAGGTGTGGGCACTCGGCGGTGAAGGCGATCACCGGGGGGTCGACTCCGTCGGGCTGGCGGACCAGCCAAACCGAGCCGACCGGCTCCTTGGGGTACTTGACCCAGGCGTCGGTCAGGTCGCGGACGATGGCGAACGACTTGGGCACCCCGACCTCAAGCTGGCTGAGGTTCGCCAGCCGCTCAAGGTCCGAGCCGGTTCCGGACTTTTTCGACTTCCTGAGGGGAGTCAGCAAAAACGCGACGGCCGGCGCGGCGACCGCCAGCTTGACCAAGCTCCCGAGCACCACGGAGCCGAAGCGATGAAAATCGCGGCGATTCATGGGGGTTGCCTCTTCGGGACGCTCAAAGGCGAGCGTCACTCTCGGGAAGGCGGGTGGGGAGGCGTCATCGCGACCGTCCACGATGACTCGACAAGGGGTGAGACGGCGGCAAGGCGGGAAAGAGGCTGGGGGTGTCTAGGGCGGTGTACGATTTAGAGCGGTTTGCCAATGCGTTGCATACAACGATTAGAAAGGCTGTCGCGAGCACGCCTTCTCCCGCAAGGGGAGAAGGCGGTTCGACCCCATCCCGCGCGCAACTCAAATGCAAACCACTCTAGGGGGAACGCGGGCGGATTCGATCGCCCTCGCCCTCCATCAATCAGTTTTGCGCGCCGACGGTCGAGGAATCAAGGGCCTCGCGAACAATCTCCAAAACTCGTTCAACAGCGATGGGAAGCGGGTCGGCCAGCGTCAGGCCGGCCGCGGCCCGGTGCCCTCCCCCGCCGACCTTCGCGGCGAGCTTGGCGCAGTCGAGCCCCGCGCGAGAGCGGAGCGAGGCTTTCACCCCTCCCCTGGCCTGCTCGATGAAGAGCATTCCAACCTCGACGCCTTGAAGGCTGACGGTGAAATCCACGAGGTCTTCCGAGTCGGCCGGAATCGCGCCGGCGCGCTCCAGGTCTGCAAGCGAAATCGTCGTGTAGGCGATTCGGCCGTCGCGCTCGGTCTTCAGCCCGGCGAGCGTTTCGCCCATGAGTTTCAGCCGGCCCAGCGTGTTGCGCTCGAAGAGGTCTCGGTAGATCCGGTCGATCTCGGCGCCCGACTCGATCAACTCGGCCGCGTTGCGCATGGTCTCGGGCTTGGTGTTGGGATGATGGAACCAGCCGGTGTCCATCGCGATCGCCGTGAGCAGGCCGGTGGAAACCTCCTTGGTGAAGCTTCCCCCGAGCGCCTTGATCGCCCTCATGACGAGGGTGCCGGTCGCCTCGGCCGAGGTGTCTTTCAGGAAGGTCGCGCCCAGGTCGTCCTGGCTGACGTGGTGGTCGATCACCACCCGGGGGCCCTGGAAGCCCCGGATCAGGTCGGCCATGTCGCCAAGCTGTTTCCAGGCCGAGAGGTCGAGGATCACGGCGACTTCCCGGTCGGCCAGCGACTCGGGGGCCTCCAGGCTCGAAAAGTGCTCGAAGAGGCCGCCGTCGGGATCGAGGAAATCGTAGCGGGGGGGCGTCCGGCTTGAGTTGACGACGCGAACGTCCTTCCCCTTTTGCCGAAGCAGGCCGGCCATCCCGACCTCCGAGCCGAGCGCGTCGCCGTCGGGGCGGACGTGGGAGGTTACGAGGAAACGGTCGTGCTTCTCGATCAGGTCGGCCAGCGGCGTCCAATCAATCATCAGGATGAGTCCAGGTCTGAATTGGTATAAGCGGCCCCGCGCCGCCAGGCGGCGCAAGGTTTTCAAGAATCAAGGGTAACGGTTCGGCGGCGGGCGCGGCAATCCCGATGACGAGGCGGCGACGCCCCGCTCTGATCAGGTCGCGTACTCGTCGGGCCGGAAGCGGTCGAGATGGTCTCGGATCCAGGCGACGGTTTCGGCGAGCCCTTCGTCAAGGCTGTATCGGGGCTTCCAGTCCCAAAGCGATTGGGCCAGCGCCGTGCCGGCCAGCAGCCGCTCAACCTCGCTGGCCGCCGGTCGAACCCGGTCGGAATCGGTCTCGACCTCGATCGTCCGGCCCAGGATGACGCCGATCCGTTCGACCAGGTCGCCGATGCTCACGTCGGAGCCCCGGCCGATGTTCACGGCCCGGCCGATGGCGGCGTCGCACTCGGCGATCGACGCGAAGCCCGAAACGGTGTCCTTAACGTAGGTTAGGTCTCGGCGGGGGTCGAGCCGGCCGAGCTTCACCACCGGCCTCGTCAGCGCCTGGCTGATGATGGTCGGGATGATCGCTCGGGCCGATTGCCGGGGACCGAAGGTGTTGAACGGCCGGAGGATCGTGACCGGCAGGCCGAACGACCGGTGATAGCTTTCCCCCAAAGCGTCGGCGCCGATCTTCGACGCCGCGTAGGGCGACTGCCCGCGCAGGGGGTGCTTCTCGTCGATCGGCACGAATTGGGCCGTGCCGTAGACCTCGGAGGTCGACGTCAAAACCACCCGCTCCAGGTTCGGCGCCCTTCGGCAGGCGTCGAGAACGTGGGCGGTCCCCATCACGTTCGTTTGAACCACGTCGAGGGGATTTTGGTACGAGTATGGGATCGCGATCAGGGCCCCCAGGTGGTAGACCCTCTCTCGGCCTTCGACGGCTCGGGCGACGGCCTCGGGATCCTTAAGGTCGCCCCGGTAAACCTCGATCTCGTCTCGAATCTCGCGCGGGAGGTTGTCGAGATGCCCGCGATCATCGCGCGCGTTGTAGCGGACGAACGCCCGGACGCGATGGCCGAGCCTCGCCAGATGCTCGACGAGGTGGCTGCCTATGAATCCTCCGGCCCCCGTCACCAAGACCGCCTTGCCCATCGCGTCCACTCTCCACGTTCAACCCCATCGGCGACCAGGGGACCGTTCGGTTTCCCCGCAACGATGCTGATCTTAGGAGCTTCGCCCGTTCTTGACCACGCGAAAGCCCGCGCAATCGTCACAACCGAGCGCGAGCCGCGCCAGATGTTTTTCCCAAGCCATAGCCTTTCTCCTTTTGTTTTGGTGGCCATGAAATTCGCGATCTTAACCATTTATCGTAGACTAGCTAAAGCGCTTCGGTTCGCTGGTCGATAAGGTTTCTCTAGGAGCGATCATCGAAGAAATCCATGCCGGCTTCCAGGAAAGGACGGGAACACGGCGCGCGCTCGAATCATCACGACCCGGAGATCGACCGATGACTTTACGGCTGGTCTTGGTCAGTTTGGTGGCGGGGTTGGGGATTGGGATCCCCAGCCCCTCCGATATCGAAGGCTGGGTCGCCTCCTCGCGGTCTTGGGCCAACGCTTGTCTCGCGGAACTGGGCGTCAACCGAATCGACGGCAACGCCCTAACGGCGGCCGACGATCCTCGGCAACCCGAAGCGTCCCTCCCAGCCGACCCCGCCTCCATCACCCCCCCGCAATCCACCGCGACGGCCGTCGCGGCCTCGTCCGAAGAAACGCCAACCGCCTCGTTCGAGCCCATCGAGGTCGACGAACGGATGTATGTGGGACTCGCCTATGACCTGAACTATTTCGGAGAGGGCCTGGGAATGCTTCCGAAGGTCGCCGCTCCCGTCGCCACGCCCCCCTCGGCTGTTCGACCCGATGAATTGGTCGAACTGGCGATCGCCAGGCATGGAGCGGCCGTGAGCCGACTCGTCGGCCGGCTCGGCAGCGAGCTCAACGCGATCGCGGCCCGCGAGGTTGCCGATAAGAGCTTCCTGGCGATGGAGGCCGCCCCCGACCTTTACTTCGCCGGGTCCGAGGAATCCGCCGTCGCCGACTCGGCATTCGCGGCGATGGAGCGAAGCGAAGCGCTTTACTTCGCGGAATCGGAGGACGACTCGATCGCGCCCCCCGCGCCGGCCATCGCGAGCGAGCCCGAACTTCCGGCGCTCCCCGACGACCCGTTCGCCCCGGTCGAGACCGTCGAACCGCCGGTGGAGGCCATCGCGATGACGACCGACCCCGCCCCCGCCCCCATCCGCCGAGGCGCCGTGACCCGCGCGGTCCGCTTGACGGGCCAGGCCATGGCCGCCTGGGTCAACGTCTTCTCCGAAACGACCCTCGCGTCGGTCTCTCCCGACTCGAAGATCCAGTAGGAGAATGAAGCGAAGACAGACTTTTTCAATTTGACTCAACCAGAGGCTCGCCGAGAGATGCAACTCGGCGAGCCTCGTTTTGTTGGGTGCGCGTTGGGTCGGAGAGCGCGTTTATGAATTTGGCGCGGCGCGCGGTTAATGGGCTGCGGTTCCCCGTTAACTCACCGGGAGGCGGTCCTCAAGTCGTGATCCGGCACCCGAGCCCCTGAAAATAGATAAGCTGAAGGCGACGAGACAACTGTCTCCGGGGGGCGGACATTCCTGTCTGCCCTACTCCCGATACTGGTTGCCGGGCAGACAGGAATGTCCGCCCCCCGGGGGGGAGCACTCAAGGCAACTGGTAGGGTGCCTCTCCGGGGCAGGCAGGATTGCCCGACCCCGTGGAAGGAGCTCCTTTTCTCAACTTTGGTCTCCGACCGTGGCCGGCGATCGGATTCAATCTTCTTCCTCCTGGCGAAAGATCATCGAGAATGGGTTTTCGCCGCCGTCTTCGGGCGACTCGGCGTTCACGAGCTTGCGATAGCCGAGGGTCATGGCGACCTTGATGACTTCGCCGTAGGAGGGGAACGACTTGCCCGAGCGCTCCTTGAAGCGCTGCATGGCGTTCATGAACTCCATCTCGTCGTCGGTGTACTGCTTCTCGAAGGTCGTCGGGTCGATGCGTCGCCGGCGTTCCTTGCGAGGGGGCGGGCTCGGCTTGGTTACCTCACCCTCGCGGCGGTCCTTGCCCGTCCGCCGCTCGTGGAAGACCGTGTTGGGCGGGTAGGCCGCGAAATCAAAGGTGCACTCGGCTTTTGGATCTTTCGGCGAATCGCTCATGAGGCTCGACCTCTACCCGCGTTCCCAAGTCTGGACGTGGCGCCGCGCCTCGATCGGCCGGCGGCTCTTCTTAAACCTCATAGAACGCCGTTTCCCCCTTGTCAAAACGGAAGGCCGAAACGAATCCCGCGTCTGGAATCGAAGAAACCGGGAGGCTCGCTCGTCTGCTTGTTTGTGAAGGGGGAAAGCGGTTTCCCGGGCCGTCGGTTTGGCCGACGGCGAAACCATGTGGCATAATGAAGGACGATGAGTAGAAGCCAGCAACGAACGGCCTCGTGGTGAAATGACGCGCCAATTCAATTCCGCGACTCAATGGGATTTCGCTCGATCCGCCGGTGGGGATGGACGGCTCTTCGCCCCGGCGTCGCCGGGTTCGGCGAACGAGCCGGCGCGCGCTTCGTCCGCGCCCTTCACCCACCGGATCACCGCGCGGCAGGCTTTTTCGTAAATTGCGATGGGAGACCATCTTAGCGCCCTAGGCCGGCCTCGCGCCGGTGACCCCTCTGCTGGAGAGCATCGATCATGTCCCGTACCGCGAGACTGTGGAAAGGCGCCGGGCTGTTGACCCTGGGCGGCGCGCTGCTGTCCGGGGCCGCGTCGCGCGCCGCCGACGACGCGCCGCCGCTTGCCGAACAACTGACGGGGCTCGGCCGCCAGGCCCTGGCCCAAGGGGCCAACGGCATGGCCCGCTCCTTCTTCGAAAAGGCGCTGGAGCTCGATCCCCGAAGCGCCGACGCCACCAAGGGGCTCGAACAGGCCAAGACCGCCGAGGCCGACCTGTTCCGAGTCGCCCTGCAAGAGCCCGCCGCCGCGACTCCCGCGGCCCCCGCGGCGACGCAGACCCCTCCGACCCCTCCCCGGGCCGTGACCCCGCCCAACACCAGGGCGACGATCGAGGAATCGGAGCAGGCCGAGGCGGTCGCCCGCCAGCAGTTGACCAGCGACATTGAGCAGCGGCTCAACGAGGCTCGTCAACTCGTCACCAACGGCCAGCCCGAGGCGGCGCTCGACGTTCTCCGCCTCGCCCAGAACCTCGTCCGGTCGGCGACCAACGTGCCGGAGAGCGCCCGAAGGCAGCTCGACCGCCGCATCCAGGCGCAGTACCTCACGACGGTTCGCGATGAAGAGCGGATCGTCGCCGAGCGGCTGGAGCGTCAGCGGCTTCAGTCGGCCGCCGAACAGCGAAGCCGCGGCGTCGACCAGTTCGTCGCCAACAAGAACACCATCGGCGCGATGATGGATCAGTTCGACAGCCTCATGGGCGAAGGGGTCTACAACACCCTCTACAACGGCGGCATGGGAGACATCCTCGGCTCGACCGCGCCGTTCTACGAGGCCCGTCTGCTGGCCCAGCACGCCCGGTCGCTCATGCACAAGGGAACCCTCCCCTACAGCGACGAAAACCCGGCCCCCTACGCCGGCATGTTCGTCTCGACGGCGATGGGCTTTTTGTCCCAGGAGCGGCAGTTCGAGATCCTCAAAGAGTATCGCTTCATGTTGACGATGCTCGACGTCGACCGCGCGGCGGTCCCCTTCCCCGACGACAAGGTCATCGAGTATCCCGACGCCGAACTCTGGCGGCGGCTCTCCGAGCGCCGAATCGCCCGCTACGGCAAGGCCGTCGACGTGTTCGACCGCGACCCCAAGACCAAGCAGATTCTCGCCAAGCTCGACGAGCCCCTGGCGATGAACTTCCCCAACGAAACGCCGCTTGAAGACGTCTTGAAGTACATCAGGCAGGCGACCCAGACCCCCACCGACAGCGGCATCCCCATCTACGTCGACCCCATCGGCCTCAACGAGGCCGAGAAGACCGAGACCTCGCCCGTCTCGATCGACCTCGACGGCGTCCCCCTGAAGACGACCCTTCGACTCCTGCTGAAGCAGCTCGACCTGACCTACACGGTCAAGGACGGCTTCCTGATGATCACGTCGAAGGCCTCGGAAGACCAGCAGACCGAAATCCGCGTCTACCCCGTGGCCGACCTCGCCTTGATTCCCATCTCGCTCATCTCCGGCGGCGGCGGTGGCGGCATGGGCATGGGCGGCATGGGCG
>Ga0182738_1001883_pt1 | contig 25434 bp, 22 predicted proteins | sample eDN5th30CBELigMG_FD_128876 | JGI IMG/M metagenome (GOLD analysis project Ga0182738, IMG submission 128876) | Enriched Miracle-Growth compost microbial communities from Emeryville, California, USA - eDNA 5th pass 30_C BE-Lig MG (version 2)... ...
GGCGAGGCGCTCGAGGGCAGCCTTGCCGACCTCGACGGCTTCTACACCTTCGTCGTCGGCACCGAGAACGGGTTCGGCGTCCTCCGCGACGGCATCGCCTGCAAGCCGGCGGTGATGGCCGAGACCGACCGGTACGTCGCCTTCGGCACCGAGTACCGCGCGCTCGCCGTGCTCCCCGGCATCGACAAGGCGCGGGTCTGGGAGCCCGAGCCGTCCACCGTCTATTTCTGGGAACGCTGATGCCCGAGGTCGATCTCGCGACGACGACGCTCCGCGAACTGAACGCGGCGCTGCACCGGCTCCGGGCCGACACCAACGAGCGCCACTGGGTGGTGGGCAATCCGGCGGGCCGGCACGCGGTCGCGGCCGGGCTGGACGCACCGGTCACGGTCGAGGTCAACGGCTCGGTCGGCTACTACTGCGCCGGCATGAACAAGCTCGCGACCGTCATCGTCCACGGCAGCGCCGGGACCGGCGTCGCCGAGAACATGATGTCGGGGTTCGTCCACGTCGAGGGCGACGCCAGCCAGGCCGCGGGCGCCACCGGCCGCGGCGGGCTGCTGCGCATCGACGGCAACGCCTCCTCGCGCTGCGGCATCTCGATGAAGGGCATCGACATCGTGGTGCAGGGCTCGGTCGGCCACATGAGCGCCTTCATGGCCCAGGCCGGCAGCCTCGTCGTGTTCGGCGACGCCGGCGACGCGCTCGGCGATTCGCTCTACGAGGCGCGCCTCTTCGTCCGCGGCAGGGTCGCGAGCCTCGGCGCCGACTGCATCGAGAAACCGATAAAGGACGAGCACAAGGCGGCGCTGCACGAGTTGCTGGCGAAGGCCGGACTCGCGGGCGCGGTCGACCCGGGCGAGTTCAAGCGCTACGGCTCGGCCCGCAAGCTCTACAATTTCCACGTCGATCATGCCGGGGCCTATTGATGGAACGCACGCCGACCACCCATCCGCGCCAATCGGCGACCTTCGACCCCTACACGCTCTCCGAGATCCGGCGCGCCGCCGCGACCGGCATCTACGACATCCGCGGCGCCGGCGCCAAGCGCAAGGTCCCCCATTTCGACGACCTGCTCTTCCTCGGCGCCTCGATCAGCCGCTACCCGCTCGAAGGCTACCGCGAGAAGTGCGGCACCGACGTCTGGCTCGGCACCCGCCATGCCGAGAAGCCGATCCACCTCAAGATTCCGGTCACCATCGCCGGCATGAGCTTCGGTTCGCTCTCGGCGCAGGCCAAGGAGGCGCTCGGCCGCGGTGCGACCATCGCCGGCACCTCCACCACCACCGGCGACGGCGGCATGACCGAGGAGGAGCGCGGGCATTCGGAGATCCTGGTCTACCAGGTGCTGCCCTCGCGCTACGGCATGAACCCCGACGACCTCCGCCGCGCCGACGCCATCGAGATCGTCATCGGCCAGGGCGCCAAGCCGGGCGGCGGCGGCATGCTGCTTGGCCAGAAGATCTCCGAGCGCGTCGCCGGCATGCGCACGCTCCCCGCCGGCATCGACCAGCGCTCCGCCTGCCGGCATCCGGACTGGACCGGGCCCGACGACCTCGAGATCAAGATCGAGGAGATCCGCGAGATCACCGACTGGCAGAAGCCGGTCTACGTCAAGGTCGGCGCCGCGCGGCCCTACTACGACACCGCGCTGTCGGTGAAGTCGGGCGCGGACGTGATCGTCCTCGACGGCATGCAGGGCGGCACGGCGGCGACGCAGGAGGTGTTCATCGAGAACGTCGGCCTGCCGATCCTCGCCGCCATCCGGCCCGCGGTGCAGGCCCTCCAGGACCTCGGCATGCACCGGAAGGTCCAGCTCATCGTCTCCGGCGGCATCAGGAACGGCGCCGACGTCGCCAAGGCGCTGGCGCTCGGCGCCGACGCGGTCTCGATCGGCACCGCGGCGCTGGTCGCGATCGGCGACAACGATCCCGAGCTCGAGGAGCACTACCGGGCCCTCGGCACCACCGCGGGCGCCTATGACGACTGGCACGAGGGCCGCGACCCGGCCGGCATCACCACCCAGGACCCCGCGCTCGCCGCGCGGCTCGATCCGGTGCTCGGTGGCCGCCGCCTCGCCAACTTCCTCTCGGTGCTGACGCTGGAGGCCCAGACCATCGCCCGGGCCTGCGGCAAGAGCCACGTGCACAACCTCGAGCCGGAGGACCTTGTCGCGCTCACCGTCGAATCGGCGGCGATGGCGCAGGTGCCGCTCGCCGGGACGAGCTGGATCCCGGGGAAGGCTTGAGCGCATCCCCGTCGTCCCGGCGCGTGCCGGGTCCCGGGTCTCACGCTTCGCGCCGCCGGGGACGACGGTGTTTGTGTTTGCCCGCCGCGCCCGCCGCGGCGAGAATGGATGGCGAAGAGAGAAGGGGCCGGGGGTAGTATATGGCAGCACTGTCGGACATCGCCCGCGAGCGCGGGATCAAGTATTTCCTGATCTCCTATGTCGACCTGTTCGGCACGCTCCGGGCGAAGCTGGTGCCGGCGGCGGCGATCGACGGCATGGCGAAGTCGGGGGCGGGCTTCGCCGGCTTCGCGAGCTGGCTGGACATGACGCCGGCCGATCCCGACGTCTTCGCGATCCCCGATCCCGACAGCCTGATCCAGTTGCCGTGGAAGCCGGAGGTGGGGTGGCTCGCGGCCGATCCCTGGATGAACGGCAAGCCGGTGCCGCACGGCCCGCGGAACGCCCTGAAGGCGGTCACCGCCGAGGCGAAGGCCCGGGGCTACCAGATGAAGACCGGGGTCGAGTGCGAGTTCTTCATGCTCGCTCCGGACGGCCGGGCGATCAGCGACGCCAGCGATACGGCCGCCAAGCCGTGCTACGACCAGGGCGCGCTGATGCGCCGCTACGACGTGATCACCCAGATCTGCGACGCCATGCTCGAGCTCGGCTGGGGGCCCTACCAGAACGACCACGAGGACGCCAACGGCCAGTTCGAGATGAACTGGAACTTCGACGATGCGCTGGTCACCGCCGACCGCCACGCGTTCTTCAAGTACATGGTGAAGTCGATCGCCGAGAAGAACGGCTTCCGCGCCACCTTCATGCCGAAGCCCTTCGCCAACCTCACCGGCAGCGGCTGCCACGCGCACGTCTCGCTCTGGAAGGACGGCAGGAACGCCTTCGAGGACGAGGGCGACGCGCTCGGCCTGTCGCGGATCGGCTATCACTTCATCGGCGGGCTGATCGGCGCGGCGCAGGAGATCTGCGCGATCACCAACCCGACGGTGAATTCCTACAAGCGCATCAATGCGCCGGCCACGCTCTCCGGGGCCACCTGGGCGCCGAACACGGTGACCTTCACCGGCAACAACCGCACCCACATGATCCGCGTCCCCGAGGGCGGCCGCTTCGAGTTCCGGCTTCCGGACGGCGCCGCCAACCCGTACCTCATGCCGGCCGCGATCCTCGCCGCCGGGCTCGACGGCATGGCGAAGCAGACCGACCCCGGGCCGCCGCTCCACATCAACATGTATACCGAGGGCCACAAGGCGCCGTCGGACATGAAGAAGCTGCCGCTCAACCTCCTCGACGCGATCCGGCTCCTGCACAAGTCGACGATGTTCCGGAACGCGCTCGGCGACGAGCTGGTGGACGCCTACGTGAAGCTCCGCACCCGCGACTGGAACGACTATTCCCGCCACCTGACCGACTGGGAGCGCGACCACACGCTCGACTGCTGACGGCGCCCGGCGGGGCGGGGCTCCGGGCGGAGGGCCGGTCGCATGATGGTTAACCGGCGCTTAACCATCATGGTGAACAATTCGTTTCGCGACATGGGCTCCTCCTGCCCGCGGTCCTCACTCCGCGGGACGATTTCGGGGGTCACCGGAGCGCGGCGGCCTGCAACCGCCGCGCTTCCCGCGCTTCGCGCTTCCTTCGGATTGACTTGCCGGGCGGATTGACTTGCCGGGGCCGGGGGCGTATCCCCCGCGGCGGGACACGCCTCCCCAACGAGGCGCGCCTATCTGAAAGGGTAGCCAAATGACAGATCCTGCTGCTCCGGCCACGCGGCCGGCCAATCCCAATTTCTCTTCCGGTCCTTGTGCCAAACGCCCCGGCTGGTCGCTGGAGGCGCTCTCGGGCGCGGCTCTCGGCCGCTCGCACCGCGCCAAGATCGGCAAGCAGAAGCTCAAGGAAGCGATCGACCTCACCCGCGCCGTGCTCGAGGTGCCGGAGACGCATCTCATCGGCATCGTGCCGGCCTCCGACACCGGCGCCGTCGAGATGGCGCTGTGGTCGCTGCTCGGCGCCCGCGGCGTCGACGTCGTCGCCTGGGAGAGCTTCGGCCTCGGCTGGGTGACCGACGTGGTCAAGCAGCTCAGGCTGCCCGACGCGCGCACCATCAAGGCCGACTACGGCTTCCTCCCCGACCTCGGCCAGGTCGATTTCGCCCGCGACGTGGTGTTCGCCTGGAACGGCACGACCTCGGGCGTCCGCGTGCCGAACGCCGACTGGATTCCCGCCGACCGGCAGGGCCTCACGATCTGCGACGCGACCTCGGCCGCCTTCGCGCAGAACCTCGACTTCCAGAAGCTCGACGTCGTCACCTTCTCCTGGCAGAAAGCGCTGGGCGGCGAGGCCGCGCACGGCATGATCGTGCTCTCTCCCCGCGCCGTCGAGCGGCTGACCACCTACACCCCGGCCTGGCCGCTGCCGAAGATCTTCCGCCTCACCAAGGGCGGCAAGCTGATCGACGGCGTCTTTGTCGGCGAGACGATCAACACGCCGTCGATGCTCTGCGTCGAGGACTATCTCGATGCGCTCCGCTGGGCGCAGTCGATCGGCGGCCTCAACGGGCTCCGCGCCCGCGCCGACGGCAACTTCAAGGTGCTCGACGACTGGGCGGCGAAAACGCCGTGGATCGACCATTTCGCCGCCGATCCGGCGACCCGTTCGAACACCAGCGTCTGCCTCAAGGTCGTCGATCCGGAGGTGACCGCGCTCGACCTAGCCGGACAGGAGGCCTTCGTTCGCGCGATCGCCGCCCGCCTCGACAAGGAAGGCGTCGCCCACGACATCGCCTTCCACCGCGACGCTCCGCCCCATTTCCGCATCTGGGCCGGCGCCACGGTCGAAGCCTCGGACCTCGCCGCGCTCACGGCATGGCTCGAATGGGCCTATGCGCGCGAGAAGGCGGCGCTGAAACAGGCCGCGTAGGAACACGCCGCCGGCCCTCTCCCCTTCGCGGGAGAGGGTGGCCGCGCCAGCGGCCGGGGGAGGGGCTTCCTCCATCCGGCCCGACACCGCACCCACTCCGCTGCAGCGCGCCCTCTCCGACGAGCGGAGGGGGCTGAGCCAGCCTCAAGGACCAGACCCATGACCGCACCGCGCGTCCTCGTTTCCGACAAGCTCTCCAAGACCGCCGTCCAGATCTTCAAGGATCGCGGCGTCGAGGTCGACTACCTGCCCGACCTCGGCAAGGACAAGGAGAAGCTCCTTTCCGTCATCGGCGACTATGACGGCCTCGCCATCCGCTCGGCCACCAAGGTCAGCGACAAGGTGCTCGCCGCCGCGACCCGGCTCAAGGTGATCGGCCGTGCCGGCATCGGCGTCGACAACGTCGACGTGCCGGCCGCCACCGCCAAGGGCATCATCGTGATGAACACGCCCTTCGGCAACTCGATCACCACCGCCGAGCACGCCATCGCCATGATGTTCGCGGTGGCCCGCCAGATCCCGGCCGCCGACGCCTCGACCCAGGCCGGCAAGTGGGAGAAGAACCGCTTCATGGGCGTCGAGATATCCGGCAAGACGCTGGGCGTGATCGGCTGCGGCAACATCGGCTCGATCGTCGCGGATCGCGCCGTGGGCCTCAAGATGAAGGTCGTCGCCTTCGACCCCTACCTCACCGAGGAGCGGGCGGTGGAGCTCGGCGTCGACAAGGTCGAGCTCGACGAGCTGTTCCGCCGGGCCGACTTCATCACCCTCCACACTCCGCTGACCGAGAAGACGAAGAACATCATCGACGCGGCCGCGATCGCGCAGATGAAGGACGGCGTGCGCATCGTCAACTGCGCCCGCGGCGGCCTCGTCGACGAGGAGGCGCTGGCCGAGGCGATCAAGGCGGGCAAGGTGGCGGGCGCCGGCTTCGACGTGTTCGTCACCGAGCCGGCCGAGGCGAGCCCGCTCTTCGGCCTCGCCAACGTCGTTTGCACGCCCCATCTCGGCGCCTCGACCACCGAGGCGCAGGAGAACGTCGCGCTCCAGGTCGCCGAGCAGATGTCGGACTACCTGGTCGACGGCGCCGTCTCCAACGCCCTCAACATGCCGTCGATCTCGGCCGAGGAGGCGGTGCGGCTCACCCCGTTCGTGCGCCTTGCCGAGAAGCTCGGCTCCTTCGCCGGCCAGCTCACCGAGACCACGATCACCGGCATCTCGATCGAATATGCCGGCGACGTCGCCGACATGAACACCCGGGCGCTGACCTCGGCCCTACTCGCCGGGCTGCTCCGCCCGATCCTCGGCGACGTCAACATGGTCAACGCGCCCGTCGTCGCCCGCGACCGCGGCCTCAAGGTCGAGGAATCGCGGCAGGCCCAGCGCGGCGCCTACGAGACCTACATCCGGCTCACGGTCCGCACCGAACGGCAGGAGCGCTCGGTGGCCGGCACCGTGTTCGGCGACGGCCGCCCGCGCGTCATCCAGATCAAGGGCATCGACATGGAGTGCGGCTTCGCGCCGAACCTCCTCTACATCACCAACCGCGACCGGCCGGGCTTCATCGGCCGCCTCGGCACGCTGCTCGGCTCGCTCGGCGTCAACATCGCAAACTTCAACCTCGGCCGGGTCGCCGCGGGCGAGGACGCGATCGCGGCGGTCGAGGTGGACGAGCCGATCACCGACGCCGTGCTCGAGCAGGTGCGCGGCCTCGAGGGCGTGGTCCAGGTGAAGCGGCTGAGCTTCTGAAGGGCGGCAGTCGGCAATAGGCAGTCGGCAGTCGTCGAACTGGTATCTCTCGTCCTTCTTCCGACTGCCGAAGCCCGACTGCCGACTGCCGCTCTTCCTTTCAGTCCAATCCGTCGAACAGCGCGGTCGAGAGGTAGCGCTCGGCGAAGGACGGGATGATGAGGACGAGAGCCTTGCCCGCCATCTCCGGGCGGGCGCCGACCTTCACCGCCGCGCAGATCGCGGCGCCGCCCGAGATGCCGACGGGGATCCCCTCCAGCCGGGCGCAGAGCCGGGTGTAGTTGAAGGCCTCGTCGTTCGAGACGGTGATCACCTCGTCATAGACCGAGGTGTCGAGGATCGCCGGCACGAAGCCGGCGCCGATCCCCTGGATCTTGTGCGGGCCGGGATTGCCGCCCGACAGGATCGGGCTCTCGGTTGGCTCGACCGCGATCACGCGGATCGAGGGCTTGCGGTCCTTGAGCACCTGGCCGACGCCGGTGATGGTGCCGCCGGTGCCGACCCCGGCGATGAAGGCGTCGATGTCGCCGCCGGTGTCGTTCCAGATCTCCTCGGCCGTGGTGCGGCGATGGATCTCCGGGTTGGCCGGGTTCTGGAACTGCTGCGGGATGACCGAATCGGGGATTTCCTGGTTGAGCTCGTCGGCCCGGGCGATGGCGCCGCGCATGCCCTTGGCGCCCTCGGTCAGCACGATCTCGGCGCCGAGCAGCTTCAGCATCTTCCGCCGCTCGAGCGACATGGTCTCGGGCATCACCAGGATCAGGCGGTAGCCCCGGGCGGCGGCGACGAAGGCGAGGGCGATGCCGGTGTTGCCCGAGGTCGGCTCGATGAGGGTGGTGACCCCCGGCCTGACCCGGCCCTCGGCCTCGAGCGCGTCGATCATCGCCGCGCCGATGCGGTCCTTGACGCTGGCGACGGGGTTGAAGAACTCGAGCTTGGCGAGAAGCGCCGCGCTGACGCCTGCGACCCTGGCGATGCGGTCGAGCCGCACCAGCGGCGTGTCGCCGATGGTGTCGACGATCGAATCGTAGATGCGCCCACGTCCCGGCCGCCTGGCCGCGCCCGCCTCGTCATTCGTCATGCCATCGGTCCCCGTTGCCGTTCGCCCCGAGTGTAGTATGGGGGCGCGGCCGATGCACGAGGGCCTCGCGCCGGCCCGACGGACCGGCCGGGCGGGCTATTCGTCGATCATCCGCTTGAGCAGCTCGATCTCGTCGGCGAGCGCCTTGTCGCCCTCGATCAGCTCCTCGATCTTGCGGACCGCGTGCAGGACGGTGGTGTGGTCGCGGCCGCCGAAGCGCCGGCCGATCTCGGGCAGCGAGCGCGGCGTCAGCATCTTGGCGAGATACATCGCGATCTGCCGCGGCCGCACGATGGTGCGCGTCCGGCGGCTCGACAGGAGGTCCGCCTTCGAGACGTTGAAGTGGCGGGCGACGATGCGCTGGATGTCCTCGATCCGCACCCGGCGCGGCTCGCGGGCGCCGACGAGGTCGCGGAGCGTGATCTCGGCCGAGGCGAGGGTCACGGTCTGGCTGGTGAACTGCCACTGGGCGACCAGCCGGTTGAGCGCGCCCTCGAGGTCGCGGCCGTTGGAGACCACCGACTGCGCGACGTATTCGAGCACCGGCTCGGGGACGTCGAGCCCGGGGTTCTGCTCCTGCGCGGCCCGGTAGCGGGTGGCGATGATCTTCCGCCGGAGCTCGAGGTCGGGCGCGCCGATCTCGAAGGCGACGCCGCCCTTGAGGCGCGAGCGGACCCGCTCGTCGAGGGTCTCGAGCTCGGCCGGGGGCCGGTCCGCCGCCACCACCACCTGCCGCGCCCCGTCGATCAGGGCGTTGAGCATGTGGCAGAACTCCTGCTGCACCGACTTGCCCTGCAGGAACTGCATGTCGTCGATGAGCAGGAGGTCGATGTCGCGGAGCGATTCCTTGAACTGGATGGCGGTGTTGTTGCGGATCGCCTGGACCATCCGGAACATGAACGTCTCGGCGGTGAGATAGACCACCTTCCGGGCCGGGTCGTTGCGGCGGGCGGCGCGCGTCGTCGCCTGGAGGAGATGGGTCTTGCCGCGGCCGACGCCGGCATGGATGTAGAGCGGGTTGAAGCGGTTGAGCGAGCTGCCCTCCGCCACCGCCTGGGCGGCGGCATGGACGACGCGGTTGGCGGCGCCGTCGCAGAAGCTCTCGAAGGTGTAGCGCGGGTCGACGGGCGAGCCGGTGAAGTACCCCTCCGGGGCCTCGGGGAGGCGCCGGGCGGTGGTCGCCGGCGCGGGCGGCCGCGGCTGCGGCGGCCGCACGGGCAGCGGCGCGGCATCGTCCGACGCCTCGGGCGGGGGCGCGGTCCTCGTCCGCACGGCGCCGCGCACCATGATCTCGACCTGGATGGTCCCCGGCCGTTCCTCGGTCCACAGGGTCAGCAGGCGCTCGGCATAGTGGGAGGCGATCCACGACTTGAGGAACCGGGTCGGCACCGAGAGGCACACGGTGCTCTTGTCGGCATGCTCGAACTCAGCCCGGCCGAACCAGCTGTTGAAGACATCCTCCCCCAACTCGGCCCGAAGACGCTGCTTTACTCGCTGCCACGCATCGGGACCCGTGCGATCCGCCATGTAGCCGCCCTCCTGTCTGTCGCCGCCGGCAGTGCCGGTCTCGTTTCGCGGCCCGGAAACCTCCGGTCCGCTCGTCTCCATCGTCGCCGGAAGGCGGGCGAAGCCGCCTCCGGTCGCGGAACGGCCTAGGACTGAATCCATGGCAGGTCCGCCGCCTTCCAACTCCCCGGGGTCGCGCGATGCCGATCCGGCCCCAGGGCACCTTCGAATCCAGACTCCACGTTGAAGCAACGCTCGTACCCGGCCGCCGTCGCCGCGATCGCCGCATTGCGGCTGCGCGCGCCGGACCGGCAGATGAAATAGATCGGCGCGTCGCGCCCGACGCCTTTCTCCTCCAGCACGGCGGTCAGCCGCCCGGCGAAGTCGGGGACGAGCGTGCCGGAGCAGAAATCGTCCCACGAGACCAGGAGCGTTTCCTTGCCGATCGAGGCAAGGCTCGGAACCCCGACATAGCTCCATTCCGCACGGGTGCGCACGTCGACCAGGACCGCCGCGGGGTGGGCCTGGAGCGTGTCCCAGGCGTCCCGCGCTGCCACGTCGCCGGCGTATCCATCGCTAGTTGCAGACATGATAGCTCCACCCGCATCAGCCTGGGTAGCCAATGCGGCTTCAATCTCGCCAGATATACCGTGATGACTCTGAAAGCTGTCTGCCAGGGAAGCGGCGGACAGAACTACACGAAAACGCCTACGTCACACGCAAAGACAAGTCTTCGTCACGCAATACACTCGATAGACATACGTATACACGTCGACCGCCATTCCCGACCTGCGAAACTGTTGTTTTTTACGCCTGACAAGACTGTCACGGCAGCCATGGGTTCACATTACACAGGCAGTCCGGGACTTCAACGATGTTTTGTTGCCCGAGGGGCCTTGACTCGCGCCGACGCCGCCCCGTCGGCTCAAGCCGGCGTCGTGCATCCGCCGATAAGGCCTTGCGACTCCTGACGCTTCGTTTTGCCCCCGCGGCGCGGCGCGCCGGAGCCTAGCCGACAAAAAAAGTCTGCGACGGATCGCCCGGCCGGCGGCCGGCGGGCGACGCGCCCGGGCAGGGCGCGCGACCGTCCGCCACTTCCTTGAAAATCAACGGAATTGCGTGGCAGAGCGCGGGAGATTGCGGGACCGGTTCCCGGGTCCCGTCGGGCCTCGCGCGACTTAGCCGCGCAAGGAAAACCCGGAGCGGCGGAACGCCCTCCGGCCTCGTCGGGTCAGGCGCCGACGGTCTTCACGCGGGCGGAGAGGCGCGAGACCTTCCGCGACGCGGTGTTCTTGTGCAGGACGCCCTTGGTGACGGCGCGCATGATCTCCGGCTCGGCCGCCTTGAGGGCCGCCGCCGCCTTGGCCTGGTCGCCGGAGGCGATCGCTTCCTCGACCTTGCGGACGTAGGTGCGGACGCGGGTGACGCGGCTCTTGTTGACGCTCGTGCGCGCGGCGATCTTCCGCGTCGCCTTCTGGGCAGATGACGTATTGGCCATGGTGATCCTTCGGGAAACAACAGCAATACGGCGGTGAACGCCTTCACCACCGGGGTTGGAGGCTGCTTATAATGATGGCGGTGCCCGCGGTCAATGTGACGCGGGCGCCCATCCTCAGCGGTTGCGGAACTGGGCGGCGCGCTTCTCGACGAAGGCGGCCATGCCTTCCTTCTGGTCCTCGGTCGCGAACATCGCATGGAAGAGCCGGCGCTCGTAGCGGAGGCCCTCCGCGAGCGGCATCTCGAAGGCGCGGTTGACGCTCTCCTTGGCCATCATCACCGAGGGCAGCGAGAAGCCGGCGATCTTCTCGGCGATGCGCATCGTTTCCTCGAGCAGGTCGTTGGCCGAGACGACGCGGGAGACGAGCCCGGAGCGCTCTGCCTCGGCGGCGTCGATCATCCGGCCGGTCAGGATCATGTCCATCGCCTTGGCCTTGCCGACGGCGCGCGGCAAGCGCTGGGTGCCGCCCATCCCGGGCATGATGCCGAGCGTGATCTCGGGCTGGCCGAATTTCGCGGTGTCCGCGGCCACGATCATGTCGCAGATCATGGCGAGCTCGGCCCCGCCGCCGAGGCAATAGCCCGCGACCGCCGCGACGATCGGCTTCCGCGCCCCCGAGATGCGCGAGAGCGCGGCGCCGTAGTCGCGCTGGAAGGCCTCGACGAAGGACAGGCCCTGCATCTCCTTGATGTCGGCGCCGGCGGCGAACGCCTTGTCCGAGCCGGTCAGCACCATGCAGCCGATGCGCTCGTCGGCGTCGTAGCCGGCGACCGCATCGCCGAGTTCGCCGATGAGCGCGGCGTTCAGCGCATTGAGGGCCGCGGGCCGGTTGAGGGTGATGAGCGCGACCCGGCCGCGCGTCTCGGTGATGATCGTCTCGAAGGCCATGAGCACTCCCTGGCAGCCTCAGCGCTGGCACACCGGACAATAGAACGTCGAGCGCCCCGATTGCACCATGCGGCGGATCACGCCGTGGCAGGCGTGGCGCGGGCACGGCTCGCCCTCGCGGTCGTACACGGCGAAGCTGTGCTGGAAGAGGCCGATTTCGCCGTCGGCGCGGCGATGGTCGCGGAGCGAGGAGCCGCCGGCGGCGATGGCCTCGGCAAGGACGTCGCGGATCGCCGCGGCGAGCGCCTCGGCCTTGGCCCGCGCCCGCGGCGTCTTCGCGGCGAGCCTGCCGGCGGGCAGGGTCGGCGCGAGCTTCGCTCGCCACATCGCCTCGCACGCATAGATGTTGCCGATGCCGGCGATCCGGCGCTGGTCGAGCAGCATCGCCTTGAGCGGCGCGGTGCGGCCCGCGAAGAGCCCGGCGATCGCCGCGCCGGACAGGGCGTTGCCGAGCGGCTCGATGCCGAGGCCCTTGAAGTAGGGGGCTTCCGCGAGGCGGTTGCGGGCGACGATGTCCATGAGGCCGAAGCGCCGCGGGTCGTTGAACACGACATGGGCACCGCTCGAGAGGTCGAAGACCACGTGATCGTGGGCGCGGATCGCCGAGCGCGGATGGTAGTACCGGCCGGCGATCTTCTCGCCGTGCCCGGCCTCGATCCGGAACGAGCCGGACATGCCGAGATGCATGACGAGGACGTTCTGGTCGTCGAGGTCGGCGGTGAGGTACTTGGCGCGGCGGCCGAGCGCGACGATCCGGCGCCCGGTCAGGCGCCGGGCGAAGCGCGGCGGAAACGGCGCGCGGAGGTCCGGCCGGTTGACGGCGACCTTGTCGAGGACCGCGCCCTCCATGACCGGGGCGAGCCCGAGGCGGACGGTTTCGACTTCAGGCAGTTCGGGCATGCGGCGCGACCTTTGGCGAAGGCTGGCGACGATAGCCTCTCCCGGCCGGTTGGGCTATCGTCCGCGCCGGCCAGGAGAAACTGTCATGAACGGACGAAGTGTCGGGGACGCGCCGCGGGACGAGCGCGCGGAACAGGCCTCTTTCGGCTTCCGCGAGGTCGATGTCGCGGAGAAGCAGGAGCTGGTCGACGAGGTCTTCGAGAGCGTCGCGCCGCGCTACGACCTGATGAACGACCTGATGTCGGGCGGCATGCACCGCATCTGGAAGGATGCGCTGGTCAACGCGCTCGCCCCGCCGCGGGCGCCGCGCCGGCCCTACCGCGTGCTGGACGTGGCGGGGGGCACCGGGGACGTCGCCTTCCGCATCGCCCGCCGCTCGGATGGGGCCGCCGTCACCGTCGCCGACATCAACGGCGGCATGCTCGCCGTCGGCCGCGAGCGGGCCGCGGCACGTCGCCTCGAGAAGGCGGTGCGCTTCGTCGAGGCCAATGCCGAGGCCCTGCCCTTCGCGGGCGGGGAATACGATGCCGTCACCATCGCCTTCGGCATCCGGAACGTGCCGCGCATCGAGGCGGCGCTCGGCGAGGCCTTCCGCGTCCTCAAGCCCGGCGGACGCTTCCTCTGCCTCGAGTTCTCGGCGGTCGACGTCGCCGGGCTCGACCGCCTCTACGACATCTTCTCGTTCAACGTGATCCCGGCGATGGGCCGGATCGTCGCCGGCGATTCCGAATCCTACCGCTACCTCGTCGAATCGATCCGCCGCTTCCCCAACCAGGCGCGCTTCGCCGCCATGATCGCGCGCGCCGGGTTCGAGCGCGTGAGCGTCCAGAACCTCTCCGGCGGGATCGCGGCGATCCACGCCGGCTGGAAGCTCTGACCCGCGATGGCGGGCACGCTCCTCGCCCTCTTCCGTCTTGCCGGGGCCGGCTTCGTGCTCGCCCGCGAGGGCGCCTTTGCGGGCGTGCCGCTCGACGAGGTGCCCGCCGGACCGCCCCGGGTCCTTCTCCGCCTGTCGCGGCTCGTCCAGCGGCGGCGGACCGATGCCGACGCCGAACGCCTGACCCGGGCGCTGAACCGGCTGGGACCGTCCTACATCAAGCTCGGCCAGTTCCTCGCTACCCGTCCCGACATCGTCGGCGCGGAGGTGGCGCTGACCCTCGGCAGGCTCCGCGACGAGATCGAGCCGTTCCCCGAGCAGGAAGCCCGGGCGACCGTCGAGAAGGCGCTGGGCCGGCCGGTCGAGGCGCTGTTCGCCGATTTTTCCCCGCCGGTCGCCGCCGCCTCGATCTCCCAGGTCCACAAGGCCGCGATCGCGACCGAGGACGGGCCGCGGGCGGTCGCGGTGAAGGTGCTGCGCCCCGGCATCCGCAGCCGCTTCCGCCGCGACCTCGAGACGTTCTACGCCGGCGCCCGCACGCTCGAGCGCCTCGATCCGGCGGCGCGCCGCCTCCGCCCGGTCGCGGTGGTCGACACCCTCGCCCGGTCGGTCACCATCGAGATGGACCTCCGTCTCGAGGCCGCGGCCCTCTCGGAGATGGGGGAGGCGACGGCGGACGATCCCGGGTTCCGCGTGCCGGAGGTGGCCTGGGAGCGGACCGCCCGCGACGTGCTGACCCTCGAATGGATCGACGGCATCAAGCTCTCCAGCATCGCCGCGCTCGAGGCCGCCGGCCACGACCTGCCGGCGCTGGCGCGGACGCTGATGCAGTCCTTCCTCCGCCATGCGCTTCGCGACGGCTTCTTCCATGCCGACATGCACCAGGGGAACCTCTTCGTCGACGCCGACGGCGACATCGTCGCGGTCGACTTCGGCATCATGGGCCGGCTCAGCCGGGCGGAGCGGCGCTTCCTCGCCGAGATCCTCTACGGCTTCATCCGCCGCGACTATCGCCGGGTGGCCGAGGTGCATTTCGAGGCCGGCTACGTGCCGCGCGGCCACTCGGTCGACGATTTCGCGCAGGCGCTCCGCGCGATCGGCGAGCCGATCCACGGCCAGCGCGCCCGCGACATCTCGATGGCGCGGCTGCTCTCGCTCCTCTTCGAGGTGACCGAGCTGTTCGACATGCAGACGCGGCCGGAGCTGATCCTGGTCCAGAAGACCATGGTGGTGGTCGAGGGCGTGTCGCGCTCGCTCGATCCCGACTTCGACATGTGGTCGGCGTCGGAGCCGGTGGTGCGCGACTGGATCGAGCGCTTCCTCGGGCCGGCGGGCCACATCGAGCGCGCCGCCGAAGGCATGGGAGCGCTCGGACGGCTGGCCGGCGAGCTGCCGCGCCTCGCCGAGCGCACCGAGCGCCTCTCGGCGGAGATGGACCGGATGGCCCGCGCGGGGCTCCGCCTCGACCCCGAGACGGTCGCCGGCATCGGGCGTTCGGAGGGCCGCGCTGCCCGCTCCGGGCGCATCGCGCTCTGGATCATCGCCATCGCGGCGGTGGTGATCGCCTGGAAGGTCTGGTGATGGCATTGATTGCAGTGCAATCAATGCCGACCTATCTTTGGGTCGGATAGGCAGGAGGCACCCATGAGCAACGCCACCGAAGCGATCACCGTCCGTGGGCTCGATGCCGGCACGAAGAAGAAGCTCCGGCTTCGTGCTGCCGAGCACGGCCATTCCATGGAGGAAGAGGTCCGCACTATCATCCGGAGGGCGGTTTCGCCGGAGGAGTCAGGCACCAGGCATTCCGACGCGGTGGATCTCGGAACCGCCATACGGCGCCGCGTCGCCCGGTATGGCGGCGTCGAACTCGAACTTCCCCCGCGCGAACCGGTGCGTGAGCCGCCGGATTTCAACAGCGCGGACTACGATCGCAAGTGATTGTCCTCGACACCAACGTGCTGTCGGAGCTCATGAAGCCCGACGCGTCAGCGACGGTTCTGACGTGGATGAGCGTGCAGGCGTCTCACGATCTGTTCACATCCGCGATCACTTTGGGCGAGATCATGTACGGTCTTGAGATCATGCCGGAGGGCAAGCGGCGGGCAACGCGGCTTCAACTGGCGGACGAGATATTCGGAATCGACTTTGCTGACAGGATTCTGCCCTTCGACGCTGCCGCAGCCCGGGCGTTCGCCATCATCGTGGCCGGCCGTCGGCGCGCGGGCCTGCCCATCCAGACACCGGACGCCCAGATCGCCGCCATCGCCCGCGCCAACCGCATGGCGGTGGCGACGCGCAATGTCGGGGACTTCGCCGATTGCGGCGTCGAGCTGATCAACCCGTGGGAAGGCTGAGGCCATGGCCGGCAGGCACCGCATTCTCCTTGTCATCGCGGGCGGCATCGCCGCCTACAAGGCGCTCGACCTGATCCGGCGGCTGCGCGAGCGCGACTGCGACGTGCGCGCCGTGATGACCCGGTCGGCCCAGGAATTCGTGACGCCGCTCGCGGTCGGCGCGCTGACCGGCGGGACTGTGTTCGCCGACCTGTTCTCGCGCGAGGAGGAGCACGATGTCGGCCATATCCGGCTCGCCCGCGAGGCGGATGCGGTCGTGGTCGCGCCCGCCACCGCGGACCTCATGGCAAGGATGGCGGGAGGGCACGCCGACGACCTCGCGACCGCCGTGCTGCTCGCCACCCGCGCACCCGTTCTGCTCGCCCCGGCGATGAACCCGGCGATGTGGTCCCACCCGGCGACGGCGCGCAACGTCGCGACGCTTCGCGGCGACGGCGTCCGCTTCATCGGCCCCGCGCGCGGCGAGATGGCCGAGGCCGGCGAGGGCGGGCTCGGCCGGATGGCGGAGGCGCTCGAGATCGCCGAGGCGGCGCTGGCGCTGCTCGCGCCCCCCGCCGCGCAAAGCCTCGCCGGCCGCCGCGTGCTGGTCACCTCGGGGCCGACGGTCGAGGCGATCGACCCGGTGCGCTACATCGCCAACCGCTCGTCCGGCAAGCAGGGCCACGGGATCGCGGCCGCCGCCGCCGCGGCGGGTGCCGCGGTGACGCTGGTCAGCGGCCCGGTGACGATCCCCGATCCGCCGGGGGTGACAATGGTCCGCGTGCAGTCGGCCCGCGACATGCTCGCGGCGGTCGAAGCGGCGCTGCCGGTCGACGTCGCGGTGATGGCGGCGGCGGTGGCCGACTGGCGGCCCGCGCACGAGGCGGCGGGCAAGATCAAGAAGGACGGCAGCGGGGCCGTGCCGCCGCTGTCCCTCATCGAGAATCCCGACATCCTTGCGACCATCGGCCGGCACCATGCGCTCCGGCCGCGGCTGGTGGTGGGCTTCGCGGCGGAGACCGCGGACCTCCTTGCCAATGCCGGGAGGAAGCTGAAGGCGAAGGGCGCCGACTGGATCCTCGCCAACGACGTATCGGAGGGCAGCGGCGTGATGGGCGGCGACCGCAACACGATCAGTCTGGTGAGCGCCGCCGGCGTCGACGCCTGGCCGACGATGTCCAAGGCCGAGGTGGCGGGGCGGCTCGTCGCCCGCATCGCCGCGGCGCTGCCCCGCGAAGCCTCCGCATGACGCCGGTCACCGTCGCGGTCCGCCGCCTGCCGGGCGCCGAGGGCCTGCCGCTTCCCCAGCCGAAGTCGGCGCTCGCCGCGGGAGCGGACCTTGCGGCGGCGATCCCCGCGGACGGGACGCTGACCCTCGCGCCGGGCGCCCGCGTCCTCGTGCCCACCGGATTCGCCTTTGCCATTCCCCCCGGGTTCGAAGGTCAGGTGCGGCCGCGCTCCGGGCTCGCCGCGACCCACGGCGTCACCGTCCTCAACGTACCCGGCACGGTCGACGCCGACTACCGGGGCGAGGTCAAGGTGGTGCTGGTCAACCACGGCGCCGAGCCGTTCGCGATCACGCGGGGCATGCGGATCGCGCAGCTCGTCATCGCGCCGGTCGCCGCGGCGGCGTTCACCGAGACGGAGACCCTCCCCGAGACGGAGCGCGGCGCCGGAGGCTTCGGCTCGACCGGGACGGGCGCGTAGGCGTCGCGGGGCTCAGGCGATGGCGGCGATGGTCTCGTCGTCGAGCTGGCCCGGCACCAGCGTGATCGGCACCGGGAAGGTGCCCGCGCCCTTGCCGGCGAGGGTGGTGACGAGGGGGCCGGGGCCCTCCTTGTCCATGCTCGCGGCGAGCACCAGCACGGCGATGTCCTCGTCGTCCTCGATCAGCTTGAGGAGCTCGGTGGCCGTCTGGCCCTCGCGGATCACGACCTGGGGCTCGATCATCGTCTTGTCGCGGACGAAGTCGGCGGCCTTGCCGAGCGCCCGCTCGGCCTCCTCGGTCGCCTCGGCGCGCATGATGTTCTCGACGCCCACCCACTGGGTGAACTCGCTCGGCACGATGACGTAGAGCAGCACCACCACGCCGCCGGTATGGAGGGCGCGGCGCCCGGCATAGAACAGGGCGCGGCTGCACTCGGGGCTGTCGTCGACCACCACGAGGAACTTGCGGCGATGGCCCTCGGCGGTGCTCTTGCGCTTGGCGATCATGGCGGCGGATGTTGGCAGGCGAACGGGCAGTCGGCAATCGGCAGGCGGCAGTCGGTCACAGCCTTTTTTCGGCTGCCGACTGCCGAAGCCCGGCTGCCGTCACTTCCTTCTCACAAATCCCACCACGTCCTTGACGCCGGCGAGCGTCTTCTCGGCGATGGCTCCGGCGCGCTCGGCGCCATCGTTCAGGATGCCGTCGATGTGGTCCGGATCGGCGAGAAGGCGGCGCATCTCGGCCGCGATCGGGGACATCTTCTCGACCGCGAGGTCGGCGAGCGCCGGCTTGAAGGCCGAGAACTGGGCGCCGCCATGCTCGCGGAGCACGTCGCCCTTCGAGACGCCGGAAAGGCCGGCATAGATGCCGACGAGGTTGTCCGCCTCGGGCCGGTTCTTCAGCCCCGCGACCTCGGACGGCAGCGCCTCGGGGTCGGTCTTGGCCTTCCGGAACTTCTGCGCGATGGTGTCGGCGTCGTCGGTGAGGTTGATCCGCGAATAGTCCGAGGGATCCGACTTCGACATCTTCTTGGTGCCGTCGCGAAGCGACATCACGCGCGTCGCCGGGCCGGTGATCAGCGGCTCGGTGAGCGGGAAGAAGGCGTCGCCGAAGCCGTTCTCGGCGATCGACTCGGCGAAGTCGTTGTTGAACTTGATGGCGATGTCGCGGGTCAGCTCGAGATGCTGCTTCTGGTCCTCGCCGACCGGCACGTGGGTGGCGCGGTAGGCGAGGATGTCGGCGGCCATCAGCACCGGGTAGTCGTAGAGGCCGACCGAGGCGTTCTCGCGGTCCTTGCCCGCCTTCTCCTTGAACTGGATCATGCGGTTGAGCCAGCCGAGGCGGGCGACGCAGTTGAGGATCCAGGTCAGCTCGCCATGGACGCTGACCTGGCTCTGGTTGAACACGATCGACTTCCCGGGATCGATGCCGGCGGCGAGGAATGCCGCGGTCACCTCGCGGGTGTTCTTGCGCAGCATCGTGGGGCCGCCCCAGACCGCCGTCGGCACGGTGATCGCATGCATGTCGACCACGCAGTAGATGCAGTCGTGCGTCGACTGCATCTCGACGAAGCGCGCGATCGCGCCGAGATAGTTGCCGAGATGCAGGTTGCCGGTCGGCTGGACCCCCGAGAATACGCGGGGAGGAAACTTGCTCATGGACATTGACCCTCCGTCGCGGGCGGGGTTAGCGGACCCACGGGCGCGGCGCAAGAGCGATCACGCCCTCCGGCGGTGAAGCGCGAGGCCGATCGCCCGGCGGAAATCCGCGGCGCCGGTGAGCTGGCAGAACACGGCGAACAGCACCACGCCGGCGACGACCAGGATGCCGACCGCGCCGGCGCGCATGACGAAGCTGCCATGGTCGAGCATCGGCCCCATCAGCCACATGGCCCCGATGAGGCCGGCGCCCATCAGCACCGCGGCGAGGAGGATCAGCGGCAGGCGCCGGCGGAGCGACACGTCGGCCCTGAAGTGGCCGCGGCGGTGGAGGGCGACGGCAAGGAGCGCGGTATTGACCCATCCCGAGGCGGCGGTGGCGATCGCGATCCCGACATGGGCGAGGAACGGGAAGAGCGCCAGCGACAGGACGACGTTGACCGCGACGGTGATGCCCGCGAACCACATCGGCGTGCGCGTGTCCTCGCGGGCGAAGAAGCCGGGGGAGAACACCTTGACGAGGACGAAGGCGGGGAGGCCGACGGCGAAGGCGGCGAGCGCCTCCGACGTGGCGATGGTGTCGGCCGGGCCGAAGCTGCCGCGCTGGAAGAGGACCTCGATGATCGGCTTCGCCATGACGAAGAGGGCGACCGCGGAAGGAAGCGTCAGCGCCATCGCGAACTCGACGGCGCGGTTCTGGCTGTGGCCGGCGAGATCCTCCCGGCCGGCGCGGAGCTGGCGCGACAGGTCGGGCAGGAGCACCACGCCGATGGCGATGCCGACGATGCCGAGCGGCAGCTGGTAGAGCCGGTCGGCGTAATAGAGGTAGGACACCGCCCCCGGCGCCATGGAGGCGATCATGGTGCCGATGACGATGTTGATCTGGGTGATGCCGCCGGCGACCACGCCCGGCACGCCGAGCTTGACGAGCCGCCGCACGCGTGGCGTCAGCCGCGGCCGCCGCAGCGCGATCACCGCGCCGGCCCGGTGGGTGGCGAACATCACCAGCGCGAGCTGGGCGACGCCGCCGATCACCGTCGCGACCGAGAGCACGGCGCCTGCCGCGGGATGCGAATCCCAGCCCTTCCAGAACACCAAGAGAAGCCCGGCGATGAGCACGACGTTGAGCAGCGCCGGGGCGAAGGCGGCCGCCGCGAAGCGCCCGCGCGAGTTGAGCACGCCGCTGTAGAAGGCGACCAGCGAGACCAGCGCCAGGTAGGGAAAGGCGATGCGGGTGAGGACGACGGTGAGGTCGAACTTCGCCGGATCGGCGGCAAAGCCCGGCGCCATCACGAACATGAGGAGCGGCATCGCGATCTCGGCGACCGCGGTCACCACGAGGAGCGCGGTGAGCAGCACCGACAGCGCCTCCTCGCCGAACTTCCGCGCCTCGGCCTCGCCCTCGCCCTCGAGCGCCCGCGCATAGAGGGGCACGAAGGCGGAGTTGAAGGCGCCCTCGGCGAACAGGCGCCGGAAGAGGTTGGGGAACCGGAAGGCGACGAAGAAGGCATCGGCCACCGGGCCGGTGCCGAGAGCGGCGGCGACGAAGATGTCGCGCACGAACCCGAGGATGCGGCTGGTCGCGGTGGCGCCGCCGACGGTGGCGAAATTCTTCAGGAGCGACATGCGGAAGCGGACTGGAGGGAGGGAAGGCCGGATCGTCCCGGGCGATGCGCGGAGCGCGAGACCCGGGACCCGGAGGGCGTGGGGACCGGGAGAGCCTGCGACGCCGCATGCTGCGCGTTTCGGGGCGAGGCGTGCCCTTCCGCGCCCCGGGCAGGGCAACGACGGGCCAGCCTCCTCACGCGGGCTCCTTCCGCCGGGCGGGCCTGGCCTCGGCCGCCGCCTGCCCTTCGAAGGCGGCGGCGAGCCGGCGGCGGATCGCCGCCTCGCGGGCGCCGTTGGTCACCTTGTGGCCGAGGAGGTCGGTCACGTAGAAGACGTCGACGGCGCGCTCGCCGAAGGTCGACACGTGGGCCGAGGCGATGTTGAGGTTGAGGTCGGAGATCGTCCGGGTGAGGTCGTAGAGGAGGCCGGTCCGGTCGAGGCCGGAGGCTTCGATCACGGTGAACTGGTTCGACAGCTCGTTGTCGACGGTGACCGCGGTCTCGAGCGAGAACGCCTTGAAGCGCGGCCGCCTGGTGCTGCGCTGGGCGACCTGCTCGGGCAGGCGGAGGGTTCCGGCGAGGGCCTCCTCGATGAGGCCGCCGACCTTCCGCGCCCGCCGCTCCTCGTCCTCGTTGTCGCCGAACTCGCGGCTGATCGAGATCGAATCGAGCGCCTGGCCGTCGGTGGTGGTGTAGACCTGGGCGTCGACGATGTTGGCGCCGGCGATGGTGCAGGCCCCGGCGATGATCGACAGGAGCCGGGGATGGTCGGGGGCGAAGACCGTGATCTCGGTCACCGCCTCGAAGGCGCGGGCCTGGATGGCGGTGGCGAGCGGCTGCCCGGCCCGGTCCGCCTCGCGGATGAACGCGGCATGGGCGAGCTTGCGGGGCAGGTCGACGCGGAGCAGGTAGGCCGGGTAATGGCGGGCGAGATAGGCGTCGCGCTCCTTCCTCGGCCAGTCGGAGAGGGCATTGGCGAGCTCCTTCTGCGCCTCCGCGACCCGCCGGTGGCGGCTCACCTGGCTGTGGCCGCCGGTGAGCACCGGCTCGGTCTCGTAGTAGAGCGTGCGGAGGAGCTGCCCCTTCCAGCCGTTCCACACGCCGTGGCCGACGGCCTTGATGTCGGCGATGGTGAGGATGAGGAGCATCTTCATCCGCTCGAGGCTCTGCACCACCGCGGCGAAGTCGAGGATGGTCTTCCTGTCGTTGAGGTCGCGCGACTGGGCGATCATGCTCATGAGGAGATGGTGCTCGACCAGCCACGCCACGGTCTCGGTCTGCGCCGGGGTCAGCCCGAGGCGGGGGCAGAGCTTCCGCGCCACCTTCGCGCCGGCGATCGAGTGGTCCTCCGGCTGGCCCTTGGCGATGTCGTGGAGGAACATGGCGACGTAGAGCGCCACGCGGTCCTTCACCCCGGGGAAGAGCTCGGTGGCGAGCGGGTGCGTCTCGGTCGCCTCGCCGCGCTCGATCTCGGCGAGGTTGCCGATCGAGCGGAGCAGGTGCTCGTCGACCGTGTAGTGATGGTACATCGAGAACTGCATCATCGCCACGACCCGGCCGAAATCGGGAATGAAGCGGCCGAGCGCCCCGGTCTCGTTCATGGCGCGGAGCGTCACCTCCGCGTTCTTCCGCGACGAGAGGATCTCGAGGAACAGCCGGTTGGCCTCCCGGTTCTCCCGCAGCCGGCCGTCGATCAGGCGGCGCGAGCGGGTGATCAGCTTGAGCGCGTCGGGATGGAAGGCGAGGTTGTTGGCGTCGGCGAGATGGAAGATGCGGATGAGGTTGACCGGATCGCGGGCGAAGACCTGGTCGTCGGCGACCGTGATGCGGTCGTTCTCGACGATGAAGTCGGTCGAGCCGGGGATCTTCCGCCGCCGCCGCCGTCCGACGATGCCGAGGAGGCGGTTGAGGGCCGGCACCGTCTTGCCGTGGTGCACCTCGAGCGCGGCGCAGAAGATGCGGGTGAGGTCGCCCACTTCCTTGGCCACCAGGAAGTAGTGCTTCATGAAGCGTTCGACGTCCTGCATCCCGGGATGCGTCGTATAGCCGAGGCGCGACGCCATCTCGCGCTGGATGTCGAAGCCGAGCCGTTCCTCCGGCCGCCCGGTGAGGAAATGCATGTGGCAGCGCACCGCCCAGAGGAAATCCTCCGACTTCCGGAACCGCTGGAGCTCGGCGCGCGAGAACACGCCGGCCTTGACCAGCTCCTCGCGCGACTGGACGCGGTAGAAGTACTTCGCGATCCAGAACAGCGTGTTGAGGTCGCGGAGGCCGCCCTTGCCCTCCTTGACGTTGGGCTCGACCAGGTAGCGCGACTGGCCCTGCTGGCGGTGCCGGGCGTCGCGCTCGGCGAGCTTGGCGGCGATGAACTCGGGCCCGGTCCCCTTCACCACCTCCTCGTCGAAGCGGCCGACGAGATCGTGGACCAGCGCGCGGTCCCCCCAGAGGTAGCGGGCCTCCAGGATCGCGGTGCGGATCGTCATGTCGGAACGCGACAGGCGGATGCACTCGGCGACGTTGCGGGTCGCGTGGCCGACCTTCAGGCCGAGGTCCCACAGGATGTAGAGGATGAACTCGACGACCGATTCGCCCCACGGGGTCTGCTTGTAGGGAAGGAGGAACAGGAGGTCGACGTCGGAGCCCGGGGCCAGCGTGCCGCGCCCGTAGCCGCCGACCGCGACGATCGCCATCCGTTCCGAGGCGGTGGGGTTGTCGCTGGGATAGACGTGCTCGATCGCGAAGTCGTGGAGGGCGATGATGATCGCGTCCTGAAGGTCCGAGAGGCGCTTGGCGCAGGCCGTGCCGTGCCCGTCCCGGCGGAGCTTCGCCTCCGCCGCCGCGCGGCCCTCGGCGAGCACTTCCTTGAGGCGCGTGACCATGGCGGCGCGCTCGGCGGTGCCGGGCATGCCCGTCCTGCCGCGGGCGAGCGCCGCCAGTTCCGCCTTGAGCTCGGTCCCGTCGATGGTGCCGTCAGCCGCGATGGTCATTGCAGCCAGAATCCCGTCCAGACGGCGCGGACCCTAGCCGTAATCTTGTGGCGACGCCATGGCGTCGGGGCATCATGGCGCCCGCGGCGCCGTGCCGCGGACGTCACGCCTGGCCGTCCCGCACGCGCCGCGGTTGCGGCGCGAGCCGGGACCGCGCGATGCGGACCCGCCGTCCTGCCTTCGGCTTGTCGCGGATCAGGAAATCTCGATCTCGATGTCCGCCAGTCGCGCCGGGTCGACGGTGAGGTCGATCGCGGTGATCCGCTCGCCGTCGGTCGTGAACCGGAAGGCGGCGCGGACCGCGCCGCCCGGTGCCCAGACCAGGCCGGGGATCCCGTCGAGGAAGGCCGGCCGGGCGGCGCGGGCGCGTCCGGCGAAGGACCGCGCGACCGCCTCCGTGCCGTGGATTTCCCGGGCGAGGATCGGCGCGCCCGCCGCGGGGCGGGCGCGGCTCATCTCGATCGCGGCCGCGTCGGCGCGGAACACGACGGCCGGGTCGAGAAGGGCGACGAGGGCGGCGAAGTCGCCGTCGCGCGCGGCGGCGAGGAAGGCCTCGACGACCGCGCGCTGCCGGGCCCGGTCGACCGGCGGCGCCTCCCGTCCGCGGACCCGCCGGCGCGCCCGGCTCGCGAGCTGGCGGGTGGCGTCGAGCGAGCGGCCGACGATCGGGGCGATCTCGTCGAAGGGCAGGTCGAACATGTCGTGAAGGACGAAGGCGACGCGCTCGGCGGGCGTCAGCGTCTCGAGTACGACGAGGAGGGCGAGGCCGACCGAATCCGCGAGCTCCGCCTCCTCCTCGGCGCCGCGCTCCGGGCTCGGGATCGTCTCCGGGGCGTGGGCGTCGAGGGCCTCCTCCTTCCGCAGCCGCCGCGAGCGGAGCATGTCGAGGCAGATGCGGCCGACCACCGTCGTCAGCCAGGCCCTGAGGTTCGCGATGGCGCCGGCATCGGCGCCGCCGAGGCGGAGAAAGGCCTCCTGCACGGCGTCCTCGGCTTCCGTGCGCGAGCCGAGCATCCGATAGGCGACGCCGCGGAGATGGGACCGGTTGGCCTCGAAGGCCTCGGCGAGAAGATTGTCCGGCCCGGTCGTCACGTTTGCACACTCCGCTTCGTCATGGGGAAGGACGAACGAGACCCGCGCCGAGGTGACCGGCCGGGGACCGGGGGCGTCAGGCCGCCGGACCACACATGACCAGAGGAGCCTACCGATGCAAGCCCGCATGAAGAACCCCGCCCTGATCCTGCCCGAGGCGCTGAAGGCGATGCGCGCCCTCGACCGGAGCACGCACCGCGACGGATTGCCGGCGGTGACCCGCCATCTCGTCCACCTCAGGGCGAGCCAGATCAACGGCTGCAGCTTCTGCGTGGTCATGCACGCGGAGGAGCTGAAGGAAGCCGGCGAGGACGACCGCCGCATCTTCTCGGTCGCGGCCTGGCGCGAGGCGCCATGGTTCAGCGAACCCGAGCGGGCCGCCA
>Ga0182738_1001884_pt1 | contig 25432 bp, 14 predicted proteins | sample eDN5th30CBELigMG_FD_128876 | JGI IMG/M metagenome (GOLD analysis project Ga0182738, IMG submission 128876) | Enriched Miracle-Growth compost microbial communities from Emeryville, California, USA - eDNA 5th pass 30_C BE-Lig MG (version 2)... ...
AAATCTCATTCTTTAATATTTTGAATCTTGATCAAATTCAGCTTTGATTAAGGTACCCCTAAAATTAGGGTCTTTCAAAAATCAGGAGTGAATTTTTAGGGTTTGGAGGCCTGGGGTGAATTTTTAGAGGGGGTGAATTTATAGGGGGATCTACGGTATCATGAACTTCAGGTTCACTTTTTTTCTTTGGGTTTGAATACTTATTGTGTTTCTTTAAGACGGATTCTAGGTTTGATTTCATCTTCTCTACTTGATTCGATTTTTCAGTACTTTTTAGACTTTCTCTGAAATACTTTTCAATATCCCATTTGGTTTTGGTTCTTATCAGTTGTTCCTTTTCCTCTTCGAATGTCTGGCTCATGGTGAGATCTTTCAATGGTAAAATATTTTAGACTTGAAGGAAATACCAATTAATCAAACTTAATGATATTATTAATGAAAGACTGTATGTTGAGATAAACTGGATGAGTTACGGTAAAATAAAACCGGACTCGAAATATTATCTCATCATTTGATAAAATCAAGTTTTGAAAGAAAAAGAACATCATAAATTTCCGTTGTTCAAAACTTTCATATTTTTCGTGGATTCAAAGAAAAAAAAGCAAAGCATTTGGGACTGCTATAGACAATAAGGTCATATTATTAATTTTTATACACAATAATATTTTCTTATGCTTATGCATTCGCAAACAGATTTTAATTCTTCAAATTAAAGCAACGGATGATGATTAAACAGGTAAGAAAATTCTCTTGGCTTTGGCACTAGAAAAGAATAAGTCACGCGAATAATTTTAAAACTTTTACTTTTTGATGTAGTAATACAAGAAATCTCCGTACATAACTGCTTGCAAAAGTCCTCCAAGAACTGAAGTCCAGCAAACATAACCTTCAGTATAGTATCTGTAGATCCAGTTGAAGATATATAAGATTCTATAGAAACCAAGAGCAGCAACATAATTAGCGGTAATGTTTTCAACCTAAGTTTTGTCAATCAAAAGAAATAAATGTCGAAAATACTTCTTTGATTTTAGTGAGCATATGGAGTTGAGGGAAAATTGCGACAGCTTCGAGCCAGATGGAGAATGACCAGATGTAATCAGTAATGGTCCAATCTCTATGAATTAAAAGAGCAGCAACCATGGCGCCTTTTGAAATTATAAGTTTATGAAAAAAAACTTCTTTTTACCTGGGATTAAAAATTGCCAATGCTTGAAGCTATCACCCAAGGCATCATAACTCTTTTAGAATATAAGAGATGGAGGGTTGGAAGAACTTCTTACAACGCAGTATGGCTTTTCGACTCTCATCAAATAAATGATATAGGCGGTGGCGGAAATGAATAAGATTTTCATGGTAAAGAGGTAGAGAGTTTGATCACTGAATCTGTAGAAGAGGTCGAGATATCTTGTGCAGAAAACAACGAGGTACAACTCTTGAGTTTTGCAGGACAAACCTTTGAAAATTTTAAGATTCAAACATTCTTTCTGAAAGGTGGATACCAAGGCAATTCTTTGACTTTCTGATCTTGAGAATAAGGATGACAAAGGAGATAAGATGCAGGAAATCTGCAACGAGTCTGAATATATTCCACATCATTTTCTTCTTTCTTGCGTGTTAATTTATTTATTATTTATTTGAACGAATTTATATGTTTATTTATATACTGAAAGCATAAGATTTCTCCCGCTTTTATTTTTCTATTTCCATTTAAATCAACTTTTTAAAAAGTGTTTGAGTTCCATTGATTGTTAAAAATGCAGTGAGCTTGGAAAAGTCATTTTGAAGGAGGATACAGCTTTTTCGAAAGGATTTTTCTATGAAGAAAGTACGCGCCCAAACAATCCTAGTCATGTCTCTAATATCTGAAATTAAAATTTATTATTAAAGTAACTGCGGGGAAAAAACGTGTTTATCAAATTTCGATGTGTTCATCCACTTTTCCCGCAAAATCCTCTTCCAACTACTCTTTGTGTTCAAATCTAGAAATTCTAGAATTCGAAATCTTTCATAAAGAAACATCCCAAGCAAGGTGTCTGACTTTGGCTCTATTTCAATTATGTGATTGTTTCATAAAATTATTCGAAATTCTCCTTCGTCTGTTGATGGGAACAAGATAATCCTGTAAAAGAAGGGGTTTACTTTGTCTTTGGAAGACAATCAAATCCAATGTGAATTCTCAATGAAAGATTCTTTGAAGTATCTGATGAATAAGAGTTGGAAAAAGAAGAGATTGGAGAGATGTTCAGATTGATACTCTGAAATTGTGAAAGTTTTGGAACAACCTTTGAAGATGAAGAGAATAGAAATCTGAGCTATCCTTAGCAGAGAAACAAGAGAATCATTAAGAATTATTTTTTAGGGACATGTTTTTAGAAAAATAAATGCTTCTATGATTTCAGTTCAAAATTCTCTCTCTTTTTGAAAAATTATAAAGTTCTTGTTTTTAAAAATAGCTGAATTTCAGAACTGTCAAATTCGTTTCAGATTCTTCAAAGCAAGCAAATTATCTGTTAGAATTATTAATATTTCCTTTCTGGCTTTTTTGGCAAAATGAATTTGAATCTTCATTCATATTAAAGGTTTGGTTGTTTCATAAACAGAGAAAATTTTTTTCCCCCTGAGTGCTCATTAAAAAGTCCTTTTAATAAAATAACTGAATGGTATTCAACTTTTTAATCTCTTGAGAGCCTGGGCAAAAAACTGGACTTCTTGAAAGTGTTTTCTTTTTGCTCTTTCAAACTGAGATGGATTTAGAATTCAACAAAAAAAGATGAGAAACTTTTTTTCGATCATCGCCAAATCTTATGAGAAATTTTTTTTTGAAAGGACATAAAGATCAAAAAGAAGTTTGTCTTCTTTGAAGCTTTTAGCATCGAGATCCATAATTAGTTAGCAAAAACAACCTAGAATCTACAGATTAAAAGAACCAAAAGACACAAATTAATTATTTTAATAATCTCAGCCGATGACAAGATATGGCATGAATTTCTTCAAATCCAAAAAGGAGAGAAAGAAACACTGACTTTGAACCAAATTTAGGAAACAAAACTGACCAGAGAAAAGATCTCGATAAAAAATTAAGCACATAAGGAATTCGAGATAAAACTAAAGCCTCCCTGATTTTACTGATTCTATCATATACTGAATGCACCATTAAAACAAAGGGCTGCAATAATCTCAAACCTACCAAATTTAGGAGAACTCTAACATCTTGATTTTCAAAGTCTGTTGAGCTAGCAAAAATAAATTCTAATTTGGATTGATTCAAGAAATGATCCCTCAAAGCTATCAGGCCTTCCTAGATCCCCAAGCAAAGCCATTTTCTCTCAGTCAAAGTCAAAAGGAAGAGGAGTGTTTGTTCTATAAAACCTCGAGAGATACCTTGTTCAAAAAATTGAAATTAATTTAGACTTTAAATTGTACAACGTATGTAATCACAGTTTTTCAGTTCAAGATTCAACCCTTTAATCTTCGACAAGGCCTTTCAGAGACTAAGGCAGGCATCACTTTAGAAACTTTGATTTCCCCCGAGTCTAAGACTTGTTTCCTTCATAAACGCCGAAAATTCCTTTCTGCGAAAGCAGACCCTTAAAATGAGTTTAATTGGGTACTAATTAATTAGAGCTTAGTGAATTTCAATTTATTATTGATCAGCGAAACAATTGAACTTGTCTCAAGTTTAATTCTCTTCAATTTGATTATATTGGATTTTCTAACAGGTATTAAGTCCTGCCTCAAGTGTTTGTTTCATTCTGAAAAAATATGTCACAAGCTAACACAATCAAAGTTGGAGCATATGTCTATTCTGAAAGCGACATTATCGGCAAGGGATCCTTTGGTAAAGTTTACAAAGGAAAAAGCCTTGCAACTGGAGGAACTGTCGCCGTCAAAGTCATTTTTGTGGAGAATAATAAACAAACTATGCTTATAAAGATGATCAAGAATGAAGTTGACGCCTTAAAGAGGGTCAAGAACGAAAATATTGTCCAGTTTTTTGAGTTTACAGTCCAAAATAATCATGTGTATATCATCACTGAATTATGTAACCAAAAGGACCTAAGACACTACTTGACAAAGCATAAGACCATTGATGAGAAGAAGGCTGTTGAGTTCCTCAAGCAAATCGTGAATGCTTTTAAGGAAATGTGTAAACAGCAAGTTTTCCATCGTGATCTTAAGCCTGCCAATGTTCTTCTCCACAATGGAGTCTGTAAAATTGCAGATTTTGGCTTTGCCAAAACGCTTGATTTCCAAGTTACTGACTATAATACCCAAATGGTTTCGATTGTAGGAACCCCACTCTACATGTCTCCACAACTTTTGGACAAGCAAAAATATTCAACCAAGTCTGATATTTGGTCCTTGGGTATCATCTTTTATGAAATGCTCTATGGAAAAGTCCCATGGGTTGGAAAGGATCCAGTTACCTATAGCAAGAACATCAAATCTCAGCCCTTGGTCTTTGATGATAATATTGCCACTATCTCTTCAGAAGCTGAAGACTTTATTCGTCAGTGTCTCAAGGTTAGCGAAGACGACAGAATAGGCTGGAATGAACTGTTCCAACATCCATTGATTTATGATGGAACAGTGTCAAGCAGATCTACAAAAGAAGACTCTAATGGAGACGTTGCAGAGTTTACTGTGTCTGATAAAAAAGTCCAAAAGTATAGTAAAGATCCCGTAAATCCCTCAAGTTTGATGAAACTTTATCAAGAAAGAATTTTGGCAGCCTCCAAAGAAATTATGTCATCGCAGACTGAAATGTTAAAGACCACCACCATTGATCAAAAGCTCAAGAATATGAACCAAATAGCCCTGTCGAACTCTGTTAGTAAGGGCTTTGCTTTGACTCCACACAGTCGTACTTTGAATTTCTCTTATAATGATGACATGAAGAATACTGACACAAATCTCAGATCTCAGAATGATAACTATTTACATCTGAATAGATTCAAGAGTAACGTGTTGAGAGAATCCAAAGAAATTTCACCTTCACCTGATACGAGAGGAAAGTCTGGTGTTTTCAATAAAAAGTTGAGTGATGAAGTTCAAGAAGAATTTAAGAAAATTGAGCTCCCTTTGACTAACATGAGAAATAAAATTATTTTATTGAACGAATTACACGCTATTGTTAACAGTAATGAAGAGTTCAAGGAGCTTCCAACAATCAAATTTAATTCACTCCTCACAATTTCAAAATTAATCAACATCATCTTTAAAAACCTTTCATCGCAAGTTCTCACCAAAAAAATCAAGACTAGATCTCATTTGCTGCAAGACTATTTGGAAACTGACAGTTTTAAGAGATTGATTGTTTTTGTTGAGACCGAAAAGAAGCGAGTTGACGAAATGCTCAAGACTTGTTCAAGAAGATTATTCGAGTTGACGTTGCCTTCAGATAAAGAAAAAGACGAAGTTTTGGAATATTATCATGAAGTTTTTAATGAGAACGAAGAGCAGGTTCTTTTGGGCAAAATCGTAGACTTGGCTAACCAAATGCTGTACCAAATTCGATTCAACTCACAAGTTTATAAAAAGGCTGATAATGGTAATACTGCCTTGATGGTTGACATCTCTCAGCGAAGTTATGGTTCTGGGTCCAAAGAATATTTCGAAGGACTCCTTGGCATATTTGGAGAAGATGCCATCCTTGATAACTTCAAATATGACAAGATGGACGAAGTCATTCAAAAACTAGATAAACTTAAAGATAATAGATAATGTGTAATGGGAAATGTTAATATGAAGGAAAGATTGACAAGAACTATTTTTTGTTTCGATCGATCGGTTGGCGAAACTTTTAGATTTTTTTCATATTTACAAATAATTATCAATATATTGTATAATTTATTCAGACATTTATTTATGATTGAGTCTTTTTGACTTTTCATACTTTGTTCTCAATCATAGTAAAGAACTAATTGATTACATCTTGTGAAAAAATTTTCCCTCTCTTTCTTTTTTCGGGAATAGACTACAAAATATAAAAATAGGTAGGAAAAAAAAAGAGAAAAAGCGTTAAATTAAGTATACCAATTTATTGGCAAAGAGACAAGGCTCTTTCTCATGTCTTTTCAGGAGAAAGGGTTTTTTAGTCTTAATAAAAAAGCTGATCAAAGTGAATTCATGAAGTCCCTTTTTGACTAGAGCTCTTAAGAGAAGAAAGTCAACCGAAATCTCCATTGTGTGAATGATGAGAGGTTGCTTTGACTTTTTGCGGAAGTTGGTGGGTAGTGAATCTACTAATGCGCACATTTCATGCTCTTTTTGGTCACTTGAATTTTCCTATAAACTGCGGGTTTTTTAAAGAAAAAACTCGCTAATACACATCAATCAATTTTCTTATTTTAGAAGAAACTTTTTAGCCATCAATTTGAGGATAAGAAAATTTTTATTTTGAGAAAGCAGGAAACAAGGCTTGCGAATTTCTGAAAAGAAAAAAGACTTGTACGCATTCGAGGAATTATTAAGAGTTGAAATAGGGCAAAAAAAACTTTTTAACTTTGAAGAGCCTAATTTTTATAAAAATAGCCCCAGTCATCAAAGGTTGATCACTTGAATAACTCTTGAGAGAGGCTAGTTTTTTGGAAGAGGATGGGAATTACAATGAGCATCAAAATATCAATCTGAACAAAAGTGAAACTTTCAGAAAGAAGAACTTGAAGAGGAATAATTATCAAAACAATTTAATTCGAATATAGAAAAGTTTCTTTTATATTTGTCAATCAACCAAAGTAAGAGAATGAATCTACCAGTAAAAGGATAAAAATTAAGGGAGAAAAGTTTAGATTTGAAGAAGATCAGGAAGGGGCCAAAATTCAAAGATATTGAATTAGCATAGTTGAGAATAAATTCGGGAATGAAATAATTTAATTAGGATGAGGTGTGAATAAGAAAAAACCCTGTTGGCATCAGAATCAAAGCGTTACATTTCCAAGATTAAATCAGAATTGGCAGTTGGTTCATGCTGATTATGGACAAAATTACTCACAATTTCTTGGCTTGTTTTGAAAAAGGGATGGGGTTGTGTCAAGAGATTGACAGCTCTTCTTTTTCTGCGATGGAATATCTCAAGCTAAATTATGTCAATTAAACCAAAAAAGCGAGGGATAATAAGGTTTAATTGGTAAATTTACACCGGAATAAACTTGATTCGAAATAATAATATCCTATCAAATTTAGAGTTATTATTAATGTCTTAAAATAGTTTAGTTTCTACTGAATATCTGATAAACAGCCTCCACTACATAATTAAGCCTAAGTGTGCCAAAAACTTTGTTCTGATTCCCTCTATTTATTTAATTTGGCTATATTCTATAATCATTACATAAAGCAATTAAGATTTCAATTAAAAACCAAGAAGAAAACTCGCATGGACTTCTTCTCAGATTGCTCTGATTCTCCCACATGTAAAGTTATTTTGTTACGTCGAACTCACTTCTTCAAGTTGAAAGCACTCGTCCTTCTTCTGAAAACACCAGCGAAGATTCAGTTCCTAGAGGAATCGAAGGCTTAAGAAGTACAATATAATTTCCTCGATGAATGAAATCTTAATATTTTCTAAAGGAAAACTTAAATTACAGCAAATTAGTTCTGCAAAGATTTCTTTTCTTGGCAGACAGCCTGATTCAAATGACGAACTCGGCAGTGCTTCGGCACCTAAAAGCTCGACTCTAAAAAGGAAATTCCAAGATTTATATTCTCCTATACAAACTATTGGACAAGTATATACTCAATCGAAAACTTCAAGCTCAATAATTACAGGGTTCCTGTGGAGTTGTGAAGAAGGTGAGAAGTTTGGAAGACGATCAGATTTATGTGGCAAAGATCATTAGAGGAAGAGATCAAGAACACATTGATCAAGTAAATTCGCTTCCTTCATTGATTATTAATTCTTGAAAAGATCAAGAGAGAATTTCAGATTTTATCAAAATTCCAACATAAGAATATCGTGAAAGCGAAAGAATTATTGGTCGATGAAGTTCTTGGACATGGTCAGTTGATATTGGAATATGTCCCTGGAAAAACCTTAGAAGAACTTATCATTGAGAAAAGACAGCTCGAAGGTATTGAGGTTTTTGAGAAAAAATTTCTAACTCAAGATTAGAAGAGACTGTTAGACACATCCTAGAGCAATTAATTTCAGCTCTGAAACATGTACATGATAAAGGCGTCTGCCATAGGGACATTTCTGCAACAAACATTCTGGTAAATGAAGGTACGCCAAAATTATATGAGGGTTTAAATCTAATAAAATTTTTTAGACTTTGAAGTCAAATTAATTGATTTCTCTGTTTCAAAAATATTTCGACAAGAATTATGGAGCCCGCTCAATAAAACTTCGGCCTCTCTTCGAAAGAAAAGCTCTCCCTTATTGCCTAATTACCACAATTTTATGCTTTCGAACACTGGCACAAGTTATTACAAGGCTCCTGAAGTTGTAACCAATGTACCTTACAGCGACAGTGTTGATATGTGGTCAATTGGTGTGATTACTTTCTATGCTTTATCTGGCTATAAACCCTTCCAATCTGAGCAGTAAATACTTTATTTGAGAAATACCAGCTGACCTGATAATTTAGTCTTTATGATCTATATGATAAGATTGCAAAGGCGGATTATGATTTTGAACAGGAAGCTTGGAAAAATGTGAGCTATGAAGCAATTTTATTTGTAAAGGCTTGCTTGAAGCAATTCCCATTCATCAGACTCAGTACCAAAGAAGCTCAATACCACCCTTGGATTCGAAAGATCCAATTGAACATGCCACAATCAAGTCAAAGCTCTCAAAGTTCTCGAAGATCAAGAAGTAAGAATCTTTCACCCCCAAGAAGAGCTGTAGATTTAACCATTCTCAACAACACAAAGCCCAGAAAAAGTTTTATCATCAATCTTATCGACTTAAATTAAGAGATCTTTTCCACATCATCTTCTTCTATTCTATTTACACTTGTGAAACATCATGAAATACATTCATTCTTTCAAATTGTTGTAAATTTGTTTTTATTCTTCTGGAATCAATTTTTCGTATTTAGTAGATATTTTTTGTACTCTCTATCTCGATATTACTTTAATTTATACTATGATGGCTCGCTCATCTTTGTAAAAACTTTTAAGAGTTTCAAGAATAAAAAAGATAATTTGGGTTTTGTTGTTTTCATCCATCCTCCATTTTCAAGGACTATGTAGATTTCGGCGCAACAGGACTGCCAAAGTGTAAAACGGCATTTTGTCTCCAAGATTTTCTCGAATCGGAGAAACTAATTTTATTTTTTGCCTCTTGTGGAAAAATCAATTCATCCTCTTTAAAGTTTAAACCCTTTCCCTTTCTTCATTCAGGAGATACAAGGAGAAGAAATATATAAAACATTTGCAGTAAGCATAGTTATTGAACACTTCAAATATCTTATTGAATTTTTGCTTCCCAAAAAACTTTTTTTTTTTAAAAATAGAAAGACAGAGAAGAAGAAAAAAAATGATTTTTTTGAAAATCAGAAGGACAAAAAAAAAATCTGGAAGGTTTCTGTCTGAACCCTGGAAACAAGGGGACTTTCTCTCAAAAGAAGACAGGAAATTTTTGGAGAATTTTTTCCAAAACTTTTTTTTCTCAATCAAGTTGAGGCACATTAAAAAAATTATTCGAGATAATGTTGGGAAAATCTCCTACTTTTCTGCATAATAAGCATTTTAAAGCATCACAGAACGATTTCAAACTTTTCAAAATGATTTCAGGTGTGAATTTTTTTGTTTTGATTTTTTTGGAATTAATCCAATAAATAATACGCTATTTGTTCTTTTTTAAAGAAATACTTTGGACTCAATCTAACTCTAAAATTATATAGATGGATAAGGATACTAAATGATTATATAGCTATGTCAAAATAATCCCAAATAATTGCTTTTTGAGGGAAATTATTCGATATGTTTGATAATGATACCAGTTCTTTGGAAGAATGGAGTGAAGACCAAGGACAAGATGGCGGACAACTTGATCAAAATGTTGAGGGAAGGACCAGAGGTATCCTTCAATGGGTCACCGACGGTATCACCGATAACGGCAGCCTTGTGTTCTTCAGAACCCTTCTTCTTGGGGACACCGTTGTCGATCAATTTGCCAGCTTCAATGTATTTCTTGGCATTATCCCAAGCACCACCAGTGTTGGAGCTTGAAATGGCCATTTGTACACCACTGATGAGAGCACCGGGCAACAAACCAGCAACAGCTCTGGGGCCGAACAAGAAACCGAAGACCAAAGGAGTCAAGATGACCTATGAAGAGGAATAAATAACTTGTGCAAAGAATGAGGATTTTACCAAGCAACCGGGGGCAATCATTTCTCTAAGAGAAGCTTGGGTGGAGATGGCGATACATCTTTCATAATCAGGAGCGACTTCACCAGTGATAATTCTGGGGTTTTCAGCGAGTTGTCTTCTGACTTCCAAGACCTAATAATCGATTTTAGAACAAAGAATAGATTAGCGAAAATTACCATTTGGAGAGCAGCTCTTCCGACAGCCTTCATGGTCATGGCAGAGAAAGCGTAGGGCAACATAGCACCGATCAAGAGACCAGCGAACAACAAAGCATCAGTGACTTGGACTTGATCAATGACCAAAACCTTGCCAGCTTCTTCTTTGGTGGGAGGGTTGGTGGCTCTGGTGATGAAAGCACCGTAGAGGGAGAGGGAGACGAAAGCAGCAGAACCAATGGCGAAACCTTTACCGATAGCAGCGGTAGTGTTACCAGCAGCATCCAAAGCGTCAGTTCTGTGTCTAGTTTCTTCACCGAGTTCACACATTTCAGCAATACCACCGGCATTATCAGAGATGGGGCCATAAGCATCGACAGCCAAACCAACAGCCAAGTTGGAGAGCATACCAAGGGCAGCGAGAGCAATACCGAAAAGACCGAGGAGGACGTGGGAGATGTAAGCAGCGATGGCCAAGAGGATGACGGGGTAGATGGTGGAGAGGTAACCAAGGGCAAGACCGTAGATAATGTTGGTGGCAGCACCAGTCTTGCAGGATTCAGCGACTTCTTCAACGGGTCTGTAGTTGTTAGAGGTATAATATTCAGTCAAGAGACCAATAGCAAGACCAACAACGAGTCCAGAAGTACTGCAAATGAAGCCATTGGCGGTGGTCAAGGCGTAATATTTGAGTTCTTTGGTGGATTCTCCAGTACGTTCATAAGGAAGGATGATGGAGTTATAGTCCTTGGTGCCAACAGTTTGCTTGCTGTCACTGGGAGCGGCAACAGTCAAGAAAGCAGACAACCAGAGGGTGATGAGAAGCAAGACAGTGGAGATGATGAGTTGGTATCTGAGGGTAGCTTCAATTTGTTGGTTTTCGTTGACCTTCATGATATGGGTAGCGAAGATGGAGCAAACCAAGCAAGCAATGAGAGCCAAAGCGCTGAGCATAAGGGGGTACATAAGGTAAACATCAGCATCTTCACAGAGATATCTGGTGGCGTCACCAGCTTTTTGAGTGCATTGGAAGCCAGCAGTGTAATATCTTTGGTTGTTGGCTTCAGCCAAGACGACCAAACCAGCGCAAGTAGCTTCAGCGAAAGAACCGAAGAGATCAGAGCCCATACCAGCAATATCACCGACGTTGTCACCGACGTTATCAGCAATGGTAGCGGGGTTCTTGGGGGAATCTTCAGGGAGATCTTGTTCAACTTTACCGACGAGATCAGCACCGACATCAGCAGCCTTGGTGTAGATACCACCACCGACTCTTCCAAAAAGAGCCATGGCGGAACCACCCAAACCGTAACCAGCAATAGCTTCATAAAGTCTGGCACTTTCATCATCACCGAAGGAAGGATTGTCCAAGGGGAAAGAGGTGAAGTTGATGGCGAATCCGACCTTTCTGTAGATCATGATCAAGGAGATGAGAACCAAGAGAGCAAGGGAGGAGAGGGCGAAACCCATGACGCAACCAGCCTTGAAAGCAACTCTGAAACCTTCAGCCAAGGAGGTTCTAGGGAATTTTTAAGGAATGGGAGAACGAAAGGGCCTTACTGAGCCTTGTAAGCGGTTCTGTAGTTTGATGCGACAGCAATTCTCATTCCGATGAAACCGGAGATGATAGAAGTGATGGCACCGAACAAGAAAGCAATGGCAGTTCCGAATTCCAAGTTGAAACCATCAACAGAGAACTAATTTTACAATTTAATTTTTTATTTGCGCAAAATTGTACCTTAATCAAGATAGCGAAAACAACGCAGAAAACAGCCATGATCTTGTATTCTTGGAAGAGGAAAGCATTAGCACCCTAAAAATGTTTATGACATATTTTCAGATGAGTTTTACTCTAGCAATGTATTCACCGATAGCCAACATATTTTCGACTTTATGTTTGCCACCTTCGTCAGTAAGAGTTTGGTAATCACCTCCAGTGTTTTCGAGGAGGTTGATACTCTTGACTTGAAGGTAGTTCAAGAAGGCCCACAAGAGACCAATGACACAGCAGACGTAGATGAGAACGACGGCAGCGGTTAAATGGATCATGAGAAAATGATAAATAAATTATAATTTGGAAATGTGTGCTTTGCCTAATATACTGCTGGGAGAAAATATCGAACTGAGAAATGGCCACTCATTTAATTTTTAATTGTGCCTCACTTTAAGTTTTACTCTATATTATCTAGATGTTATTTTCCACGGCTTGGAACTAATATTTATTAAACCATAGAAAACGTGGTGAATAAAGAAATTATAAAAAACTCTTCAGAAATGGTTTTTCCTCGGAAAATTCGAGGTGGGATACTTGATTGAGACTATTCTCTCGAAAGTACCAAGGGCCTGGGTCTTTAAACTCCTTGAGGGAGTTGGGTTTCCGGTTGAATTTATAAAAAAAAAGTTTATGATGTCACGATTTTTGATTTTTTGTTGTTGGCGCGAAACTCTGAGATTCATAATGCTTTTATTAAATTTTAAAGACACCTCATTGGAGAATTGTGTGACTCATAGAACAATTAAATTTTAACTTTTCTTTAGAATAGTTTTATCTCTAAAAACTCTCCTCTTTCTTCTCCTGCACTCTTGAGGTTTTGAAGTTAATAATCATGGTACACAATCTCTGTTTAAGAAAGAATTCTGAGTCTCCATTTGTAAGAGTTTTATTTCAAAGCATAAATTGGGTATAAGAAGACTTGTTAATTGATGATGAATTCAGCTTGGAAGAGCATCATCGTTTGTTCCCGAACTTTTAGATTTTATCAAGTTATAATTGGCCATTTTTCCAAGTCTCCCTCTTTCCAACAAACTGGAGTCTAATCAATATATTTTGGCTCAATATATCTAAATCCCAAAATAAAGTCCTTGTTTTGGAGGAGAAAATGTTGACAAGATGTGAGAGCTCTAGATATTCATTCATTCAATCTCTTGGAGATCTCATTGAGTTGAGAAGTACCAAGTTTCAGAATTCACGAAGAAATATTGATTCATCTGTTTCAATTATCCTTATGAACTTCTTCTTTTTGAATTTCATTTTAAGAATGAACCAGAAGAGTGTTCTTTCTCTGTCTCCAGTTGAGATATCTAAGAATATACAATTTTCAAATATCAAGTGTTCGACATGTTTGAAAAAGAGACAGTGGCATAAAAAAGAAGCGCTTTTTTCAACAAAAAGTCTGGGAATTGACAAACTCTTTTCATAGAGAGAAATTTTTGTTGAATGATGAAATATGAAATACTCGGAAAGTGTTAAAGGATTAATTATATGTATATGTTTATGACCAGATTTTTTCTTTCATGGATGTTCAAGATTTTTTCTTGAAATAAAATTGATTAATTTTTTTTTGTGAAATTTATGGATTCCTATAGGTTTTTTTATTGTCAAAAAAATCCTAGATATCGAAACAGAAATTTTTTCAGGATTCTTAAAAAATTCCTTTCAACATTGAAACTCTCTGAGATCTTGGCTTCTTCTGACGATTGGAATTTAATTCTCATTCCCAAATTTTTCCCAAACATGAGATAAAATGTCAAATAAAATCTTTTTGGCCACATGAGCATCACAAATTAATTTTTCAGACGAAAATATCTTGAGACATATAATAAGCTTAATGAACTTGTGAACGTTTGAGATTATGTAGGAAACTTTAGGTTCAATAAATCAAGAAAATTATCATCAAGAACACTCAAAAGCTCTTTGAGATAAAAACTCATTTAGTTTTGTAACAACTTTTTTAGAAGTTTTGGAATTTAATTTTAAATTGGAAAGATATCTTGGAGATATTATGATGAATCAATAACCACTAAAACTTTCTGTTTTCTGATGAATCAATCAATCAATTAAGAATATTTTTAATTGATACATAAAAGACCTCACAAACTTGAAAAAGAGACTCTTGAGGCAATTTTTCATTAAGTTAAGGCTTAGGGCTATAATGATGATATCCTGAAGTTCCTTCAATTCAAATCTTGTCGTTTGAGAAGGGGAAAATTAATTGAGGGGAAAAATTTTTCTCCAAGAGATCAAAGTCAACGGTTGAAGAAACAAAACGAAATTGGATTGGATGATTAAATCAATCAATCAAATTGCAAAATTTAAAATTCAGGTTTCCAAGCCGAATATGATAAGTTTAGAAAGAAAGGAAAAATCGAAGCTTCTATTTGAGATGTTTCATAAAAAAATTTTCCAAGAAAGAGATAAGTTTTATTTTGTTCTTATCTAATTTGAAGTTTTAAAAAAATTACTGAGATGTCATTTCGATTTTTCATTTCTTGATCATAACTGCCTAAGTCCGAAATAATTAGTTTGACCTCATCACGGCTGATAACGATCGCTAAAATTATTTTTTGATTAATTAGAAAAGCGAATCGAATCTTTCCATTAAAATCTCTTGCAATCCTCTAACCTTTTTGATTAACCCCTTGAGCGCAAAAAAAATCCTGAAGCTTGATGGTGCTCAGATTTTATTTTGCCTTGCATTTTTATGTATTTTCATTTCCTAGGCTTCAGAACCAAAGATCTCAATATTGATATCCCAAGATCCCTGCAGAATTTTTCTTTTTTTTTAATGGGAGCTATGTTGGACGTGAATTCTTTTTAATTTTATCAGGAATATGCTTCTGTCAAATCCATAGCTGATCATATCAGAAACCAAGATTCAAAGGTGATAGGTTCACTTTTGTTCCCAACTTGTTCCAAAAAAGGTCCTTGCAAAGCTTCAAAGGGGAAAATTGGGTTCCTGATCTTCGTTCTGAATCTTAGTAAAAAAATATGGTCAAAAAATTGGAAGTTCGGAGATATTAATATTGACACATTCTGTGCACAAAGGGTTAAAAATTGATTTTATATTAATTTTCAAAGAAGATGGGTTTTTCAGATCATAGATTAAGGTTAGAGATTTCTTAGGTAGTGAAAAGTTGAAGGGAGATTGAAATCAAGGTGTGTTTAAAGAGAACTCTACTGGACTTTAAATTTTAATCGACAACAGTTTAATAATACAAAAAAAGAATTTATCACCTCGACTTTAAATTTTATTATTAAAACAACCAGTGTAAGGCAAACAAAATAAACTGGAAACTAAATCTAACGTTTTTTTAACAATTAACTCAGTAAAATCGTCTTGAAAAACTTAAACCTTGAACCAAAAGGATTCTTCTTCAGTGCGCTTTCTCCAGTGTGGACGTCGTCTTCCAGAATTAAACCTCACGTTACTGATATGGACTACAAAATTTGGCACATATTATTCGCATTAGTATTTAATTTATTCTGTAAAATTCTGGCCTTTCTTTGTTAATCTTGTCTTTGATTCTTTTTCCTTCAAATATTATTAAAGACAGAAATGCGACTTCTTTTGAGAAAAAAAACATCAAAAAGGAAAAACTGTTCACCTCTGTCCCTTCTATGTTGAATTATGGGATGTATCTAATGATATTATAATATATTTTTCAGTTCAGAATGAGTGATTATTGATTTCAAAGGAGAAGAAATAGCATTGAAGCAAAGCTTATCCAGAAAGTCTAAGTTATGGCTTAATAACGGTAGTCCATTGGATTTACTGGATCCCATTTCAACCTCACTATCAGATGAATTTAAAGAAAAAACTGGTTCAATTCAACCATGGAAAGCAGGAAATATGGAATGCTCGAGAAATGGACTCAATTACTGAAGCTATTGAGACATACTTTTAAGCAAAGCTTCGTAGTTCTGCAGTCAAGAGACCTCAAAGAAAAAATTTAATCCACTATGTTCAGGAAAATTCAAGCTCCTTTCCCTTACAAAAAAAACTTATCGTGAGATGATAAGGTATTGAGATGGTTAATTAAAGTTTGCTCAAGTTAAACAATCTAACAAATCTCTTGGCTTAAAACATTCTTCATGTATTACCAAACAAAGAAATAAATTCCAATCAATAAATTCACCATAAATTTTTGCTGCTGCTAAGAATATAAATTTTATTATTAAATTGCCAACCGTCGTTAATTCCTTTTGTGGCTTGATGGAGAAACCTGGTCGAAATCGCTTCACTATCAAGGGGGAAACACCTTTTCATATCCCCAGTGGCCAAGCCTTATTGAGGGATTCAGATATTTTTTTGTGAAAATAGCAATTACTGTTGGTCTGATATTACTGTACTTTGGAAGGATCAGGTTTGATTCAAATTTTAGTTATTAATAGATTCCATACTCTACAATTATATTCTATTTATTTAATTCCAGAATATTATGTTCCCCGGAAGTAACTCTTCAAGTCAGGGTAAATTATCCCCCTTACCTCCGAACACCGCTTACCCTTCTTTAGAACTTTTGCTTGCTCTTTGCCAAAGCCAAATGCAGAATGGAATGAATCAAGGCAACCCTTTGGCACAATTAATGAAATTGAACTTGCAGATGAACATGCTTAAACTCCTCAATCTGGACCCTGCAGCAACCACAACCCTCGACGTCAATCAATCAGGATTGTTTAGTCTTACCAGTTACCTCAACCAAACAACTACAGGCGCTAATCAATCCAGCAAAGCTGCCAATTCACAGCTTTCTAACGTCCTTCTTTTCAATAAGTTCTCACCAAAGACTCAACTCGGCTCTGAAAAAGGCCTGGACACTTCCTTTACTCAATCACTTGTGAACAAATCTGACCTGTCAGTTAGCAGCAAAAAAGGAAGCAAGAATGGCAAATCAATCAAAATTCCTGCCTTTGCTGGCTTAAATGAACAGAACTCTTTGGGACAAGACTCTGACGGTAACGATAATGACATGGAAGGAATCAGCTCTCGAAGCAAAAAGATGTAAGACCTCAACTTCTAATAATGAAAACTTAATGTAACTTAGTAAGAAAGCCAACACTTGTGGACATCCTGAAAGATCTCATTATGCCAAGGTAAGCCTAACCTTCCTATTTTCTCTGTACTGTCCCCTCTAAACTGGGGTCTTGTCATTCTCTCTATCATGGTGCCAACCATGAATTTAAACTTCTTTTTATTCACTGGAATAATTAGTAAGTTCAATTTTGTGATGATTTATTGTAGATTAAATTTTTCTTTAATTAACCTTTTTGTAGAATATGTGCAACCAGTGCTATCACAAGCATGGCAGAACCAAAAAACCCTGGAGATGCAGCCATGAAAAACTTTATGCACATGGCCTCTGCCAAAACTGCTACATCAATGCTTATAACAAAGTACCTTTCTCCTATCCTGCCTTTTTGTAATATCAATTTTAGAAACGAAGTGACCAAGCCAAAGAGAAGAAAGACATTTCAAGCACAAATTCAAATGGACCTGAACTTGACACAGATTTACCCAGCAGCATTCACAGCAGCGATGAACCCTTGATTTTGGAAGACAAAGCTGCCTTTGGGGAATTCGAAGAGAAGAAAATTGAGAAGATTCAAGTTGAAAATTAATTAAGAAAATAATTCCAACAATAAAACTGACAAATTTTTACAAGCTGTTTCTTCCTGAAAAAGAAATAGCTTGTAGGAATTTAGTAAAGGCAACATCCAAACAGAAGACAATTCGAGATTTTCCAAATTCTGGAATTAATATATATTATTACTTTAAAAGTTTTTTTTGCTGATATTTTTTTGAGAAAAGAAAGAAGATTTTGTAGAAGCTTTGTTCATAATTATATTATAAATTTTAAGGTTGTTTTTGTTGATTAAAAAAACGTTGAATCGTGTTTTATAAAGCATATATCATCTATGCATATATGTATCATTATCACTAATGTCTACAAATCTCCCTCTCGGTCGAGAAATCAAATTTTCTGGCGCAAAAAAAGTAAACAAATTTTATAATAGAAAAAATCTTTAACAATATCAATTCAATATGACTAGTTAGTTTCAACGAGAATTTCCATATCTTCATCAATATCATCAACAACTTCTTCTGGAATTTCAATTTCGGGATTATTTTCTTCCCATTCAGCTTCCCATTGTTCCAAGTTAAATTCTTCCTCTTCTGGGACTGAAGCCTGTGCTTGTTCAAGAGCTTGTTCTCTGGCAGCCTTGAGATTTTCTGCGTCTTGAATCAATTGATCTCTCTTTGCTCTTTGGGCAACCTTTTCAGCTTTTCTGACTTCGACATCCAAGATTCTAGCTTCCAAAACTTGTTTCACAAATCTGTAGAGAATACCAAGACCAACATTATAATCATCAACTTCTTCAAGGTTGATACCCTCTAATCTCCTGAGGATTCTTTGAGGTTTGGCATATTCTTTAGATTTAAACTCCTTGGGTCCCTTGATTTGATAAAGGGCTAATTTTCTAAAGAAGTCTAATTCGTTGATGTAATTCTTGGCTTTTTTCCAATCCAAAATATTAGTACCAGGGACATTAATTTGTTCCTTTAAGTAACCTGCTAAGATTAAAGCGTTTTGGATGATGCCCAAGAATTTAACAACTCTATATTCTTTCAAGGCGGTGATGAAGCCCTTGACTTCTTCATCAGCAAGAGATTCTCTCAAAAATTCAGCTCTAAAGTAGGCTTGAACATAATTGACTTGAAGCTCAGTAGGCTCTTGTTGTTGTTGCTCTTCTTCTTGTTCTCTTTCGTAATTCTTGATTTTTTCATTGACATCATCTTCAAATTTATCATTAAAGTTCTTGAGGAACTCTTCCTTATTCAAGTTTTTAATGTATTCAAGTTGACGGTCGATATCATTGCTAAGCTGGTTTTTTTCAGATTGTTCCCAGCACTTCACGAAGAAGTTAGCAGACTCTTCCAAATACTTTCTGTGAGCTTCTGAGATTCCTCTATCTTCTCCCAAAGTATCAGCACAAAGGACGAATTCTTTTCTCTCGATTTCAAAGTCCTTTTCTTTGATTTCAGGCCAGACAATGTTGTTCCATTCTTCTTCAATTTCAGCAACATTTTGTCCTGCGTCTTCAGCATCTTCTATTCTTTGTCTAAATTCTGCCTCCTTTGCTTCAATTTCCTTTTGTTGTTCAGCCTTTTCTTGCTGGACCTTGACTCTTTCTTTTAAACCCTCATCGAAAGCAAGTTCGCTCAAGACAGAGTTGTAAGCTAATGAGCAGCCAATCCAAGCTCCGAGTTTTGGGATTCTTAAGAAAGACATGCGGGATTCTTGGGTCACATCAGGGACATATAAATATTTGGGCTTTGGTGCAGATGATTCTTCCTCATCAAGGCCTTCTTCGTCAGGTTGTTGATTTTGTTCGTCTTGAGGTCTCAGTACATCATAAGTGACACCAGAGTCAGCTGGTAAGTATTTTCCTATAACAAATTTCTGGTCTTTGGAAGCTCCAATATATCTAATAACTTTTTCTTGGGTCATTTCAAGATGAGCATTGGGGTCTTCTTCATCATCGGAAATCTGCTTCAAAGCATATCCATTTTGACCGATATACACAGCTGGGAGTTCGAGGGTTTGCCTTAAAAATTCAGGGAACTCTTCGCCAAGCATTTCTTCTAAATAGAGATGCTCTTCAACTTTTTTACTGAAAGCTGCTTCTGCGAAATCCTTGGCAGCTTGAACTTCTTCTTGTTTTTGTTTCTCTTTGATTTCTTCTTCTCTGGCTTGGTTTAATTTTTCAATGAGTTGTTGCTTTTTGGCTTCACCTTCTTTAAATTCATTTTTGTGGGTTTCAGTGGCACAGTAATTGAGAAGCCAGTTTGCAAGATAAGAAACTGGATGGTCAGGTTTTTTCTCATAGAGAGCAGACAGGCCTTCGTAAATGACTTTGCCAACTTTGTCAGAGGTGATATATTCAAGTTCTTGTGAAATTTTTTCCATATTTTTTTCAGGTTTAATTTTATAATGTTGCAGTTTCACCGCAAAGCTAAATATTTATAAGGATTTGAAGGATTAAAGAGGTAACATGATATGGGAAATTAAACTCAAGGGGTGAAAAATAAATTTGAAACCTCCCTCAGGGGAGTTACTTATATTTTTGCTAGAGATTGATGAATTCAGTGGGAAATAAGAAGTGACGGGAGCCCAAGATCTTTTAATTTTATGAGTTATTGATTTTCCAAGAAATATGAATGGCATTCTCTTGGAAATATTTCTATGAGAGAAACTGACTAAGGAAGAAGGGACAATCCCTAGATGAATAGCACAACTCCTTGTTTGACTTGAATGAAAAAATGAAGACGTTTTCAACTTACAAGAAAAATAAATTTCTACTTTATAATTTTTAAAGGGGTGTGAAAAAGTTCATTTTTCGTAGTAGTAGAAGGGATGAGGAATTGACAAAGTGAAAATCAAACACATAAAACCAATATAAAATAAGAAAAAAGTTTCCACAAAAAATTTTCTTGCAAAAAAATATTTTTTATTCATTATCATAAGAAAATTGCTTTTGTTCAAAACAGGGAGAATAATCACAGATTAAAGTTTCTTCATTTAAAAATTCAGATAAGATCTGTTCTTTGTAGTCATTTTGGTATAAAATCCGAATTTCATGGAATTGTAAATGGCTTGAATTTTTACGATAACTTATTCGTGAGACCGATAGATTCCGCTCGGTTTCAAATTCTCTATTGGTTGTAGGAAGAACTCGTTGAGTGAAACTTTGATCGACTTTCCTCTGCGTTCTATTTGTTGATTTTTCAAGGATTATTTTTGGACTCACTTCTAAAGAATCCTCCTCCAAGCTTTCAGAAGCAGATTGTTTCTGACCAAGGAAAATTGCTTTAAGTTCTTCCAATTCACGGTCTGACCCAGGATCCCTTGGTCCTGGGAGGCTTGGTGGAGTTTCTTCCTTTTCATTACAGAAAGAAATATTAGTGCATAATTCGCTATGTTTTTGTTCATCATCTATTGTTGATTGTTGTGTTTGAAAAATTTCGTGACGATTCGTTTCAGTCATTGGTTCAAGGTTTGTATCAAGCCGAGGTTCTTCTCTTGACTTCTTTGCATTTTCAATTATGTTATGATCTTGATGATTTGATTTTGAGATTCTTGGAAGATCAGAATTATATCCATATTTGAGTTTCAAAAGTCGATCAAGATTTTCAACTTTTGGAAAAGCTGCTTGATTTTCAAAGTTATGATAATTTCTTTTGTATGGCACTGATTTATATCCTTCGATTGGTACTCTGTCTCTATTGGCTTGTTCAGCTGAAGTTGAATGATAGTTATCCTTTGGAAGACTCACTTTTATAATCGAGGCTTTTCCAATTTTTTGACAAATAGAACTGATTTTAGAGGGCTCTTGAGGACGTGGACGACGGAGGTCCTGATAAGGTTTTGAAATTCCTACGCATGAAGATGGTCTCTGTTCAGCATCTGAAGCTAAACTTTTAGCTATATTTTTATTTTCAACAACGGGCTCAAATTTTGGTTCAATTAACATGTCAGTTGATTCATTATGGTATTTTATAAGGTGATCAAGAAGTGAGACTGAAGCTACTGGATCTGCTTTTTGACCTTCTATTAAGGACAAGTCAATGCTTGCATTGCCAGGTGTATAAGAAAAACTTCTTTTTGAATGGAGTAGTTTTGCAAGAAAATCAATACTGACATTCACTGAAGTCCTCGAGGCTGTTTTGTCTTGAGTTTCTTCCACAAAAGGACTGGTTATTACAGTTTTTCTGTTTTCTGAGATGATGCTAATGGTGTTTTTCTCATCAACAACCATAGATTCTGATTCAACTTCTAATAACGATGGATTTGGGCATGGCGTCGATTTTTTTGGTTGATTGGTACGAGATATGTTTTTGGCTTTTGGTCTATGGATTTCATTAAAAGCATTAGCTGGTGCAGATAGGTCTCTTTTATGATGAATGGTATTTTGGTCCTGATTTTGTTTTGAGTATTTTAGTTGGCTGGCGACGATATCTTTGAGATTTTCTTTAAATACTAATGTTGGCACTAAGAAGATTACTTTAGAAGAATTCAAAAGATACTTTTTCCCATCGAGGTACCGGAGCTTCTTCTGTTCCTTGTTCCAGATTCCATTGAAAGGTTTATCGAACTGTCTTTTCTGGTTTGTTCAGTTTGATAAGACAAAAATGAACTCGAAGATTGTTTGTTCGAACAAACTCTCGATATACTAATATCACCTTTCTTCATTTGATTTTCCTTATTCTCCCACACTCTTGGATCATGACTAAACTTTGTATTTCCTTTCATTTTATCTACATAATTCAGATAATCGCTCAAGTTCAAAACCTGACCTGCATTAAAAGCTGTGATAAATTCTTTGACTTTATTCTCTGTGCTTTTTTGCCGAGACTTTTCTCTTTTACCATCTCCGATAGAAGTGTCTAATTGTTGTTTTTTCACTTTCCAATTTTTTCGAGAGCTGGGGAAATAAGATGAGGTGAATTCTTTGAGAAAGAGTACTTTTCCAGATTATTTTTCTTGAAGTGAGTTTTATCCAATGCAAGTCTTGCATAGCTCTTTTTCTCATCATCACAAGAAGCTTGTTTAACTTCTGTCATGTAGTTTTTTGGAAGATTTTTAATATCAGCCAATGTTGTATCTACTGACCCAAAGGCATTCTGGCTCTGGTGAGTTGGATCAATGCTGCTGAAATATCTAGGAATTAATAAGAATGATTCTACATTAGAACGAATTGATACTGATTTAATTCGGTAGCTCCTGCTCGGGCTTTTGGAGGAGTTGGATTTGCTAATTTAACCAGTAAAGCTTTTGCTCTGTTCAAGGCTTGAGATTCAACTTGCATGGGGGAAAGCTCGTTGAGAATCTATGTTGTTTGTAAATATCGAGCCGTTAATATAAATTAACTATCAAATCAATAATTTGGGAGAAATCTCTGAAAATATTTTTATTGGGGATAATTTTGAGATCTCAGGTTTTTCTCTTTGAAAAATGAGACAACTTCCGAATTATTATGGAAAAAATTTCGTAAAAACGTTCAATTCTCTTGATAAAAAATTTCAGAGGATTAATTTTTGAATAAGGTTCCAATAAGGAATTTTCTTGGAATGAGGAAACTTCACTGGTGGTGAGACTTTTCAAATTCAGGTTGTTTCTGATTTATCAACTGATATTTTGCGTCAGGAGAAGAAGTTAGACTTGATTTTTTTTTCAAAGACATTTCAAAGATTTGGTGTGCTCGGGTTGACTCAATTTGAGAGAGAGAGATTACACTATGTGAAATTGATTAATTGTTTCGGATGATACTGATGAGAGATGATGACATCAAAAACTACCTTTACAAAAATTTTTAATGATGAAATTATATATAGAGAATTTTGCTTTATTTTTTCGACCTCATAAAAATACGCGGTAATTTGTTCTAATTTATTTTCTGCTCCAAATTCAGTTTTTTACAACTGAAAAAATATTCCAGTGAAGTCTCATCCTTCTTAACAGGAGAGCCTATCCTTTTTCAGAGGCTTTTTCCATTAGTTCAGAGTCTTTTTGGATCTGGAAAATATCCGACAGCAGCTTAAATTTTTTATTTATAAATCTGACTGGTGATTCTAATAATACAATATAGTTTTTCGATTATAAAATTCACGCAGACAGACAGAAAGTAATGAATTTGGGAAGAGAAGAGAAAAAGTTTTATGAGAGTGCATATCAAAAGTTTGAGACAAGCCGTCAAACTCTTAATGATAAAAACTGCTTCAAGCTGCTTGAAAGAGGAATAGAAGACCCCGAAGTTTGTAATAAAGTATCATTTGATTGTATTAGCTCAGGTCTAAAAACCATCGAAAGGTGAGAGACATCTTGTTTGAAGGCCAAAAAGAGAAGGTTCTCAATAAGCAAGAATTTTTCAAGTTACTCAAGTTTATTGCTGCTCTACAGAATGGCCACACTATTGATAATGTCTCAATCCAAGACTTGCCAGGTACAGGTTTTCTGTGATTTCAACTAAACTGAGATAGAACTGCCTGTGCCAAAGCTGCCAAAGAAAAGTGCAAGAGAAACCATGAGAGAAAGTAAGATGGGAGCTTCTGGTATCAATTTGGCTCAATCAGAAGTAAATGGCTCCGTGGGCAAGAGGAATAGTATTGATGAAATGGAGCCTGTTCTTAAGAATTCTGGAAATAAAGAAAATAAAATGACGAACCATAGCGATTTAATGTCTCAAGTTCTTGAAAAAGACAGTGCATCTAGAATTCCTCGAGATCATGAAGAGAGTAAAGTCGAAACAAAGAATAGTAAAATGAAGAAAAGCGCTATGGAGGAGTTGGATGACGATTTAGTTGCTCCTGGACAGCTTGAGAAACACACCATCCAAGATGTCAGTGGAAGTGTGTTTATAAAGGACGCTAATATGCTCAGTAATCCCTTTGGAGACGATACGATGTTTTACAGTCTTGCCCAATCCAAAGCGGTGACTAAGGCTGAGCCTGAAGCTGAAGTTGAAGTTGAAGAAAAACTTGAAAAACAAGAGGAGAATAATGTTGTGGATGAAGACGATGATAAATATGATAGAATCGTCTCAAGTAAAAAAAGAAATAAAGGCGCAGCTTACGTGTTTGATCCTCAAGGATATAATCAATTCATGGAAAACAACCAAGTAGAATTGTTTGAGATTTTTTTTATTGACTGTATTTTTTTTAGAAATTGAAGATTGAAATCATAAATGCAAATTCAAATGCAGGAGGACGCTTTGGATATGGCACATATACAACATATAAAATAAAATCAGTCTTTCCAGACGCAAATGTGTTTGAAACTGAGAAAAGATTCAGTGATTTTGATTGGCTTAATACCTATTTAAAAAGTTATCCCAAATATAAAGGGCTCATCTTTTTAAGATTGCCAGACAAAAAAGCTTTCGGTGCTAATGAAGCAAATTTTGTTCAGCAAAGAAAAAGTGAGCTTGAGGCCTATTTAAAAGATCTGGGCAGACATCCAATAATCAGTCAAGATGAAGTTTTCAGATCATTTTTAGGAGATGAGCGAAACAAGACTTTCCAAAATTACAAAGAGAGTCAACCCGTGTCTGGAGGAGCGCTTTCTGAACTTGATTTGCATAAAATGAAGGAAGGCCTTGAATATGTGAAAGCAAGCGTTTC
>Ga0182738_1001885_pt1 | contig 25425 bp, 14 predicted proteins | sample eDN5th30CBELigMG_FD_128876 | JGI IMG/M metagenome (GOLD analysis project Ga0182738, IMG submission 128876) | Enriched Miracle-Growth compost microbial communities from Emeryville, California, USA - eDNA 5th pass 30_C BE-Lig MG (version 2)... ...
CCTCCTCCTCCTCCTCGAAAAATTGAATCGTCCAAGTTTTTATCTAATAAAAAATCCAAAAGACTATCCGTTCACAAAAACGAAAACATCAAATTCTTCAGATTGCAAAAAATTCATTGAGCATTAAAAATAAACCACTAGCATTCAAAAATTCATCTTCTAAAATCATGAATTCAAAGTCCATCCTCCTCCTTCTTATCTTTACTCTCTTCATTTCCTTCACAAGTTCAATGCACATCAGAACTGAATCAGTTTAGCGTGAATGCTGTATTAAGAAACAATGTACCTTGTGTAGGTGCTAAACTGAGATTTTGAGCATAAAGATTCATGTGGCTCATGCCAAGATGATCAGCCAGGAGAAAAATCTCAAAAAGAAGATTGATGATAAAAATCAATGTTTTTGTCCAACTCAAGGAAAAGAGTCACTTTCTATGATAAATCAATATTGAGAACATTTTCAATTGTTTTCATAATGGTTGACACCAATTATAATAAAATATTATCCCTATTATCCTGACATCTTTTAAAAATAAAATACGAAGAATAACCCATTTATACCATCATTATACCATCATTGATTTCAAAAAAGAGGAATTTTTTTGGAAATGTTTTTTTAGTCTTTTCAAGCCTTTTACTTGCAGAATGGAATTAAGCTGACACCAACATCTTTACTGTACGGCTTGAAACTCTTTTTTCTCTCGATCAAAAAGGTTAAGAGGAAGTATGTATCCCCCGAACAAATTCACAAGACGAATTTTCTAAAAGACTTCCAGAGAAACCAACTTTTAGACTCATAGTGAAAGGAGACTTTTTTGAAAAATCGAATTTTGGAAAACTTTAGATTTATTTCAATGAAGAAACTTACTTTTTTAACTGAATAAAGGCTTCTTCTTTTGTAATATCCCACTCACCTCTACTTTGCTTGCCTAAATAACAATTCTCTATTTTCTCTATAAATTTTTTTGAAATTCAAAACTATTTTCTGAGAAGGATAAATCTAGACAAACGTCCAAATTTAGTTCATCTGGGCTTTCAAGTCTATATTTCCATTTCCTTCACGTTCATCATCAAATCCTAATATTTTCTGCCCTTTTCAAGCCCCCATTTAGCGTTTTTCAATAATTGTTCTAGATGGATGTTATATTTTTCCGCTTGCCTTGAATTTTGATTTTTCGCCCTCAATCTTCATATTTTCCCACAAATAGAGACAAGAGAGATAATCTACTTTTTTAACTACACTCAAAAGTTCAAAACTAAATTTCTTTCACCTCAACACCCCAAAATTCTCATTCCTTCCTATGTCTAAATCCAATAAAGAAGACTATGATTACCAACTGAAAATCCTCATCCTTGGAGATTCTGCCGTTGGCAAATCTGCCCTTTTGCTCAAATTCGCTGATGATCACTTCATGGCGTCTCATATTGCCACTATAGGTATCTCCTAAATTTTTTTTGTTCTCCTTACCGACTAGGTGTGGATTTTAAATACAAGAATATTACGGTAGATGATATCAAATACAAGTTACAAATCTGGGATACAGCTGGGCAAGAGAAATATCGAGCGATTGTACAGACATATTATAAAGGCGCTATGGGAATAATTCTGTTGTACAGCGTAGAAGACGCGAGATCGTTCCAGAATATTGAGAATTGGATGAAACAAATAGCCGCAGCGACAGATAATGAGACGGTAGTTGTGCTGGTTGGGAATAAAGCTGATGTGGAAGAAAAAGATAGGGAAGTTTTGAAAGAAGATGGAGAGAAATTAGCAAGAGATTATAATATTACATTTTTTGAGACAAGCGCGTTCAATGGACAGAATGTTCGAGAAGTGTTTTATCAAATAACAAGAGAAATAAAAAAGAAAGTGGGAGATAATCCAGTTATAAAGAATACAAGAAAGTCTCTAGACCCTGAAAATATGAAGAGAAATAGTAATAGTAATAGTGCCCCTACTAATAATATTCAATTAAATGCTCAAGATGTCAACTCTGCCACTAAAGCTAAATCAAACTGTAAATGCTAAAAATAAATTCTTTGTTGTTGCATTCGGAAGATAAAACAATATGTTTATAAATATATTGTAGTATAGTATCCTTTGTACGTTGTTTGAAATTCCATTTTTCATCAAAAGAAAACTAAAAAATTGCGTGTATTTTGGATTCTCAGATCCCGGCATCGAAGCAGAAAAATACTCTTCTGAGACACTTTAGAGACCTCGTGATCAAAAATATATATTTAGACAAGCTTCATCTAATTGTTGAGAATCTTTGAAAAAGAAGTGTTTCAAAAAAGGGAATGTGATTTTGGGGAAGGGCTGTATTTTCAATAAAAAGGTGTATAATGAATGTTTTGTATAATTTTTTACACAAAATACCTGGATTTTTTGGCAAAACAAGGATACATATGCTCTGGAAATGATAAATATAAATTGGCCTATTCTTCTTCAGATATAGTGTGCTTATATACACTAAATCTGATGAAAGAATAGAATCACATACAAAGAGTGTTCCATTTCATCCATTTACAGAAAAGCACGCGCGCACATCACTCATTTTTCTCACAAGAATTAATGGTTGTTTTGTTGAAAGATCTTGGAGGAAATAGTGGACCAAACGGATTGGATGGGTTGGTTGGCATCTAATGTACTGAGAACATTGTGGCTATTTTTATTCTTTAGACCCAAATTCTGCAAATATACACTTACTCTTTATAGTAGTTCAAGACGGGAGTGGTCTTTTCGTGGTAAGTCTTCAATCTGGTGGCAATGGCATCAGCTCTGTCATCAGATCTTTGGATCAAAGGTTCGCCGGTAATATCGTCTTTTCCTTCAATCTTGGGGGGATTGTACTTCAAATGGTAAGATCTACCACTGGCTTCGTGAACTCTTCTGCCAGCCAATCTAAAATAACTCAATATGCGATTTCTTCACACCAAATACCTGTCAACCAAGACGTCATCATCGATGTGGAAGTTGAAAACTTGATCGATTTTACTGTTAGATTGGGCGAGGATTTCGTCTAATTTCTTGGCTTGTTCGGTGGTACGGGGGAAACCGTCGAAGATAACACCTTTATTGCATTCGGCGGAGTCGATTTTTTTCTTTAAAATTTGAAGAACGAGATCATCAGAGACAAGGCCGCCGCTGTTCATGACTTCCTTGGCTTTCATTCCCAATTCAGTTCCATCTCTAATTTCCTTTCTCAACAAGTCTCCGGTGGAAATATGACAACTGCAGAGATCGTTGGTGATTCTGGAAGCTTGAGTACCTTTACCACTGCCGGGAGGGCCTGTATAAAAAAATTATATTTCTGGGGGAGAGGGAGGAATTACCGAAAAGGACAATCTTTCTGGCAGGGTATTGGAGACATTTAGCACGTCTAAAGAACTCGTCAAAGATGAGTTGGTCGGGGACAGCCTTGATGTCTTCAGAATTCATTTAGAAAGAGATAAATATTAAAATTTATTTAAAGATTTTTAGGGCTGATATTTGACAAGCAAACAGACTTAAAAATACTTCCCGAAATGTGCGCGTCATCCCCGATTTTGATGTAATCATTTATCGTTGAATCTTAATTGGCAGACAACCCTCGCTTTTTGTCCAAAATTCAAGTTAAATCTTTTTAGACAAGACCTTATATTTGACGATTGTCTTGCAAAAACTATATAAGATAGATAGAGAAAGATCCATTTATCATCGAGCTCGAAAAATTTCCTCCAAATTGAAACCATCTTTTGGCCTCAAAAAATAATCAGAACAAAACACCGATCACTTGTGATAACGAAAAAATACCAGATTATTCGAGACACAACTTTTCTTCAAAAAAACCAAATTTATACAAGTAGCTTCTTCGTATCTTATGATATTATAATGGTAATGGGGTCTTTTGAGTTCCCTTTGAAAACTCATGCTCCAGAACATCTAGACTTGAAGTAAACGCTAGAAAATTCCTGTTGTTGAGAATAGTTTAATTTATCTATACAAGAAAATGGCAAAATAATCATCTCTCTTTTTGTGGTCAATGAGACCCTTGAAGGCTCCATTTCATCATTTCACATTTCTCATGCGTTTTCAAGGATATTTTAAAAGGTAAAAACTATACAGTAAAAATCTTTAAAACGCTAAATTTCTTGTCCAAAAAGAGAGTCGGCTTTGGAACGTTCGAGATTTTATGAAAGGAGCTTTTTCTCACAATTCAAAGAAAATTACAAATGTGAGGACACTCACATAAAAAATATTTTGGTTCAGCACTTGGTTTTGTTTTTTAATTTAATGTGTGGTTCTCAATTTTACTAAAAGTTAACTGGTAAATACTCAGAAAAGAATCATGAACTCAAAAATGCTTTCATATTTCTCAGACTCGTTTCATGTGAATCCGACAAGGTTAGACGACTCTAAAACCAGAAAAAGCGAGGTTGAGAACTAAGAATGTTGTTGGTTCATCTTTGATTAAGCTATCAAAAAGTCACATACCATCACCTTTTCCTTGATTTAAATCAAGTCAATTTCTGTCAATTTTTCTCTTCACAACTCAATCAAGGACGCTTTTGTGAATCTGTCTGGCAACTCCTTCATGATTTTTTTCAGATTTCAGGAAAGAAAATTTTTTCAAGATTTGATGACTTCTTTCTTCAAAAAAATTTTGTGAATTTTCTTCAAGAAGTTTATTGTGTTTTTTTTTCAAACAAAAAATATGAGAAATTTTTTTTTTGCATGTCTGAACTTTTGACATCATCAGACAAAATAAGTTTATTCCGGTCAGGTTTATTTGACCTCTGAGGATGTAGGACTTGATATTCGTCTCATAAACAAGACATATTTTTAGAACTTAATAATTCAAAATATGCATGTTGTTATGTCAAGCATTCGAAATGAGACACAGGAAAGATAAAGTGGGTCTCACCCAAAATTCTTGGAGAAATCTTTACCTACAGCTTGAAGAACAAGGTTATCTTTTGAGAAGACGCAGAAGTAGAGGAAATTTTCTAGGGATAGTGGATCTTTTTGATAACATGAATCGAAGGTATTCTCCTTGTCCCATTGATTTCCTCACAAAGCTACAAGTCTGACGCTGTTATGTTGAGTTTGACAGAAAAGACCTTTCATTTTCAAAGCTTCTTCCCAATTCGAATTCTAAACCTATCTTTATGGATGAATCTCAATTCGATAAAATTCTCATGGAAAAATAAGTATTTCTTAAAGATTTTAAGAGTGATGCCAATATGAAGAATTCTAATACGATGGAGGTTTCGAAGAAAGAAGAAAAATAGAGAAAAAAGAGATGTAGAATACGAAAATTAATCTCGGCGCGACTTTGTTGTATTCGTTTATCTTGCACAATCTGAAGGATTTTAAATTTCAAAATGACAATAAGAAAAAAATTTTATTGCAGGACGAAAAATTCAGCCTGATTGGAAAAAAAAAATTTTCTCTTCAAGTTTTATTTGAGCACTTAAATTACTGTTGTAAGGCAGGGACAAACTCTCTTATTCATACAACAACAAAAGATCTAAACTTGTAATTTTCACTTTGCTTCTTGGAATTTCACCCCTCTAAAATTAGCCCACAGAAAAGACAAATTTGCATTTTGCCTAGTTCTAGCTTGCTCACTCTCTCTAACTCTCTTAGACATTTGAACCCAGTCTGAACTACTCCTTTGAAGTAATCGCCTATTTTTCAAAAATTAATTCGAGCAGAGAAAAAATCGAATGTTGAAGATGAGACGCTTGTCGCATTTTTTTTTTGGAAAGAAAGATTAACTTTTTTTCACTACCTTCTGACAAACTCTCTCTTTGTTTAGAAAATTTGTTCTTTGAGCTCATCAGAAAATTTTCATAAAATCTAACCTTTTGAGTCATAATAAAGTTATTTCAACCTGTATTTTTTGTTTGAGAACGCAACACCTCATCAAGTCTATTCTCCTCTCATAACATAATAGACATTATATTATCTAGGAGTTTACCAAATCAAACTTCCAAGAAGTTTATTTGTTTGTTTCTTCTCGAAATATAACTCTCAACAATAAACAACAGAATGAAATGGAGAACGACATAAAAATTTGGAGATCAGGAAAGCAGATTTTAGAGTTAGGAACGAGAGAGATGAAGTATTTGCTTTTTATTTGAAGATAGGCAGCAAATTTATAAATTCGATTGCAAATAAACCTAATTTTAAATGTTTTTAGAGCCTGAAAACCAAATTCCATCTGAGCATACTAAAAGCGCCCTTTATTATCTACTCTAACATAAATAATTATTAATCATACAATTCTTTTAGATTAAATGAACTAGATGATCAACTCTGACTGAGGGTTTTGTTAGAGAACTATATGAGAATTTTTCAGAGTCAGACAAGAGATTTAGAAGATCTTTGAAGTTCCAAACAATGTTTTCTGATACTGAAGTTAATAAATTTAACTTTTATGACATCAAATTTATCCTTTAAACATTAACTTTTTACATTGTAAAATCCTCCCGCACTATTCCCTTGATCATTCTCCCTTTTAATTGACTCTACTCTTTTTGAAAGCTCTCTTCTTCTTCTAGAAAGAATGACAATTCTAAGCATCACCCTTTGAAAATAAATAATCAAATTCAGCTGGAAAATTCGGATGAAATAGGATATTTCTATAGGGCTAATTTTATTCCCAAAGAAAACGTATCAATTAGTGAGTTTGATGTCATATTGTCTTTTCTATATTTTATATTTGGATATTTCGACTCAAGGGTATCGACTTTTAGAATATATAAAATTGGTTTCCTTTTGAGATTTGTTAATAATTCTGAACAAAATTTGATCCTGAAGGGGCTAGATTTATTTTTATATTCAAAATCCAAATAAAATAAAATTGTGTTTTTACAACAGGGGTCGAAAATTTGCCATGTTTTAAATAATTGTTTTAGACTCTTTCTCTCTATTTTCAAAAACTCCACTTCTCAACATTTTTCATAAGATGAAGTCTCTATTTCTTTCAACAAAAACTCCAATACAATTTTCTGTTGGTCCTGTTGACATCTTAGTCTTGACAAAGTGCTTCAAGAAAGAAAGAGGGCCATGTAGATCTCTCTCTGAGAAGAGTGGCGGGCAGAGATTCAAAATTTCCAAAATTAAAAATAAAGCTTGGGACAATTTCTGTCTATAAAAGGGTTGACCAAATTTTCAGATTACAATAAATTATTTTTCAAATCTTAATCCCAAAGGGAAAGTACAAAGGGCATCAAACACCCTTCTCGTCTCAGAAAATCTCTTTTCAACATCTATTTCAAATCAAATGCACTTTAGAACTTTGGCTTGCTTGGCTGTGATTTTGGTTCTCATGGTAAGTGGCTTTCGAGTTGACTTTCCAAACTTGAATGTCTCTTTATATTCTGGCAAGAAAATCCCGACAGAACAAAGTATTTGTACCAATAAAAACAGAGTCTGTACCTCTGTTATTCAAGATGAAAAAGGGTGTTTCATGTCCTGTTGCCATTTCCCTCTGGGATGCACGAGATGTGGATGCTAAGTCTCTTTTCCACATCATTAACTTGTACGCTTTTTGCTGAAATGGACTCACCTCACAAGACTCCCCCTTTTCAAAATTTATCGTAAATTATTTTTTAATGTACACTTCTTTGTTCTTTCTTTGTAAATGCTGGAATATGTACAAAATAGTCGTAGTTTATCTTAGTAATATCTATACATGTATGTAAGTCAACACCCGATGTCTTGCTGCGGCAAGCTTAACGATATAGAGCAATCTTTTAGTTAGTTCTAAAATTAATACACTTAAAAGGAAAAATCGAAAAAATAAGGTCGAAAGCGCTTCGTTCACAAAACTCAGAATTAATTAGACGGACATTTTCAGCATCAGAGTCGAGATTTGGTCTCAGAAAATGATAATGTTTCTCCAGCCACAAAATGCTTTTTATTCAGATTATGAGAATGGAAGACTTGATTATTCGGCGTTGGTCTTTACATAAACAGCCACAATTCAGTTTTTGCAGATAATGATGCTCAATATCAATTTTGGCAGGCTATATTCCGTTATTTCAGATCAAAATTATAACATTATTTAGTCCCCTCACACGCACAGAGACAAAATTATATGCACTTTATACTAGTTTTATAACTTTCTTCTTTACACCCTTTTCTTCCTTATCACCACACATCCTTCAAACCCATGAAAGTCAGACTTCATCCTTCCAGACGTTCGTTCTAAAACTCAGATTCATGTTTTTTCAAACCTACAAATTTGGCACGATTAGTCTTTGGCTCCAATCTAATTTCTTCAATTGAACCTTTCGAAAAACGACTCTTCTTCTTCTGTCTGTGGTGTTATCTAACAAAATACTCACAGAATCTTCAGACTCGACTTTCTTTTCTTGGATACGACGAAACCAATCTGATTGAACCAAAATCATCAAATAAATCTGTGCAAAACAGCCCAAGCCCAATCAACTCAGACTGAACGACGTATTCTTCCTTACTCTCTCCTTATAGACCTCACTTATCCTATTAATCGATAAGGAAATGAAATTTATTCAAATAAATGCCATTAATCGAGAGAACTCTCATGGTTTCAGTACGGAGAAACGAATTATCAGAGGGGAAAATCAGATTTAAAGAATATTATCCTCTATGGCGATGGGAATGCAGGAGAATACAGCATGCATGTGAAACACTCGAACGCTTCAGTCTAAATTCATGAGCTCTACTCTTAAATAACGTTCAGGTGAATAACGTTTTGGTAAAATCCTTGATACAATCTTTGGGACTCATGCAGCCGGTTAATTTCCCCTCTTAAACTTGTCTAACAACTCAAAAAACCCTCATATTTGAATAGGAAATTTTAAAGTGGAGCCAAAAATGTTTTTTGCAAATTCCAGGGATTGTGAAAAGGCTTTCTTCTTCAACAAAGACTTGAGAATCAAAACTCCTTTCAGAATTCTTTTCCAGAAGAAAGGGAAAACTTTTCTCAGAGATTTCTGATCACACACTACACGTTGGTCCTATGGATCTAAATTTGAAATTCCAAATCTGATTTCTGATTTTCTGTATAACTATAAACTATCCAGGACTACGAAACAGTTTTTCTAAAACCCTTTATTTTGTTATTGCAGTTGACAGAATCAATATCTGGTTTTTTACACAGGAATGACCGATTTCTTTGTTATGAATAGAACTTTTCATATGAGAAGAAGTGAGTCAAAATACCCAACTATACTTGTGAGAATTAGAGGCTAATAATAGATTTGTAGCTCAAAAGAACCTAGAGATGAAAAACTCCTTTCATATTTTTGGACTTTAATACCTATTTTCTCTCCTTATGTCGTAACAAAGTCCAACTTTACCCCCTAATGATGTAATCATCTTCTTTTATTTAACTCCTTTCCACTTTTATATGAAATATATGGATAAAGAAAAAAGAGTTCGAGGCCTTGATGACCTGTAAAAGTGTTATGAGAAGGGGAAAGTTCACCCACCTTCAAAAGATCAATGATAGGAGAGGTATAGAAGGGAAGAAGGGGATATAGAGTTTAAAAAATAGGGACAGAGCTGGGAGAAATTAGACCTAGGATAAAAATTTTTTGGGAATAAAGACAAAACAAAGTCATTTCTGGGTATATTGGATAAAATTAGGGAGATCGGCCTAGGACTCTCGAATACTCATAGCTACAACTATTAATTTTGAATTATGACGATGATTATTTTGGATTAAATTTGCTGATCTACAGAGAGTTAAAAATCCATCCAGAGGATGAAATTTTCATAGGAGAAAGTTCTAGTTTTATCTCCTTTGTGATACTAGGGAATAAACCTTAGCATGGCCTTCTTATTTGTCAATGTCCTAGTTAGTCTTGGAGATCTGTTCCGATCACGTAAATCAGATAAAATGTACCCGAATCCTGACGAAGAAAGTCGAGAAGTTATAGGAAACAAAGAAATCTGAGTTTCTAAGGGAAAATATTTCACAACGGGAGATACTCATTGAGAATCCTCTGATTTTTACAGGCAGAGTATGGAGTCAGAATTTTAAAAAACAGAAAGATATTGACGAAGAAGTTTTCATGACCTTCTAGCGAAAAATATTTTCGAGACAAAAAAAGAACATAAATCTCCATGAATCTCACAAAAAGGCCATTATATCTCAAAACATGCAAAAGAAAAATGAGTTTGTTTAATTTATCCCTTTTCCAAAGCACATCTCTCCAAAGGAATAAATATTACTCACATCCAATATATAACGCGCGCCACGATATTTTTTTACCATTTTTAGAATGGATAAACTACCTGATCTTCCAATCTCCCTCATAACGCCACCACTTCAAGAGACAGATCTTCTTGAATCTTCTAAGCAAGAATTTCGCGCCTTGATTCTCCAAACAATTGATGAAATCAAACAAAGATTTGCTAATGTGACTTCCCAGACCGTCCAGACTCTTACTCAATCATTTCACCAAGAAATTATCGCTCAAGCTGATTCCATCTTGTCACATTCTACAAAGCCAATTGATTGTTCTCCTATAAAAAAATTCCTGGAGACTCTTCAAAACTCCATTCAAAGTCTTGAACGTCTTATCTTCTTATCTCGATATTTCAATCCAGAAAACGACTCTGCCTTTCTAAAAACTCTCACACTCAAATCCTCTCAACTTTCCAATATCATCTTTAATTTCAATACCTTTATGATCTGGTGGATCAAAGCTCTTCTTGATAACACTCAGCTTGACCCAAAGGATCTTCTTGCCATGCTTCTCAACTCCAAAGAAAAAGGCATTCATGCCATTTCGACCAATCTTCTTACTGCCAAAGTCCCCCAACAGCCAGCTGGTGGCTATAACAAATTGAATTTCTCAATAATTATGGACTATTATTATCTTAAGTCAACTTATGGAAATATAAAGAAACTTTGTGAAGACTTCACAGAGCATCAAGTCCCAGAAAAAGTACAAAAAATGATTAATAGTTTTGGAGATAGCGCCAGTTTGAGCAGTCCAGCTTTGATTGAATTTGGAGAAAGTTTTAGTCAGGCAAATCCAGTGGTTCTTGAGCTCAAAAAAGAACTGGAAAGACTTGAAAAAGCGCAGAGTAATGTGGAAAGTGTGGAGTTTTTATATGATCCAAAGGAGAGACTGGATGAAGTCATAAAAGAAGTGGAGAAGTATGAGGAAGAAATCAGAACAGCTTCCACAAAATATATCACACAGACAGTCGCAAGGCATGAAGGACAACAGAATTTTGATAACGACAGTGTACCTATTGAAGATCTCAGTGAAATTATTGTCCAAGAAATGAGGAATTTGTGCATACTGAAAAAAGAAACCCTGCAAGATTTCTTAAAGAACTGGGAAAATGAGGCCAAGAGTGAGATCCTCCGACTTTTTGGAAGACAAAGGGATATGCTACAAGATCATATTGGACATTACATTGAAGAAAGACTGGTCACTTTCCATCAAGGAAAAGGAGACTTTGCCAATGCCAATATCGTGAAATATATTCAAGACTTTTGCGTTACCGCCAGCAAGGAATATAAGCGTGCACTGGCTACTAAAATCGAGCAAGAATATGAAATTTGGCCTCTATATTTCTGCTATGTGGCTCAAAACCTCTGCGATTTCTATCTTGTCGAATATACTGCTGATTCTTCCGTTCTTCGTGTTTATCTCACTGCTGCCCCTATGCTTTCCACCCTCTACAAACATCTCTCCAAACTCGATATGCAGAAAATCGGCAAGAAAAATGTCCTTGTCACTGTCCTTAATTACTATGACAAAGACATTAGCCTTGAATTCCGTCAAGTTTTCATCAATCCTGACCAAATCATTTTCGATCAAACCAAACATAGCAAAATCCCTCAAGGTCTCAAAGACTTGATCTACATCACCATCTTCCTTCTCTACAATACTCCCGCTTCCCAGCCATCTTCTGAAATCCACCTTACTTCCAAAGATTTCGCTGCTTTCTTCAATTACACAGCTGACTATCATTCTGTTTATCAGCAAATGACTGGGAAAATCCACCATAATGCGAATCTTATTACTCCTATAAAAGTCCAAACCACTCCTAATCTTGGCCACGCAAGCCCTGGAAGCCCACTTTCGAGCCCAGGAGATTTCAGTCCTGGATACAGTGCGGGTCTTGGATCAGCTTGGAAGATTAGTCCTGCATTGTTCGATTTTAGAGCACCTTTTATTGATTTGAAGCAAGAGAAAAATAATGGGTATTTGGTGCATATCAAAGGGGATGTATTCTATGAGAATAGTGTTGTCGTCAGGAGGAATATAGCTCAACAATACAATGATATGCTCCAGTTTAAGCCATTGGGAGTAGATGGTGGTGACCAACAAGGGAATATGGACAATGAAGTGCTCAGATATCTGAAAAGAAATGAAAAGAAACCTGGGTTTAATTTTGATGGAGTAGAGTATTTACAAGGATACATCAAGAAGAAAAAGGAAGGAGCAGGTTTGGTGAAAGTTCTCGGGAAAAAGGAAAGTCAAAGAATCTATAATCTATACAAGACAGATAGTGGAGAGACGTTGAAAGATTTAACGATCTACAATAAATACACTCGGGTGTTTTTGGTGTTTGGTTATCATACTGAAATAGCTCCTGGGTTTATGATAGTGTTGGACAGAACAAGAAACATAGTGAATATCTTTAAACACCAAAGAAGCAGTGCACCGGAAGATGAGGAATTCAGTAATTTTGGGGTGTTTTTCAGTGAAATGTTAGGACTTAACCACCCTAAAGTAAACCATATCAAGTGTAAAATTGGCGATGAAACTATCCTCAAATATCTCAAAGATCATTATTTCCCCTTCACAATCCTCCTCAATGTGAAAATTACAGTAGACACCCTTGAAGTACAACCATCGCTCCAGGATGTAAAACTGACAGAACAAGATCTTGTTGACTCATTTAAAGACTTTTTAACCTTGAGTATTTCTGCAAATAACCTTGAAGTCTTTAAAGCTTGTAATGTGGCCCTTGAAGAAAAAGCAAACAACGCTTTTCGTATCATGAATCTTGGAACTGCCATGAAATTTGATCGTCTTAAAGCCATCCTTTCTACCCTTGTCGAAAAAATCGTTCTCGATCGAGTCCAAAATATCCTTGTTTCGTTTAACTTCTTGGGAGCTACTGGTAACAAGACCTATTATATGTATCTCTATGAGACACCTGATAAAGGAAATAATGGAGAAGCTATGTCTCCTGGATCTTCCATGGTTCCTGGAGGAAGACTCAGATATATTGTGGATGTTTTCACACTGGATAACAACCTCGAATTCGATAATAAAGAGGTCCTTGTTGTAGTTGCTCATATGAGTCAAGTCCTGACGGCATGCCAATTGATATTAAACGGAGCATATATTCTCAATTCAAGAGATAATATCTTGCTGTATAATCAGCCAGATTTAGTTCTCAACACCCTGAGATATCTTGTTTTTGTTGGGAATGTACCTCTTGAGAAAGCTTTTCAACGTGTGGCAAAATCCTTTATCAGTCATTATGAAATTCTTGACGGAATTTTGAATCAAGTCAGCCTTGTTTCACAAGCTCCTTTGTTGGCGTTGAAACATAGAAGCTTATCAGCACCACAAGGAAGTGAAACCTTCGATTTTAGCCAAGCAAAACTACATGATCCACAGGAAAAAGCCATCCTTATAAAAGCTGCTTTGCAAAAGAAAACAGCGATCTCAGACTGGTTATTTGAAGATTTGACTCTGGGAATTGAGTTTTATAAAGGAGCCCAAGCAAAAGATATCGAACTTTTACAAGCAGAGGAAGCAAAATACTACAGTGAAGGGCTTGATATGCAAACATTTGTCAATGTCTTGAATTATGAAGAAATAGCAGGAGCATTCTTATTCCTAGTGGACGAACAAGTCATGAAGAAATTATTGAAGAATGATGAGACAGTCTTGAGAAATGTGTCCAAATTCTTGATTGAAGAGGTTACAGCATCAAAGACAAAATATGAAGAAACTTTAGATGTTAAATACCAGGGGACAGAGTTATATTTCTTGGTGTCACAAGCACTGTTTCAGTCTACAAAGGTTTTCTTGATCAAGTACAATGTCGAAAAAGCACAATCGACATTTTATTACGTCCAAGAAGTTCCAGAACTACAGCAGGCGAATGTTCTACAAGAAGAGATCAGTGAAGTTGCAGGAAATGTCGAAACCGTGAGAAGTTCAGAAAGACAAGGAGGGGGAGTCTTGAGTAATTTGGATACAGTCCAATCAAAGGAGGAGATGATGTCAGATAGTTCTAGAGTGATTGCTTCTGGAAGAGAGACTGCAGTTGATGAAGAGGAAGAGCTTGTTCCAAAGGAACTGAGGAAATTGATGGAGAATTTTAATGCAGCGGTGACAAAGAGCAAGAAAGAGAAGAAGAGAAGTGAAGCAAAATACGTGGAATTGGAATTTAGTGAAGAGATCAGAAAGACAATGAAGGTACAATATGGATTGGTCGTAAAGCTAATGGTGTATTATTTGAGTCATATGGGAGGATATATTGGGGAGAAAAGATTGGAAATCAAAGGGCATGAATTGAGTGGATTTTTATGTGATTATGCCGATAAGCTGTTTTACGGGTATGTTGAAGGATCCAGAATAAAGGATAATTATAAATCGCTTTGTAACACGTTCCTCGATAAAACAAATCTACTCGGAAAGAAGAGTTGTTTGGTGACATTCTTGAATGGAAAAGCTACTGTCGAACAAATAGGAATTTTGGATAATTGTATAAAGAGTTTTAAGCAAGATTTCCAAAAAATTCTAGGAATCGAGCATGGATTCTTTTGTTTCAGAATTGCTGTTGGACAGGCTGTAAAGTCCTTTATGATGCATTTATCAGGGAAAGGAAAGAAGAATTTGGTCTTGACAATTTATAATAATGGATCAGAGAGTGATGATGGAGTGATTGAAAAGTTGATAAGAACATACTCTATGGAGGACGCTGCGACGGGAAGTGAGGATATATTGATAAGCAAAGTCCAAGTGTACAATTTGAATATGGTGAATACACTATTTTGGGGATATTTGGAATTGACAACATTCTTAATGGCTAATGAAGCCGCAAATGAAGTCGAGAATATTGTGGAATATTGTGCGAAATTAGCATATAGTCCATTGGAATATTTAAAAGACTTGAAGGAGTTTGAAGAGAAGTGTGAAAAGTTAGGTATCTTGGTTGAAATGCAAAGAACTGTCTCTCAAATCTCTTATATTTCTCAAATGTCACCTTCTTAAGTGATTGATTGTTAAAATATTTAAAGGAATTGAAAACCTTTGAATTCATTTGTGTCGTGTTTATTTGTAAATATAGGAAATAAAACCAAATATAATGTTATAATGTTACAATGTATGTTATTTTCCAAGAATTAATTCATGAAAAGTGTTCAAAGCAAAACAATATTTCAGAAACTTCATAAAGGGGAATCATATTAAAGGAAAAAGACAATACTATTCTTCTCTGTAAACAACTTAATGTCGAGTTAAGATTGCATAAGCTGTGATAAAGAGGACAATTGAGAAAATGGTCGCTCCATGTTTTTGAATACCCGCCATAATGCAACAAGAATTATCATGAGGTGCGCAATGGCCACCACATGTTGAGCTAACTGAGTGGCCTTCTTCTTCGTGTGCGGCTGATTGTTTGGCATGTCTCGCTGAGCTTAAACGAGTATCACATACTGCAAGTGTCAAAAGGAGAAAAAAGGCCAAGATAGTCTTGGTGGAGTATCTCATTGATTCAATAAAACAAAATTTTAAATTTGAAGGAAATTCTTGAATTGATGATTTTATTTCTCGTCATTTTCTTGAAAATCAGCAAAAAAAAAATATTATGAATTAATTATGGACATTTCTAGACGAAATATCGAAGTGTCAGAAAATAAAAATTTCATTAAAAAAAATTCAATTACACGATTCATTAGACATTTTCTTCTTTTTTAGCTTCTGAAACACTACCACCCCTTCTTTTGAGATAATTCTTAATCTTCTCAGGGTTGGAATTGCTTCCAATATCTCCCATAACTAAGGGAGCATTTCCTTCTTCTTCCCCAGGAAGTTTTTCAATTGAAAGATTTGGACTACCGTTGACAAACGAAACTTCTTGTAACACAATACTTGGACTAGCAGCAACGCTGATTGCAGAGGCTCCCATGCTGACTCCTTTAAATGATGTAAGAGTCCTACTGATTTGCTCAGCCCTAGAGCTTGACTTTTCTTCTCTTCTAGTTTCTGGAAAAATTCTTCCTGGTTTATTTTTCATCATTTGACTCCTTCTTGTTTGTAACAGCTCTTCTCTTTCTCTTTCATCTGCCATCAATTCTTCCTCTTTTTTGATCTCAGCTTGTGTATTTACTGAGATCTCTTCAAATCCAAATCCTGTCTGTTGGAATATATACACCACTAATTGCACATATCCTGCAAGACTTGTTGTCTTTTCAGCCTTTTGTCTCTTGTATATTGTCACAAATCCATCCGCTAACTTTATCACCAAGACAGTAATAAACAAGATATTTATCAATGAATTTGTTCCAATAATCATGTCTCCCAGTAATTCACTAGAACCTGAACTTGCTGAGATCTTTGCTCTATCTGAAATCACCAAACTTAACAAGCAGATATCCATCACTAATATACCAGTTTCTGTCAAAATCAACTGCACATAATTCAATGTATTCAGGATTGGTCTTTTCATCAATATGTATGCAAGCATCATTGAAGTAATTGACACATACAATATTGTCTGCAGTAATGGCGAGACATAAAGCCATGCGGCAATCACGCCTGGCAATGCCACTCTCACCAAATAAATCAAATAGAAATATCTTGCTTGATGGTTAAAACCTCTAAAACATATCTGATATCCTCTCCACTCTTGTAAAACCTTCTGGTAACTATTTTGACCAAGTTTGACAGCATGGTGCTCACGAACAAGGTATACGATTCCAATTACAAATACTACCAAGACAGCAAGGATAGCAATAGAGAATTCAAGACTAAGAACTGACATAGAAGCATCATTACGTTGCGTTCTGAATTGTTGGGAGACATAAAGAGCAATACTATTCACACTGCTTCCAAATAAGATCAACAAGAAATTCCATTGAACTGTAATCCTGAGCTTCTCAAAGAACGATTCCAATGACGTCCATTTTTTCATTGAACAAATCCATTGTAGTGAGATGATAATTCCTGCAGCAATCATTACGATAATCCATGATATTAATTCACTCCAGAAATTCACCACGAAATTTGAATGCATATTATCTCTTGTAAACACTTCAGGTAAGTCATATTTCACAAATAAGCTCTGCATACTTGCCGACATTGGCTGCTCATATCTTAATGAAATCAGGCTCTTTCCTCTACTCTCAGCCAATTTCATCAATCTTTCAGGATAATCTATATCCGCATATCTCACATATTGTGGGACTCTTGCCACTGTCACTAAAGTAAAATCATTTCCACTTGGTGCTTCCAACACTAAATCCAACGCAGATGATGTATCGATCTCATATGTTATACATTCCACATACAGTCCTCCTTCTTTCTCAACTGAATTTGTCAAGCATTTTGAAGAGCATTTCTTTGTCAGATTAAAGTAATAATCCAAGGGATCTTCGCAAGGCGATAAGCAAAAATCTCCCATATTTGTCTTTTCAATCCTCAGAGGTTTCTTGCAAGTACTCACACAAGTTCCGTTCATCAAAGTGAACAATGGACAAGGATTGAAACAAAAATGGAAATTAGCTTCGACTTTTGGAGTGAAAGGAGCATCACAGCTTGGAGAGCAAGATCCATTTGTATAAAGGTATTCTTCACCGGCACAAGGGTAAACACACCAAGAAACCTGACCAATTTTTTGTTGTTTTAGAGGTGAAGAACACGTAGAATGACAAGTGCTATTCCAGTAATAGAAATCTGTGGTTGTTGTACAGGGATGATTACAGGATTTTGCAAGGTAGTCTGTGGTTATAGTCATTGGATAATCACAGGAAGATACGCAGGTACCATCATAGTTCAGATATTCGCTGCAAGTGACATTGCATAGTTGTTTTCCTTTATAAGTAGAAGGAGTTCCTGGAGATGAACAGCTTCCAACACAAGAACCTCTCCAGTCGAGATACTGCGAACCAGTACAAGGATAGTAACAGAATTTTCTCACTAAAGGGCTCCCTTCGATACTTTGAATAAAGGGAGGAGGGCAAGTTTCAAGGAAAGTTCCGTCCCAGTACACAAAATTAGAGGTGTTTCCTGCGGGGAAATCGCAATATAATCTTGAATTTGCACTACTGGTAGTTAAGGGACCATCACAAGAGCCGAGACAGGAGCCATTCCAGTAGAGATAGTTGGTTCCAGTGCAAATATTATCACAGAATTGGCGGCCATTTTGAATTCGTTTGGTTAGAGGGAAAATACAAGTGGAAGCACAAGTGCCATCCCAGTATAAATATTCCCAAATTTGACATTTATAATCGCAGAAATTTCGAGATGGAGTTCCTTCCACTCTTTGTACCAATGGAGGATCGCAGGAAGCAGAACCAGTGCCATCCCAATACAAGAAATTAGTTGTACTGGTAGGATAGTCACAGAAAAGTTTTCCACGCTGCGTTCTCATACTCAAAGGGAATGGACAAGTTGGCAAACAACGGGAATCCCAGTAAAGATAATTAGATCCAGTGCATCCATAATTACAATATAAAACTCCACCAACTGTGCCGGAGGTCAATGGAGGAGCACAGGAGCTGGAGCATTCTTGATTCCAATACAAATACTGTCCAGTCAAGCTACTACAAGGGTTCAAGCAAAGTTTTCTTCCCTTTATTGTCTGAGAAATCAAAGGATACGCGCAACTACTTGAACAAGTGCCATCAACGTTCAGATACTGTGTCGCAGAACATGAGGAAAAAGTACAGAGCTGAGCGTTTTTATATACTGATCGGACAAGAGGGGCTGGGCAGGTCGTATCACAGGTACCATCCCAATAAAGGAAATCAGTAGGGCTGCAGGGATAAATACAAAGATTGTAAACACCAACAGAAGCAACAGATTTTTGCTGGTAAGGAGCAGGGCAACTGGAGGCGCATGATTTGTCCCAGTAGATAAAATCAGTGCTAGTTGAGCAAGGGGTGACGCAGTTTGTTCCATAAGTTCCAGCAACTTTATTCAGAGGATAAGGACAATCGTACAAGCATTGACTATTAGCAGAGAAATAAATTCCTGCTGCTGTGCAGACACTACACTCATTGCTAGCTGATCCAAAGCATGTTTGACAGTAAGAAGGGCAAGCTACACAATTATTTCCATCCCAGCCATATCCACTAGCACAGGCATAGCATTGGCTTGCAGAGCCACCATAGCAACTTGCACAAGCTCCGTTACAAGAAGCACAAGCAGATCCAGTGTAATATTGCCCAGTAGGACATGTACATTGCTTTGAACCCATACTACTATAGCCGGCCAAATATGCGCAAAGAGTCTCAGTGACAATGGGATTATCATCAAAAATCAAAGTCAGGTCTCTGAAGCCAAAAGACTCGTTAGAACCATCTTCATCGAGATAGGAATTCACTTGGAAAGTTAGCGAAGAAGCTCCATGAGCTACAGTGCCTGTGATTTTGATATTGGGAAGGTCAGAATAGCCTCCATTGCCACAGGCCGGGGTCGTGAAAGTAGCAAGGCTCAGATGTAGACCATCCACAACTTTTCCATCAAATGTAAAGTAAAACCCATCATTTGATCCTGCATCCCAACTGTCTAATGCCCAAAAATTCAAGGAAAAATGAATGGAGGTATGCAAAGGAAGCCCAGTATAAACCCTCTGGAAATATTGGTTCAGTTGGCTTCCAGATGTTGGTCCCAAAGTTGTATAACCTCCTAACAAATAGGTTGTTCCACACTGGGACCAAACCTTGCCTGCTGTCCATAAGGATGTTGCAGTCCATGCTGCAGCATCATTGACAAATGTAGCATCTGTTTGATATAGCTCTTGAATTTGTCTTCCTAATCATAGATATATGAGTTGTGGGATTTTGGGAATAGGTTACCTGTAAAAATATATGAAGCGGTCAGTTGGAATTGAGATAAAACAAGGGAGACAAACAGATATGTCATGAAATGAGCTTTCAATCTGGTGTTCATGGTGTTTCAGAAGAAAATGAGGTTTGCACGATAAAACAACAGGTAAACAGCCAATCTTAAAAAGTCAAAAATTTTGTATTTTTTTCAAGGCCAATTAATTCATAAAGATAATAACAAGCTCGGGTTCTTTTGATTTCTTAATTTGGCAAAGATTTTGTTCATCCAAATTTTTTGGACGCGCAGAGAAAATTGAAACAAAATAAAAAGGAAAAATATTACAGATTTTTCTCGACCAAATTTTGTATATTTACCTTTTGACTACTTGGCAAGATATCTGGATAGACGCCCATAGCCAATCCAAGCCTCCAATAATCACTATTTTTATCAAATGCCTTATTCATCTCCTTATTTTCAGCCATTTGGCTACTATAAACAAATCTCTTTCTTGGAATTTCTTCCTCTTTTTTCACATGAGAATCGACGTTTTGTGGCATGTGTTGCTGACTTGTAGTATTTGAACATGCTTTTGATTCTTTCTTGACAATTTCCCGATCAATGCCTTCCAAGTTGAACTTCCTCTTAGGACTTCTTCCAGGAGATTTGGATCCAGAACGAGACCTTGAATAGCTTTCTTGAGAAACTTTTCGTTCTCTCTTTGGAGGATCTAGAGGGGATTTTCCTGATTTCTTGGCTATTTTACTAGATTTCATCTTTTCTTTTAATTGTTCAGGTGAAAGAGTAGTATGTTTCATCTGAGGAGGGGGAGAATCTTGTTTCATTTTCTTGGTATATTCTTTCTTGAATATATCATACAAACCCTTGAAGACCTCTGGATTTGCTATCTGGGCTTTTAGCTCTGGATATTTATCTAATAATCCTTCAACATCTATCGATTCCGATTCTTGTTCTTCTTTAATCATTTCCTTGTTTATTATTTTGTCAAGACCATCATCGATAAGCTCTTTTTCAATTTTCATAAAATCTAATTTTTCGCCCTGTTCCATTTGTTGAATCCCCTGTTCTTCCTTGACACTCATTTCTTGTAGTATTTTGACTTGTTCATTTGTTGCATAAGTGATATAAAGATGAAAATTATCCAATGTCTTTCCATTCAGGGCATTCAAGGCCTGCTCTGCTGCATGTTCAGACTCGAATTCAATCAAAACTTCTTGAATGGACATCTGAAGATTTAGAAAAAATTCAATCCTTGAAAATTTTCCAAATTTACTGAATGTATTGGTCAAAGAGTGTTGAGGTACATTTGGAGAAGTGAGAATGCGCAGGAAACGTTTATTTGATGAAAAATCACTGTTCATTGGGAGCAAATAGGGAAACAATGAAAGAGTTGAAAAAAAATTTAGCGAGGCAAATTTATCAGAAGATTACTACAATATTTCAGTTGTTATCAAGAAACTTTTTTTTTTGTAAAAATAAACTCAGAAACTTTTCTTATTCAAGTCAACCAAAAATTTTTCCGGTCAATTCTCCATTCTCGAATCAACTTCAAGATGATCGAGCTTCTCTCACAGACAATAAATACAAAAGGATTCTTTTCTTTCTCCAAATTATCCAACAACAACAACAATAAAAATCCAATATAACTCGCTATCTATCCCTTTTATAAGTTATCTTTCATATTATAAGATTCTTTTTCTTTTTGTAATTCTTTTTCAAGTTCTTGTTCAGCTTCTTTTTCTCTTTCTTTCCTCTTCTTTTCTCTTTGAATACCTTTCGCTGTTTCATCTTCGATTGGCACATCATAAATCTTGATATCCAAATCCAAGTAATCCGTTACTTGTACATACTATCCAAAAGTATTATTCTCACTCATCTTTCAATTATCAAATCTTACCTTTTTCTTTATTTGAGCTCTACTATTCGATTCTGCTATCTTCAACGGTCTATCATCCTCAAAATCCAACATCAAGTTAAAATGTATCGTATTACTTGACACATCTATCGAAAAATAAACTTATTCTGTGCGACTCTTGAAACACTTACTGTCAAGTCCTTTTTTAACTATTCGTGCTTTTATACAATCTGACGCCCTTCTTTCTTCTACTCTTCTTCTTAAACACAAATTTGTCTTTGTTACCGATATTATATCCTTCTATTTTGCCCCTCAAATTAACACCTCCTTCTGAGATATTCTCTTACCTTTCTATTGAGTAAAACTTTTATACGCTCTGCTTGCATCAAAAACGCGAACCCCAATCCAAGAACTGCAAAACTTGCCAAATATTGCCACCATGTCCTTTAAAAACATTAGAGCACTGGATATCCAATAGAAATATTACCCTTTTTTAAAGCCAGAAAAAAGGGTATCAGGAACATAAAACAAAATATGGAAAAGAAGAAAGCCTCCGACTGCTGAACACATGAGGCCCAGGATCCACAACATGACAGGGTCACTTTTGTAAACAAGTTCTTTCAGATGCTCTTTTTTGACTTTCTCATGATATTTTTCTGGGTTGTTAGAGTGGAAAAAGGGAAGAAGAGTACCAAGGTAAGATTGTTTTTTGTTGACTTGACGTTTGGTAAAGAAACCAATAACACCAGCGCGAGCAAACATGGAATATTAATTTATTAACGAATTTGTATTAGGGAAGGGGTGTTTCTGTTGAAATTGATCCCAATATATTTGTTTTGTATTTTGTGAAATGTAATTTCGAAAGTTAGGAAGAAAATTTTTTTCAAGTAATTATTTATTTGGTATATATAAATTTTCTTACAACATTAAACTCACCACCCCCAATATCTTAGTTGAAAACATCTAATAAGACGTTGACTTCATTATCAGCGATTTTAACTCCACCAAGCAACAACAAATCGGCCAATTCGCTCAAATTCAATGCTTTAGCTTCCCCACTTTGTTCAATTTCTTTTGCTTTGGCAACATCTCCATTCTTCAAACTTTCCAATATTCTTGACCTATTTATTATTCAAACAAAATCTCCAGTTTTATCAGGATTACTTCAGTTTATAGAGATTGAGGAAATAAGTGAATCTATTGATGAGGCCTTTATTTTTCTTGGCCAAATTTTCTGAACTTTTGACTATTCTTTCATTCAATTCCAATCTTCTACCAAATGCTTCAGTGGTATTGGCATAGGGTTCTTCATGTCTTTGGATCACATAAATCAGTTCTGAGTGAGCAAAACGGTTATCAGCTTCCAACTCCAAAATTTCTTCGATCACCTTCTTTTGTTCTTCAACCAATCTTCCCAATTCCTTTTCTCTTTCTCCGTTGCTTGCCTTTGAGTAATATGTGCATTTATTCCCTTCACCGAGTTCAACAACCAACAAAGAATCAGCAACCAATCTGTTATTGAATGAAGTTGCAACACAATAGCTCAAAATCTCCTCCAAAGTTGCTTCAGAATTCTCACGAAGAATTTCATCAGGGTTCACCAAACGAAGAACCAATTTTCCAGAAACATTTTCGACAGGAATTGTCACTTTATAAGCATCAGTATAGCTTCTTGTTGTCAAAGCTTCAACCTTAATACCTGAAATCCTATCTTGAACATCTTCACTTCTCAACACTTGAAGATTCTTATCAGAAAGGCCTCTCACTCTTTGTGATAAAAGAACACCAAGAGTGATATTTTGGCCTGATTGAGAAAGTACTTTCACATATTTGACCTATTATTGTATAAAGGTTAGGATTCAATAAAAATTACCTTCACAGGGATGAGTCTATCAATGAGCCATTGATGATAAAGCCACATGGATTGTTCGGAACTTTGCATGTAAAGGCCAGTTTTCACAGTTTCGAGTTCTTGCTTAATGGTATTCAAAGGAAGGCCATACAACAAGACGTCAGAGACGAGTGCAGAATCTTGAAGTTCAGAGACCTTTTGGGATTTAAGGCTCTGTAAGTACAGGGAGTATTTAGAAAGGAGATTTTTAGATTTGAAATGGAGAGCAGAGAAATTGGAAAAGTTGGATTCAAGCTTAGAGTCGATAAATTTGAGCTCTTTATCAATGACATTTTGGTCCATAGCCTTCAAAGTATTGATGATCCAACTACGATAATTCCACACGTGGAAATTTCTCTCATCTTTTGCTAATTGCATTTCACATAATCCCAACTCTTGTTTAGCAAGGATCTTGTCGATTGTTGGGTCTTCCTTTTCCACTTCCAAGCCCCTAACAAAGCACCATTTTCTATTGGAATGAACTATGCACTTTTCTAATTTAAACACTTACCTGTGATGCCAAAGACAGTAAGATTTGGGGTGTTGCTTCATGAGAGGGACCAAAGATTGGAGTTCTTTGATGAGGAAAGCGTGCTTTTCTTTTGGGGAGAGGGATTCGATACGTTGTTGGATGATTTCTTTACGAAGATTGTAGATGGTTTGGATTTCAGGGCAAATTTTCACCATGACGGAGGTATATTCAAGAGGGTCAGTAAGCTTGGAGGTATCTTGACGATAAGAGAAGAATTCTTGAATTTGTTTGCCAATACGGGCAGTCAATTCTTCTTGTTCTTTGAGCTTTTCTGCGGGCAAGGGGGTCTTGTCTCTCTTTTTTCTTCCGTGCTCCATTTTTTGGCGTGCAAATTTTTATTTTATTTTTTATATATGTGTTTTTTATTTGTATAAAAGGATAAATTTGCTCAAGACTCTCTCATTTATCCAGAGTGATCCTCGATATGAAAAATTTTTTTCTGAGTCAGATTGTGAAGGAGCCATCAAGGACCCCTGAAGAAAATATCAACAATCAAAAAAGTATGAAATTTTATCTCTTCTTAATCCTCAAATAAAAAAGAAAGAAAACACTATTGAAAAACTGGTAAATTATTTTTTCGCTATAAACATTTCTTTTAATATTTTTTCAGTCTTGTCCATCATTTCGATTGGTAATCTTCCTGACATATTACTCTTGCTTCTATATTTCACTCTTCTTACTCCTTTATTCACCGCTCCTGGATCTCCTTTATATCCATAACTATTTGAATTATTTGAAAAATCATTTATTCATTCACTTACTTATTTAACCCCCTAAGAGCGGAAAAAAAAAATTTAACTAAGCATTTTTTTCATGCTCAACTGCGGAACGTATCAATATTGATATGCCCAGAAAATAATTTTTATAACTCCAACTGTGGAAAATTCAAAAATTTTTCTCAAGGAAATTTTTCTTTCTGAATGCCAAGCTACGAAATGTATCGATTTCGATTGGCCACTTAGTAAAAATTCTCCTCTGTTGAAGCTTGAGAAAAATAATAACTTTAGCCTGCTCTTATTGAAGCATATCGATATAGCAAAAAACTTCCTCCATCAAAAACGGACTTTTTTCCATCTATTGGTCCTATTTTCTCAAATGAGAAATATGAAG
>Ga0182738_1001889_pt1 | contig 25401 bp, 23 predicted proteins | sample eDN5th30CBELigMG_FD_128876 | JGI IMG/M metagenome (GOLD analysis project Ga0182738, IMG submission 128876) | Enriched Miracle-Growth compost microbial communities from Emeryville, California, USA - eDNA 5th pass 30_C BE-Lig MG (version 2)... ...
ACATCAGCCAAAAACTGACATCAAAAAAACACCACACCCCCAACACGGGGCGCCAGAGGCATGGCAAAAACAACAACAAACAAAAACCACCAAACACACTATTGAGTTCTCAAACAACACGCCCGACTGAGAGCGCAATCTACCCGCGGTGTTTAACCGCTGGCAGGCTGTGCGGACAGTCAGAATCCGTCGCGATTCTCTCGAATCTCTCCGGGGTGTCTCTGGGGCTTCCGTTTCCGGCGCTCCCTGCGACGTGGATTAAGTTACGCGAGGGGAATCTTGGAGTCAAATCCGCTGGTCAAGCCGATATTTCAAGATCAACCTGTGCCGGCGTCCAGTCCGCGAGACCCGCACTAGACCTTCTCGATACCAGCCACGTTGCGCTTGCCGCGACGCAACACCAACCAACGGCCATGCAAGAAATTCTCGGGCTGCGGCGTCCATTCCTCGCTGTCGACGCGGACGTTGTTCACCGAGACGCCGCCCTCGCCGACAGTGCGCCGAGCCGCGCCCCGGCTTGCCGACAGACCGGTGGCGACCAAAAGGTCGACAATGCTGTCCGCGGCTCCGGGCGCCAGCTGCGCGACCGAGGTCTCCTGCAGGGCCGCGGTCAGGGTGGATTCGTCCAATCGGGTCAGCTCGCCCCGGCCGAACAGCGCCTGGCTGGCCAATTCCACCGCTTCGGTCGCGGCCTCCCCGTGTACCAGGGTGGTGAACTCCCGGGCCAGCGTGCGTTGGGCGGCGCGTTCGTGCGGACGCTCGGCGGTCGCTTCCTCCAGTACGGCCAGTTCTTCGGCCGACAGGAAGGTGAACCAGCGCAGGTAACGGATCACGTCGGCGTCGGCGGTGTTGAAAAAGTACTGGTACCAGGCGTAAGGGCTGGTCATCTCCGGATCCAGCCACAGGCTGCCGCCACCGGTGGACTTGCCGAACTTCGTGCCGTCGGCGGCGGTGACCAACGGCACCGTCAACGCGTGCACGGTCGCGCCCAGTTTCTGGCGCACCAGCCGGACCCCGGCGATGATGTTGCCCCACTGATCGGAGCCGCCGATCTGCAGCGAACAGCCGTACCGCTGATGCAGCTGCACGTAGTCGTTGGCCTGAAGGAGCATGTAGCTGAACTCGGTGTAGGAGATGCCCTCATCAAGGCGGCGCCGGATGGTGTCACGGTCGAGCATCACGTTGACCGAGAAGTGTTTACCCACGTCACGCAGGAATTCCACCGCCGACAGCGGGGCGGTCCAGTCCAGGTTGTTCACCACCACGGCACCGGTCGGGCCGTCGTCGAAGTCGACGAAGCGCTCCAGCTGCCCGCGAATCCGCTCGGACCACTCGGCCACCGTGTCGGCGGTGTTCAGGGTCCGCTCGCCACTGTCTCGAGGGTCCCCGATGAGGCCGGTGGCACCACCGGCCAACACGATGGGCCGGTGTCCGGCCCGCTGGAATCGACGCAACGCCAGCAGCGGCACCAGGTTTCCGGCGTGCAGGCTGGGCGCGGTCGGGTCGAATCCGGCGTAGACCGTGATCGGCCCGCCCGTCACGTCGGTGGTCAGGGCGTCCAGGTCAGTCGACTGGGCGATCAGCCCGCGCCAGGTCAGCTCGTCGAGAATCGTCGTCGGCATGGGTTGATTTTCCCGGATCAGTCCGAGGCGCCCGGCGCGGGTGCCCGCGGACTGCGCCGGTAAGCCGAAACCTCGGGCGTCCCAGGCGCCCACAGCCGCCACGGCCGGTCGGCGGCCTGGCTGACTCCCACCCGCGGTCCGGTCTGCGACGGCAGCGGCCCGCCAAGCTGCAGCCGCACCGGACTGCCCGGGGCGAACAAGTCGATTCCGTTGTCTTCCATAGTGATTCCCAACGCGGAGCACAGATTGCCCGGGCCGCGAGCCAATGCCACCTCCGGCACGGCGTCACCGCGGCGGGCCCGGACCAACCGCTCCCCCTCGTCGATCACCGCCGCCCGCAACAGCACCGCGGCGGCCGTCCCGTCCGGGCCGCAGACCACGTTGGCGCAGACGTGCATGCCGTAGCTGCGGTAGGTGTACAGGTGCCCGGGCGGGCCGAACATCACCGTGTTGCGTGCGGTGGGACCGCGGTAGGAATGCGCCGCCGGGTCCGGCCAGGGGCCACTGGGCACCCCGCCGTAGGCCTCCACTTCGACGATCGTCGCCTCAACGCCGCGGCAGGTGAGGGTGGCACCGAGCAACCGCTGGGCAGCCACGAGCGGATCCACGGCAAGCCGGGCAGCACTCACGATGGGAGATTCTGCCTTGAGGCCCCCACCGCCCTTGACAGGGCGTCGCGCCAAGCAGATTATTCAACACATGATGATTTCATCGCGTGATGAATTCTCGGGGTCAGGCCCGGCCGTCGCCATCGATCGCCTGCGGGTAGTGCGCGGCAAGCGGCCGGTACTGCACGACCTCTCGGTGCAGATCGCCCCGGGCACCATCACCGGCCTGCTCGGGCCGTCTGGCTGCGGAAAGACCACCCTGATGCGCTGCATCGTCGGCACCCAACTGATCACCGACGGCCGAGTAGAGGTGCTGGGCAGCCCGGCCGGCTCGCCCGTGCTACGCCACCGGGTCGGCTACATGCCGCAGCAGGCCACCATCTACGACGACCTGCGGGTGATCGACAACGTGCGCTACTTCGCCGCACTAGCCGGCGTCGACGGCCGCGACGCGGACGACGCGATCGAGGCGGTGGACCTGCAGAAGCACCACGGCGATTACTGCGCCAACCTATCCGGCGGGCAGCGCGCCCGGGTCTCGCTGGCCTGCGCCCTGGTCGGCCGGCCGGACCTGCTGGTACTCGACGAGCCGACGATCGGCCTGGACCCGGTGCTGCGCGCCGAACTCTGGCAGCAGTTCGCCGCGCTGGCCCGGCGCGGCACCACGCTGCTGGTGTCCAGTCACGTAATGGACGAGGCCGACCACTGCGGCGATCTGTTGCTCATGCGCGAGGGCTGGCTGCTGGCGCGCACTACCCCGAGACGACTGCGAGAGGAGACCGGATGTCGAGCGATGGAGGAAGCGTTCCTGTCCATCATCCGGCGCACCACCGCGCCCCGAGCCGGCTGACCGGATTCCTGGCACTGCGGCCCTTCGTGGCCACCACGCTGCGGATCCTGCGCCAGCTCGCCGGCGACCACCGCAGTGTCGCGATGATCTTGGCTGTGCCCAGCCTGGTCATCGCGCTGATGTACTTCATGTTCTCGGGCGCCGTGCACCCGCCGGGCGCCCCGTCGCCGTTCAACGCCGCCTGCCTGGTCCTGCTCGGTCTGTTCCCGCTGTTTCTGATGTTCGTCATCACCGCGATCACCATGCAGCGCGAACGCGCGTCGGGAACCCTGGAGCGCATCTTGACTACCCCGCTGCGCCGGGTCGACCTGCTCGCCGCCTACGGGACGGCGTTCTCGATCGCAGCGGCCGCCCAGGCCAGCCTGGCGTGTGTTGTCGCGTTCTGGCTGCTGGATTTCCACACTGAGGGCGGCCCGGCGTGGGTGTGCGGGATCGCGATCATCAACGCGGTGCTCGGTGTCGGTCTGGGGCTGCTGTGCAGCGCGTTCGCCCGCACCGAATTTCAGGCCGTGCAGTTCATTCCGCTGGTGATGGTGCCGCAGCTGTTGCTGGCCGGGATCATCGTGCCGCGCGCGGCGATGCCCGAGTGGCTGCAGTGGGTGAGCAACGCGATGCCGGCCAGCTATGCCCTCGAAGCGCTGCAGCAGGTGGGCACCCACCCGGAACTGACCGGTGTCGCGGTGCGCGACATCGTCATCGTGCTGGCGTTCGCGGTCGCGGCACTGGGACTGGCCGCGGCCACGCTACGGCGGCGGACGCCCTGATGGCCACCGCATCAAACAGTCGTAAGCCGGGCCGCCCGTCGGGCGCCTCCGACAACCGGGACAAGATCCTGACTGCGGCGCGAGAACTGTTCGCCCGCAATGGTTTCGCGAACACCTCGATCCGGGCGGTGGCCGCCGCGGCGGGCGTCGACGCGGCGCTGGTGCACCACTATCACGGGACCAAACAGCAGCTGTTCGCCGCTGCGGTCGAGCTGCCGATCGATCCGATGACGGTACTGGGGCCGCTGCGCGAGACACCGGTCGAACAACTCGGACTCACCCTGCCCGAACTGCTGCTGCCGCTGTGGGATTCGCAGGCCGGCACCGGCCTGATCGCGGCGTTACGCTCCATGCTCACCGGGACCGAGGTGCCACTGGCGCGCTCGTTCTTCCGGGACATCGTGATCGCCGAACTCGCCCCGAGGATCGACGAACCGGCAGGAACCGGTGTCCTGCGCGCCGAGTTCGCCGCCAGTCAGTTGATGGGCGTTGTGGTTGCCCGCTACATCATCGGGTTGGAGCCGATCGCCTCACTGCCGGCGCAGGATGTGGTGGCGATGATCGCCCCGACCCTGCAGCGTTATCTCACTGGGGATCTGCCGGACCCGCTTGGGCAATGAGCAGGGCGTGCTCGTCTTCATTGACGGGTTCGGCCTCGTCGATCAGCAGCACCGGAATGTCGTCGTCGATGCGGTAGGCCCGATGCATGCGCGGGTTGTAGAGCGCATCAGCACCGGACCGCTGCACCAACAGCAGCGGGCCACGGTCGGCCGGGCAGACCAGGATGTCCAGCAGGTCTTGGTCGATCATGGGCGACCACCTGCCAGTTCGGCGCGCACCGCGGCCGTCAACCGTTTGAACTGCCGGGTGGTGGCATCGAAGTACCAGGCGTTGCGTCCGGCCTTGGGCAGCCCGGCCTCGCGCAGCGCACCCACCACCGGGCGGTACACCGTGCTCAGCGACAGGTTCGGCACCAGGTGGATGACATCGGGACCGACACCGGAGGGAAGCGCGGCCACCGCTTCGCTGAGGTCGGCGGCGGTGACCGAGGCGCCGGGCTGCACCGTCACCGCCGCCACCACCAGGTCTGCCCCCTCGGTCGGTACCCGATAAGTGACCGCCAGATCGACGCCGGTCACGGCTCCGAGGGCATCGGTGATGACCACCGGGAACGCGATCCCGCGATCGGTGCGGATGCTGGATGCGCGCCCGCCGACCAGCCAGTAGTCGCCGTCGGCGTCACGCCGGAACAGGAATTCCGTGGAGATCCAGGTGTCGGCCGGCGCGAACACCCCCCGCTTGACCGAGGCCGACGGGTCGATCGGTCCACGGGGTTTGGCCAGCAGCACACCGACTTCGTCGTTCTCGGCGACCCGCACGAAACCCCGGTCGTCTTCCAGGATCAGGTCGTGATCGCAGTCGTAGGCGGCCAGTTCGACATCCACCGCGCCGGGCAGCGGGCGCCCCTTGCTGCCGACCTTGGCGCCAGAGACGTTGGCCAGCACGGCCTGACCGTCCTTGGTGGCGAAGAACTCGACGACGTGGGCCGGGGCGAACACCTCGGTGACCCGGTTCCACAGGCCGACGGGCATACCGGAGCCGATGAACAGCCGGACCGGGTGGTTGCCCTGCAAAACGAAGTTCGGGTCGTCGATGACCTCGCCGAGCATCGCCCAGGTGTAGGACACCACGCTGACGCCGTACTGGCGCACCTCGGCGACGAATCGGTCCGGGTTCAGGCCGCGCGACAGGGCGATTCGGGCCCCGCCGACCACAGCCCCGCCGAGGCTGACCAGCAGCCCGGACTCGTGGTGCAACGGCGTGAGGCAGTACACCGTGTCGTTGGGGCCCAGGGCCGCTGTCGACGCGGTGCCGAACGCCGAGAGCGCCCAGCGGAAGTTGGTGATCTGCTTGGCCACCAGCTCGCCGGCCGCGTTGCCGAAGGCCACGAACGCCAGGTCGCGCGCGAATCCCGGGTTCGGCCGATACCAGCCGGGAAGTTCGACGGCGTCCGGATCGATCTGTTCCATGTCGATGACGTCGATGTCGGTGGGCAGATCCAGGTCGCGGGCTTCACCACCGCCGAGCACCAGTACCTGGCAGTCCAATTCGCGGGCGGCCGCGCCGACCAGCTCGAGGGTTTCCGGGTCGACGATGATGTCGGAGATGCCGCCCAGGCCGGCCGCGGGCAGCAGATCCCCGTCGGTCGGCATCAGTACGGCCACCGCACCCAGCCGGGACAGCGCCGCGATCGCGACCAGGGCGCTGGGCCGGGTGGCCATCAGCACGCCGACGTGGACGCCTTGGCGTACCCCGACGTCGATCAGGCCGCGGACGACGTTGTCGATGCGCTTGTTGACCGCCTCGTAGGTGTGCACTCGCCCGTCGAACAGCAGGAATTCGCCGTCGGGTGAGTCGGCGGCCTGCTCATCGATGATGCGGCCCAGCGAGATTCGGGTGTGGTCGTTGATCTGTCCGAGCCGGGCCAGCCGGGGCAGGGTGCGCGCGGTCTCAACGGCCATGGTGCGCACCGATTTCTGTGCCGCCACCATGGCGTCCGCGGCGCCGCGCGCCAGGGTCAGCGCGACCTCGGAGGCCTCCCCCAGTCCGTGCGCGATCCGCGAGGTCATCGCGACGCCGCGCTTAGCGCCTTCGGACGGCTGCGCGGACATCAGCGCCACGCCGGCCGGCTGCGGGCCCATCCCGGACTGCCACAGCACCCAGCGCGCGACGGTCGGCCAGGTCAGTTCGGCGGCCTTGGAACCCACCACCAGGCCGAAGTGGCCCGCCCGCAGCAGATATTCGAAGACCTTCGCGTCGGGCGCGGCGCGGCGGATTCCGCGGACGGCCGCCGGCTGCCCGATGTCATCGACCTCGCCGACGAATGCCAGTACCGGGCAGGTGATGTCGGTGAGCGTGACCAGTTGACCGTTGATGGCGAAACCGCCGGTCATCATCCGGTTGTGGGCGATGAACTGCTTGAGCAGCTCGGAGATCGCCGGACCCGACCAGGCGATCCAGCCCTCGGACTCCAGGAAGCGGCGCTGCGCCTCGCGTGGCAGCAGGGCCTCGCGGTCGTGCAGCTGGCGCAGGAAGTCCATCCGCGCCTTCGCCGTCTTGAGCGGGTCCATCATCTGGAAGCCCAGGCGCGCCTGCCATCCCGAGATGTCGAGCCGGTTGAAGACATGGTCGGCCATGAAGCCGGCGACACCGGACGCCAGATTGGGCGGCAGACCCATCGGCAGCGCGGCCAGGGTGTCCACCGGCGAACCGAACGCGATGATGCTGGCGACGTTCTTCGAATGCCGATATGCCCCGGTCTGATAGGCGAACATGCCGCCCTGGGAGTAGCCGGCCAGGTGCACGTCGCGCCCGGTGGTCTCGGCGACGGTGTCGATGGCCTGGCTCAGGCCGACGATGTGGTCGGCCAGATTGCGGCGCATGCCGCCTTCGATCTGGTCCGGTGAGCCGAAGTCGATCACCCACGGGTCCACGCCGGCGTCGTGCAGAATGCCGACCGCACCCTCGTCATGGGTGACGTCCCACATGTTTGCCGACATCATCATCGGGTGCACCAGCAGCACCGGCGGCCCGGGCTGCGGTTGCCCCGGTCGACTGTCCGGCGGGAAATACCGCCGCAGCTTGTACATCGGGGTGCTCTCGACGATTTGGAACGGTGACGGCACCGTTCCGGTCTCTAGGCCGCCCCAGCGCAGCACCTCCAGGCCGTTCTGTGCGGTGGCCATCAGCCACTCGACCGGCCGGGTGATGGCCGACAAGTTCAGATCCACCGCTGCTCCCCTACTTTGCGCTCGATCCCGGAATGACGTGCACATTCTGGCACATCAGGACAGTTCGTCCGGCTGGTTCACCATTCGCCCAGGGGCAGGCAGTACCGTTCCAGCGGTGGCACACCTGCTCGGAGCTGAGGCCCTTCACCTGCGGTACCCCACCGGTGTGGTGTTGGACTCAGTCACCCTCGGGGTGAACGACGGCGCCCGGATCGGGATCGTCGGACGCAACGGGGACGGAAAGTCGTCGCTGCTGCGCCTGTTGGCCGGCGCCGCGACCCCGGATTCGGGCCGCGTCACCCGACGCAGCGGGCTGCGGGTCGGGTTGCTGGACCAGTCCGACACCCTCGATCCCGACAGCACGCTGGGGGTGGCGTTGGTCGGTGATCAGGCCGACCATGAATGGGCGTCCAACCCACGAATCCGTGACGTGGTCGACGGCTTGGTCTCCGATATCTCATGGGACGCAACCATCTCCGGGCTGTCTGGAGGGCAACGCCGACGAGTGCAGTTGGCGGCCTTGCTGATCGGCGAATGGGACGTGATCTGCCTCGACGAGCCGACCAACCACCTCGATGTGGAAGGGATCACCTGGCTGGCGCGGCATCTTCAGCAGCGCTGGGTCCGCAACACCGGTGCCCTACTGGTCGTCACCCACGACCGGTGGTTTCTCGACGAGGTGGCCACCACCACTTGGGAAGTGCACGACCGCATCGTGGAGCCGTTTCAGGGCGGCTACGCGGCTTATGTCCTGCAGCGGGTGGAGCGCGACCGGATGGCCGCGGCCAGTGAGGCCAGGCGCCAGAACCTGTTACGCAAAGAGTTGGCCTGGCTGCGCCGTGGGGCACCGGCCCGCACCTCCAAACCGAAGTTCCGCATCGAGGCGGCCAACGCGCTGATCGCCGACGTCCCGCCGCTGCGCAACGACGTCGAGCTGATGAAGCTGGCGACCGCGCGGCTGGGCAAGGACGTCATCGACCTACTCGATGTGACGGTCTCATTCGACGGCAGACCGGTTCTGCGCGACGTCGAATGGCGGATCGGCCCCGGCGAGCGAACCGGGATCGTCGGCGCCAATGGTGCCGGGAAATCCACTCTGCTCGGTCTGATCGCCGGCACGGTGGCGCCCGACAGCGGCCGGGTCAAGTGCGGCAAGACAGTGCGACTGGGCATGTTGGACCAGCAGTCGGCGGAGATGGCGACGCTCGCCGAAGACCGGGTGGCCGACGTGCTGGGCCGGTTGCGCAACGACTACCAGGTCGACGGCAAGGAGATGACGCCCGCGCAGCTGTTGGAGCGACTCGGGTTCGGCAGCGCCCAGCTGTCTGCCCGGGTCGGCGAGCTCTCCGGTGGGCAGCAGCGGCGGCTGCAGTTGATGCTCACCCTGCTCGCCGAGCCGAACGTGCTGGTGCTCGACGAGCCCACCAACGACGTCGACACCGACATGCTGACCGCCACCGAGGACCTGTTGGACTCCTGGCCGGGCACCTTGATCGTGGTCTCGCATGACCGGTATCTGCTGGAGCGGGTCACCGACAACCAATACGCGATCCTGGACGGGCGGCTGCGGCACTTGCCGGGCGGCGTTGACGAATATCTGCAGCTGGCCGCCGAAGCCCGCCGAGCACCGGTGTCACGGCCCGCGGCCACGGCGGCCGACGGTCCAGGTCCGCTGTCGGGAGCGGAACTACGTGCGGCACAGAAGGATCTGGCCGCCGTCGATCGCCGGTTGGCGCGGCTGGCCGAGCAGATCGAGGCCAAGCATCACGAGCTGGCCGCCTTTGACCAGTCCGATCACGTCGGGCTGACGGAGCTCACCCGGGAACTGCGGGCGCTGGAGGCCGAGGTGGCCGAGCAGGAGGGCCGTTGGCTGGAGCTGTCGGAGCTCCTTGACTAACCCCGAATAGGCGCTTTCGTCACATGAGTCCCGGCGGTAACGCGGGAGAAGCATGTGGGTGTTGCCGATTCGGATAGCGCATTCGCTATCAGTCGGCCGGCGCCGCGGCAGTGATATCGCCGGCGACATCCTTTTTCAACTTCGATGCATGGTCCGTCGACGGTGCCAATGTGGCAGTTGTGACTTTCGTCGCGTCAGCGCCGCTCAAAATGCTGGTAGTCCACCGGCGATTTCCAGTTGCCGCCCCAGCGCCACCCGGCGTCGGTGAAGGCGCGAACCGCGGCGTCACCGGCATGCAGCAAGCCCGGTTCGATCCGACGGCGATCCAGGTAGACCCCGGCGTTGCGCGGCTCGAACCTGCCATGGTCGACCAACGGATTCAGCAGCGGGTTGACGTCGATGGCACGGCCATAGGCATGTAGCGCCCAATTGCCCGAGCCCGGGATGCGCCGGCAGTTGAACGCCGAGGTGTTGTTGTCCTCCATCGACAGCTCGTCGTCACCTCCGCGATAGTGCGCCACCGGTTGCATCCGCTCGATCGGGAACTCCAGTCGGTAAAGCCGGTCGAACACGGCGATGACCTGCGCAACCAACTCCTGGTTCACGATCAACTCGCCGCGGTGCGGCCGATCGTCGAATCCGAGGTAGGTCAACGAGATCCGCCTGAGCTGAGCGGGGGTGACCGGGCAGCCGCGGTGCCAGGTCGGGCCGAGTTCGGCGGCCGTGGCGGGGGCGACGGTGGCGGGCTCGGGTGCGTTGCGGGGCGATGATGCTGCCGGCGCCGAGGTGGGTGGCGGCGGTGCGCCTCCGGTGCATTGTGGCAGCAGCCCGCAGAGCGCGATCGCCACCGTCAGGCGCCACGCGGTCGAGATCTTTCGGCTGCCGTTGATCCATTCACGCTAACGCAGCGCCAGATCTGCTACTGTCGCCGCTTAGGTAAGGCATACCTAATTTCATTCGACTCCCGGGAGGCCCCTGTGGCACCGCTCCTCGATTCGTTCCCCCTCGTCAGCACCCTGCGCGACGCGCTGTTTCTGTCCGCGGCCGTCGGGGAGGTCGAACAGCTGACGCCCACGATGCGTCGCATCCGCTTCACCGGTCCGCGCCTGCGGGGCCTGACCTGGACGCCGGGCCAGCATGTCCGTCTGCAGGTCGCCGGCCTGCTCGATTCGGTGCTGCGGCTGCATCCCCACGACGCCTTGCGCACCTATTCCATCTATGACGCGGATCCCGACGCCGGAACGCTCGACATCGTGATGTGCCAACACGGCTTCGATCCAGACGCCGTAACGCCTGCCCGGCGGTGGGCGACGGCCGTATCGCTCGGAGACCACGTCGATTTCACCCGGCCGCAGGGCAACTTCGTCGTCCGCCACGACGCTGCCTACCACGTGTTCGCCGGGGATGAGACGGCCTCGGTCGCGTTCGCCGCCATGCTGCGGTCGCTACGGCCCGACGCGCAGGTGTACGGCGTCGTCGAGGGGGCGACCGAAGCCGACCACCTTGCGCTCACGCGGCCCGTGACCCATGTCGAGCGCGGTGACGCCTCAGCCGCGAACTCCCCCGTCCTCGGCGACGCCCTGCGCGACCTCGACCTTCCCGACCATCCCGGCGTCGCTTACCTCGCCGGTGAGGCCCGCACCATCCAAACCCTGCGAAAAATCCTGATCACCGAACGCGGCTGGGATCGACGGCGCATCCGCACCAAACCCTTCTGGACCCCCGGCCGCACCGGCATGGAGTGAGCCCGCAACCATGACCACACCCATCTGGATGGCGTTGCCCCCCGAGGTGCACTCCACCCTGCTCAGCAGCGGGGCGGGGGCCGGAACCCTACTGGCCGCGGCCGACGCCTGGTCGGCGCTGAGCAGCGAATACACCACGGCCGCAGCCGAACTCACCACAATCCTGAGCGCCGTGCAGGCCGGCATGTGGGAGGGGCAAACCGCGGCGCGCTACCTTGCCGCACACGCGCCCTACCTGGCCTGGCTGATGCAGGCCGGCGCGAACAGCGCCAGCGCGGCCGCCCAGCTCCAGACAGCGGCCGGCTCCTACACCGCGGCTCTGGCGGCCATGCCGACCGTGGCCGAACTGGCCGCCAACCGCGCGACGCTGGGCGTATTGGTGGCGACAAACTTCTTCGGTATCAACGCGATCCCGATCGCGGTCACCGAGGCGGATTACATCCGGATGTGGCTGCAGGCCGCCACGACCATGAGCGTCTACCAGGCTGTCTCCGCGACGACCGTCGCATCAACACCGCAGACGGCGCCGCCGCCGTCTGTTCTCGAGCCGGGTGTCGGTGAGGCGGGGTCCGCCGCCTTCACCGACCCCATCGAGGAATGGCTTTCTGGTTCCGAACATTTCAGCAGCATGTATCGCATGCTCAAGCGGGTGCTGGCGGACCCACTCGGCACCCTGTACCAGGTCGTCGTCGACTTTGCGACCGACCCAGCGGCGGCGGCAACTACCTGGCTTCCGCTGTTTTACCTCTTCGCCTACGCAGCAACCTTCGGCGTGATGGGAACGCCGATCTACGCGGCGATCATGGGGCCCGCGGCATCGGCGGCCATCCCGATCGCGTTGGGATTATCCGGGCTCGCCGCGATGGCCGAGGTGCCCGCCACCCACGCACCGGCCGTCATCAGCGCCCCTGCCCAGGATTTCCCGGCTGCGGTCGTGGTGCCGACTCCCCCGGCGGCCGCAGTGCCCGCGCCCGCGGCGCCGTCGCCGAGCGTTACCACCGCCGCGGCGCCGCCGACTCCGACCCCGGCGGCCGCTAGCACCCCGATGGCGCTCTACTACGCGGTTTCCGGCGGCGGACCCGGCGTCGGCTTCGGCCCCACCATGGGGCAGCCGGCCACAGCGGCCTCCCGGGCCTCTCGTAGTGCGCACACCGAAGCCGACGCCGCCGCAGCGGCGACGGCCGGGAAGAAGTCCACGCTACGCAGGCGCCGCACCGCTACGGCCAAAGCCCGTGGCTATCGCTATGAGTTCATCACCTCCGACGGCGAGGCGCCCACTGCCCCGCACCGCGAGCGACACGCCCGGATCAGTGCCTCGGGCAGCGTCGCGCTCGGATCGACCGGCATTGCGGCGAAGTCCGGACTGGCGGACCCGGCCGGACTCACTACGCTGGCGGAAGATGCATTCGGCAACCGGGCCACCGGCCCGATGATGCCGGGAAGCTGGACCACCGAGAGCATCCGCGAAGAAGGGAACGGATCACAGCATGCCGCTGAAGGCCCCGGTTGACCCCGATGCCGTCCGATCGTTGTCCACCGCCATGCGCGAAGGCTCGCAAGCGGCGCACGACGCCGCCGAGGCCTCGCCGTTTGTGTCAGAACTGATGGGCGGCAAGGTCAACGAACAGGGCTACGTCGATTACCTGTTGCGGTTGCGGATGGTCTACGCCGCGCTGGAGGCCGCGGTACGGGCGAACCGCGACGACGCTCTGGTCGCATCGGTGTACGACCCGGCGCTGGAACGGCTCGCAGCGATCGAAGCCGACCTGCAGTTCTGGGCCGGCGGAGCCGTTCCGGAGGTCGATTCGCCCGCCGCGCAGGCGTACTGCGACCGGATCGCCGGTGCCTCGAGCAGCGCCTTGCTGGCCCACCACTACACGCGCTACCTCGGGGACCTCTCCGGCGGCCAGGCGATCGGACGCGTGCTGGACCGCACGTTCGAGCTCGGCGGCGCCGGCCTGTCGTTCTATGAGTTCCCGGTGCGGGCGAAGCCGTACAAGGACGCCTACCGTGCCCGCCTCGACGAGCTGGGTCTAGAGCCCGACGAAATCGGTCGCGTGGTCGACGAGGTCAGGCACGCATTCGGACTGAACCAGGACCTGTTCGACGAACTGGCCGAGAACCTGGGGGCCTACTACCGCGAATCCGCGGGCTAGTCAGGCGGATTTCCGACTGTTCGACGGCGCGCCTGGCTGACGGCCTCGCGGACCGCTGCCAGCTGCTCGGTCACCCGCACCGGTGCGGTGCCGCCGCGGGCGTCACGAGATCCCACCGAGCCCTCGACGGTCAGCACCTTACGCACCTGCGGGGTGAGGTCCGGGCTGATAGCGGCCAGTTCGTCGTCGGTCAGCTCATCCAGGCCGACGCCGCGCTGCTCGGCGACCTTCACCGCCGCACCGGCGGCTTCGTGCGCGATGCGGAACGGAACACCTTGGCGCACCAGCCATTCGGCGATGTCGGTGGCCAAGGTGTAGCCGGCCGGTGCCAGCGCGGCCATCCGTTCGGTGTCGAAACGCAAGGTGCCGACCAGTCCGGCCATCGCCGGCAACAGCAGCTCGAGCTGCGCCGCCGAGTCGAACACCGGTTCCTTGTCCTCCTGCAGGTCCCGGTTGTAGGCCAGCGGCTGAGCCTTCAGGGTGGCCAGCAGGCCGGTCAGGTTGCCGATCAGCCGGCCGGACTTGCCGCGGGCCAGCTCGGCGATGTCGGGGTTCTTCTTCTGCGGCATGATCGAGCTGCCGGTCGACCAGGAGTCGTGCAGCACCGCGTAGCCGAATTCCGTTGAACTCCACAAGATGATGTCTTCCGCCAGCCGGGACAGGTCGACGGCGATCATCGCGAACACGAACGCGGCCTCGGCGGCGAAGTCACGCGCGGCGGTCGCGTCGATCGAATTGTCGGCGGCCGCGGTGAAGCCGAGTTCGGCGGCGATGGCGTCCGGGTTCAGCCCCAACGACGAGCCGGCCAGCGCGCCCGACCCGTACGGCGAGATCGCGGCGCGGGCGTCGAAGTCGAGGATCCGGTCCACGTCGCGCAGCAGCGGGTGGGCATGGGCCAACAGGTGGTGGGCCAGCAGCACCGGCTGCGCGGACTGCAGGTGCGTCTTGCCCGGCATGATCGCGCTCGGGTGGGCACCGGCTTGGTGCGCCAGCGCCTCGACCACGTCGAGCACTCCGGCGGCCACCCGGCGCACCGCGTCGCGCAGCCACATCCGAAAAAGCGTGGCCACCTGGTCGTTTCGCGACCGGCCGGCCCGCAGCCGGCCGCCCAGGTCCGCACCCACCCGGTCGATCAGGCCGCGTTCCAGTGCGCCGTGCACGTCCTCGTCGGTGACCAGCGGCCCGAAGCTGCCGTCGGCGACGTCTTCGCCGAGGCTGTCCAGTCCGGCCAGCAGGTCGTCACGCTGCTCGGTGGTGAGCAGCCCGGCGCCGTACAGCACCTTCGCGTGCGCCTTGGACGCGGCCACGTCGTAGGGGGCCAGCACCCAGTCGAAGTGGGTGGATTTGCTCAGCGCCGCCAGCGCGTCGGACGGCCCTTCGGCGAACCGCCCGCCCCACAATGATCCCTCGTTGGTGCTCACCCCAAGTCCCGGCGGGCGGAGATCTTGGAGCTCAACCCATGGATCTGGACGAAGCCGCGCGCCGCGGACTGGTCGAACGTGTCGCCCTCGTCGTAGGTGGCCAGGTTGAAGTCATACAGCGACTCCGCGCTGCGCCGGCCGTTGACGATGATGCTGCCGCCGTGCAGCACCAGGCGAATGTCGCCGGACACGTGCTGCTGGGTGTCCTCGATGAACACCTCCAGCGACCGCTTGAGCGGGCTGAACCACAGGCCGTCGTAGGTGAGCTCGCCCCACTTGCGGTCCACACCGCGCTTGTAGCGGCCCAGTTCGCGTTCCAGGGTGACGTGCTCGAGTTCGGTGTGCGCGGTGATCAGCACCATGGCGCCGGGCGCCTCGTAGATCTCACGGCTCTTGATGCCCACCAGCCGGTCCTCGACCACGTCGAGCCGTCCCACACCCTGCGCGCCGGCGCGGGTGTTGAGCTCCTGGATGATCTGCAGCACGCTGAGCGGGCGACCGTCGATGGCCACCGGGCGGCCCTTGTCGAAGCTGATGATCAGCTCGTCGGGGGCGTTGAAGTTGACCGTCGGGTCCTCGGTGTAGTCATAGACGTCCTTGGTGGGGGCGTTCCACAGGTCTTCGAGGAATCCGGTCTCCACCGCACGTCCCCACACGTTCTGGTCGACGGAGAACGGCGAGCGCTTGGTGACGTTGATCGGAATGTCGTTCTGCTCGGCGAACGCGATGGCCTTCTCCCGGGTCCAGGCGTAGTCGCGGACCGGGGCGATCACGTTCAGTTCGGGTGCCAGCGAGGCGAAGCCGACCTCGAAGCGGACCTGGTCGTTGCCCTTGCCGGTGCAGCCGTGCGCGACGATGGTGCCCCCATGGTCCCGAGCGGCCGCGACCAAATGCTTGACGATCAGCGGCCGGCTGATGGCCGAGACCAGCGGATAGCGGTCCATGTAGAGCGCGTTGGCCTTGATGGTCGGCAGGCAGTACTCGTCGGCGAACTCGTTGCGGGCGTCGACCACGACGGCTTCCACCGCACCGCAGTCCAGGGCCCGCTGGCGCACCACTTCCATGTCCTCGCCGCCCTGGCCGAGGTCGATGGCGACGGCGACCACTTCGCGGCCGGTCTCCTTGCCGATCCAGCTGATCGCCACCGAAGTGTCCAGGCCGCCGGAATACGCCAGGATGACGCGTTCGGACATTCGAGTTCTCCTTGCTTTGTGTTGCTGTGTGCTTGTGGGTCTTACTGCAGGTCGTTGAGGGTGGCGGCGAGTTCGGCGCCGGTCATCGGCTCACGGGCCGCCACGAAGATGGTGTCATCCCCGGCGATGGTGCCGACGACGTACGGTAGCGCGGCCCGATCTATGGCGCTGGCCAGGTAGTCCGCCGCCCCGGGCGGGGTGCGCAGCACGGCCAGATTTCCGGTGGCGTCGGTGGAGACCAGCAGCTCGCTCAGCAGCCGGCACAGCCGGTCGGTACCGCCGGAGACGGCGCGCACCGGGCTGCCGTCCTCGGGCACCACGTACACCCCGGCTCCTCCGTCGACACCGCGCAGCTTCACCGCGCCCAGCTCTTCGAGGTCGCGCGACAAGGTGGCCTGGGTGACCTCGATGCCGTCGGCGGCCAGGATGGTGGCCAGCTCGGTCTGGCTGCGTACCGCGGCAGAGGACAGCACCTCGACGATGCGGGCCTGGCGGCCCACTCGCGTGACGGTGCTGTCGGCGCGGCTCATCGCGACCGTTCTCCCCCGCGAGCGGGAGGTGCCCCTAACAACCACACCAACAGCGCCTTCTGCGCGTGCAAGCGGTTCTCGGCTTCGTCCCACACCGCGCTGCGCGGACCGTCGATCACCGAGTCGGTGATCTCGTCACCGCGGTGCGCCGGAAGACAGTGCAGCACCGTGACTTCCGGGTCTGCCAGGCCAACCAGTTCGTCGTTGATCTGGAAGGGCCGAAACGGCGCCACCCGGTCCAGGCCGTCGTCCTCCTGGCCCATCGAGGTCCAGGTGTCGGTGACCAGCACGTCGGCACCGGCGGCGGCTTTGGCCGCATCGGCGGTGAGCGTGACCGAGGCGCCGGTGTCGGCGGCGCGCGCCTGCGCGGCGGCGACCACGGCGGGGTCGGGGGTGAAGCCTTCGGGGGCAGCGACGGTGACGTGCACTCCGGCGGTGACGCCGCCGAGCATCAGCGAGTGCGCCATGTTGTTGGCGCCGTCACCGAGGTAGGTGAGCTTGAGCCCTTTGAGTGCGCCCTTGCGTTCGGCGATGGTCTGCAGGTCGGCCAGCACCTGGCAGGGGTGGAACTCATCGGAGAGCGCGTTGACGATCGGCACGGTGGCCGTCGAGGCCATCGCGGTCAGCCGGTCCTGGGCGAAGGTGCGCCACACGACGGCGTCGACGTAGCGCGACAGCACCTGCCCGGTGTCTTCGAGGGTTTCGTCGCGGCCCAGCTGGGTGGACCGGCCGTCGACGACGACGGCGTGCCCGCCGAGTTGGGCGATGCCGATCTCGAAGGAGAACCGGGTGCGGGTGGAGTTCTTGTCGAAGATCACCGCAACCCCGCGCGGGCCCTCCAGCGGCCGCCGACTGAACGGCGCGGCTTTCAGTTCCGCTGCCAGAGCCAGGATTTCGGCCTGCTCGGCCGGCGTGACGTCGTCGTCGCGCAGAAAGTGGCGGATCATGACGTGGCCTCCTGCGCGGTGTCGAGGATCCCCGGCAGCGCGGTGATGAAGCTGCCGATCTGGTTCTCGGTGACGATCAGTGGCGGGGCCAACCGGACCACGCCCGCCGCGGCGGCGTTGACCAGGAAGCCCGCCTCGCGGGCGGCCAGTTCAACGGCCTTGGCCTTCGGCTCGGTGAGCACCACACCGGCCAGCAGGCCCTTGCCCCGTACGTGATCGACCAGCGGATGGCCCAGTTCTTCGATGCCGTGGCTCAGCGTCTTGCCGAGCGTGGCGGCCCGGGCGATCAGGTCGCCGTCGGCCAACGCCTTCAGCACCGCCAGCGCGGCCGCGGTGCACACCGGGTTGCCGCCGAAGGTGCTGCCGTGCAAGCCCGGGGTCAACAGGTCACCGGCCGCGCCGACCGCCACGCAGGCGCCGATCGGCAGCCCACCGCCCAGGCCCTTGGCCAACGTGATGATGTCGGGGGTGATGCCGTCGTGCTGGTGGGCGTAGAAGGCGCCGGTGCGCCCGATCCCGGTCTGGACCTCGTCGAGCACCAGCAGGGCGCCGTGGGCGGCGGTGATGCCGCGGGCCTCGGCCAGGTAGCCGGCGGGCGGGGTGACGACGCCGCCCTCCCCCATGATCGGCTCCAGAAACACCGCGGCGGTGCCCGAATCGACCGCCGCGGCCAACGCCTTGGTGTCGCCGTAGGGCACGTGAGTGATATCGCCGGGCAGCGGCTCGAACGGCGCCTGCTTGTCGGGCTGTCCGGTCAGGGCCAGCGATCCCATGGTCCGGCCATGGAAGGCGCCTTGGGCAGCAACGACCTTGGTCTTGCCGGTGAGCCGGGTCATCTTGAAGGCGACTTCGTTGGCCTCGGTCCCGGAGTTGCAGAAGAACACCCGCGCCGGCGCGCCGAGATGGTCGACCAGCCCCTCTGCCAGCGCGATGCCCGGCTCGGTCGCGTACAGGTTGGAGGTGTGGCCCAACGTGTTCAGCTGGGTGGTGACGGCCTCGATCACCGCCGGGTGCCGATGGCCGAGCACGTTGACCGCGATGCCGCCGAGCAGATCGACGTAGCTCTTTCCGGCCTCGTCGGTCACCACCGCGCCCTCGCCGCTGACCAGTGCCAGCGGCGGGGTGCCGTAGTTGTTCATCATCACCGCTTGCCAGCGGTCTTGGAGCGTCACAGCTTTACCACCTTGGTTCCGGTGCCGGCGTCGGTGAAAAGCTCGACCAGCACGCAATGTTCGACACGGCCGTCAATGATGTGGGCGCTGGGCACCCCCCCGCGGACGGCACGCAGGCAGGCTTCGACTTTGGGGATCATGCCGGACTCCAGGCTCGGCAGCAGTTGCTCCAGGGTCGCGGTATCGATCTCACTGACCAGCGACTCGCGGTTGGGCCAGTCGGTGTAGAGGCCGTCGACGTCGGTGAGCATCAGCAGCTTCTCGGCCTGCAGCGCTTCGGCCAGCGCGGCAGCGGCGGTGTCGGCGTTGATGTTGTGCACCACCCCATCGGGGTCGGGCGCCAGGGTGGAGACCACCGGAATCCGGCCTGCGGCAATCAGGTCCAGCACCGCGGCGGTGTTGACCTGGTCGACGTCGCCGACCAGCCCGATGTCGGTGGCCACCCCGTCGACGTTCACGCTGCGCCGCACCGCGGTGAACAGCGCGGCGTCCTCGCCGGTGATGCCGACCGCGTACGGGCCGTGGGCGTTGATCAGGCCGACGAGTTCGCGGCCGACCTGGCCGAACAGCACCATCCGCGCTACGTCGAGCACTTCCGGTGTGGTGACGCGGAATCCGCCCTTGAAGTCACCTTCGATGCCGAGCTTCTTGAGCATGGCGCTGATCTGCGGTCCGCCGCCGTGCACCACCACCGGGTGGATGCCGCAGTTGCGCAGGAAGGCCATGTCGGCGGCGAACGCGTGCTTGAGGGTGTCATCGGTCATGGCGTTGCCGCCGTACTTGACGACGACGATCTTGCCGTGCAGCTGCTTGAGCCACGGCAGGGCCTCGGCCAGTACCTGAGCTTTGACGTGCGTGCTGAGTTCGGTCATGACGAATACGCGGAATTCTCTTCGACGTAGGCGTGCGACAGATCGGTGGTGCGCACCTTGGCCTGTCCGCTACCGAGGTTGAGCTCCACGGTCACGTGGATGTCCGCCCCAGACAGGTCGACTTCCCGGGCACCCGGCATCGGCGTGCCGCCGGAGAACACCGGGGAGCCGTTGAACGACACCGTGATCCGGTCCGGATCGATGGTGAACGGCACCATCCCCACCGCGGCCAGCACCCGTCCCCAGTTGGGATCGGAGCCGAACAGCGCGGTCTTGACCAGGCTGTCGCGGGCCACGATCCGCGCGGCGATCAGGGCGTCGGCGTCGCTGCCCGCGCCGCTGACCGTGATCGACACCCGCTTGGTGACGCCCTCGGCGTCAGCTTGAAGCTGGGCGCACAGGTCGTCGCAGACCGCCAACACCGCGGCGTCGAGATCGTCCTGGCTGGGTGTGATCTCGCTGGCGCCCGACGACAGCAGCAGCACCGTGTCGTTGGTGGAACAGCTGCCGTCGATGTCGAGCCGGTCGAACGTCACCGCGGTGGCCCGGCGCAGGGCGACGTCCAGGGCCTGAGCCTCGACCTTGGCGTCGGTGGTCAGCACCACCAGCATGGTGGCCAACGAAGGTGCCAGCATGCCGGCACCCTTGGCCATGCCGCCCACGGTCCAGTCGCCCTTGTGGTGCAGCGCAACCTGTTTGGGGACGGTGTCGGTGGTCATGATGGCGCGGGCGGCTTCGTCTCCGCCGACCAGGCCCCCGGCCATGGCCTGCACCACGTCGGTGACACCGGCCAGCACCTTGTCCATCGGCAGCCGGTCACCGATCAGGCCGGTGGAGCAGACCGCCACCTCGGCCGCCCCGGTTTCGGTGCCCCAGTGCGACAGTGCCGCCGCGACCGCTTCAGCGGTGGTGTGGGTGTCTTGAAAGCCGCCCGGACCGGTGCAGGCGTTGGCACCGCCGGAGTTCAGGATCACCGCCCGTAGCCGGCCGCCCTTGAGCACCTGCCGGCTCCACTGCACCGGCGCGGCTTTGACCTGGTTGCTGGTGAACACGCCGGCCGCGGCGTAGTCCGGGCCCTCGTTGAACACCAGCGCCAGGTCCGGATTCCCGGAAGCCTTGATGCCGGCGGCGATTCCGGCGGCCCGGAATCCGCCGGGCGCGGTGACGCCCTGCTCGCGCACCAGCCGAACGTCAGTCATGGCGCCACTCCTACGACGGAAAGTCCTTCGGTCTCCGGCCAGCCCAGCGCCAGGTTCATCGCCTGCACCGCGGCGCCGCCAGTGCCCTTGACCAGGTTGTCGATCGCGGCGATCGCGATGAACGTCGAGGCGTCCTCGTCGAGAGCGATCGCCAGGTGCGCGGCGTTACTGCCGATCACCGATCCGGTCTTGGGTAACTGGCCTTCGGGCAGCAGGTGCACGAACGGCTCGTCGTGGTAAGCCTTTTCGTAGACCGCGCGCAGTTCGGACAGTGGCGCTGTGGTCTTGGCGGTGCAGGTGGCCAGGATGCCCCGCGATGCCGGGATCAGCACCGGAACGAACGCGACGCTGACATCGCGGTGGGTGACCGCCCGCAGCCCTTGACTGATCTCCGGGGTGTGCCGGTGGGCGCCGCCGACGTTGTAGGCCCGTGCCGACCCGATGACCTCCGAACCCAGCAGGTCGACCTTGGCGGCCTTGCCGGCGCCGGAAGTGCCGCTGACGGCGACCACGGTGACGTCGGGCTCCACCAGTCCGGCGGCGACAGCCGGGAACAACGCCAGCAGCGCCGCGGTCGGATAACAGCCCGGCACCGCGATTCGCCGGGCGTCCTTGAGCTTGTCGCGCCCGCCGGGCAGCTCTGGCAGACCGTAGGGCCACGTGCCCGCGTGCTCCGAGCCGTAAAAGCGTTCCCAATCGGTCGGATCGCCCAGCCGGAAGTCCGCGCCACAGTCGACCACCACGGTGTTGTCGTCGAGCTGCTCGGCCAGTACCGCCGAATGCCCGTGCGGAAGACCGAGGAACACCACGTCGTGCCCGGCCAGAGTGTCGACCTCGGTCGGTTCGAGGACGCGGTCGGCCAGCGGCACCAGATGCGGGTGCTGTTCGCCCAGGGTGCTGCCGGCGTTGCCGGCGGCGGTCAGCGCGCCGATGCTCAGCCGGCCGTCGGCGTAGGCGGGGTGCCCGAGCAGCAGCCGCAGGATCTCCCCGCCTGCGTAGCCGCTGGCACCAGCTACCGCCACTTTGATCGCTTTGGTCACTGGACGATTCTGCATGACTATGCGCGTAGATGCAAACTCATTAAACAGGCCGTGTGAGCAGGCGGCGAAGCGCCGCGGGCCCGGCTGCGCACAGCCGAGCGTAGCCGTCGCGGGCGTCTTCGAGGGAGCCTCAGACGCGCAACTTCCCGGGCAGCTCACGGTCACGCACGGGCGCGCCCAGAGTTCGCAGCAGCGCCAGCGCCCGTTCCGAGGGTGACCCCGCGGCAGTGGTGACCACGATCAGACTCTGCCCAGGCGAGCGCGCGATGGCCAGCGTCTGCTGGGTTACCGTCAGGGCGCCCACCACGGGATGGTGTAGGTCATAGGACGCGGCGTCGCAGGGGTTGATGCGATGATCGCCCCACATGGCGACGAACTCCGGGCTCTTCATCGTCAGCTCACCGATAAGAGCGGCAAGGTCACGGTCGTCCGGATACCGCCCCACGGCCATCCGCAGGTTGCCCACCACTGCCCTGGCCTTACGTCGCCAGTCTGCGTACAACTCGCGGTTGTGTCCGTCCAGGAACACCATCCGGCTCATGTTGGGCCGGTTCACCACATCATCTACGGCAGCCCGGTCCACGTGTCCAGCCAGCAGCGCGTGCCCTAAGTGATTCCACGCCAAGACGTCGGTGCGCCGGCCCAGAACCAGCGCCGGCGTCCCGTCGAGGGCACGCAGCAGGTCCCGCGTCTCGTCGCTCACCTTTTCCGGCCGCGGGCGCCGCGGCCGAGGTGCCCGCCGGACCGCCGCGGCCAACCGTTCGAGGTGTTCACGCTCGTGTGTATCTAGTTGCAGCGCAACGGCAATCGCCTCCAAGACCTCGGGTGACGCGCCGCGGGAGATCCCCTGCTCGAGCCGCGTGTAGTAAGACACACTGACTCCCGCCAGGTGCGCCACTTCATCGCGACGCAGACCCTGCACCCGGCGGCGCCCACCGAAGTCCTGTACACCGATGTCCTCGGGACGGGTACGTGCACGCCGCGCCTGCAGAAACTCGCCGAGTGGCCCAGGTCCGTCCATCTCTCCAGTATCCGCACGTCGGGGATCCCAGCCACCCCCTGCCAGGGGTAGGACCGACGAGGTGTGGCTGCCCACCGCGCCCGTCAACAGACTCGGGTAAGCACCACCGATGATCGAGGGAGTCACATGGAACAGATCGAATTGGGCGACGTCAGCGTCACCCGCGTCACGGAGTACTACGGCTCCGTGCAGATGAGTCCCGCAGAGTTCTTCCCGGACAGCACCAATCACGACTGGGAATCCAACAAAGAGTGGCTGGCCCCTGATTTCTGGGATCCCGGCACCGATCAGTGCATCTCGGCGATCCAGACCTGGGTGCTGCGCAGCGAGGGACGCACCATCCTCGTCGACACCGGTGTCGGCAACCACAAGGAGCGGCCTTATGTCCCGGTATGGAACCACCTCGACACCGCGTACCTCGACAATCTGGTCGCCGCAGGCGTTGCTCCCGAGGACGTCGACCTGGTGATCAACACCCATCTACACATCGACCACGTGGGCTGGAACACCCGCCTGGACGGCTTGACGTGGGTGCCCACCTTCCCGAACGCGACCTACCTGATGCCACAACGCGATTTCGACTTCTGGGACCCTGCGAATGTCCACAAACCCGCCGCTAGCCGCGGAAGTCTGAATGTGTTCGAAGACAGCGTCACACCGGTTCATCAAGCCGGGTTGGCCCATCTGTGGGACGAGAGCTACCAGATCGACAGGAATCTGCGGCTCGACCTCGCGCCCGGGCATACTCCCGGCTCCTCGGCTTTGACATTGGAATCCGGCGGAGACCGTGCCGTGTTTGTCGGCGATCTCATCCACACCCCGCTGCAGATCGTCACACCACACGCCAACAGCTGCTTCTGCGAAGACCCCGCCGAATCACGCAACACCAGGCACAAGCTGCTGGGCCGGGCCAGCGACGACCATGCGCTCCTGTTCCCGGCGCACCTCGGCGGACACGGTGCTGTCGAGGTGGTCCGCGACGGCTCCAGCTTCGCGATCAAGAGCTGGGCCGGCTTCGCGCGTATCAGCTGATACTGATCACCACAGGAGAAACCTTGCCTCAGAACACTACTCCCGTCGTCCGGACCCCCTATGGAGCGGTGTGCGGCCACCGCGACCATCACGGTGAGCGCTACTGCGCGATCCCCTATGCTGCCGGCCCGACGGGAGCTGCCCGCTTCGCTCCGCCGGCACCTCACCCCGGGTGGCACGGCATCCGGGACGCGACCGGCTACGGGGCAACGGCGCCGCAGCCGGTCCGCGACTTCGGCGCACTGGACATGCGGCCGTATTTCGGCCCCGGGTGGGTGCGCGGCGCGGACTATCTCACCCTCGACGTGCACACTCCCGCCGCCGACAACGCCGCGCGACCGGTGATGGTGTTTGTCCACGGCGGCGGATTCGTCACCGGGTCGTCGCAGGCCGCGCTCTACGACGGCCGGGCCTTCAGCCGTGACGGCGTCGTGCTCGTCACCCTCAACTACCGCTTGGGAATCTCGGGATTTCTCGATGTCCCTGGAGCGCCGCGCAACCGCGGGCTACTCGACGTCCTGGCCGCGCTGAGGTGGGTCCACGACACCATCAGCGTCTTCGGTGGCGACCCGGCGAATGTCACGCTGTTCGGCCAGTCCGCCGGCGCCACCTTGATCGGCGCCCTGCTCGCCACCCCGGAGGCCACCGGATTACTCCGCCAGGCTGTCATGCAGAGCGGCAGCGGCACAGGTGCGTTCACACCGGAGCAGGCAGCGCGCGTCACCCACGCTGCGGCCGCCGAATGGGGCGTGCAACCCACCGCGGACGGGCTCGCAGACATTCCCGACGAACAGTTCATCACCGTGCTGCCCACGCTGGCAGGCCTCGACCTGCGCACCGCCACCGCCGCCGACCCGCTGGTGGGCCTGAGCCCCTTCAGCCTCGTCCTGGACCGCCAGCCCGCCGACGCACTGGCCAACGGTCCGGCGGCCGACGTCGCTCTGCTCATCGGCACCAACACCGAGGAGGGCAACCTCTATCTCGTCCCCCAGGGCACCTTCGGCGAAGTACACTCGGCCATCCTCGGCGAGGCGCTCTTCGGTACCGGCTCCGCTCGGATGGCTCGGGCACACTCGCTGATCTCGGCACACGGCACCTACGTCTACCGTTTCGGGTTCCGCTCGACCGCATTCGACGGCAAGCTCGGAGCCGCGCACACTGTCGAGTTGCCGTTCATCTTCGACATCGCCGATTCGTCGTGGCTACAGGGGAAAACGGGTCTGCTGGGGCCCGGTCCGGTTCCGGAGGGCCTGGCTCGGCGGATGCACGACTCGTGGGTGGCGTTCGCCCGCAACGGTTCTCCCGGATGGGAGGCCTATCGCGGCGATGACGCTGTGGTACAGCACTTCGAGTAGTGAGATCCCCGCTGCCGTCGGTCACTTCTCGGCAGTCTGCCTGGTCAGATAACGACTCGGAAAACTTGGAATTCGACGACGGGTCCGGGTTGGATGCGTCCCTGTCCGACGAAGATGCTCTGGTTGACCCAGGCGTATTTGGGGTCTCCGGATTCCAGGCGTGGGGTGGTGACGAAGTAGTGGTCG
>Ga0182738_1001893_pt1 | contig 25377 bp, 24 predicted proteins | sample eDN5th30CBELigMG_FD_128876 | JGI IMG/M metagenome (GOLD analysis project Ga0182738, IMG submission 128876) | Enriched Miracle-Growth compost microbial communities from Emeryville, California, USA - eDNA 5th pass 30_C BE-Lig MG (version 2)... ...
ACCTCGTCCACCGCGCCGGGGATGAGCTGCGCGAGCGTCCTGTCGGGGTGCAGCACGCGGTGGCGGTGGATGTTCTCGACCACCACGATGGCGTCGTCCACCAGGATGCCGATGGAGAAGATCAGCGCGAACAGCGACACCCGGTTGAGCGTGAAGCCCCACGCCCACGAGGCGAACAGCGTCGCGGTGAGCGTGAGCACGACGGCGCTGCCGACGATGGCCGCCTCGCGCCGGCCGAGCGCGAAGAACACCAGCGCCACCACCGAGGCGGTGGCGAACATCAGCTTCTGGATCAGCTTGAGCGCCTTGTCGTTGGCGGTGGCGCCGTAGTTGCGCGTCTCGGCCACCTGCATGCCCTGCGGGATGACGGTGTTGCGCAGTTCGTCCACGCGGCGCATCACGGCGTCGGCCACGTCGATGGCGTTCTCGCCGGGCTTCTTGGTGATGGCGAGGGTGACGGCCGGGTGCTCCGCGCCGTCGGGGCCGGCCGTGCCGTGCCAGACATACCGCGCGGCGGGCAGCGGTCCTTCGACGACCTCGGCCACGTCGCGCAGGAAAACGGGCCGCCCGTCGCGCACGCCGACCACCAGCGCCCCCACTTCGCCGGCATCGTGCAGGAAGGCGCCCGCCTCGATGGCGATGCTGCGGTCACCGCCCAGCAGCTCGCCCGCCGGCAGGCTCCGGTTCGCCCCCTGCAGGGCCTGGCGCAGGTCGGCCACCGTGAGGCCGGCGCCGGCCAGGCGCGCCGGGTCCATCTCCACCCGTACGGCGCGGCCGGGGCCGCCGATGGTGCGCACCTCGCGCGTGCCGCGCACGCGCTTGAGGTCGGCCTCCAGGCTGTGGGCCACGCGCTCCAGGTCGTAGGGGCCGATGCCGTCCGCGGTGGCGTGCAGCGTCAGGCTGACGATGGGCACGTCGTCGATGCCCTTGGGCCTGACCAGGGGCGGGCCCGCGCCGAGGCCGGCCGGCAGCCAGTCGGCATGGGCGCTCACGGCGTCGTGCAGGCGCACCAGCGCCTCGGTGCGCGGCAGCCCCACCTTGAACTGCACCGTCACCAGCGCCATGCCGGGGCGCGAGACCGACATCACGTGCTCGATGCCGGCGATCTGCGACAGCACCTGCTCGGCCGGCGTCGCCACCATCTGCTCCACGTCCCGCACCGAGGCGCCGGGGAAGGGGATGAGCACGCTGGCCATCGTGGCGTTGATCTGCGGCTCCTCCTCGCGCGGCGTCACCAGCACCGCGAAGACGCCCAGCAGCAGCGCCATCAGCGCCAGCAGCGGCGTGATGCGCGCCTGCTCGAAGTAGCCGGCGATGCGGCCGGAGACGCCGAGGCGGCGGACCGGGTCGGGTGCGTTCATGGCCGGGTCCTCAGCGCATGCGGGCGGCCGCCTGCGGGTCCAGCGCCACCTGCTCGCCGGCCTCCACGCCTGCGAGCACCTCCACCGCGTCGCCCGCCGCCGGGCCCAGCCGCACCTGGCGCAGCAGCGCGCGGCCGTCGGCGCCGACGACGTACACCGCCGTCAGCTCGGCGCGCCGCACGACGGCGGCGGCAGGCACCAGCAGCCGCGGGCCGCCGGCGGCCGGCCGCGCGGCCGGCAGCAGCACCCGGGCGAACTGGCCGGGGCGCGCGCCGGCCAGGCCGCCGGGCAGCGCGAGCCGCAATTCGCGCGTGTGGGTGCCCGGGTCGGCGGCGGGCAGCCATTGCAGGGAGGCCGGCCGCACCGCCGACGCGGCGCCCGCCAGGCGGATCTCCACCGCCTGCGGCGCCGGCGTGGCGGACGACGCGCTTTCCGGCACCGCCACCCGCACCCGCAGGGCGGCCGGGTCGTAGAGGGTGAGCAGCGGGCGGCCGGGCATGGCCATGTCGCCCAGCACCACGCTCACGTCGGCCACCACGCCGTCGTAGGGCGCCTGGATGACGTGGAAGCCCGACTGGGTGCGCGCGGCCGCCGCGCCGGCCAGCTGCGCCGCCGTCTCGGCCCGGGCGGCCTTGAACTGCGCCTCGGCCCGGTCCAGCGCCGCCTGGCTGATGTAGTGCCGGCGGAACAGCTGCTGCTGGCGCTCGTACTCGCGCGCGGCGGCATCCCGCGCGGCGCCGGCGGCCGCCGCCTGGGCGGCACGGGCCGCGGCGGCCTGCTCGGCCGCGCGGGCGTCCAGGCGCAGCAGGACCTGGCCGGCGCGCACCGCGTCGCCCGCCTTCACCAGCAGGGCCACCACCGCGCCCTGCACCTGCGCCGCCACCACCGTCTGGCGTACCGCCTCGACCACGCCGTCGAAGCCGGCCGGCCCGGCGCGCTCGGCGACGGTCACCGGCGCGGTGGCCAGTGCGCCGGGCCCGGCCGCGGCCGGCGCCGTTGCGGCGCAGGCCCACAGCAGCGCGGCCGCGGCGGCCCGCCGGGCGCCGCGGAGTCGATGGAGGTTCGAGGAACGGTGAGACATGGTTGGCCGCGCATCCTGTTTATATTAGTATTTACGCAATTAGCTAAATAGTCAACCATGAGGCGATGCGGATCGACGGCGACAGCGATGGGGCATGATTCGCTACCCGATGCCTCAGCCTGTTCCCGCATGGAAGGACTGCCCCCCGAAGCCCTGAAGGAAGTCGCGGCCTATTTCCAGGCCCTGGCGGAGCCCGCGCGGCTGCAGTTGCTGAACCTGCTGCGCGGGGGCGAGCGCACGGTGGGCGAGCTGGCCCAGCTGTGCGGCTTCACGGCGGCCAACGCGTCGCGCCATCTGGCCTTCCTGACGCGCCAGGGGCTGGTGGAGCGCGAGGGCCGCGGCACCAGCGTCTACTACCGCATCGCGGACCCGTCGGTGTATGCCCTGTGCGACCTGGTGTGCGGCAGCATCGCGCGGCAGTTCGAGCAGGCCGCCAGCCAGCGGAAGGTCTTCACCCGGGTGCGACGAACCGCCGGCGCCGCGCGCCGGAAGCCCTGAGCGGGCCAGGCCCGGATGTCCTCGATGTCCGGCCGCCTCCAATGCCGCCGCCCGGTGATGCCGGCGATGGAGCCTCTGGCGATCACCTCGCCTGCGTCGAAATCGTCAGCCGGCGGCGGCGCGTGGCCGGCACCGAAACCTTCGACAGGCTCAGGCCAGGCCAGGCCAGGCCAGGTTGGTGATCCTTGACGCAGATCCGCCTCAGGGCGTGAAGCCCAGCACCTTCATCGGCCGCGCCAGGCCGCGCCGCGCGCGCGCCATGCCGTCCCAGGGCGCGTTGCCGGTGCCGGCCATGCGCGGACGCACGGTGGCCAGCGTCCAGTGGGCGCCGCTCTTCAGCTCGGGCAGTTCCTCCCACGCCACCGGCACCGACACGCCCAGCCCCGGCCGGGCGCGCAGCGACCAGGCGCTCACGGTGGTGGCGCCGAAGCCGTTGCGCAGGTAGTCGACGAACACCTTGCCAACGCGGTTCTTCGGGCCGCTCTTGGCGACGAAGCGCGCGGGGATGGTCTGCGCCAGGTGCTCCACCACCGCGCGCGAGAAGGCCTTGACGGTGTCCCACCCGTGCTCGCGCCGCAGCGGCACGACCACGTGCAGGCCCTTGCCGCCGCTGGTCTTCAGGAAGCCCGCGAGGCCCAGCTCCTGCAGCAGCGTGCGCACCAGCAGCGCGGCCTCCTGCACCTGCGGCCAGGCGACGCCCTCGCCGGGGTCGAGGTCGAAGGTCATGCGGTCGGGCCGCGCGATGGCGCCGGAGGTGGCGTTCCAGGTGTGCAGCTCCAGCACGTTCATCTGCGCCGCGGCGACGAGGGCCCGCGCGGTGTCGATCTGCAGCAACGGCTCGTGGCCCGGGTCCAGCGCCGGGTCGAGCCGCTTCACGCCGGGCAGCTCGGCCTGCTGCGCGTGCTTCTGGAAGAACAGCTCGCCGCCCACGCCCTCCGGCGCGCGCACCAGCGAGACCGGCCGGCCCTTCAGGTGCGGCAGCATCAGCGGCGCGGCCTCGGCGTAGTAGGCCGCCACGTCGCCCTTGGTGGCGCCGCTGGCGCGGTCGATCACCCGGTCGGCATGCGAGATCCGCAGGTCGGCGGCGCGGGACGTGCGGGCAGGCATGGCGGCGTTCTCCTTCGGTGGGGCGGCGGCGCGCTCGCGCACGATCTCGCGCGGCGGCTTGTCGGTGCGCAGGCCGTGGAACACCGCCTGGCGCACATGGCCGCCCTGCGTCCACTCGCCGAAAGACACCTCGGCCACCAGCTGCGGCCGCACCCACTGCACGCGCGATGCGCGCAGGCCGGCCGGGCGCGGCTCGAAGGGGCAGGCGTCGGTGTGCAGCTTGCGCAATGCGGTGTGGATGCCGGCGAGCAGGCGCGCGTCGAAGCCGGTGCCGACGTTGCCCGCGTGGCGCAGGCGGCCCGCCTCGTCGTACACGCCCAGCAGCAGCGCGCCGAAGCCGGCGCGGCTGCCCTGCGGCGCGGTGTAGCCGCCGATGACGAACTCCTGCCGCAGGTGGTGCTTGAGCTTGATCCAGTCCGCGCTGCGCCGGCTGGCGTAGGGCGAGTCGCGCCGCTTGCCGACGATGCCCTCGAAACCCAGGCGCGCGGCGGAGGCCAGCAGGTCGGCCGGCGGCGCGTCGAAGTCCTCCGAGAAGCGCAGCATGCCCGGCGGCCGCGTGCCCAGCGCCTCGCGCAGCGCGGCGCGGCGCTCGGCCACCGGCGCGTCGCGCAGGTCGCGGCCGCCGAGGAAGGGCGCGTCGAACAGCCAGTAGACGATGCGGGAGGTCGCCTGCCGGTCGAAGGCGTTCTGCAGCGCCTGGAAGTCCGGTGCGCCGCGCTCGCCTTCCACGCCGATCTCGCCGTCGAGCCAGGCCGAGCGCAGCTTCAGCGCGCCCAGCGCCCGCGCCAGCTCGGGCAGGCGCGCCGTCCAGTCATGCCCGTTGCGGGTGAGGCAGCGCACCCTGCCCTTCGCGTCGACGCGGGTCAGCAGGCGGTAGCCGTCGAACTTCAGCTCCCACAGCCACTGGGCCGGATCGGCCGGCGGCGAGGCGACCAGGGTGGCGAGCTCGGGAGCGAGGGTGTCGGGCAGGGCGTCATGCCCCTTGCCGCGTGCCCGCGGCCGCGCCGGGCGGCTCGGGGCGGCCGGCGCTGCGGGCGGTGCGCCGAGCACGCTGTCGGGCTCCGCCTCCTCAACGTCATAGTCCTCCAGCGGCCGGGCCTCGGCGTCGTCCTCCTTGATCAGCAGCCAGGCGGGCTTCTTCTCGTCGGCGGCGGAGCGCGGGCGCATCCGCACCAGCGTCCAGCCGCCGCGCAGCTTGCGGCCGTGCAGCGTGAACTTGAGCTTGCCGGCCTTCAGCGCGCGGCGCGCATCGCCCTCGGGCGTCCAGGTGCCGTTGTCCCACACGATGACGGTGCCGGCACCGTAGTGGCCCTCGGGGATGGTGCCCTCGAAGCCGGCGTAGTCCAGCGGATGGTCCTCCACCTGCACCGCCATGCGCTTGACGGCCGGGTCCAGGCACGGGCCCTTGGGCACGGCCCAGCTCTTCAGCGTGCCGTCCAGTTCGAGCCGGAAGTCGTAGTGCAGGTGCGAGGCGTGGTGCTTCTGCACCACGAAGGCCAGGGCGCCGGCGGCGGAGGGCGCGCCGCCGGTGGGCTCGGGCGTGGCGCTGAAGTCGCGCTTGCGGCGGTAGTCGCCGAGGGCGCGGCGAGCGGTGCCGGCGGAAGCGCGTCGGGAGCGGGTCTTCTCGGCCATGGCGTGCGCGAGTGAGGCTCAGGCGGCGCGGCGCGACGGCGTGGCTCGGGCGGTGGATTTGCGCGGCGCCGTCTTGCGCGCCGCCTTCGCCGGCGCGCGGCCGCCGCTGCGCGCCTTGGCCGCCGGCTTGCGTTTGGGCGGCGGGGCTTCGTCGTCGTCCTCCCCGTCGTCCTGTTGTGCGGATGCGCCGCGCCCGCGGCCGCGCAGGCTGCGCTGCAGCAGCTCGGTCAGATCCAGGATCTTGGCACCGCCGCCGGTTTCGCCGCGCTCCACCGGCGCCAGCCTGGCGACCTCCTCGGTCTGGCCGGCCGCGACCTTGCGGTCCACCAGCTTCATGATCTGCTCGCTGAACTCGTCGCGGTAGTCCTCGGGGTTCCAGGCGGTGCTCATGTCGTCCACCAGTTGCCCGGCCATGCGCAACTCGCGCTCGGTGAGGCCGGCCTTCTTCGCATCGGCGTCGGGCAGCGGCAGGTCTTCCCAGGAGCGGATGTCCGAGCCCCAGCGCAGCAGGTTGAGCACCAGGCCCGGCCCGGCCGGCACCAGCGCGGCCAGGTGCTGCTTGGTCTGGATCACCACCCGCGCCACGCCGATGCGGCGGCTGCGCTGCAGCGTCTCGCGCAGCAGCGCGTACACCTTGGCGCCGCGATTGATGGGGGCCACGTAGTAGGGCCGCTCCAGGTAGACGAAGGGAATCCCGTCGGCCGGCACGAAGCTCTCGATCTCGATGGTCTGCGTGGTGCGCGGGTAGGCGTCGGCGATCTCCTTGTCGCTCAGCACCACGTACTGGCCGCTCTCGTACTGCACGCCGCGCACGATGTGCTCGCGCGCGATCTCCTTGCCAGTCTTCTTGTTGATGCGCTTGTAGCCCACCGGGTCCATGCTGCGCTTGTCGAGCCAGTCGAAGTCGATGCCGCTGTCGCGCGTGGCCGAGTACAGCGCCACCGGGATGTGGACGAGGCCGAAGCTGATCGCACCCTTCCAGAGGACGCGCGGCGCGGGGGCGGACGTGGCAGCGGTGCGGGAGGAAGAAGAAGCGGATTTGGAAGCCATGGCGAAGACTCCTTCAATCCTCCACTCTAGGCAACCCGTCCGGTGGGCGGTGTAGGCGCGCAGGAGGCGCGCCCGTCTGTTGTCAGCCCAGCAGGCGCTCGCTGCGCGTGGCGAAGTAGAACCACTCGCTGCCCGGCAGCGCACGTGCGTTGGGGAAGACGATGAAGCCGTCTCCCGGCGCCGCCACCACGGCGCCGTCGTGGCGCAGGCCGACCGGCTCGCCGGCGCGCACGGCGTCGAAGGTGGCCCAGTCGCGCACGAAACGGTCGCCCTCGTGCAGGCGGTCGGTCACGCCGGCCAGGCGCAGCAGGCGCGGCGCCGGCGGCGGCCCTTCGCCGGCCAGCGTGGGCGGCAGCGGCGCCATGCCCAGCAGCGCCAGCGTGCGGCGGATGGCGCGCCAGGCCACCTCGGGCGCGGCCGGGTCGCGGTGCTGGCCGCACTCCAACGTCACGCCGTAGCCGCCGCGGCTGCGGATGTACTCGTTGGTGCCGCAGCCGTAGCCCAGCGCCTCGGCCCCCGGCGCCGCGCCGCCGGCGCGCTGCGCCAGGCCGGCGGCGTAGATGTCCAGCCAGCCCTCGACCACGGTGGGCGTGCGCAGGTGCAGCGCGAGGCGGCCCTCCTCCGCCGCGCGGGCGAAGGGCTCCAGCGGGCCGTCGTTGTCGCGCGGGCCGATCATGGCGAAGGCCTCGCCGCGGCTCTCGAAGGAGTGCAGGTCCAGCAGCACCTCGTGCCGCTCGATCAGCGGGCACAGCAGGTTGGCCAGGCGGTCCTCGTTGTCCACCGGCACGGTGCGCGGCATGAAGGCGCGGTTGAGGTTGCGCTCGCCCTCGCGCGCCAGGCGGCGGCGCGCCAGCGGGTTGGCGATCGGCACCAGCGTGAGCTGGCCGCGCTGCAGCGCGAGCGTGCCGTCCGCCAGTTCGCCGAGCACGCGCTCGATGCCGGCCGTGCCGCAGGTCTCGTCGCCGTGCACCCCGCCCATCACCAGCAGCCGCGGCCCTGGGCGCAGGGCGGCGAAGCCGTGGATGCGCAGGGTGTCGTCGGCGGGGGTGGCGGGCATGAGCGAAGGGCGGCCTCAGCCGGCCAGCTGCGCCCGCATCGCGGCGATCACCGCCGCGTAGTCCGGCGCGTTGAAGATCGCGCTGCCGGCCACGAAGGTGTCGGCACCGGCCGCGGCCACGCGGGCGATGTTGTCGGCCTTGATGCCGCCGTCCACCTCCAGCCGGATGTCGCGGCCGCTGGCGTCGATGCGCTTGCGCGCCGCCTCGATCTTGCGCAGGGCCGAGTCGATGAAGCCCTGGCCGCCGAAGCCGGGGTTGACGCTCATGATCAGGATCAGGTCGATGTCCTCGATCACCCAGTCCAGCACCTCCAGCCCGGCGCCGGGGTTGAACACCAGCCCCGGCTTGCAGCCCGCCGCGCGGATGGCCTGGATGCTGCGGTGCACGTGGGTCGAGGCGTCGGGGTGGAAGCTGATGTAGTCGGCGCCGGCCTTGGCGAAGGCCGCCGCCAGCGCGTCCACCGGCTCGACCATCAGGTGCACGTCGATCGGCACCGCCTGGCCGGCGGGCGTCTTCGCGTGCGGCTTGAGCGCCTCGCACACCATCGGGCCGAAGGTGAGGTTGGGCACGTAGTGGTTGTCCATCACGTCGAAATGGATCCAGTCGGCGCCGGCGGCGATGACGTCGGCCACCTCGGCGCCCAGGCGGGCGAAGTCGGCGGACAGGATGGAGGGGGCGATGCGGTGCGTGGGGCGGCTCATGGGCGGGCATTGTCGCGGGATTGCCCCCACCCCGGAGGCCGGCGGCCGGTTGCTAACATCGGCGGCATGCCGCGCCCCGAGCACCCGATGACCGTGGAAGTGGAGCCGCAGTACCTTGCGGACCAGTCTTCCCCCGTGGAAGGCGTGTATACCTTCGCCTACACGATCACGGTGAGCAACGTGGCGGACTTCGCCATCCAGCTCATCGCGCGCCACTGGCTGATCGATGACGCCTCCGGCCACACGCAGGAGGTCAAGGGCTTGGGGGTGGTCGGGCAGCAGCCGCTGCTCGCGCCGGGCGAATCCTTCCGCTACACCAGCGGATGCCGGCTGCGGGCGCCGCGCGGCACCATGCAGGGGAGCTATTTCGTGGTGAGCGAGAAGGGCGAGCGCTTCGACGTGCCCATCCCGCTGTTCGTGCTGTCCGCCGAAGGCGGCAGCGATCCGCACGCCGCCGGCGTGCCGCGCGTCCTGCACTAGCGGGCGCCGGCCCGCAGGCGTCCAGAGAATTCCGGCGTCGGCTGCGCAGGCCGGCGCATCCGTCTTGTCCTGCCGATGAATTTCTTCACTTCCGAACTGCTGGGCTTCTGGGCCGAATGGGTGCGCCCCACGGCCGGGCTGCCCACCGTGGGCTGGGCGCTGCTGGTGGCCGCCGCGGCCGCCGCCGGCCACCTGGTGCAGCGCTACATGGGGCTGCCCAAGGTGGTGGGCTACGCGCTGGTGGGCACGGTGGTCGGCCTGGCCGGCTTCGGCGGCGCGGTCTGGCCGCTGCGGGGCACGGCCCTGTTCCTGCTCGAACTGGGCGTGGCCATCGTGCTGTTCGAGGCGGGCGGGCGCCTGCCGCTGGGCTGGTTCCGCCACAACCCGATGGTGCTGGCGCAAAGCGTGGTCGAGTCGCTGCTGACCTATGCCGCCGTGTGGCAGCTGCTGACCTGGCTGGACGTGCCGGAGCCGGTGGCCGGGCCGCTGGCCACCATCGCGCTGGCGGCCTCGCCGGCGGTGCTGATGCGCGTGGCCATCGACACCCGCGCCTCGGGCCCGGTGACCGAGCGCGCGATGGCGCTGGCCACGCTGGGCACCTTCTACGCGCTGGTGCTGGGCTATGCGCAGGCCAGCCTGGTGGAGCGCACGCCGCTGGGCCTGTTCGACCGCTTCTACCCGGTGCTGGTGGTGCTGGGGCTGTCCTTCGTGGTGGGCGCGCTGATGGCGCTGGCGCTGCGCTCGGCGCTGCGGGTGATGAGCCCGACCAGCGAGAACACCTCGATCCTGCTGCTGGCCATCATCGGCGCCGGCGCCGCGGTGACGACGCACTTCGGCGGCGCCGCGCCGCTGGCGGCGCTGATCGGCGGCGTGCTGCTCAAGCTGCTCAACCCGCGGCCGTGGGCGTGGCCGCAGCAACTGGGCACGGCCTCCTCGCTGGTGACGATGCTGATGTTCGTGCTGGTCTCGATGGTGGCGGCGCAGGCCGAGTGGAGCCGGCCGGTGGCCACCACCGTGCTGGCGCTGATCGTGGTGCGCACCATCGCCAAGATCGCCGGCGTGGCGCTGGCCAACCCGGGCAGCGGCGCGAGCTGGCGGCAGGCGGTGTGGGTGGGCTGCGCGATGTCGCCGCTGTCGTCCATCGCGCTCTTGATCGCCTCCAGCTTCGTCACCGCGTCGCCGCTGCTGGGCCACCTGGTCACGCAGGTGGCGCTGCCGGCCATCCTGGTGATGGAGGTGGTGGGCGCGGTACTGGCCACGGTGGCCATCCACGCCGCCGGCGAGAGCTCGCGCCCCTGGCGGCCGGAGGCCTTCCCGCCCGCGGAGGAAACGCAACGGGATACACAACGATGACGCCCTCGATCTTTTCCGACGCACCCGCCGAGGCGGTGCACGTGCCGGAGGCGCTCAAGAGCCAGGCCGACCGCCGCATGGTGCCGCTGGAGCCCTTCAGCAGCTCCAAGGCGCTGTCGCTGGGCGTGGAGCTGGAGCTGCAGCTCGTCAACACGCACGACTACGACCTGGCGCCCTACGCCGAGGACATGCTGCGCGGCATGGCGCAGTTCAAGCTGCCGGGCAGCGTGGTGCCGGAGATGACCTCGAGCATGATCGAGATCTCGACCGACATCTGCCACTCGGCCGAGGACGTGCTCAGGCAGCTCACGCCCATCCGCGATGCGCTGGTGAAGACGGCCGACCGGCTCAACATCGCGGTGCTGGGCGGCGGCACGCACGCCTTCCAGCAGTGGCACGAGCGGCGCATCTACGACAAGCCGCGCTTCCGGCAGCTGTCGGAGCTGTACGGCTACCTGAGCAAGCAGTTCACCATCTTCGGCCAGCACGTGCACGTGGGCTGCCCCGACGCCGACGCGGCGCTGCTCATGCTGCACCGCATGAGCCGCTACATCCCGCACTTCATCGCGCTGTCGGCCTCCTCGCCCTTCGTGCAGGGGCAGGACACGGCCTTCGACTCGGCGCGGCTGAACTCGGTGTTCGCCTTCCCGCTGTCGGGCCGCGCGCCCTTCACGCTGAGCTGGCGCGAGTTCGGCGACTACTTCGAGCGCATGACGCGCACCGGCGTCGTGCGCAGCATGAAGGACTTCTACTGGGACATCCGCCCCAAGCCCGAGTTCGGCACCATCGAGATCCGCGTCTTCGACACGCCGCTGACGGTGGAGCGCGCCGCCGCGCTGGCCGGCTACGTGCAGACGCTGGCCTCGTACTTCCTGCAGGAGCAGCCCTTCGTGCCGAGCGAGGACGACTACCTCGTCTACACCTACAACCGCTTCCAGGCCTGCCGCTTCGGCCTCGACGCCGTGTACGTGGACCCGGCCACCGGCGACCACCTGCCGCTGCGCGAGCACATCCTGCGCACCATGACCATGCTCGAATCGCACGCCAACACGCTGGACGCCACGCGCGCCTTCGCACGCCTGCGCACCGACGTGGAAGCCAGCCACAACGACGCGCGCTGGCTGCGCGAGCGCCAGGGCAGGGAACGCTTGCTGGCCGAGGTGGTGCGGCAGGCGGCGCAGCGCTTCCGCACCCCGGCGGCCTGAGGACGCGATGGGCGAGTTCGAGCTGATCGCGCGCCACTTCACGCGCCCGGTCCCGCCGGGCGGCGGCGTGGCGCTGGGCGTGGGCGACGACTGCGCGCTGCTGGCGCCGGCGCCCGGCATGCAACTGGCCGTCTCGTCCGACATGCTGGTGGAGGGGCGGCACTTCCTCGCCACCGTCGATCCGGCCGCGCTCGGCCACAAGGCGCTGGCCGTCAACCTGAGCGACCTGGCCGCCGCCGGCGCGAAGCCGCTGGCCTTCACGCTCGCGCTGGCGCTGCCCTCGGTCGACGACGCCTGGCTGGCCGGCTTCGCGCGCGGCCTGTTCGCGCTGGCCGACGCGCACGGCTGCACGCTGGCCGGCGGCGACACCACGCGCGGCCCGCTCACGATCTGCGTCACCGTGTTCGGCGAGGTGCCCGCCGGCGGCGCGCTGCTGCGCTCCGGCGCCCGGGCCGGCGACGACCTGTGGGTGAGCGGCACGCTGGGCGACGCGCGGCTGGCGCTGGAGGTGTTCCGCGGCACGCTGGCCGTGCCGGCCGAGGTCTTCGCCGCCGCCCGCGCGCGCATGGAGCGGCCCACGCCCCGCGTCGCGCTCGGCCAGGCCCTGCGCGGCATCGCCACCAGCGCCATCGATGTCAGCGACGGCCTGGCCGGCGACCTGGGCCACGTGCTGCGCGCCGGCGGCGTGGGCGCAACGCTGGAGGCCGACGCCGCGGCCGCGCGCGTGGCCGCGCGCGGCGCGCCCGGCATGGAGGCGTTCGACGCGGCGGCGTGGCGCAGCCTCGCGCTGGCCGGGGGCGACGACTACGAGCTGGCCTTCACCGCGCCCGCTGCGGCGCGCGCGGCCGTCGAGGCCGCGGGCCACGCCGCCGGCACGCCGGTCACGCGCATCGGCCGCATCGAGGCCGAGCCCGGCCTGCGCATCGTCGATGCGCAGGGTGCGCCGGTGACGCAGCGCTTCGCTTCCTTCGACCATTTCAGCGCAACAGAATGAGCGCCCAGCCCAGCAGCCCTCCTTCCCTGCCCGCACGGACCCGGCCCGACGCCGCCTTCCTGCGTGCGCATGCGGCCCACCTCATTGCCCTGGGCTTCGGCGCCGGCCTCTCGCGCTGGGCGCCGGGCACGGTCGGCACGCTGTGGGCCTGGGCCGCGTATGCGCTGCTGGGCCAGGCGCTGTCGGCGGCGGCCATCGCCGCGGTCATCGCCGTCTCGCTGGTGGTCGGCTGGTGGGCCTGCACCCTCACCGCGCGGCACATGGACGTGGCCGATCCGTCCAGCGTCGTGTGGGACGAGGTGGTCGCCTTCTGGATCGTGCTGTGGCTGGTGATGCCGGCCGGCTTCTGGGCCCAGGCCGTCGCCTTCGGGCTGTTCCGCTTCTACGACGCCGTCAAGCCCGGCCCGGTGGGCTGGGCCGACCGGCTGTGCAAGCGCCCGGCCGGCGCCGCGCCGCACGAGGGCTGGGGCTGGGCCGGCTTCGGCATCCTGTTCGACGACCTGGTGGCCGCCTTCTGCACGCTGCTGACGATCGCGGCGTGGCGCTTTTTCTTCTTCTGACGAGGACCCGGCGATGGACCTGGACGCACTCGACACCCCCGCCCTGGTGGCGCACCTGGCCGAGCGGCTGCAGGCGCAGGGCCGCATGATGGCCACGGCCGAGAGCTGCACCGGCGGCCTGATCGCCGCCGCCTGCACCGACCTGGCCGGCTCCAGCAACTGGTTCGAGCGCGGCTTCGTCACCTATTCCAACGCCGCCAAGACGGAACTGCTGGGCGTGGATGCGGGCCTCATCGCCGCGCACGGCGCCGTGAGCGAGCCGGTGGCCCGCGCCATGGCTGCCGGGGCGGTGGCCCGGTCGGCGGCGCAGGTCGCGGTGGCCGTCACCGGCGTCGCCGGGCCGGCGGGCGGCTCGCCCGACAAGCCCGTGGGCACCGTGTGGTTCGGCTGGAGCGTGGACGGCGCCGTGCAGGCCGAACGCCGCCGCTTCGAGGGCGACCGTGCCGCCGTGCGCGCCGCCACCGTGCACCATGCCCTGCGGGTGCTCGCGGGGTTGCTGGCACGCTGAGGCCATCTGGCTTACCCTGAACCTCGCGCGAACCGATTGGAGACTGCCCGATGAACACGCCCGCGAACGACGACCTGCGTTTCGTCCTCAACGCCGACCAGAGCCGCCACGAAGCCTGGGCCGGCGACACGCTGGCCGCGTATGTCGAATTCAGCCAACTGGCCAACGGGGTGCTGTTCTCCCACACGGAAGTGCTGCCGGCCTTCGAGGGCCGCGGCATCGGCTCGGCCATCGCCCGCCACGTGCTGGACACGGCGCGGGCCGAGGGCCAGCCGGTCATCCCGGCCTGCCAGTTCATCGCCGGCTACATCCGCAAGCACCGCGAGTACGTCGACCTCGTGCGTCCTGAGACCCAACGCGCTTTCAACATCTGACGGCGCGGCCGTCAATGCGTTGCGGTGGTCCACGCCATGCGGCGCAGCATCTCCTGCTGGCGCGCGGCCTCGGCCTCGCGCAGGCTGCGGGCGGCGCGGGCCGCGGTGTATTCGGCATAGAGCGCGTCGATGGCGCGCTCCCAGTCGTCGTCGGCTGGCGCGCCGGCGGCGGGCGGCGGGGGTACCTGCGCGATGCCAGCCTTGCGCAGGATGTCGGCCTTCTGGGCGATGGACAGCATGGTGGTGCGAGGTCGAGGGATGATGTTGCGAACGGTAACAACTGAACGCGCCATGCGCATCCACCACCCGGGTTAGTCCGGAGCCGGCCTTGCGCAATAGTGCCGAAGCCGGGCGTTCATCCTCACACCACTGTCGGCACCGCCGCGCCGTCCATCGACAGCACCGCGCCCGTGACGTAGCTGGCGCGCGCCGAGGCCAGGAACAGCACCGCGTCGGCGATCTCCTCCGGCTCGGCGATGCGGCCCAGCGGCAGCCGCTCGGCGGCGCGGGCCAGCGCCTCCTCCACCGTGCCGCCGCGGTGCCGGGCCTCGGCGGCCAGGCCTTCCTGCAGCCGCTCGGTGGCGGTGAGGCCGGGGTTGACGACATTCACCCGCACGCCGCGGCGCGCGTAGGCGTTGGCCAGGCCGGCGCTGGCCAGCATCAGCGCCGCGTTGGCGGCGCCGCCGGCCAGGTGGATGGGGCTGGCGACCTTGCCGCCCGCGCCCACCACGTTGACGATGGCGCCGCCGCCGCGCGCGGCCATGCGCTTGACCAGCGGGTCAATCATGTGGATGTAGGTGAAGTACTTGGCCTGCATGGCGGCGTGCCAGCGGGCGGCGTCCAGTTCGTCGGCCGGGGTGCGCCGCGCGGCGCCGGCGGCATTGACCAGCACGTCCACCGGTCCGTGCGCCTGCTCGATGCGGTCGAGCACCGCGACGGCGGCCAGCGGGTCGCTCAGGTCGGCGGAGAAGGTCGCCACCTGCAGCGCGGCGTCGGGCCGGGCGTCGGCCAGCGACAGCGCCGCCTCGGCCAACGCCGCCTCGTTGCGCGCCACCAGGCTGACGCGCGCGCCCTCGCGCAGAAAGCCGCGCGCGCAGGCCAGGCCGATGCCCTTGCTGCCGCCGGTGACGAGAACGTGCCTGCCTGCGAGTTCGAGATCCATGCGGCCATTGGGGCGCAGCGGGCGCGGGCTGTCAAACGCCCGATGCCAAGGCCCCACGCTTCCTGCCGGAACGCGGCGGCGCGGCTACGCGCCGTGGCACTTCTTGTACTTCTTGCCGCTGCCGCACGGGCACAGGTCGTTGCGGCCCGGCTCGTCGGCCCTGCGCACGGCCTGCACGCGCGGACCCAGGCTCTTCCAGAGCTGGCGCAGGTCGTACACCGCCCAGATCGCCTCGCCGAAGTCCTCCAGCCGCTGCTCGCTCACGGTGGGCGGGCCGTCCTCGGCGTACATGGAGACGGCCGGCGGCGCGGTGTCGTCGCCGGCCAGCACCTCGATGGCCTCCAGCGCATCCTCCAGCATGGCGGCGACTTCCTTGTCGCGCGGCGGCGCCCAGTCGTCGGCCCACTGCTCCACGGCCGCCAGGAAGCCCAGCGCCCACATCTGGCCGAAGGCGGGGATGTCGCCGTCGCCCGGCGCGTCGGCGCGCTCGTCCTCGGGCAGGGCGGCGATGGCACCGCGCAGGTCCAGGCACTCGGGCTGCAGGCAGCGCTCGTCCTCCAGCGCGTCCAGGTCCGGGGCGTCCAGCGCGGTCTCGATCTGCCGCCAGCGGCGGCGCCAGCGCCAGACGAACTCCATGTGCTGCGCCGGCGAGAAGCCCTCGCCGAAGAGCGCCGGCCAGTATTCCTGCGGCTCGATCGGCCGGCGCGTGCAGACCATCGCCGTCATGAAGCCGTCGCAGAACTCCCACTGCGGCACCTCGGCGCCCTGCTCGCGCATGGCGTCGAGCTCGTCGTCGAGGAAGTCGAAATCGTCGGCGGAGAGAGGGGCCAGGGCGGCGTCGGCGGGTGGATCGGCTGTCATGGGAAGGCTCGAAGATGAGCGCCCTATCATGCAGCACGCAGCCACGCCCCGAAAGAAGATGGCCCGATGAACCCCCTGCCCCCCCTCCGCTACCTGAGCTTCGCCCTGTGCGTGGCCGGCCTGGCGGCCAGCCTGGCCGCAGCGCTGCTGGTTCCGCACCTGTGGGCCGCCTGGCTCGCACTGGCGGTGTTTGCGGTGCTCGCCGGCACCGGCGTGCACGACCTGCGGCAGACGCGCCATGCGGTGCTGCGCAACTACCCGGTCATCGGGCACCTGCGCTTCCTGCTGGAGTACATCCGCCCCGAGATGCGCCAGTACTTCATCGAGAGCGACACCGAGGCGGCGCCCTTCTCGCGCGCGCAGCGCTCGCTGGTCTACCAGCGCGCCAAGGGCGAGCCGGACAACCGGCCCTTCGGCACGCAGCTGGACGTGGGCCGCCACGGCTACGAGTGGATCAACCACTCGCTGCAGCCGTCGCGGCTGGACGGCCACGACTTCCGCATCGTCATCGGCGAGGACTGCGCCCAGCCCTACAGCGCCAGCGTGTTCAACATCTCGGCGATGAGCTTCGGCGCGCTGTCGGCGAATGCCATCATGGCGCTGAACCGGGGCGCGAAGCTGGGCGGCTTCGCGCACGACACCGGCGAAGGCTCGATCAGCCGGCATCACCGCGTGCACGGCGGCGACCTGGTCTGGCAGGTGGCCTCCGGCTACTTCGGCTGCCGCGACGAGGACGGCCGCTTCAGCGAGGCGCGCTTTACCGAGAACGCGCGCGACCCGCAGGTGAAGATGATCGAGATCAAGCTCAGCCAGGGCGCCAAGCCGGGCCACGGCGGCATGCTGCCGGGCGCGAAGGTGACGGCGGAGATCTCCGCCGCGCGCGGCGTGCCGGCGGGCGTGGACTGCATCTCGCCCGCCGCCCACAGCGCCTTCGGCACGCCGGTGGAGATGATGCAGTTCGTCGCCCGCCTGCGCGAGCTCTCCGGCGGCAAGCCCACCGGCATCAAGCTGTGCATCGGCCACCCGTGGGAGTGGTTCGCCATCGTCAAGGCGATGCTGGCCACCGGCATCGTGCCCGACTTCATCGTCGTCGACGGCGCCGAGGGCGGCACCGGCGCGGCGCCGGTGGAGTTCAGCGACCACATGGGCACCCCGCTGCAGGAAGGGCTGCAGCTGGTGCACAACACGCTGGTCGGCGTCAACCTGCGCCACCGCATCAAGCTCGGCTGCGCCGGCAAGGTGATCACCGCCTTCGACCTGGCGCGCATGATGGCGCTGGGCGCCGACTGGTGCAACGCGGCGCGCGGCTTCATGATGGCGCTGGGCTGCATCCACGCGCAGGCCTGCCACACCGGCAAGTGCCCCACCGGCGTGACCACGCAGGACCCGCTGCGCCAGCAGGCGCTGGTGGTGCCCGACAAGGCCGAGCGCGTGCGCCACTTCCACCAGAGCACGCTGCACGCGCTGCAGGAGCTGGTGCAGGCCGCCGGCCTGGCGCACCCGCGCGAGATCACCGCGCACCACATCGTGCGGCGCATCTCCGACACCGAGGTGCGCCTGCTGTCCAACCTGATCATGCAGGTGCAGCCCGGCGCGCTGCTGGGCCCGCTGGACGGGCTGTACACCGTGTTCCGCACCTACTGGCCGATGGCCAGCGCGCAGAGCTTCCAGCCGGTGGCGACGGCAGCATGATGGACATGGCGGCCACGGCCAGGGAAACGCACGCCGGCGACTACGCCGCCTTCCTCGCCGCCACGCTGCCGCGGCAGACGCGCGGCGTCGCCTCCCACCGCCTGGGCGAGGAGCGGGTGTGGCTCAAGAAGGCCGGGCCGCGCCACAGCCTGCTGCGCTACCGGCTGCTGGCGCTGCTGGCGCGGGTGTTCCGGCTGGACGTGCTCACGCCGGTGCCCAACCTGGGCGGCGAGGCTGCCATCGCCACCGAGGCGCGGCGCTTGCGCGCGCTGGCCGAGGCCGGCGTGCGCGTGCCGCGCGTGCTGGCCGAGCAGGCCGACGGCCTGCTCATCAGCGACCTGGGCGAAGGCGGGCGCGGCGCGCTGGTCTTCAACGAGCGGCTGGACCAGGCCGCCGCCAGCGGCCCGGCCGCGCTGCGCGTGGCCTGGCGCGAGGGGCTGGACGCCATCGCCGCCGTGCATGCGCAGGGCTGCTACCTGAGCCAGGCCTTCGCGCGCAATCTGATGCGCTGCCCGGACGAGGTGATCGGCTTCATCGACTTCGAGGACGACCCGGGCGAGGTGCTGTCGCTGGCCGAATGCCAGGCGCGCGACTGGCTGAGCTACCTGCATTCCACCGCGCTGCTGATCGACGCAGCCGCGCCGCAGGCCGCGCGCGCCGACTGGCACGCCGCGCTGGCGCCGGCCGACCCCGAGGTGCGCCACCGCATCGCCATCGCGGCGCAGCGCATGCGCTGGCTGCGCCGGCTGCCGCGCGGGCGCCGCTGGGGCCGCGACACCCAGCGCGTGCGCGCGGTGGCGCGGCTGCTGGCGCAGTGGCACCTGAGCCCGGCATCCAGCTCCTGACACGACGCCCCCGAGGACATCCGCCATGACCCTGCCTCCCACCCCGCCCACCGGCCTGCACGAAGGCGGCTGCGCCTTCGCCGACGGCGCCTACGTGCCGCTGTCGGAAGCGAAGGTCTCGCTGTTCGACTGGGGCTTCACCCGCTCCGACGCCACCTACGACGTGGCCAGCACCTGGGAGGGCGCCTTCTTCCGGCTCGACACGCACATGGACCGCTTCTTCGCCAGCCTGGAGAAGATGCGCATGTCGATCCCGTACAGCCGCGAGGCGCTGCGCGCCATCCTGCACGGCTGCGTGCGCGCCTCGGGCCTGAAGGACTGCTACGTCGCGATGGTGTGCACGCGCGGCGTGCCGCCTCCCACGAAGTACGGCGCGCGCGACCCGCGGCTGGCCGAGAACCGCTTCTACGCCTATGCCCTGCCCTACGTGTGGATCGCACCGCCCGACAAGCAGCGCGAGGGCATCGACCTGCACATCAGCGAGCGCGTGCGCATCGCACCCGAGTCGGTCGACCCGACGGTGAAGAACTACCACTGGATCGACCTGGTGCAGTCGCTGTTCGACGCCTACGACCGCGGCCGCGACACGAGCTGCGTGGTCGATGCGCAGGGCAACGTGGCCGAGGGGCCGGGCTTCAACGTCTTCATCGTCAAGGACGGCGAGGTGCGCACGGCCGACCGCGGCGTGCTGGAAGGCGTCTCGCGCCGCACGGTGATCGAGCTGTGCGGAAAGCTGGGCATCCCGCTGCGGGTGGCGCCGCTGCCGGTGGCCGAGGTGCGCGCGGCCGACGAGGTGTTCCTCAGCTCCACCGGCGGCGGCGTGCTGCCCATCGCGAAGCTCGACGGCGTGCCGCTGCCGTGCTTTCCCGGCCCCGTCACGCAGCGCCTGCACGACGCCTACTGGGCGCTGCGCAAGGAGCCGGCGTACCGCGACGAGGTGGACTACGGCTGAGGCCAGCGCGGCGCCACCGTGGCACCCACGCGGGCCAGCCGGCGCGCCAGAGCGAGCACGGCCTTGTCCTTGCTCAGCAGCCAGGCGCCGTGCGCGGCGGCCAGGTCGACGAAGCGCTGGTCGTCCGGGTCCTTGCAGGTGAAGGGGGCCTTGGCCGCCGGCTCGGCGATGCGCGCATGGCGGTCGAAGCGCGCCAGCACCGCCTCGGCGCTGAGCGCGTGGTGCGCCAGGCGCGGCGCGATCTGCGGGTAGGCCAGCACCCGGGCCAGCTCGCCGCGCATCTCGGCGGTGGCGATCCAGCGCAGCGCCCCCGCTTCCAGCGCAGCGCGCAAACCGGCCGCCGCCTCGTCGGCGAAGACGAAGAGGTCGAGCACGATGTTGGTGTCGAGGACGACGGCGGGCGCGTGCGTCACGGCTTCTCGCGCGCCGAGCCGGCCACCATGTCGAAGCGCAGCAGGCGGCACTCGATGGGGCCGTTCCACATCGGCACGCGGCGCGACTCCTTCAGGCGCATGCGCTGCGGCAGCTTCATGTCGGGCGTGAGCACCCAGGCGGTCCAGCCGGCGTAGTGCTTCTTCCAGTGGGCGGCGAGGCGGGCGAAGAACTCGCCGCCGTCGTCCCCGGTCTGCGCCGTCTCGCGCGCGCCGCGGCCCGCGCCGGCGAAGCCGCCGGGCGCGATGCGCTCGCCGTAGGGCGGGTTCAGCAGCATCACGCCGGGCCGCTCCGAGGGCGGCATGCGCTGCAGCGCGTCGCCGCCGCGCAACTGCACGCGGCCGGCCACGCCCGCGCGCTCGGCGTTGCGCTGCGCGAAGTCGACCATGCGGTGCGAGACGTCGCTGCCGAAGATGAGTACCTCGCGCATCGCCGCCGCAGTGGCCGCGGCCTGCGCCTCGGCCCGCAGGGCGGCCCACGGCTCGGCCCGGTGCGGCAGCAGGCGCTCGAAGCCGAAGCGGCGCTGGCCGCCGGCGGGCAGGCCGGCGGCGATCTGCGCGGCCTCGATGGGCAGCGTGCCGCTGCCGCAGCAAGGGTCGTACAGGGGCAGGTCGGCCACGGCGCCGGTCTCCGGGTCCCACCAGCCGCTGGCGGCGAGCATGGCGGCGGCCAGCGTCTCCTTGAGCGGCGCATCGCCCTTGTCGGTGCGCCAGCCGCGCTTGAACAGGGCCTCGCCGCTGGTGTCGATCGACAGGCTCAGCCGGTCGGCCGCGAGGTGCGCGAACACGCGCACGTCGGGGCTGCGCGTCTCGATGCTGGGCCGCACGCCGCCGGCCCGGGCGCGGAAGCGGTCGGCGACCGCGTCCTTGATGCGCAGGGTGGCGAAGTTCAGGCTCTTGAGCGGGCTGCCGGCGGCGGTGGTCTCGACCTTGAAGGTCTGGCGCGGGGTGAACCAGGCCTCCCAGGCGACCGCGCCGGCGGCCGCGTACAGGTCGTCCTCGCTGCGGTAGGGGGCGTGCGCCAACTCCACCAGCACGCGCTGCGCGAGGCGGCTCTTGAGGTTGAGCGCCAGCACGTCGCGCCAGGCGGCGTGCACGCGCACGCCGGCGCGCAGCACCTGCAGGTCGGCGCCGGCGCGGCCGGTGATGGCATGCACCTCCTGCGCGAGGAAGTCCTCCACGCCGGCGGCGCAGGGCAGGAAAAGGGAAAGGTCGTTCACGAAGCGGCGGCGGTCGGCGGGGTGGCGATTGTCGCCGCGGGCCGGCCGGCGGCCTTCAGGCCGAGCCGGCGCGCCAGCTTGTGCAGGTTGCTGGCGTCCAGCCCGAGCGCGCGCGCGGCGGCGGCCCAGTGGCCCTGGTGGGCGGCCAGCGCCTCGTGGATCGCCTGGCGCTGGCAGGCCTCGACCTGCCGGCGCAGGCTGCCGGCGACGGCGGCGGGCGGCAGCGGCGCCGCACCCGGCGGCGCGGGCGGCAGCACCGACGGGTCCAGGTCCAGCAGCTCCGGCGCCAGGGTCACGATGTCGGTACGCGCCGCGCCGCGGCTGACGGCCTTGAGCGCGGCGCGGCTGATCACGTGCTCCAGCTCGCGCACGTTGCCCGGCCAGGGGTAGCTGCGCAGCGCCTCCTCGGCGGCGGCCGACAGCCGCAGGCTGCGCAGCCCCAGCCGCGCGCGGTTGAGTTCGAGGAAACGGCCCGCCAGCAGCAGCACGTCGCTGCCGCGCTCGCGCAGCGGCGGGATGGGGATCGGGTAGACCGACAGGCGGTGGTACAGGTCGGCGCGGAAGGCGCCGTCGCGCACCTGGTCGCGCAGGCTGCGGTTGGTGGCGGCGATCACGCGCACGTTCACCTTGCGCGGCTGGTCGGCGCCCAGGCGCTGGATCTCGCCGTTCTGCAGCGTGCGCAGCAGCTTGGCCTGGATCGCCAGCGGCAGCTCGCCCACCTCGTCGAGGAACAGCGTGCCGCCCTCGGCCGCCTCGAAGCGGCCGGGCCGGTCGCCCACTGCGCCGGAGAAGGCGCCGCGCACGTGGCCGAACAGCTCGCTCTCGGCCAGCGACTCGGGCAGCGCCGCGCAGTTGACGTGCACCATCGGCCCGCGCGCGCGCCGCGACAGGCGGTGCAGCCGGTGCGCGAACAGCTCCTTGCCCACGCCCGTCTCGCCCAGCAGCAGCACGGGCAGCTCGGAGTCGGCCACCACCTGCAGCTCGTGCAGCAGGTGGGCGATGGCCTCGCTCTGGCCGACGATCTCGCCCTCCTCGCGCGAGGCCGCGCCGCCGGCCGCCAGCACGCCGGCCGACTGCTGCGCGGCGGCGCGCAGCGCCAGCTCCAGCCGCGACACGCGCACGGCCGCCTCGACCAGCGGCTGCAGCTGCGCCAGTTCGAGCTGCATGGCCTCGTCGAAGGTGCCCACGGTCAGCGCGTCCAGCGTCAGCACGCCCCAGCGCTGGCCTTCCAGGTCCAGCGCCACGCCCATGCAGTCGTGCACGTGCAGCGGCTCGCCGGCGCGCTCGATCACCAGGCCGTCGTAGGGGTCGGGCAGGCCGCTGTCGTGGTGGAAGCAGGTGACCTCGCGCCGCTGCAGGATGGCCGCCAGCCGCGGGTGCTCCTTGATCGCGAAGCGCCGGCCGAGCGCGTCGCTGGTCAGGCCGTCCACCGCCACGGGGCGCAGCAGCTCGCCCTCGCCGTCCAGCCGCAGCAGGGCCACCGCGCCGCAGCGGAAGTGCAGGCGCAAGGTCTCGACCAGCCGCTGCGAGCGCACGGCCACCGGCAGGTCGGCCGCCAGGTCGGCCAGCAGCAGGGCGTGGACGGGGTTCATGGTGATAAATACCTCTCAGGGTCTTTATGACCTTCTTGAGCAATGGTGATTTTAACCATCACTTTTACAACCCATTGAATGCAAAGGGATTTTTTCTGGCGCGCGCCATGCAAGGAAGAAGGCATCCACACAACCGACCGAGAGAGTTTCATCATGTCCCCGCGACGTCTTCTCCCCATCGCCGTGGCCATCGCCGCATTGGTGTGCGCGACGGCGGTCCCGGCCCAGCAGGCGGGCGCGCCCGCCGCCACCCCGGCGCAGGCCGCGCAGGCCGCCGTCAAGCGCTTCGTGCTGCACACCAACATCGTGGACGGCAAGATGGTCTACGTGGACGACAAGGGCGCCGTCAACCCCACGCTGAACGCGGCGGTGGGCGACACGGTAGAGATCCTGCTCGACAGCGGCGAGGGCGCCGAGCACGACCTGGTCATCACCGAGCTGAACGTGGCCTCGCCCAAGTTCAGCGCGGGCACCGGCCGCCAGAGCGTGCGCTTCCAGGTCACGCAGCCGGGCGAGTTCAGCTACTTCTGCTCGGTGCCCGGCCACCGGCAGATCGGCATGGAGGGCAAGCTGCGCGTGACGGGCGAGGCCGTGGCCGCCAGCCCGGCCCGCGCCTCCACCGACGCGGCCCTGGCGCTGTACACGCCCGCGCCGGTGCCGCAGCGCGGGGCCGACCCGGCGGCGGTGGACGTCTCCGCCGATCCGGCCAAGGTGCCGCCGGCCATCGGCGCGCGCGCGCCGCAGACGCAGAAGGTGCGCCTGGAGACGGTGGAGCTGGCCGGCAAGCTCGACGACGGCACCAGCTTCACCTACTGGACCTTCGATCGCCAGGTGCCCGGCCCGATGCTGCGCGCCCGCGTCGGCGACACCATCGAACTGACGCTGGCCAACGCCAAGGACAGCAAGGCGATCCACTCCATCGACCTGCACGCGGTGACCGGCGGCCACGGCGGCGGCGAGCACACGCAGGTGGCGCCGGGCACCGAGAAGACCATCACCTTCAAGGCGCTCAACCCCGGCCTGTACGTCTACCACTGCGCCACGCCGCTGGTGCCGCAGCACATCGCCGCGGGCATGTACGGAATGATCCTGGTCGAGCCCGAGGCGGGCCTGGCCAAGGTGGACCGCGAGTACTACGTGATGCAGGGCGACATGTACACGCACCGGCCCTTCGGCGCCAAGGTGCACCAGGAGCCCGACCTGGACAAGATGTCCAACGAGCTGCCCGACTACTACGTCTTCAACGGCGCCGTCGGCGCGCTCAGCAAGACGCACAAGCTGCAGGCCAGGGTCGGCGAGACGGTGCGCATCTACTTCGGCGTGGGCGGCCCGAACAAGGTGGCCTCCTTCCACGTCATCGGCGAGATCTTCGACAAGGTCTACAGCGAGGCCTCGCTCACCGGCCTGAAGAACGACGTGCAGACCACGCTGGTCGCACCGGGCGGCGCCACCATCGTCGAGCTCAAGGTCGAGCACCCCGGCAGCTACCTGCTGGTGGACCACGCGCTCTCGCGCACCGCCAAGGGCGCGGTCGGCGTGCTCGAAGTCACCGGCGAGGGCGTGCCCGGCGTCTACAAGCCCCGGAAGCTCTGAGCAGGCCGGCGCCCCACGTACCCACCCCACCAAGGAGACCCCCATGGACTACCTCGACCAATCGCTGGGCCAACTGGCCCGCCGCATCCCGGGCGCGACGCGCCTGTTCGACCAGCACCACCTGGACTTCTGCTGCGCGGGCAACCGCACGCTGCGCACGGCGGCGCAGGACCTCGGCATCGCGGCCGAGCCGATCGCCGCCGAGCTGCAGGCGCTGCAGCAGCGCACCGAGGCCGGCGCCGCGCAGGACTGGAGCACGGCCACCGACACCGAGCTGGTCGACCACATCCTGGCGCGCTACCACGCGGTGCACCGCGAGCAGCTGCCCGAGCTGATCCGCCTGGCGCGCAAGGTCGAGCAGGTGCACGGCGAGCGCGCCGACTGCCCGCACGGCCTGGCCGACCACCTGGAAGCGATGGCGCAGGAGCTGGAGAGCCACATGCGCAAGGAGGAAGCGGTACTGTTCCCCATGTTCGCCCGCGGCCAGGGCCGCATGGCGGGCATGCCCATCGGCGTGATGCGCGCGGAGCACGACAGCCACGGCGCCGAGCTGCGCCGCCTGGCCGAGCTGACGAACGACATCGCCGCGCCGCAGGGCGCCTGCACCACCTGGCGCGCGCTGTACGCCGGCCTGCGCACCTTCCGCGAGGACTTGATGGCGCACATCCACACCGAAAACAACATCCTGTTCGAGCGCTTCGCGCCCGCGCAGGTGCACTGAACGCATCCCACGAGGAGAAGACACCATGGGTCCCTACAAGAAGCACTGGTACACGCTGATCGGCCTGTGCATCGTCATGTTCTCGCTGCTGGGCTACTTCGGCGCGGACATCTACCGCTCGGCGCCGCCGATCCCCGCGCAGGTGGCCAGCAGCAGCGGCAAGGCGCTGTTCACCGAGAAGGACATCCTCGACGGCCAGACCGCCTGGCAGTCGGTGGGCGGCATGCAGCTCGGCTCCATCTGGGGCCACGGCGCCTACCAGGCCCCGGACTGGACCGCGGACTGGCTGCACCGCGAGCTGAGCGCCTGGCTCGACATCGGCGCCCACGAGCAGTACGGCAAGGCC
>Ga0182738_1001895_pt1 | contig 25360 bp, 17 predicted proteins | sample eDN5th30CBELigMG_FD_128876 | JGI IMG/M metagenome (GOLD analysis project Ga0182738, IMG submission 128876) | Enriched Miracle-Growth compost microbial communities from Emeryville, California, USA - eDNA 5th pass 30_C BE-Lig MG (version 2)... ...
AAAGGTCAATTTGGGCTGCGATCGGCTCTTTTGCGTTCTGAACTTCGTCAGCCTGCATCGACGAATTCTAGGAATTCGCCTGCTTCGGCTTCCTTGTCAGAACACAAATCGCTCGATCTCACCTGACAAAGCACCTTTCCGGATAGACTCTTATTGTGAGGACCCTCATTGCGGGGATTCCGTGCGGAGCTCCAGGAGTGTTTCCGCGGAAAGTTGCGTCTGTTTCAAACGGGAGAGTGTTTCCGCATCGATCTGTTCCCACAATCCACGCTGATGTGCTTCCAGTAATCGTTCGGTGATGGCCTGGAGTGCCCAGGGGTTGCTGCGTTCCAGGAATTCTTTCATCTCCGGATTGAAAACGTATTCCTCGGCAAGCTGCTCATACATCCAGTCATCGACAATGCCGGTTGTCGCGTCATAACCGAACAGGTAGTCGACCGTGGCGTTCAACTCCAGCGCCCCCTTGTAGCCGTGGGAACGTATCCTTTCGAGCCATTTGGGATTGACGACCCGGGTCCGAAAAACGCGAAGGATCTCGGATTTCAGGTCACTGACCACTGGCCGGGAGGGATCGGACGTATCGCCGAAGTAGTGCTGAGGTGATTTTCCGGTCAATGCCCGAATGGTGGCGATCATTCCGCCATGAAACTGAACATAATCATCACTGTCCAGAATATCGTGTTCGCGATTGTCACGATTGTGCAACGCCAGTTGTGTCATCTTCAGCCGTTGTTCCAAGGCTGGTTGAGCACTGGCTCCAAATTCCGTTGACGAATAAGCATAGCCTCCCCAGGCGAGATAGACTCTGGCAAAATCCTGAACGGTTTCCCAATTGCGTTCGTCGATCAGCGGCAGAATCCCCGCACCATAACTGCCGGGTTTGGGGCCGAAAATGCGGTAATGTGCCTGACTCTTTTTCAAGGCACCTGGCGACTGCTCTTGTGCCTGCTCGATTTCAGCCAGAACATGCTTTCGCAGAAAGTTCTGTTCAATCGGTTCATCCGCGTTCGCAACCAGCTGGACAGCGTCGTCCAGCATTTTGATCAGATGGGGAAAAGCATCCCGGAAAAATCCACTGATCCGGATCAGCACGTCCATGCGTGGTCGCCCCAGTTCTGCCAGCGGTATTAATTCAACTCCTTTCAGATGCCGGCTCTCTGCCTGCCAGAGCGGACGCACCCCCATGAGGGCGAGAATCTGCGCCACATCGTCCCCCTGCGTCCGCATGGCTGCTGTTCCCCAGACACTGATCCCGATGGATTCAGGATCAGTTCCGGTTTCGTTCCGATGACGTTTCAGCACTGCATCCGCGAGTGCCTGACCCACTTCCCAGGCCGTCTGAGAAGGAACCGCCCGAGGGTCGACCGAAAAAAAGTTTCTGCCGCTGGGGAGCACATGAGCCATGCCTCGCGTGGGGGCCCCGCTGGGACCTGCGGGGATGAATTCCCCCGAGAGGCCACGCAGAATGTTCTTGATCTCATCAGTGGTCCGATCCAGTGCAGAGCTGAGCGATTGACAGACAAACTTCAGGCAGCGAAGAATGCCGCTCATGCCCGGCCTGTCCCTCATGCCCGGCCTGTCCGGGGAGATCGGGATGTCTCTCAACGTTTCCGCAACAATTCCATCAATGGACAAGGGCGAATACTCTTCTTCATCAAGTCGTGCCAGCAGATGCCCCGACAGTTCCTGCAGCGTCTCCAGGGCATCGCTATTGGTCACCAGCGGACGGTCCGCCAATACCGCCAATGTCTTGGGAGAAGTCTCCATCCGCCCCCCTGGCGCCTGCTTCAGCATCTGAATTTCCAGCCCAAAAAACCTGGCAAGTTCTGCTTCCAGGGCAGGAAACTCCAGATTCGGGACGCGAGTGATGGCCTGCAGAAGATCCACTTTCTGCTGTTGCACAGGCGGCTGGCCTAAAATATGGAGTCCGCCGCGAATCTGGGCCGTCGTCAGCTCACACAGATAAGCGTCCAGCTCTTCCAGTAGCCCGGTCATCTCCCCATCAGGAAGATGGCTGACTGATGAGAACGGCGTGCCACGTCCTTTGAAAATCTGTTGTAGATCCTCATCCAGATGTGCCGTCTGAACCAGTTCCCGGATACGACGGGAGACGAGCGGAAGTTTGTCTGGATCAAGCAATTCGACTTGATAATACTCATCCACCAGTTGTGTCAGTTCCGCAACCGGTCCATAGGCATCCGCCGTCGTCATGCTGGGGACAAGATGATCGATAATTGTCGCGTGTGTGCGCCGCTTCGCCTGAGAACCTTCACCCGGATCGTTCATAATAAAGGGATAAAACAGCGGGAGATCGCCCAGAAAGGAATCCGGAAAACAGTTTGCCGATAAGCCCAGTGATTTTCCGGGAAGCCATTCCAGAGTTCCGTGCTTGCCCATGTGAATCAATGCATCGGTCTGCCAGACGTCCCGCAGCCAGCGATAAAGAGCATAATATAAATGAGGAGGTGCAATATCAGGCGTATGATAAATCGCATCCGCGTCCAGATCATAGCCACGTGGCGGCTGCAGAACGATCAAGACATTTCCTAATTGCGAACCGGCCAGCGCCAGATGGCCATCAGTAATAAATTTACTGCCGGGCGGATCTCCCCAATGTTGCCGCATCTGTTGTTGCTGGCTGGCGGGAAGATCCCGAAACCATTCCAGGTACGTCTCGACAGGCACCCGTATCATGGCATTCGCCAATTGTGCCTGAGTGACGACTTGCATGTCGTAGGAACCTCGATCAATCAACGTATGGATCAAGGCATCGCCCGATTCGGGAATGTCACCGACATGATATCCGGCATTCCGTAACTGATGCAGCAGATGGATCAGAGACGCCGGCGTATCGAGTCCCACCCCGTTTCCGATCCGGCTGGCCTTGCTGGGGGAATTTGTCAGGACAATCGCAATCCGCTTCTCGCTCGCTGGACGCCGTTTCAGCATGGCGATTTTTAAAGCGAGACCCATGACGCGATGGATTCGATCATCCGCCGGCTGATAACGTGTGACTGACAGGCTCGCCGGTGACGAACGCCAGGGCTGTTGCTCCTTGAACGAAATCGGCACGGTCATCAGCCGGCCGTCAAATTCCGGAAGTGCCACATTCATGGCCGTATCGAGCGGGCTCAGACCACGCCCGCTTCCATCCCATTCGTCACGACTCGCCGAGCAAGGGATGGCTTGCAGCACCGGCACATTCAGGGCCTCGAATGCAGAGCCCTCCCGACCGGGCAACTGATGATTGTCCGTCCCATGCAACGCATGAGCGGTGGTCGTCACCAGAACATCGATGAGTGGTGTTTTTGAATGCGGGTCAACAAAGAAATCAAATGCAGCAGGCCAGTGAACGGAATCCCCCTGAAACTCGGACGGCTCTTTCAAAGAAGAAGTGAAGACCGCCAGTGCATTTGCCCCTCGAACGCGAATGGTGGAAATCATTGCGTCGATGAATTTCAGATTCTCTCCCACCCAATGCGACCGATAGAAGAGAACTCCGATTGTCGGTTGAGCGAAATCGCGATGTTCCAGCCATTCCGCCAGCGTGAGAGGAGCAGAATTGCCAGGCTCGTAGATGCCATGCTGGGGCAATTCCCGCGGCGGCAGGGAGCTCCAGCTGGTCTGAAACAGTTCATCGGAAAGGAACCGGAGGCATTGCTGAAAATTCCAGGCCCCTCCGGAGGAGAGATAGTGCTGGGCCAGCAGGGCCTGCCGTGCCTGGGTGGTGGTTCCGACAATGAAGCGGCACTTCGCACTGGCAGCATCAGCAAAAATGAGTGTTGCATCATCACGACCGGCAAAATCCATGATCGTCTGATACCAGGGAAACGCCGCCGGGTTTCCCAGAACTCGCACGATGATGATGGACGATGTCCCACGCAGCCAGTCGAGGGACGTTGAGAGCTGTTGATGAGAAAATCCATTCAGACTGGCTCCCCGTACCTCGGCGAACCCCTGCGGAAGTTGCTCGATCGCCAGCGCCAGGGGGTGCAGGTCCGTATCGGCTTGAGTCAGGACGAGGATACGTGGCACGATCTGCTGTGAATCACTATGAGTCGGCAAGGCGAGAGGAGAAATCGAATCGATTGTGGACATCAGATTATCCGAACAAGAGCTTTTGAGAAGCCCTGACAAAACATACGACGAACTCGCTCGCGGAAAGGAGATTTCCTTTGTCCGAGAGATTTTGTGCGGCCCTTAAAATTCGCCTACAACTTCACCACCATCGCGGCTGATCAACGCCACCAGCGTCTGCATGGAAATCGAGGCGCCGAGGAACCGGACCGAGCCATCTCCCATCAATGTATTCACTCCGCCGGTGTGAAATGAATACAGTTCGTTGTCGTTGGAGCAATTGATTCCGCAGGTCCCGGCATTCGCCGTCGTATTCCCGTCCGTGGCGGCTCCATTCACCACAAACCCCTTGTTATGGCTGGCCCAGACTCCGCCTGTGGGAAATGGGCTGGTCACCGTCCCACTGCCGCTCCAGGTTTTGGGACTGCCATCGGGAACCAGTTTCCCGTTCTGGTAAAGCTGGGGGCGCCCCGCGCATTCCGTCACCATCATGGTATTGGTCAGGCCGTCCGTGACGTCCCTGATACGATTGTTATACTGAATAAACTTCGCAGGATTATTGAGATCCGTTGTCAGAATTCCACAGTAATAAGGATTCGCTAATTGAGCAGTGGCTGGAAGTGTGGCATTTAAAGAGGGGTGGATTCCTCCAGAATTTGCATAATCCGTGATCGCTCCATAAAAATAGCTACGCGATCCAGGAGTGAATGTTCCTCCAGGATAATCGACGAGAACCGTCCATTCAAAGCCCTGCCGCGCAGAAGCAGAAGGACAAAGATAACCTGAAACAATGGTCTTCACCACCGTTTCGTTAATAGCATCGTGCCAATTCACATTTGAATCATAGGTCTGATAGAGATTGGCCTGATCAAAATAAGGGAGAATGGCGACCATCCAGCTGCTCCGCGGAGCTGCCCATAAGCCCGTTGTTGGTTCCGGCTGATAATAATCCGCGGGAAATCGGCTGTAAGTCGATTCGTAATTCACGATCGCCAGCCCCATCTGTTTAAGATTATTTTTACATTGCGAACGCCGTGCCGCTTCTCGCGCCTGCTGTACCGCCGGCAATAATAATGCAATCAGAACCGCGATAATAGCAATCACGACCAGCAACTCGATTAACGTAAAGCCTCGATGAATTGTCCGCAAAATTCGACTCACGATTCTCTTTCCTTTATTCTCTGTTTTTGAGTCCCACGTACAAGCTTCCCCGGCAAAGGAAATCTCCTTTCCGCGAGCAAGTTCGTTGCATGTTTTGTCAGGGCTTCTTAATGCCGAGCTTTTTCATCCGGGAAATGAGCGTCGTGGGCTTGATCCCGACCCGGGCAGCCGCACCGTCATCGCCATAGATTTTCCAATGACATTGCTCCAGACAGACCAGTAGATTTTCCCGTTGCCAGTGTCGGATCCGGTCTTCGCTCGCCACGGCCCCTTGCGGGTCGTCGGGCAGACCGAATTGCGATGTCCCCAGGACGTTCCGGATCACCATCTCCTTCAACGGAAGCCGCAACAGGGCCCGCTCCAGCAACAGTTCCAGTTCGCGATCATTTCCCGGCCAGGCATACTGTTGCATCCGCAGCAGCTCGTCCTCAGCCAGTCGCAGACCTGCCCGACCATAACGCTGCTGCAATCTGCCCAGCACACGATGCGAGACCGCGCATAGATCGTCCCGCCTGTCAGCCAGCGGAGGAATCTCGACACACAAGACACTCAGCAGACAATGCAAATCGTGTTGCAATCGCCCGGTCACATTCCCTGCAGACGAATTTGACAACGAAGCCAGTATTTTCGTCCTGGGATGACCCTGCTGTGAGACGCCAGACATATGGCTGAGAGCATTTGCCAGAGATTTCTGCCGTTCCGGAGAAACTCGATCCAGGTTTTCCAGCAGCAGAGTCCCAGCCGGAAGCCGATCCGCAAAAAACGGATCGTCGTCGAGAAATTGCTCGCAGAACCGCGAACCTTCCACCGCGAACAGCAGATGACCATTTTGCGAACCGGCTTCATGAATACGGCGGGCGACTTCACGCAGATCAGTTCCCTGTTCTCCAGCGATGAGTGCTGCGCCGCCAAACCTGGCTGCCAGTTGAATCTGCGTTTCTAATTTGCGGGCCGCTGCGGAACAGCTGGTGACCACCGGGGCACCCAGGTATTTTTCTGACTCGAGAGCGAGAAACTGACTTTTCAATTGCAGCTGAGAACGGCTTGCCGCCTGAGCGACCATCTCTGCTGCGGTATTCGCCAGAGTCTGCAAAAGAGTGATCAGCAACTCATTCAAAGCCACGCGGGAAAAGACAGCGAAGACCCCGCTGATCACTCCCTGCACGTGGAGTGGATAGCCAAAAAAACCACGAATGTGCTCATCCGCGGCCCATTGCCGGTGCATCAGCGAACCCCCGTCATCTCCGATCCGGGGAATCACAAGCGGTTCTCCCGTGGCCCCGATTCGACCGATTTTCTGAACATTGAGCGGCAAACGGCGAAATGTTCCGTCCAGTCGATCCCAGGCTTGCGACGACTGAGGAAGACGGGAACAACCGGCACTGGCCACCAGGTGCAGACAGGCACGCCGATCCGCGCACTGATCGCGCAGAAAGCAATGAGTGCAGAGATCGCCTGCATCAATCAGCCAGATCCGAGCCAGGGCAAATTCGCTTCGCTGGGATAATTCGTTCACCAGCACCTGCAGCCGGGAACGGATGTCCTGCGTGAGACGAAGTGGCTGGTCAGTCGAAGTCAATCGTTGAGGCATAGTTTTGATTTTAAACAGCTCCGTGAAAAACACAACGATTTTTCGTTGTCAAAAAAACTATTTATCGCTCTTATGACTCAATACAATAATTCTATTATATTTGCGTTGTTCTCTAAATTGAGAGTTACTTGGTGACTCAATCCCCTGCCTCTCCCTTTTCCATTCTCCAATGATGAATGAAGTTTCATTTTCAGGTCAGGTTGGCTTCATCTTTGCCCTGTATGATGGAGTGAGTTACGGACGCCTGAATCATTAAAGGCAGGCGAATGTGCTCAAGTCAGCGAATCAAAACCGAGAACCAAACAGGAGGTCATCATGATCCGGCCTTTGAAAACACGACGAACCCGCCCCAACGTGACTGCAGTTGAAGAATTGAATATTCCGCAAAAGGCACCGGTCACGCGGTCCTATGCCAACCCGTCAGAGTTGAAGGATCGCCTGCAAGACCTGGACAAAGCGGAGGACGGAGCGAAACGCACTGTCATCCTGCTGCTCAACAAAGATTTTGTCGGGCACCTTCCGTCTCTGATTCGCCGCAAAAATCCGGGACAGCAAATCATCATCACCAGCGGGCTGGGGTATCTTCCCGGTCTCGTCAGTCGGAATGACATCGCATTTCGGGCTGGAATGCTGGGATGGGACCGCATTTCCTTTGTTCACAACCTCGATGACGCCATTCAGCAGATGCATGACATCGCCCTCAAAGGAGAGCAGGTTGTCATTCTGAAGCCTGAAGATGCGGAGTTCTCTTTTGCATGAGCCAACAGATGACACCATCAGAAGGGCCGTTCAGAAGGGCCGTTCAGAAGGGCCGTTCAGAAGGGCCGTTGCCCAGACTTCAAATGTGCTGACCAATAGTGAACCGTTTTCGCGATGGTCGTGATGACATTTTTGATCTCTTTGGCCACGGTGAATCGAGGGCCGGCAGGCAGGAACAAGTTCACCCCCTCGCGCCGCACCATGACATTTTCGACGATAATGGCCCGCATCAGCCAGGCAGCCATTTCTTCGCTGTCGCACTGGATTCCTACCCAGCCGGGAACGGGGCTGTCAAAGACTTTCAAACGAGTGACCAGCTGAACCCCTCGTTGGATTTCATCGACAACGGCGCGATAGGCATCCGGATCGGACAATGCTTCTTCTGCAGTAATGGCTTCCAGAAGTTTTCCACGATGAGGGGGACCTCCCGCCAGGGCCAGGTCGCAAAAGCTCGTCCAGATCTGGTCCCAGGCGATCCGGCCATCTTCTCCCACCTGGAGTGGTGCTGTTCCCATGGAGCGCGGAGAGACTGTCTCGTATCTGCCCAGATATTCGCTCGGAAGCATCGCGTCAATTCTCTGGCGAAGCTGATGAAGGTCGAACTGCTCTTCTTCTGTCAGCAGCGCTGAAGACGATGGGGCGACGAATTCTGTCGAATGAATTTCTTCCAGAGGTGTCGCTGCCAGAACGTTGGCAACCAGAAGATTGACAAGCGTCGTCTGGCATAAATCCAGTTCAAAAAGATGGACTCTTTTGCCGTTCAACTCGCTCGTTTCCGGACAGAGATGTCTCAATTCATCAAACTCTTTCGCGGAAAGCTGCCATGGAATCACAATGATGTCCTGGACCGGTTCCCGCGCAATTGATGACAGCACAGCAGGAAATGCAGGACGGACCATGTTCAGGAACGCAGCACTCACTCGATGAAACGGGCATCGCTCGCAGAGCAGATGTTCCAGGCGGCTGAGATCGGCATTGAGAAGAGGGGCATCCAGTCCGGGGCCACATAAAATCAGTGCTGTGGTCTCCGGTTTTTGGCCGCTGCCTTTCAACATGGAAATAACCGAACTCTGTATCCAGCCGGAAAGGTCATCCCATCCAAGAGGAGGGCCAATGCGAAATCCCAGATCGGGCCACTGCTGAAGCGCCCAGCGGACAGAATGAGAAATGATTCCACGCGGGTTTAAGGGAAGCAGGCTGAGCGGAAGAAATGTCAGCTGCGTCACTCCGAACTTTGCGAGGGCTTCGATCTTCTGTGCGATCAATTCTCCATCATCAGGACTCCGTGCGATCACCACCCTGCCGGAGATTCGTTCCGCCAGCGTCCGGGCCAGAAGTTCGTATTGAAAGTCCTGCCAGTTTGCTCCGGCATCTTTGCTGCAAAGAATGATGCCAGCCTGGGGAGAGTCAGCCATTGCATGCCTGGGGAAAAGGGGGCAGAGGTCGGGGATCAGAGGTCAGAGAATTCAATGATTTGTGGATTTTTCCCTGACATGCGACCTCTCGTCGCTGTCACTGCACTTCGAATCTGAAACGCCCACCAGTGCTCCGCACGAGAGACGCATGCAGGGGAACTTCGCAGAGATGTGTCAAATCACCACACTGATTGCTTACTCCCCTGACCGCATTATGCCATGTTGTGGCAGAAGGCCGCAAAGCAGGCGCATTATTATCAAAAAAATTACTTTTTATTTTCCATCATGTCGACAAAGAGTCGTTGTGCTGGGTATAAGAGTCCTGTTGTCGTTCGAGAATCGGGTAGGCCTGTTGATGGATCTCCCATCTCACTCATTTCGTTTTCCAGCTTCTGGAGTCGTGGATTAGAGTGGAATCGCTCGATATCGCAGAACAATCGCCCACGGTCGCAAACCGATCCCTGAGACGCCTTTGGCTTTCTCCATTTACGGGAATCGGACAGATTATGTTTCAGAACAGCTCCATCACAGGGCTGTTTTTTCTACTGGGGATTGCCGTGGCATCGCCGGTGACCGCAATTGGCGCTCTGATCGGCAGCGTGATCGGAACTCTTACCGCCTTCGTCCTGCGCATTCCCCGTGAGGAAATCGAAGAGGGGTTCTACGGGTTCAATTCGAGTCTCGTCGGAATTGCCATGCTGTTCCGTTTTCAGCCTCACCTGGCCACATTTGGATTGATTGTGGTGGGCTCCGTGGCAGCGGCGTTGCTGACTGATGCCATGCGAACGCGACTCTCCTTTCCGTCATACACTGCGCCATTCGTGATCGTGACCTGGGTCATGTTGTTCGTTGCTGAGCAAATGCAGGTGGCAGCGGTCATTCCGGCTCCCATTTCCGGGGACGATACTCACTTGAACCTGGCTTCCGCCGTTTTTACGGGCATCAGTGAAGTGATGTTTCAGGCCAACATTTTGACGGGCATGCTGTTTTTGGTTGGCATTCTTCTCTGTTCTCCGCAAATGGCGGGCTGGGCGATGGTCGGATCTATTGTGGGTCTGATTGCGGGCATCACCGAGCATGTTCCGGACAGCGCACTCGGCCAGGGCATGTATGGATACAACGGAGCCCTGGCTGCAATGGGCATGGCGCTTTATCGCCCCTCCATTCTGCTGCCGATTGTGGCTGCAAGCCTGTCCGCCCCCATTACCGACCGATTTCCACAACTCGGGCTGGCCGCATTGACCGCCCCGTTCGTGATTTCCTGCTGGATTTCCATTGCCTTGGACCGGATTGATCAGGCAGTCTATCTTCGCGGGATGGAAAAAAACGAAAACAAGAAATAACCAGTGTTTCAGTCAAGTACAAGAAGACGTGAATCGATTGAAGTTGAGATCTTCTCGAAATCTTCGCCGGGGGTGTGTTGAACGATGCATTTGACTCCACGAGAACAAGAAAAAATTCTGATCTATTCCCTGGCGGAGATTGCCCTGAAGCGAAAGGCCAAAGGGCTCAAACTGAATCATCCGGAAACCGTCTCGATCATCTGTGCGGCGGCAATGGATGGAGCCCGTGAAGGGAAAACGCTGGAGGAGGTCATGGAACTGGCAGCGAATGTGCTGACCAGGGAGGACGTCATGGAAGGGGTCGCGGACATGATTCCCTTCGTCCAGCTGGAAGCCGTCTTCACGGACGGAAGCCGACTGATCACCGTGCATGACCCCATCCGGTAAGCGCTGCAGCTTCGCTGATTTCAATCTCTTCGATTGGCATGTTATTGCCTGACACGTAATTGTGAAGGAATTCACCATGAGCAAAGCAAAGAAACAGGCGGATCGCGTCCCCGTAGGTGGGCTCGTGCTTGGCGAAGGAGATATTGAAATCAACCCGGGGCGGGTGCCTGTCACCCTCAAAGTGCAAAACATTGGTGATCGGCCAATTCAGGTTTGTTCACACTATCACTTTTTCGAAGTCAACCGGTTTTTGCGATTCGACCGCAGCCAGGCATTTGGAATGCGTCTGGACGTTCCGGCCACAACGGGAATTCGCTTTGAACCCGGGGATGAATGCGAAGTCAACCTGATTCCCTTTGGCGGCAAGCGCCGGATTTATGGTTTTGCGAATCTGGTCGACGGCTGGACGGGGGGCGACGATTCCATTTATCGCCCGAACCATGGTGTCGCTCTTCGCCTGGCGGAACATTATGGATTCATCCCGACCGAAAGCGGCAAGTAACCGGCAGATCCCAAAACGTCATCAATTCATGGAGATCGAGTCATGTCTCGAATGACCCGGAAAGAGTACGCGGATCTTTTTGGCCCGACCACCGGTGATAAAATTCGCCTGGCAGACAGCGACCTGTTTGTCGAAATCGAAAAAGACTATCGCACGTATGGTGATGAAGCCGTTTATGGCGGCGGCAAGACCCTGCGCGACGGCATGGGGATGGACAACACCCTGACCGGAGCGGCCGGGGCGCTTGATCTGGTCATCACCAATGCGACCATCATCGACCCGCTGCTGGGTGTCGTGAAAGCGGACATCGGCATTCGGCAAGGAAAGGTTGTCGGCATCGGCAAGGCCGGAAACCCGAACACGATGGATGGTGTCACCGCGAATCTCGTCGTGGGACCTGCAACGGATGCCATCAGTGCCGAACATCTCATCGTCACCCCGTCCGGAATGGACGGCCACATTCATATGATCTGCCCGCAGCAGGTCTATCACGCTTTGAGCAACGGCATCACTACGTTCTGGGGAGGCGGCGTGGGGCCGACCGATGGAACCAACGGAACCACGATTACGTCCGGGCCGTGGAACCTGGAAATGATGCTCCGGGCTGTGGATGAATTGCCCATCAATTTCGGCTTTCTCGGGAAAGGAAACTCTTCCGGACGGGCGCCGCTGGTCGAGCAGATCTATGCCGGAGCCACGGGGCTGAAGGTCCACGAAGACTGGGGATCGACACAAGGAGCAATTCGCCAGTCTCTGGAAGTGGCCGATAAATATGACATTCAGGTCGCCATCCATACCGACACCCTGAACGAGTCGGGGTACGTGGAAGACACCATCGCCGCCATCGATGGCCGTACGATTCATACGTTCCATACGGAAGGGGCCGGCGGGGGACATGCTCCCGACGTTCTCAAACTCGCTGCCGAAATGAACGTCCTGCCCAGTTCGACGAACCCGACTTTGCCTTATGGTGTAAATTCGGTGGCCGAACTGTTCGACATGATCATGGTCTGCCACAATCTGAATCCAAAAATCCCGTCGGATGTCGCCTTTTCAGAAAGCCGTGTCCGGGCAGAAACCATTGCTGCAGAGAGCGTGCTGCATGACATGGGACTGCTGTCGATGATCACCAGCGATTCCCAGGCGATGGGCCGCGTGGGTGAAAACTGGATCAGAGCCATTCAGACGGCCGACTGCATGAAAAAGGCTCGTGGAAAACTCCCGGAGGATGCTCCGGGTCACGATAATTTCCGAGTTCTGCGCTATGTCTCCAAGGTAACTCTGAATCCCGCCATCGCACAGGGAATCGGCCATATACTCGGGTCGATCAGTCCGGGAAAAATGGCCGACCTGGTGGTCTGGGAACCGGCATTCTTTGGCGTCAAGCCAAAGCTGGTCATCAAGGGGGGCATGATTAACTGGGCGATTATGGGCGACCCCAATGCCTCGTTGCCCACACCACAGCCAACAATGTACCGTCCGATGTTTGGAGCCTGCGGGAGCGCCCGGCATAAAACATGTGCAACGTTCGTTTCAAAACTGGCCTTTGATAATGGCATTAAAGATCGTCTCGGACTCCAGAAGGAAGTGCTCCCGGTCTATGGAATCCGCACCTTGACGAAAATGGACATGGTCCGAAATTCGACAATTGCCGACATCGACGTCAATCCACAGACCTTCGCAGTCAAGGTCAATGGTGTCCATGCCACAGCCCCGGCACCTAAAACGATTTCATTAAATCAATTGTACTTTTTCAGTTGATCAACTCGCTCCAGGTTAAAGGTCAGAATGTCGATGTTGATTGTTGAGTTGATACAGGGAAACCAGAACGACGAAGACTGGAAGCGTCGACTGACGGGAGGGACCCTCGATGCTCTTGAACTGGACCAGTGGCAGGCTCAGAAAAATCGGCTTCGAACGAAAACCAGGGCCGGGCAGGACATCGCACTTTCGTTAGATCGCCATACACAATTGCGGGATGGAGATATCCTGGTCTGGGATGAGAGCACCAGATGCGGAGTGATTGCCCGCATTCAGTTACAGGATGTGCTGGAGATCGACCTGTCAGCCGTGAAGAACCTGGAGGGCGACGAATCACTTCTCCTGTGCTTCGAGCTGGGACATGCGCTCGGGAACCAGCATTGGCCTGCGATCGTCAAAGGAGACAAAGTCTATGTCCCTTTAACGGTGGATCGTAAAGTCATGGCCTCCGTCATGAGGACTCATGCCTTTTCGAACATCACGTACCGCTTTCTCCCCGGAACGGAAATCATCCCCTATCTGGCACCGCACGAATCCCGGCGTCTCTTTGGCGGCGCCAACTCCACGCCGCATTCGCACATTGCGGACCGTTCCATTTCTCCGACGCCATGATGACTATGAATGCACCGGAGATTTCTGTGAAGGCCGTGATCCCCCATTCGATTTTACCTCAGGTTGACGGGGCTGGTCTCCCCGGTTTTCTGACGGCATTGCAGCTGGGAGATTCGACGCTCCCGGTCGGATCATTCTCATTTTCGAATGGGCTGGAGACGGCCGTTCAGTTGGGGATTGTGCATGATGCCGCGACGCTGGAGGACTTTATCAAAACCGCCGTTGAACAGTCCGCCCACGGTGATGGAGTTGCATTGCTGGAGTCGCATCGTGGCATGCTCGCCGGAGACCTGGACCGCATCATTCTGGCCGATCGGGCCTCTTACAATCGAAAATTGAATGAGGAAATCCGTGTGATGTCCATCCGCATGGGGAAAAAACTGGCGGAAATGTCTTTGTATCTTTCACCTGATCAACCGGTGTTATCGAGCTGGCTGGATCGCGTGAAAACCGGCGACGTCCCGGGAACCTACGCTGCCGCCCAGGGAGCCGTCTTTGCCGGCATGCAACTGTCGGAACAAGTGGCCTTTGCGGTTCAACAATATGGGGTGGCCTCCATGATGGTCGGAGCAGCCCTGCGAATGGTGAAAATGAATTATCTGGATGGGCAAAAAATTCTGATCAGCGTCAATCAACTCGTGGAACCCGTCTACCAGGCCATTAAGGAGAGAACGATCGATGACATGGCCTCTTATGCCCCCATGATAGACATCCTGGCTGGAATTCATGTGAAATCGAAAATTCGCATGTTCATGAACTGACAATAACTTCCAGGTTTGCAGTGCAGCGCAGTGCCAGCGAGAGGTCAGGGATCACAGGGCAGAAAACTTAATGATTTACAGGTTTTTTTCTGACCTCTTTCCTCTATTCTCCATCCGACTGCAGAGCATGCAGTAGAGGGAATTCAATGAAGAAGATCACACGCATTGGCGTCGGCGGCCCTGTCGGGTCCGGAAAAACAGCGCTGATCGAGGCACTCACTCCCCTGCTGGTCAAGCTGGGGGTCCGGATTCTGATCGTCACGAATGATATTGTGACCACTGAAGATGCCAAGCATGTACAGCGAACCCTGAAAGGGGTTCTCATTGAAGAGCGGATTATCGGAGTGGAGACCGGCGCGTGTCCGCATACAGCCGTTCGCGAAGATCCCAGCATGAATCTGGCTGCGGTGGAAGATATGGAAGCTCGCTTTCCGGAAACCGATCTGGTCCTGATCGAATCCGGCGGAGACAATCTGACACTGACCTTCAGTCCGGCACTGGTCGACTACTTCATCTATGTGATTGACGTGGCAGCCGGTGATAAAATTCCACGCAAAAATGGCCCCGGAATTACTCAATCCGATATTCTCGTGATTAACAAAACGGACCTGGCTCCCTATGTGGGTGCCAGCCTGGAAGTGATGGATCGGGATTCCAGGCTGATGCGAGGAGACAAGCCTTATCTCTTCACGAATTGCAAAACGAATGAAGGCGTCAAAGAGCTTGTACAATTGATCCGCGATTACGTCCTGTTTGACCTTGAATTGATTGACGCTGAGTGATGACGCCGCTCCATCTGCTTCCGGAATTGGCTCCCTATCAGGATGAGCCCAGACAACTGGCCACCGGTTCGCCTGGTAAGGTGGCCGAGTTGAGACTCGGCTTTGAACAGCGAGGCGGAAAGACGATTCTCGCGGATCTTTATCGTCGTGCTCCGCTCATTGTGCATCGGGCCATCTATTTCGACGAACAGATGCCGGAAATGCCGTGCGTCTTTATTATTTCCAACGCGGGCGGGATTCTGCAGGGAGATCGAAACACCATTCAAGTGACGGTCGGCCCAGAGGCCCAGGCACACCTGACAACTCAGTCAGCCACCAAAGTTCAGGAGATGGACGCGAATTATGCTTCACAGATTCAGCACATTGTTGTGAAAGAAGGGGCTTATTTCGAGTATCTCCCCGACCCGGTCATTCCGCACCGGCATACGCGTTTCGTAACACAGACATCGATCACGATTTCACCCGGTGCCACTCTGCTTTATGCAGAAGTCATGATGGGGGGCAGGAAACATCACGGAGAGCTTTTTGAATTCGATCTGGTCTCCTCTCTGGTGCAGGCCAGACGGTCCGACGGAACAGAACTGTTCACCGAAAAGCTGGTGATTGATCCACACCGGCAAAAGATGCGACAAGCTGGAGTCATGGGGGAGTTCGATGTCTACGGGACAGCCATCCTCCTGACCGATCAAGAGCACTTCGATCCGATCTTTGCGGATGCCCCGTTCGGCTTTGATCCACAAGAAGGCTGGGCTGCGGGAACGAGTCGGCTGCCCAATGATGCAGGTCTGATTTTCAAGGTTCTCTCAGCGGAAACCCACATCGCCCGCAAGAAAATCCGCGAATTCTGGACACTGGTGCGTCGCCGGATCGTCGGTGTCGACATTATGAAACAGTATTCGTGGCATTAGAGTGCATTCACCCCGTATAGGCTGCGTTCCGCCACGCGGCGAGTTGCCCTTTCATCAGTCAAAACGCGCGCTGCGCGGGCCCAAGCCAGAGTAATTTGCTCTAATCTGTCCTGGCACTGATCTGTTCCTGGCGCCGGTCCGTTCCCCTGGCATTGACCTGTTCCTGGCACAGGTCCGAAGCCTCGACACGGCATCCCTCGCCCCACTGGCCTCCCCGTTCCACTGCCCCCTGTCCCACTGCCCCCTGTCCCACTGGCAGTGTGTCGATCGCGACATCATCCAGAGACTTCAGGTCTCTTCAAGTCGTGACAACATATTGAGAAAGCCTTCAAGATAACGCTTTTGTCATCCCACTCCTCGCAGCAGAGATTGACAAAATTTTTTCATTTTCACGCAAATACGTAGAGCTTTCGAAAAGAATCAAGCATTTCCGGTAATTGTCCGAAAATTGATACAACAGGAATAATTCAACAGAAAAATGATCGAGGGCAAGCATGGTCTTTCGTAAATGCATTACGAAGATATTGAATAAATTCGCTGCAGGGAAACCCATGGATGGACAGTTACAATTGTCAGTCGTGCTTGCAGCTGTGCTGGGGTGGACCGTTACTGGAACAGCATCAGCACAAACGGTCCTGATCGCACCGGGACAAACCATTCAGGTTTACGATTTCACGAACGCTATCTCAGGTCGCGAAAATATTGTGATTCACGCTTCGCCGGCGCCCATGGAAATCGAAGAAGATGCTCCAGAATTTCAGACTGCCGAGAACAGCGACAATCTGGAGAAGACAACTTCCGGCGTGGAGCCAGCCAGCCATACTCAGAAGCTCATCATCCCGACAGTCGAGTCCTGCGACAGTGATGGCCGTTTCCTGGGATGCACGGATACATACGGATTTGATCCATCAGGTTATCGTTTTTCCTGGACCCCCGATCGATGGGCAAAAGTTGGTGCTGCGATCCGTACTTCCTTTAACTCACAAAATAGTAATCAAATCGGCGGAGGCGGAAATTACTTCACAATTGATAATGCGCGTCTGCTCACCACTGGTCAGGTGACCAAGTCTATTGGGTACGAATTGAATTCGGACGTCTCACTCGCCGGGGGAGCAACTCCAGACAATCTGCGACAACCCTCATCAATTCGGCTGCTGGATGCCATCGCCAAGTTTGAAACAGGAGGAGTTGTCAATTTCTGGGCCGGGCAGTTCCTCCCGCCATCGGACCGGTCAAATATCGATGGACCATTCTTTATTAATGGCTGGGATTTTCCTTTCGTTTCGAATTATCCAGCAGTGTTTCAAGGTCGACAGATCGGAGCTGCGTATTGGGGACAGATTCAGGGCGGCCGATTGAAATGGAGTGTCGGTGCATTTAATGGCACCGGCGCGACCCTTCAATCACCATATAGTGCTCCACTCGATACTCCCCCCAATGCACAGGGAAACATTCAGTTTGATGGACGCGTCACACTCAATCTGCTTGACCCGGAACCCGGTTACTATCATCAGAGTTCCTATTATGGCCAAAAGGAGATCCTGGCCATTGGATATGCCATCCAGATGCAGAAAAACGCCACGGGGACCGATGCAAATCCACATGACTTTATCGGCATGAACGTTGATGCCTTATTCGAAAAGAAGCTCAACAACAACGGAGTCTTCACTCTTGAAGGAGCAGCTTACTGGTATCACGATCAGGATCTGATCACCAGTGGCCGCCAGGGAACAAGTGGATTCGTCTATTGTGCATATATGCTGCCATATGTGTTGGACCTGGGACCGGCATCCGGCCGCTTCCGTCCATACGTTCGATATCAACGATATGACTACGACTATCTCGCTGCAGCAGCCGGTCAATATCGTCAGGGAGTCGATGTCGGAACGGAATATGTTCTGAATGGTCCGAATGCCCGACTGACAGCAGTCTGGAGTGAACGGGACATTGTTTCCGGAAGCCGTCTGCAGATCTTCAGAGTTGGAGCCCAGGTCGTTTTCTAATGCCCTGTCACGGATTTGCAGCCTGCTGAAATTCTCTTAGAACGCATGACTCCCGCATCGACCCCGTTCTGCCTCGCGGCGAGTTGCCTTTCATCAGCTGAACCGCGCGCTGCGCGAACCCAGGCCAGAGCAACTTGCTCTACACCGGGATTTGCCTGACTTGGGCATGTGAAATGATCAACGTTCTGGAAGGGATTTGGCTCGGCGGGAGCCCTCCTTCTCGAACTTCAACGGGCTGTCACGCTGCTTCGCCAACTGGGCTGTTTTGCGCGACGACCATGAATGACGCGCTCCCCATCTCTCTGAAAGCCGGGGATGTGGCACGTTTTGAAAACTTCCGCCGACACTTGAAATTCGAATTCCCCCTGATTAAATTGGGATTGAGTCTCAGTCTTAGATGAAATTGCCAGCCAGAAGACACTGTTTATTCATGTGGTCTCCGCCAGCGTACGGGAAGCATGGTCTCATGCTTCTGAATCCGAGAGCAACGCGACGTCGGAATGGCTTGGAATGCTTGTCATCGACCAACGCCTGAAGTTGATGTCGCGATGTGTTGACGTTCCAAGACGTACTCCCTTCCTGCGAGATGAATTCGGAGGGTCGTCGTTTGCGTGATTGCGACTGGTCTAGTCCGGGCGCGACGAGCGGATTGGAACTTGCAGGCCACCGAGCCCGTTCAAATGAGCCCTGCTCGATGCCTGCATTCAATAGTTCCAAGTCCAATCGAATGGAGACCAGCGGAAAGAGGACAGCATCAATAACAGCTTTTTCCTATTCGCTTTTCCTGCTTCTCTTGACATCACTTTAAATTAAGCTTCCAAACTTGGAAGTACCTGTCGTTCCAAATTGAGTTGAAAGTCGAAGTCTCATGGCTGATCTCAGAATCGTTCTACTGGGGATGGTCCTGTTTGGAGGAATGACTCCGAGCATTGCACAGCCGGGAGAAATTCCGCATGGCTATCCTCCCATGCCGGAAGCGGTTTCGAGTTTTGGAGCGGCTGTTCTCGATCAGCACGTCTACATCTTTGGGGGACACATGGGGCGTGTTCCGGGAAGTTCCAAGGATGGGCTCTCTCCGCATTTCGCCCGGCTGAATCTCGTCAATCCGTCAACCGGATGGGAAGACCTGCCCATGCTGGAGACCTCCCAGAGCCCGGGGCTGGTTGCCTGGAACGGGAAGATCTACCGCGTGGGCGGATTGAGTTTCCATAACAGCAGCGGCGAGCCGACGGCATATCATTCACTTTCAATTTTCGCCAGTTTCGATCCGCAGTCCGGGAAGTGGACAGAATTACCATCGCTGCCGGCCCCTCGATCCTCTCTGGACGCGGCCGTCGTTGATGGCAAGCTTTATGTTGTGGGTGGATGGAATCTTCAAGATGCAAGCGCGCAGGACGCAGTCTGGCACGAAGACGCCCTGGTTTTCGATCTTGCGGAAGAAAATGGAGCCTGGAAGACAATTGCCAAGCCTCCATTCCAGACCCGGGCACTTGCGGCAGCGATGTATGATCACAAACTCTACGTGATGGGGGGGATCAGCGGAGGTCGTACCACCAGCGATGTGCATATTTACGATCCCGCTACCGATCAATGGGTCACCGGACCGGAACTCTCGATTCGCGGCGATTCTCGAGGGTTTGCCCTGTCTGCGTTCGGGGCGAATGGACAACTCTATCTCTCTGGTGGATCAGGGGTCGTTTACCGGCTGAACGCTGCTGCAGATGGCTGGGAATCCATTGAGCGTCTTTTCTTTCCCCGCATGTTTCACCGGCTGGTCGTCGGCCCGTCCAAAGAAATTGTGGTCCTGGGAGGAGTGGGAAGTGGCACCTACCTCTCCAGCGTCGAAGCAGTAACGGTTCCTGTACCGGATTCCCCGCCCAAAAGCATGAAATCATTAGCCTGGGACGTTGAATTCCCCGGCAAGGCCCGCCACGGCCAGACGCTGATGATTCACAATTCAACCTTATATGCATTCGGTGGCAATACCAGCACCGGGCCCCACGATTTTAAACCAGAAAATTTCTCGAACGAGGCGTTCGCCTTCGAGCTGAATTCACAGAAGGTCAACGTCCTGGATCCACTTCCCCAGGCCATGCAGAATGGCGGAGCGTTTGTGGCTGGGCCGCGAATCGACCAGTCCATTTATGTAGTGGGCGGACTGACTCCTCAAGAGGAAGGCTTCGGCTCCACAGACATCATTCAACAGTACCGGCTGCGCAGTAAAGCCTGGAACGAAGAACTGCAGCATCTGCCTGCTTCCCGCGCTCTTTTCAACCTGGTGACTCACGACAATACAGCCTGGATTTTTGGAGGAGATGCTGGCCGCGAGCGGGTGGCCGAGACATGGTCCTGGAATCCGGTGAACGGCTCCGATGTGGAAGTCATCACTGCTGCGGCACTTCCTTCTCCGCGGCGGTCTTTTGCGGGAACTGTACTGGGAAACAGGTATTACACCGTGGGCGGACTGGGACAGGAGACCAGCGTGATCGACAAGGCCAATGCCTTCGACTTCGACACGCAGACCTGGACCGAGATTGCGGCTCCCCGTCATTCCCGCATCTTTTCACAGCTCGCGGCTTCCGGAGGAAAACTCTATCTGAGCGGCGGGTTCTCGCGTGTCGACGGCCATTTTTCCAGTACCACAGCCATTGAAGCCTACGATCCCCAGACCAACACCTGGGAGACCGCGCTGGAAGAATTCGCTCCCCAACTCTCCAAGATGACCCTGCTGAATGATCAGGACCGGCTGTTGTTCTACAGCATCGACGCAGACCAGGCAGGACTGGCTCACTTCGTGTTGATCGATCCGGCTCCACAAGTGGACAACTATGGCCCTCCCGCCAGCCGGGGAGAGGAGCAGACAGCGGGACAGGAACTGGCAGCCCAATTGAAAGCACTGGACCGCAATGAAGACGGTCAACTATCCCTGGACGAAGTTGGAGAACGGTTTCAACGGCTGGTGAAACGGATTGACACCAATGGAGACGGCATTGCTTCCTCGGAAGAGATCGAGGCCTTCACCAAAACGCTGGATGAAGAGAATCGTTCCTCGCGCCGCGGCACAGAAGCACGTCCGGAAAGAAGTGGGGCTGGAAGCCGAAACCGTCAATCGAACTGACCGGAAAGGCAGCGAGGTTCACCAGGGGCGAAGCCTCGTCTTGGAAGAGGGTCGCTTCTTCCCATCAATCTGCATCAACATACTTTCCGTGATAGATCCGTTTTTGGAGTCGAGAATGCGAACTTTCGGATGGCCACTGCGATTCAGCTTCATGCTGCTGACGATGATGGCCGTGACACTGCCATCGAGATCACCGGCCTGTGCGTCGGACCAGTATGTCTTTGAACATGAATTCGTGCTGGGAACGTCTCTACAAATTCAGGTTGACGCGGATTCCTCTGCAGCGGCGCAGGCTGCGGAGTCTCGGGTTCTCGCGGAAATCCAGCGACTGGAAAAAATCTACAGCCGCCATAACGTTGACAGTGAACTGGCTCGATGGCAATCGTCCCTTTCCGAAGCCGTTCCTGTGTCGGATGAATTGCGGCAGATTCTGGCCGCCAGTGATCGCTGGCAGTTGCTCAGCCATGGGGCGTTCAACCCGGCGGTTGAATCGGCTTCGTTGTTGTGGAAGCAGGCGGAGCAGAAAGGACAGCCGCCTGCAGCGGAAGAACTCGCCCGGGTCATCGAGCGCATTCGGCAGCCACAATGGGTCTTGAATGAAACGACAAAAACGGCCACTCACCTGGCTGCGGGACCGTTAACGCTGGACGCGATTGCCAAAGGAACGATTCTCGATCGTTCCGCGCAAGCTGCGTTGTCCGGGTTCCCAGAGGTTCGTGGCATCATCATCAATATTGGTGGAGATCTGCGGATCGCCGGAGACACGGTTTCTCCGGTGCAGATCACCGATCCCTTCCACGATGCTTTGAATGCAAAACCGCTTTGCAGCATTTATGTCCATAATCAGGGAGTGGCGACCAGCGGGGGATATCGTCGAAGTTTTCAAGTCGCTGAAAAATCCTATTCACACATCATCGACCCACGCACCGCCAGCCCAGTTGAGCAGTTTGCCAGTGTCACCGTCGTGGCCAGGGATGCGGAAACTGCTGATGCGCTGGCCACAACATTCAGCGTGCTGTCCGCGAATGAATGTCTGGCACTGGTCACCTCGCTTTCCGAAGTGGAATTCCTGCTGATGACTCACACAGGCGAGCGGATCGTCAGCCCCGGCTGGGAAGAGCTGCAACAACCTCGCCTGTTCCGTCTGGCCGATGCGACGCAGTCTTCCACGACGCCCAAAGACTCACCACTGGCAACTGAAACCGGAGCCCGGTTGTTGGAACTGGAAGTGAATTTCGAACTCGCTCAGCCCGCTGGAGCCCAGTACCGGCGGCCGTATCTCGCCCTGTGGCTCGAAGATGCGGATGGCTTCCCGGTACGGACGGCCGCACTGTGGATGACGACCAAGCAACCGGGGCCGCGCTGGCATCGCGACCTGTTGCGGTGGTATCGGAATGACCGGACTCGAAAACTTTCCGACCAGAAGGAGCTGATCGGAGTCATCTCCGAAGCGACTCGCGGTCCCGGGAAGTACAAAGTCGTTTTCGACGGAAACGACGACGCCGGTGATCCACTCAAACCGGGCAAGTACACGTTGTATCTCGAAGTCGTCCGCGAACACGGCACGTATCAGTTAATCAGTCATCCCCTGGAGATCGGGACGGAACCGATTGCCAAAGTCAAACTCAAGAGCAATGCCGAAATCAAATCCGCCTCCGTTGAATATCGTCAGCCCACCTCCGCCACCGGCAAATCCGAAAGCAAATAGCCCGCTGCTGGAGGCGATGCGGAAGCCGGCAGGTCGGGCGCTTGACGAAAACGGGCACGCGCTGAGCCCCCGTCGCCGCAGTCCATTTTTCACGTGGATTGCAGCAACGGTGCGCTGGTTGCATATCTATGTTTCGCTGCTCGGCTTTACCGCTCTGACCTTCTTTGCACTCACCGGAATCACCTTGAACCATCCCACCTGGTTCGGTGGCGATGCCCAGACGATCTCCGAATTTCAAGGGGAGATGCCTCCCCGATGGCTGGAACGGGTGCTTCCCGCATCGGTGTCATTGCCGTCTTCGGCAGAAGACTCGGAGGAGATGGACGAATCACGATTCATCGATCGACTGTCGGTGGTGGAACATTTGCGGAACACGCATCGGATTCGTGGGGCCGTGGCCGAATTCCGTACGGACGACCAGGAATGCCTGATCCTCTTCAAGGGACCGGCCTATGCTGCGGATGTCTATGTAGATCGCGAATCGGGCAAATATAGCGGAACCCTGACCACGATGGGAGCTGTGTCCCTGATGAACGACCTGCATAAAGGTCGCGACTCCGGGGCTGTCTGGTCCTGGGTGATCGACGTGAGCGCCCTGTTGATGGGATTTGTCTCGGTCACCGGGATCGTCCTGGTGTTCTATCTGAAACGAAAGCGGAATTCCGGTGTCATGACGGCCGTTGCGGGAACCGTCCTGTTTGCAATGCTCTATTTCCTCTTCGTTCCCTGAGCAAATCGCTCGCGTCCATCCTCCAGCTCCATCACCATCTGAAATCCGTCGTGCCAAACATGACAGGAGCAATTGCAGAACATTGTGGGTATCCTGCAGGTTGTTCACGAAACAGGGAGACAACCTCGACCGCTCAAATTGGGGTCAACAGCAGCGGAAGAACGATGAGACTCAATCATTTCCGAAAATGAAATTGTCCCAGGGAGGGGGTATTTGTAATGTCCATACGACTCCGCATCGTTCCTCGCAATTTCCTTTTTCCTGCCGGTTTTTTCATATCCAGAACGACCAGAGATTGGATCGTCGCAGCAACATTCCCGCTCTTGACGTGCCTGACCTCTGTGGCCATCGCGAATCACCCAGTTGCAAAACAGGACTCTGACAATGCCTCGCTTCTGGCAACAGACCCGGGCGAGGTCTGGTTTCGCCAGTGTATTGAAGCTGCGAAACGCGGGGAGGCATTGCCATGGACGCCGAACGATGGACTTCGGTGGTCATCTGTTGATGATTCTTTTTCATTTCATTTCGATGGATCCCTGTACGGTCCCATGACGAAATCAGGAGAAGGAGATCGATATTTTCGCCGACTGATTGGGGAGAGTCGAGACCATTCTAACTGCCTTGTTTACGCGGGAATCGATGGGCTTCCCCGAGGGATTTTCCTTGACGATCGTTTTTTTGTGGTAAACAGTGAGGAGTGGTATGTTGAACCTGAACATCGGTGGGCATTTGTCGTTGATGGTGATCATGCCTTCGAATTCATGGACTCCCAAGCTTGTCCGTTAGAGGCATCAAACTTGATCCGTCTCGACCTGATCCCCTGGCTGAACAGTCTGATCGGAAAATCTGCTCAGCATACGGAATGGGATCGTACCTCGCGAACCTTGAGTCTTCTTGATAAAGATGGATCAAGAGTTCGGATTCGGCTGCGCACGCCCACCGATGCTCTGCGATGCTCGACTTCGCTTTCCGAAATTATTTATCTCGGCAACAACGACTCCGCACTCACTTTGAACACATTCGTCGTCACTCACAACCAGTCTACAGCCAAGCTGATTCAGGTTGACGAACTGCAAGTATTACTGAGTTCAAAAGAAGTCAAAAGCTTACCACAAGATCAAAAGAGAGACGATCATTCGAAGGAATTAGCACATCAGGCATGGAAGAAAATTCCTGGTGTTTATCTTCCACAGGTACTGAAATTCGAAAATCTCAACCAACCTCCGATTCAGGAGGCTCTCCTTAAATCGATCTCTGAAGCAAGAGACCTAATGCAAAACCTGGCTGGTGTTGAACCTATGAAGTTGGAGCGGTTCATTTATCAACTAACATTAAATATTGCCGAACTGAGCACAGCGATTGACGAGAGCTTTCAAAACCACAAGATGACTCTCGGGCTGGATGATCCCCATCTGCGATGGAAGGGAATTGAACTCATTTTAGGGCCAAGCGGAGCACTCCTCTTGCACAACGATATTCTTGGCCGATTGCTATTTGTTCGCGCGGTTAACTTAGAAATGAAATCACAACTTGCCCTGTCGCTAAAAAGAATCGGCATTCCACCCGTGCAGTTCGAAACCGTTGACTGGTCTGAAATGGATCCTCGGTTGAAGTCGGCGCTGTTTGCAGCGAGAAACTGGCCGGTTGAGGCTGAGGAGATCACCGCTTGTGCGGACGCTGTTGGTGACGCTCCGGAGGGAAGTCATTTTGAATCGTTGATGATCGAAACGCTCTTGTCGCTG
>Ga0182738_1001897_pt1 | contig 25349 bp, 11 predicted proteins | sample eDN5th30CBELigMG_FD_128876 | JGI IMG/M metagenome (GOLD analysis project Ga0182738, IMG submission 128876) | Enriched Miracle-Growth compost microbial communities from Emeryville, California, USA - eDNA 5th pass 30_C BE-Lig MG (version 2)... ...
GATGAAGCTGAGCAATCCGGCTTTCAAAAGGCAATGAAAAAGAATATTGCTTTCCCAGGAATTACTGCTCTTAAGCTGGACCTTTCTCTTGAAGAACCTCCTAATATTCCTCGCTTTGAACCTTTCTTGAGCCCAGAGGCGAGTTTTGACATGGACACATCGTCGTCAGAAGAATCATTTTTGTTTGATTCTGATTATGAATCTGATCATGATGAATATATGGCGATTCATAGAAGATATATTAATGAACTGATGTTGACTGGAGGAATTAACAGTGACGAAGAGGATAGTGAGGAGAACCCATTGCCACCAGGAAAGCCCCAACTCACAGAGAGTGATACCGATGAGTCAATAGACGCATTTTTACGTAAAAGAAGGGCTATTGCTAGTGACTTTGCTACGAGAACTTTAATGCATCAAGAAGTCAAACCTTTTTATCGCTTTGACCTTTTCCCCAATCTAAAGAAGCTAACTATTGATCAAGAAGACTATTTCTTCCCTCTAAACCCTGTAATTATCAAAAGCTTTAAAGCTCTTACACAACTTGAAGCCTTGAAAATTGATATCGCCTCAAGATCTCAAGACAGCAACTATTTATTCATGGCGTTTTTGAAGCTTCCTCTCTTGAAGAAATTCTCGCTACATATCAGTTTTATCAAGAAAAGAGATTGGACTATCTTGAGAAAATTCGTGAAAAAACAAGAAAATCTCCAATCTTTTAGTCTTCTTCTCAGAAACGAACCTTGCTTGAAACATTATTTCTGTCTCAACGAGCACCTTGAAAATATCATCAAGTGTCTAAATGACAAACCCTCATTGAAATCCATCGATTTAAGATCGAACTACTGGTCCCTTGAAGCTCTTTCTAAAGGCCTTGCTCATTTGAAAATCACCAATCAGATCCAAAAATTCAATTTTAGAGCAAGTGATGATACGATAACTTCACAAGCAAAAGCAAGAGCAAGAATTGAAGGACTCTGCAATTTCATCAAAAATCAAAAGGAATCTCTCAAGATATTGCACGTTTTCCTTCCCTTCTCGCTTGATAAGAGCCCTGTTACCTACATTGGCGAGGCTCTATCCAAACTCGTTCAGCTCAAAAAGCTTTATTTTTCTGTGAATTGTGGCTATGAGAACGGGATTAGCTTCTTTGAGAATACGCTTCAGGCTACAGTTCCTGCTGAGACTCGTAGAAAGGTGAAAATGCCGAAAAAGTGGAATCCTAACCTGGCCAAACATTTTAAAAGACTAGAAAATTTGGAGCATTTTGAATTGAAATTTGATATTGGGCATTTGAGTTCATCAAAGTGGTTTGTTAATGTGATGAAAGTGCTTCCTGACCTGAAAAATCTGCAAAAGGTTGATGTTGTGACTGATTCTGGGAAATTCCTTGAGAAGGCTGAACAGAGTGTGACCAATATTGTGCAGGAGTTTAAGGATCTTAGAAGAATCTGCGTTGTGTTTATTCATTCTCCTGGCTTTTATAAGCTTGAAACTTTCTTGAATCTCACTCAAACTACCAAGAAATTTAATAGAAAACAATCTATGCGTTGTGACCTTATGTTCTAAATTCTGTTCACCTCCATAAATTAGTTTAGAGATGACAAATAAAAAAAATTTACCCTTATCTGGCCAATCTTCTTCAGACAAGATCTCCATCTTGCCTAAAACTGAAAGATATCGTTCTCAAGAAATTCATCAAATAAATAAAAGCAACTTTTAAGTCAAATCTTCTATCTTCCTCCTCCTCTAGATAAACTGATTTCGAATGATGGATTCGGTCATTGTTTTACAATTGTTTTCTCACCCCTTCTAAAGGAGACAAATTTAAGAAGACACCGAAACTTTTCAAATGAGATCTTATATCATGGAGTTCTGTTATGGAAGTATACTCATTATTGATTTGAGAGCAGATATATATATATATACTCAATTCAATACAAATGAAAGTTCTGATAAATTCAAATGAAGATAAAATATAAAAGAGTTCGAAACTTTTTCTTATACTGAATTCTTCTTCGCTTCTCTAATCCCTTGACTGATTATTCCGTCAAGCATATCAGTAGTCATGAGTTCTTCATCTTCTGGAAGCAGAAAAGATGCATAAGATTCTAACAAATTTATTAAGTGTAGTCGAATAATCAGGTACTATGCAACACTTTGATGATCTGAAGCGTCTCTTCTGAGTCAGAATAAATTTGAGCTAAAGCTATCATTTCTATTTCTGGGATTCTAGAGCCTAAACCTCCCAATTCTTCGCTGATGTCTGGAATTTCGGATTGAGTTAAGTTTGTCTTGATCCCTTGGATTGCTTGATCAATAGATAAAAGGGTCTCTTGGCAAATATTATGACTCTGTACATACTTTTCATGAAGTCTAGAAGCAACTTCATTTTGTTTGGCTTCATTATTTTTAATTCCAATACTGCTTTCAACTTTCCTATTCTCGATTTTTCTTTTTATATCTCTTAAGCAAATTAAGATTCTTGTCATCAGAACCTCCTGATCAAGTCCTTTCAAGTTTTTAATCAGATTTTCCCCTGATACCTTAAATTTCCTCATTTTATTTTCCAATTTTCTTAATTTTCGAATTCCGCCAAATAAACAAAATCAAATTAAACAAAACAAACTTTAAATTAAACACTCCAAATTTGATTTTGCACGACTAATTTATTTCATAAAGTAATTAACTAACTTCTCTAATGGAAAAGAATACGCTTGAAGAAGACTTTCAAAGCATCCGCTTACATGTTTCTATGAATGGTCTGGAAAAATTTGATAAATGCTGGAAAGATTTTCGAGAAGAGATCAAAAAGCTTAAAGAACGTGAGAAAGAATTAACTCTATATATTTCGGATTTGAAGGCGAGTATGCTTCTGGGAGACTTTGCTTTAGTAGTTGGTGATGTTTGGCAACAGGCTATGAATATTGGTTACCACCCACATGTTGAAGAACTCCAAGCCTTCCTAATGGAGCAAGATGGACAAATTGCACATAATTTGGGCTTAGACGATGACAATCAAGTTTTAGCACTTGGAGACTTCCTTAAAACTAATAAAAATGACAGAAAGATCGTCGCCCATCCCTTAAACTGGGATTCCTCCATCAAAAGTGAGCAAGAAGCCAAAGATAAACTGTTAGAAGCTGGAACAACCTATAATCAAAAAGATCGTGTTGAAAAATTGTTGGAAATTTGTAATTTCCTCACAAACGGCCAGCCTTTCCTTCGAAGATAATTTACCACGATAAATTTTGGCTAAGCTATCAACAAAAGAAAAAGATAAGAATTTTTTGATCTAAATAAAATAGGAGTTTTCCATACTACTTGTGTATTTCCTAGATTAATGTTGCAAAGATTTATTTGAGTTTTGTATCTCATCGGTATATATAGTAATGTCTCTGAATATTATTTTGAAAATATTAAAAATTAGTTTGAGTTCTTGAGAAGAAAAAAAACACTCTCCCTAATAAATTATTTGAGACTTTTGGCTTTTAAATTTTTCTAAATGGATAATAACTTGATTTCGAAAAATATCTACAGAATCCAACTGCTCTAACTCAACAAACAAGAATGAGATTGGTTAAATCTTTTTGTTTGAGAGTGGATTCTGATCGGCTGCTATGATGTAAGGAAAACCTCTTTTCAAATTTCAATGAATCGAAGCGAAAACTTCTCGATTTTCTCCGTATTATGTGCCAAGCTGATGAAAACTCAGCAATATTATTTCAAACAAACTCCTTAAAATAATAAAGAGCTCTCTCTTTTTGCTCTCAAAATCAGAGTTTTCAGCTCCTTTTGAAAAAATTGGACTTTGGTTAGTCAGAAATAGAAAAAATGCACATTATGAAATTTATCTTCAGATAAAAATGATAACTTTTTTTACCGTGAAATAACTCAAAGTTCAACCCCAAAAACGTTAAATATCCGTGAAAAACCTAAAAATTCATTCTCAAATAAAAATGTTAATGAAAGGAAAAATCCATCTAGAAATTTAAAGCTACCATGTCTCCTTCAAAAGAGACGGAGAAAGATCCCTTTTCCAAAAATTTTACATTAAAAAAAATTCTTTCAATCCATGTCTAATGGAGGAGCGAAAAATTTGCAATCGAAAAAAAAAACGAACCTCAGAATTTTGTTGAAAAAAATAGGTCACAAGCGCTGATTGTCCAGTCAAGTTCTGGAAAAGCTGGATCAAAAAACTTTTTGGACTGTCTGGATGTTTTGTGAGGCTTCAAAAACTCTGGGTAAAATTATTAAAATTAGCAAGAAATTCCATTTAAAATTCATTAACCTATTTCTCTACAGGAGATTCAAAAAATTTAATTCCATGAAAAAACCCCCTCCATGAGCTCCAAAAAAGTAGTCACAACAAAGCGCAATTCCACACAGCCTTCCCTTCCAAGGCGGCCTCCTTACAGGTTCCTGACCAGAAATCTCCGAGACTTTGGCAGCAACTACCAAGTCTTTCAGAAAATCTTCATCAAAAGGCTCTATCTCAACAAATTAATTGATGATAGAGATGAGTCTCTTACCCCCGAAGAAATCCCTTATCCCCCTTTCAAACACAACAAACTGCTCAAAACCCTCAAATATATCCAAGTCCCTTCTGTTCACAAGTCCTATGTCCATGAAAGCCTGAAAAATGCGAAAAATCTCAAAGGATTCGGTGTTGATTCCTACAGCAATGATACAAGCCTCGCTAAAATCGCCTTTTATCTAAAGAAACTCCCCAAAGAGACTCAGATTATCTCTCTTCAGATCTTCAAGGACGATCCTGTGCCAAACCGAGATTTTTATAAAATCGCCAAATCTATTCGAATCCTTCGCAAACTTGAAAATTTTTATCGTTGGTTCATGCTTGAAAACAATCGAACTCATGTCCCAAGAGAGCTCAGAACTTACAACCAATCAGTCTCTCGGCTCAAAAAGATGAAGAAAGTTGTTTACCAGATCGGTAGTAATGAGCAGCCTGGATTCCAAAGAGCGATGAGACGAGGGTTTGTTTATCCACAAATTACTGGCATCAAAATATTCCTATCCGCTGAAGAACTGCCCAACTATTTCCGCCTTGAGCCTTATTTTGACCCAGAGACGAGTCATGATATTGATCCTCATTCTGAATTTGAACATTTGACTGGCATAGAACAGCAGACTTATCGAATGGTACAGGATGAGATTAGAAGAGAAGATGAAGAACAAGGAGATGACTTGCTCATCTTTAGAAACGCTTTGAATAGAGAAATTCGCCCAAGAAATAGGGAAGCAGAAGAACTGGATGATTTTGGCTCTTTGACAAGTGATACTGAAAGGCCGATAATGAATCTCGGGGAACTCTTTAACGATGATGAGGAAGAAGAGGATTTCGTAGCAAGCTGTATCATGAGAGAAGAAATCAAGCCCTTTTTCCGCTTTGATCTTTTACCAAACCTCAAGCAGCTCAGAATCTCACAAGAGGATTATCTTTATCCCTTGGACTCCTTTGTAGTCGATGGATTTGCAGCTCTCACGAAGCTTGAGGAGCTCAAGCTCAACATTATGTCAAGGTCGATGGGCACAAGTTATATTTTCAGAGGATTTCTCAAACTTCCTTTGTTAAAAAAATTCTCTTTGAATATTTCCTTTATTAAAAATCAAGACTGGGACCTGCTCCAACAATTCCTCACCCATCAAAATAACCTGGAATCCCTTCAGCTCTCCACCAACCTAGAACCTTGCACCAGCGCTCGTTTTATCCAACAAAACAAATACCTCGAAAGCACAATCCAATGTCTTGAGAATAAAACCCTCTTAAAATGCCTCAAAATTCGATCTACTTACTGGTCGCTTGAAGCCTTATCAAACGGCCTTTCTCACCTTACCAAAATGACGAACCAGTTTCACACTCTAGAACTTGAAGCTAGCGATGAAACCATCACTTCTCAAACAAAACCCTGGAAACGTATTGATGGACTATGTCAGTTTATAAAAAATCAAAGCGAGTCTCTGAAGACACTTCGCGTCTATCTCCCACTTGTACTAGATGATAATGTTGTGGTTCATGTCGCTGAGGCTATTTCTAAAATGCTAAATCTCAGAGAGCTTTCTCTTTCGTTAAATTCTTGTTCGCTGATAGAAAATGAGGAGCTCATTGATTATTTCGAGTTAACACTGCAAAGCGAAATTTCTGTAAAATCAAGAAATAAGCTCAAAAGATCTAAAACATGGAATCCAAGTGTGGCAAAATACCTCAAAAGACTGCAGAATCTGGAAGATTTCACATTGAATTTTGATGTTGCCAATGATGATTCGATGAGGTGGTTCTTGGATATTATGAAAGCGCTTCCGAGTTTGGAAAGACTAAGGAGCGTTTTTATTAGTACTCAATCTGGGGCTTGTTTATTGGATGTTGAGGAAAAAGTGGAGGCAGCTTTATTTGAGCTTGAAAATATTAAATTAATTGATATGTTTTTATTTAGCCGGGATAGCTATTCCCGAAGAATGTTACGTGGGCTTGAGAGAACAGTGAGAGATATCAATGAAAGGCAATCGCTAAGATGTGATCTCATGTTCTAAAGAAATTTTTGAAATTTTATAACAATAAACAAATAAATTATGCTTATGTTTTTGGATTTTTATATAATAGACAAGTAAAAATCAGTCAAATATTTTATTTAAAAACAAATTTCTCATCAAAAACCTTCTTTTCAGAATTTTCTCGATTCTCATATTTTCAAAAATTTGAAAACAAAATCTCCAACCAAAAAACACACTTTTTCCCAACGAAATAATTTTATTCAATTGCTCAAAGCAATCAACTCCTTCATCCCATCCTGAGCAATTCCCTTCCAATAATGCACCAGCAACCCCAAACCCGTTCTTGTTCTCGTAAATCTCGTATTCCTCCTGGACACTCAACCAAGTACAACAAATTTATCCCTCGCAACCTCTTTCTTGAAAAAAATCCAGATCTCATTATGCAAAAAATCAAACTAAAAGGACTCTATATTCGCCGCTTCTTCCAAAAAAATGACCATTCCTATGGTGCCTCAATAAAAAACACCTTCCACAAGGAACACCTCAACACCAAATCCTTCAAAATCACCACTCATTTACAAATGCCATCATCAAATCATCATTATTGGTGCCAAATTTTCAAACATTCTTCAAAGCTCAAACACTTCTCCTTCGAAGGAAATTACAAAGAGAATCTTCTTCAAAATCTCTCTCATTACATCACCAAACTTCCCAAAAGAACCATTTTTATCAAGCTTACCGCCGTGGCTATCATCCCAATAGACGAAACTGAAGTATATAAAATCCCAAAATCCCTTCGCTACCTTCCCTTTCTTCAACATTTCGAAAAAGCTTTCCATTTTGAAAGAACCTCAACCTCTCTTCCTCAAGAAACAAAGCTCTATAATTATTACACAAAAAGACTCAGATCTCTCAAAAATCTCATTTGCCATCATCATATTGACGAACAAAAAGGAATCCATGCTCTCATGGCTGAAGACGAAGAGTATACACAAATCACAGGCCTTGGAATTTTTCTTGTTCCTGGAAACTTTGAAGTCACCAATGTCTTTGGAAATCTTTATGAACCCGAGAATAGTCAAATCATCGATAGCATCGCAGAATATAAAGCTAACAGCGTTTTAGAAAGAGCTTTGGACAGCCAAAAAACAAATAATAATCTCCTCCTCGAAGATGACTCTGACGACAATAACAACCAATCTCCCCAACAAAATACTCAAACGACTGATGAAGATGATGAAAGCGATACTGCTTTTCGGCGTTCCCTGAGCCTCAATGAAGTAACCCAAAGAGCCAAGTTAGCAATAGAAGCTGCAGCAAGAGTGGAAATCATGTCTTTTTATCGATTCCATCTTTTCCCTAATCTCACCAAACTCAACCTTACTATGCAAAATATCATATATCCCTTGAGTACCTTTGTAATTGACGGTTTTCGAGCCTTAGAGAACCTCAAAGAGCTCAAAATACGCATTGTTTCTCGGCCGATTGGCACCACTTACCTTTTCAAAGGATTCTTGGAACTTCCTTCGCTTGATTTATTTTCCCTTGATCTCGAATTTCTTAAAGGAGAGGATTGGAGTCTTTTGATTGATTTTCTTCGAAATCAAAAGGAATTAGAGTCATTTAGCCTCAGAGTTCTTGAGCGCAGAGGGAATAGAGAACGATATCTCCAGCAAAATGAGCATCTTGAGAATACTTTGAGATCCCTTGAAGGAAACACTTCACTGAAAACCCTCTATATCAGGTCGCCTTATTGGTCTTTAGAAGCCCTTTCACGCGGTCTTCAACCCCTAACAATGAAAAATCAACTACAAAGTTTTGATTTTGAAGGAAGTGATGATATTGTGACGTCTTCTCATACAATATTGGAACGTATTGGAGGCCTTTGTGAATTTATAAAGAAGCATAAGGAGTCACTTCGCGAGATAAATATTGGATTTCCTTGTGAGATAAAGCCGAGTATTGTGGGACATGTGATTGATGCGGTGTCTCAATTGAAGGAATTGAGGAAGTTTATGCTTTATATGAACTGCAATTTCTTCCATGGAGCTTCAGATATTACTGAATATTTTGAAAATACGATACAAGAAGGGATCGCACCAGAGAAGAAAAAGAAGATATTGAAGCTGAAAAATTGGAATCCAAGCATAGCAAAAGGTCTGAAAAAGTTGCCGAATCTGCAGGAAGTAGGTGTATATTTTGATGTGCTGGAAAAAGAGAGCCAGAATCAAAATCAAGGGAAATGGTTCCTGGATATAGTGAAGGCGTTACCGGATATGAAGGCTTTAAGAAAGTTTAGTTTTAGCACGCATTCTTGTGAGGTAATGAAGGGAATAGCAAAGAAGGTGATTGCAGGGTTGATGGAGGCAAAGAATATAAGGGAAGTAAGTGCGTCGGTACACAATATTGATGTACCAAGTGGAACAGAAATTAATGAAATTTATAAAGTTGTTCAAATGATTAATAAAAAACAAGCTGCTACTCGATGTGATCTTATGTTCTAATTATGTAAATATTAATTTGTCTTCATGTTTTATGATGCATACTCTTTAGAATATCCTCACACTTGTATCTTATAATTAATTATATAAATTATAGAAAATTTTTTGTTATAAATAATAAGTTCAAATTTTTAAAGTGAAAAAGGTCTTAAAATGATCATTTTCAAGTTTTTTTTTCTTATTGGGATATGAGGGAATTTTTTTCAAGTTCTCTTTACATCCAAAATAAATCCTGATCATTGAGGAAGGCACTTTTATTAAGGCCAGACTCAGCTGGCTCACCTTCAAAACTCAAAATTATTATTTTTTTTTTGATTCAAAGGAAAATCACTTCCAGAGTTGAAAAAAAATTTGAATTTTCTTTTCAAAAAAATAATGAGAAAAAATTCAAATTATCAACCTTCAATCCTCAAACTGTCAAAACTTAAAGAGAATCACGAATGATATTTTGACCACTCTCCAGTAATCTGGTTATTTATAAGTGAACTTTCAAGACAGTCTATCTCAATATTTTATTCTACTTTAACATATGACTTTGTATGCAGAATTTCAATTGAAAGCAGAATAAAGTTGATTCTGATTCCCACGTAATGAGATTATTATGGAGACATACTGGAGTTTCTTATCGCACATAAATTGATGATATTGATTCAATTTATGAAAATGCATAAATGTTGGAAAGTCCTGAAAACTGATTGATCGCATTTTTCTTTGAAATTGTTTTGATCAGAAATTCATCCTAAAATTTTCTGTTTGAGTTAAAATGTTTAAAGTAGCAAGAGGTTGAAAAATGGAATTTAGAATTCCTTCATATCAAAAAAATTCGAAGCTCCTTCTTTGGTTTCAAAATAGAACTTTGAAAAGCTTTTCTGAGAATCAAAATGACTTGGCTCTTAAAAATATTTGAGTTCTTTGATCTGAAATTGAAACTAAAAGATGAATTTTTTTGAGAAAAAAGTTCTCTTGGGAAGGGTATTTAATGAGAAAATAAGGAAGAAGTTTTCAATTTTTCAATCATCACATCTCAAAATACAAAGAAGAAAATCTAAAAACCCCGTCCTAAGGATTTTAAGTGAAGAAGACCCATTTTTCAACTTTGTCATCCAAAAGGCGTCTATCTCATAAATAAATGTTTTAAAAAAGAGAGAAGAAGACATAATATATTCTCGACAAAACAGCTTCAGAATCTGGTAAGGGAAAGAACCCCGTAAGCATCTTTGAGAAAAACATTTTGGTAAACTTTAGGGATGAAAGAAGTCACGGATGCATTGAAAAAAAGTTATCAGAGATTCCAATCACTTTTGAAAGAATGGTAAATTAAAGCCTTCGATACAGGTCTATCTTGAGAAAGTGAGAGTAATTTTTTTCCAAGATATGGGAATAAATATTGATCTGAAAGGAATCGTCTTTTCTCAACTATCTTAATGTCTCAAAACAAGACTCTTAAAAATTAAAGAGTTTGAAATTTGCACCAAATTTGTTTATCCACCAAAAGTTACAGAGCATAAAAGAACTACAATAAACAGTTTTTGATTTCACTTCGGTGTCAGAGAAGTTTTTCGGAGAACTAAAAATTCAAATCAGAATATTTTATATTGTTGAAATACTTTTCCCTCTCAAAAGAGAATAGACCGAAGCCAAAAAACCTTAAAAAACTTCACTTCGTCTCTCTGCTAAAAATTTACTTCCGAAAACTGAAAGATAAAATTAGGGGTCTTCTATTTGTCCAGGATTGAATTCATCTTTATTTGGCGCATTTTCTTTAGCTCAATTATCCAAAGGGAAGAGTCATTTTCTTACAAAAAAGAAAAAAGTCTGAGAGTTTTTGGTAATATTCGGCATGGAGATTCTTTAGAAAGGTCAGAACAAATTAAGTTTTTTGAGTTATTGAAACTGCTTTGTCACTTCTTTCAGGTCAACAAAGTTACCAGTTGTGCAGATTTTAACCGAAAGAAAAAATGAAGAGTTTAAAGTGTTTCATCAAATCTGAGTGCAAGAGAAACTTCAGGCAAAGTTGTTTGATTGAACAGAGTGGGAGACTGAATTTGGATAACTTTTTACATCATTTCATTTGCGAAATACAGAATTCTTTTGATTGGCCTATTTCCCAGAACTTTAATTGAATTGTTTTTCTGCGCGAGGCTAAATAAATCAAAACCTGTAGATCATAAATTGTTTTTGTGATGCCTTTGGAAGAGAAAAATGATAAATTTAAGTTTGTCTCTCATGCCAGAGACCCTTTTGTCTTTTATCAAGTTCGTTTTCTGTTAGAATTAGCATTTTAACTCCGGGTTTAGACTAGTATACCGAATTCAGGCAAAAAAAAAAAGCGTCTGTGTGACACAAGAAGGCTAAAATTGAAATTTCACTTTGAGCGAACTAATTTTAAAAATAGAAAAATTTGGTTGATTGGTCAACGAAATTACTCTTTTAGCTCAAAGTCCCATTTTGTTGGGGAAACCAAATATAAGTAATCTAGATTTTTTTTGATAAATAATAACTAGATTCACAAAAAAAAATGGGTACTGAAGCTTCAAAAGAATCTAAACAAGAGTGTATAAGAAAAGGAAAAGAAGTAGTCGAAAGTGTAGCATTAAAGCTTCTGGACTTAAAGGAAACATGTTGCGTTTGCACAACAAATCCTATTAGAATGATGACATGGCCTTGTAGGCATTGCTGTTTGTGTGAACAGGATGGAGCGAGATTTGCCCGTGGTGATAGATGTCCGATATGCAGGAGTGAAATCGAACGAATTTTAAGAGTTTATTATTAAGATTATATGAAGTAGTCTGTATAATAAAATTTTTCTACATAAAGTTCTTTAAAACTTTCATTAATGAAAAAAACTAAACAACAGATTTTCCTGAAAGAATAACATGAGCTTTTCTCTTTGATGATTTTCGAATTTCTCATGAGAAAAAGTCGAATTCCTAACTTCAACTTGTTTTTCGAAATGAAATCTCAAATGGACAAAACTAACTTGGCTTATTAAGGAGTTAAGCGAATAACTGAGAAAAGAATCAGATTTGAGAGGTGAAGTATGGTTTGTTATGAGAGAAAATTTAATTTTTAAGCTTTTCTCAATTTGATAAAATTCGGTTCAATTTTTAAAAGTAGCCATAATCAGCGCCAACAAAACTCATTATTTAAACAAATCAGCTTCATTTGTGTCATAAAATTTCTCAATAAAAATGTCAATCTTTAAAAAAAGCAGCCAATCTCCTGATGAGGAGGAATTCCTCTCAATAAAAATGTCAAGCTTTGAAGAAAGAAGCCAACATCCTGATGAGAAGGAGATTGAAGAGAGGATTGAAAGATACTTCAAAAAAATTTCGAGCCGCTTTGAATTCAATGATGGATTCGTGAGGAGCCTCTACAAAAACCGGAAGTGGGAAAGATGTCAAAGGTGTGTCGAAAGTACGAATGGAGAAAAGGAAATTATCCCTTGGAGTCTTGATTTAAGCGAAAAATTGGAGTGGGCAGAGGTGTACCATCAACAAGCAGAACTCAAACTCTTTTGGATCGGGCCTTATTCTTATAGTGCCTTCAAAGGACACAAACTCTTAATTGTCCGGAGTAAAAGTTATTATATCAGCCTTGAAGTCTATGAGGAGTCTCTGATTTCTGTATTTTGTTTTCGAAAGACAGAGAAAGGAAGCGAGCCTGCTTTTGAAGCCAAGAAACACAAATATAAAATGGTCGAATCTTTTCCGATCAAAGAGCACCGAGAAATTGGTGATATTTTTACTAAAGTCGGAGAATCAGAAGATGTTTTTACAGGGGTGCTTTTTAACTGTCGATATTTTGTCCTTCAGTTATGTAACTTTCTTATTTACAACTAAGTTGTAGGACTTTTCTGCAGCTTAATTCCAACAGTTATAATTTTGATTTCAGTTATTTTTTTAATTTATATAAATCTGATAATCATTGCAGATATTTAAGAGGATTTATTTTGATATTTAATTATTATTTTCAGAATTCCTTAAAGGAAGCTTTATTAAAAAATGGGCGTCTGGCTTGAAAGGATCGGATATGGGATTTTAGTAGCAACTTTTGGATGTGCTTGGTATCTTTTCAGTTGGCAATTTGCACTAAGTTTAATTGGGGCAATTATTACTTGGTTTTTCTCAATAATGGTCATCGCAAAAATCATTTTGACAATCCAAAACGAACCAGGGACAACTTATTGGGTTCCAGAATTCTGTTGCTTCGTTTTTCAAGTGCTTGCAGACGTAACAATGGTCGCCACTCAATCCATTCTTACTTTTTATGGTAAAGACGAAGATCATAAGAAGGTAGTCGTAGTGAACGGTATCGCAGTTAATGCATCTCTTATTGCTCTAATTCTCTTTATTATTATTCAGCTATTTAGAAAAGGTGGATGCGGACCTCATAATTGGTGTAAAATGGTCAATAACAAATGGTATCATTGTGTTATTTATACAGTAATTTATTCCATTGTTAATGTGCCTTTTGCTATCTTTATAGTAAATAAAGAATGGGATTCTGCTGACACAAAATTCCAACTCATATGGTTTGCTTATACCTGCTTGGTTATGGGGATCTTTCTCTTTTTCTATTATCTACTCATTCCAATCTTAACAACATCAGAAAATCGAAGAAGTCGTATGAATGCTAATTGGATATGCTTCTTTGTTGTGGTCACCTCAAGCATTCTATTTCGTGCATTAGGAGAAATGCTTGTGAATTTCTGGCTGAATATGATTCTCCAAACTATTGGATACTTCAACTATCTTTGCTATGTGAACTGGCTAAAAACCAATACTTCTAGTTTCGCTCAACCAGACCAACAAGGGGGAGGCGTCCAGATGGGAGCAGCAAATAATCATTATCGGATTGTTCCATGAGATCCCTAAAAAGTACAACTTCTATTATTCATTAAGGCATTTTTTTGTATGTATTGAGTTAAATTTTTATTCGTAAAAACTCTCTGTGCCTTTATTAAATACTTATGATCCTTAACGAGTTGTCTCTCAATTATATTATAAACCCGCTCAATATCTGAATAAAACTCAAAGAGTTTTTTTATCTCTATACATGCCAATCTAAAGGCTTTGGACATTTTTTTCCATACTTTCCTCGATTTGCACAAAGAATCTCTTGATTATCCTTTGGAAATTTTCGGGTTTGTTAGTCTTTCCCAAAGTTTTTTTTCAATCAAAAATTAACAAAAAAACCTCTTTTAAATTTTGCAAGGTTTTTCTATTAATTGATCTAATTTTTCCTGAATTATCAATCAATGCTAGCATATTTTTTAAACCTTTAATTAACATGTTTTTACCAGGATCTTAAGAAGGCTTGGTTCAGCTTTATGGATTTATGATATAGCCTCAAACCACAGTTCAGTACTTAGCTCAACTCAAAAGATACTCAAGGACCTTTAGTTTCTATTGACCTTTTGGAGTAATTTGAGGATTTTCGTCCACATCTTCTCGAAAAGCTCTGTTTTCAATCTGCTGGTCACGATCCTGACGAATAGATTTTTCGAAAATTGTCTAAGAAAAAGCTTCATGAAAATTTTCTCTCGATTAAGAAGCAATTATGCCTCTGATTGACGATATTTTGAGGTAAAACTTATTTCTCTCCTTTTCATGCCAAGTTTAACTTGGATAGACAAAACGATAAGGAAAAGGGACTTTTCTATCATACAGTTTCATTTTCAGAAGATCCTTCTGATAAACAAAGGTTTTTTTCGTCAAGAAACATAACAGATAAAATGATTCATTCAACCCCAAGTATTCCGAAACAAATTTGTTGGTGCCCGTTAGAATTAAAATAAAACTCCTCAAAATGGTTTGAAATCCTATCAAACGTTTCAGAGCTCGTTGAAAAAGTAGAAGTTCTTAGATTGCTCCAATTTTACATTTCAAGATTCAAGATATTCAGGGCACAACTTTAGAGAAAAGGACATTTGAACCTTGATAAGATCCAAGGATAATATTTATTTTTAAAAGAAAATTCAAATAGGAAAAAAATTGAAGAGTTCAACTCCAACTGTCTTTTTAAAGCTTTTGTTTCTCACCCAAACCAAATTCGTGAGGGAAATAAATATAAGAAAAAGAGAATTTCTGGAACGTAGGCAAGAGAATAAAAAACAAAATTTGTCCTTTGAATAAATTAAACCTTGATTTATTTTCTAGTCAAATCCTCATCTCAAATTCCATTTCAAAAAGCCTTAAGCCTCCCTCTTCTTCTCATCTTCCTCTAATTTTTCTTTTCTATTCAATATTTTTAATTCATAAAACTGCCTAATTTCAGGGATTTCTGAGCAAAGACTGCATTTAAAACCTAGAAAATTCAAGAAAGACTACCAAGGGATGCACAATCAAGCTCCATCTTCTGACTACGAAAATATAAAGATGTACCTGGAAAGTTAGCATCTTGCTTTTTTAAAGACTATTAACTTTATTATTTGATGCTATACACCACATATCTATTGCAAGATCAATGGAAAATAAGCACTAGTGAGAGAAGATACAATGAAAGGCCAATGAGAGTTGAATGGGAGGGCTTTCTGAGATGCACTTAGAGATTAAAATAAATAGATCAGAAAGAATCATAATAATTTTTATTACAAATTTAGAGTTTGATATATCCTCTTCTTCTTGACATCTCAGAAGTTAGGGATGATGATGTATTCCTCTTATGGAGCTAAAATACTCCCAAAAGGTATTATGGAGAGAATTCTCCCTCCGAGTAAGCCATTCTGAGCCATCTATTAAAGCTTCGATAAATTCATCTAAAGTCTGTCTCACTGAAATTGATTAAACAGCTCCCGTTACACTTTGTAACACATCTTCAGGTCTTTGAAGTTTTTGCTGCTGAAATCTCTGTTTGAGAAGGGAAAATGCCTCCTGACTCTTCAATGACATTTAATTGAGAGCTAAGGGGAGGTTTATACATAATGATAAGGTGAGAATCAACAGCTTGTTTGACACTTTGATGCTGATGAAAGCAAATGTTGCTCAAGAAAAGGTGATTGTGTCTCTCTCTTAGAGCAAGTTTTAGACTTTGGATGGTGAATTTTGAGGCGTTTAGGTCACCTGCTCCTTCAAGTGTTTCAGGAGCTTCTACTCCATGATTCGAGATCGAAAGAAGAGAAGTCTCCAATTTCTTCCTCGTTTGGCATTTCCAGGGCTGACTGAATTTAGTAAAGAATTTACTCAAGCCAAAGATTTATTTTCAATAGACATATCCGCAACAATAATTTTAATTCTCTAGAATTAATTTTCAGATAAATCAGGAATGCCAAAAGATTTTAGTATCATAAATAAGTAGTGAGAAAGGAATGAAATTATGATGGTCTTAAACACCCAAAGAATTTCAACCCCTGACTGCCGACTTTTTTTTCTGTCCATTCTCCTAAATTTTTTCATATTATTTCATCAATAAAAAAAAAATAAGAAAAATTTCAACAAAACAATTTCTGTCCAAAGAAACAGAATTTTGGAAAGAAGAAAGCTTTTTTTCCAAAAATCTCTCAAAGAAGTCAGTCAATTAAAATTTCATGAAGATGTGCTTTTTGAGAGTCAACAAATTCTTTACTCAGAATGTCTTTAAGCCTCACTCCCATTTTTGAAAGAAACTACCAGTCACTTTTTTTGAAAAAACTCAAAAACGCTGCTAACACCTTCTCCTTTGGGCTTGTCGACGGAAAAACTCTCCCACTCAGTACGTCTGTCGCTCGTTAAACTTGCTTTGTGTGGAAATAACTCTTTTTCAAGCTCTATTGTTTCAAGGTTTCTTAAATCTTGAGAATGAAAAAGGTTTCACAAAATTTTTCAAAACATATTGCTTTAAGCTAATTTTTTATAAATCATCTTCTGAAATGCAAAATTTTATGAACTGGAAAAATATTATAAATATTTAAAACATAAAGGTAAAATATCCAATCCATAAATCCACTATCATTACAACAGCAAATTAAATTTCAAACCAACAAAAATAATCCCTTCTGACTTCATTCTCGATCTCCAAATTATTAGAACATTAGATCGCTTCTCAAAGATTGCCTTATATTGACCAAAATCAGCGCTTCGACCAATAATTCAAACTCAAACAGATCAAACTCCACATTATCAAATACATCTCCAGCAATCGCCCTCACGTTCCTCATCTCCATCAAACTCCTTGCCAACTTCCCTTCTACTCCCATCACGGCTTTGCATGAATGCGAACTAAATGTAAACTTTCTCAAGCTCTTCATCTCTGGGATCATCTTAAAAACATCAATAAACCACCTTAACGACTCTTCGTCTTCTTTATTCTCCAAATCAAAATCTATCGACAACTCCTCTAATTTCTGCAGCCCTTTCAACGCTTTTGCTATCTTTGGGTTCCATTTCTTTGACCTGCCTAATTTCTTCCTTTGATCTTGCATTATTTCTATTTGCAAAGTCTGCTCATAATGATGAGTCAAATACTCTAATCCCAACGAGAACGTATTATTCATCAAAAATGTCAATTTTCTCAGCTCGGTCAACTTCCCCACAGCCTCACAAACATGACTCACCACATTCTCTTCTAAAGCAAGAGGAAATCTAACATACAACTCCTCTAATGACTTACTTTGACTCTTCAAAAACTTACAAAGCCCTTCCACACGCTTATTATACTTCTCTGTAGAGTTTATCGTATCATCACTCCCCTGAAATCTAAATGTTTTCAGCTGGTTTGGCATCTTCAAAAGATGTTTTAGACCATTTGATAAAACCTCTAAGGACCAATAAGCAGACTGAATATCAAGAGATTTTATCGCTTTATGCCCTTCAAAAGTTTTTATCATAGATTCAAGGTTTTGGTTCTGTTGAAAATATTGCTCTTTTGTGCCCTTTTCAAGTCTGACGTACAACCCAAAAGTCTCGAGCTCTCTTTGATTTGTTATAAATCGATTGAGAAGCCTCCAATCTTCATGCTTTAAGTGAGTTATTCTCAAAGTGAAGGTCTTTAATAATGGAAGAAACAACATTCCTTGGAAAATATATTTTGTTCTTATCGAGCGGCTCATTATGTCAATCTTGAGTTCCTTAAGATTCTTAAGCTCTTGGAATCCTCTCAATACAAAAGAGCCCAAGGGGTACAAAGCATCTTCAAATAACAAGTTCAACTTTTGCAAATTCGGAAATAAATTCAATCTGAAATACGGACTGAGCTCCTTCTCCATCATTTCCTCTATTTGCAACCTGCCCAATACACGACGATTATTAGGCTGACCCTCCTCTTCCTCTTCTTCTTCTTCATCCTCATCGTCTGACTGAGTTTCTGCATCTCCATCATCTCCAAAAAGATCTAAGAAGCCCATTCGTGTAGGAAATATTCCGCTATTTTCTTGACTTCTGGCCCTTCTTCCTCTCATTATAACTCCTTCAGTAGATCCTGTAGCTCTTAATATCTTTACATTCTCTTGATCTTTTTCAACAAATTCTCCATAAATCTGCCGAAATCTATTATAATTTTCAAGTCCTGCTGCTGATAAATACATTTTTAGCACCGTTATCGCTGGATTCATCTTATTCCCTCTCATAAACTTATGCAAGCCTTTCTGCTCACTCGAACATTGATCATATTCCAGCTTCTCCAGCCTTTTCAGCCTTCCTGCCGACTTATTATACCATCCTAGCTCTTTCGATACATAACTTTCATCCCCATCAACCAACAAAGACCTCTTAAAAATCTTCAAATTCCTCAAATACGCCATCTTCTTTGGGATCTGATAAATATATTTACATAGCACAGCTTCTTGCTTATAAATATCAATTCTGACATCTTCGACATCCTTTGGAAGTCTTTTAATAAATTTTGGGATCGGCCCGAGATCCCCAAAGTTATCTGTTGGATGAATTTTTATACTTCTTAAGCCTTTAGCCCGCTTCAGAGTCTCTTGCCAATAAGGCCTTTGTAAAGAAGCAATTTTAATATGTCGTAATCCTTTAAATAATTTGCTTCTAATATAACGCTGATGGGCTGTTTCAGTTCCAGCTTCTTCTTCGTCATTGTAGTATCCTTCTTCGATGATTTTGTGAACGTAGAGTCCTTTGAGGTTGATCTTCTTGAGGAGCTGATTATTACCTGGGTTAAATCGGATATTTCGCAGAATGAATTGGTATTTTGGTTTTCCAGGGAGCTGCTTGGAAGCGCGAGTTACTTTTATTGTCTTATTTCGCCGTGAACGACTTGTGGACTGCATAAGAAGATGTGGGATTTGGTGGGGTTTTAATCAAGTGGAAATAAAAAGTCAAAAGTTAAAGAAGCTCCTTTTTTTATTTTGGATTTTAGTGTGAATTTGAATTTATATCTGGTATTTTAGAGAGTATCAAATTTTCATAGTTGAGTTAGTTTGAAGAGGAAATAGAAAAAAATTTTCATGAGGAGATTCTTCTTCTGAAAAAGATGCCCCCAAAAAATTTCTCCCCATTTTTTTCTTTTTCAGAAAAAATCCTTTAAAAAAAAAATTTTCTGCATTTTTGAAGGAAAAAAATTCTTTTGAAGAAACTATCCTTTTGGTACCAGCCAGAACCTCATCTCTTCACTTAACTGAGGAGTTGAAACCCATCACACAAGGCTCTGACTTTTGAATTCTCAGAAAATGATTTCCTTCCTCTCCCTTTATTGACCTCCAAAATAAACCTTTCAAATTTTTTTCCAACAGCTCAATTAATAATTGATAAATTAATTCATTTCCAACTCCAATCACACATCAGAGCAAATCTGCTTCCTGAGATGCAATCCCAAAGAGGCCTTCAACCTATCAAAACCCGACCCCCTCATCTAAAGCCCCTTGTTTCCTACCCTCTTCATCATCTCTTCGGTAAAAATTCCTCTTTTTATCCCCTTTTACCATCTCTTCAGATTCACCAGCTTCTCCAATAAGGCGCTCCAGACCCTTTCGAAACACTATCAAACTCCCGAATAACCCTGAGACTGTGAGGTATCATTATTTCACCACAAATTAAAAATCTTTTGGCTATTAACAGCAATGTTCCAAAAGATCTGTCCAAACATTAGAGCCCTTGATGAACTTTGTATAGGAACGACCAACTGAAAGAATTATGGCATCATGTGGTTCGGACATTAAAGACTCGCCATATTAAATCCACTGACCAATTGATCACAGATCTCTCCATGTAAAATTTGTTCACTTCCTCAATGTTAATTTTGAAAATTAGATGTGATGAATTGAAAATAAATGATTTAAAAAATTACAATTTCTCTGTGAGCAATTTCTTTCCACATTTAAGCAAGCTCACTGTTACGCTTCCAAGGTTGTCGTTCTCTCCTAAAGCCCCCTTCATTCTTTTCTAGTTCTGTTCATTTAACAGATCAAGATCTAGACTGGTTAGCCCAAGGCCTAAAAAATCATGGACATCGGCTCAAAGAACTCTCCCTCAACTTCTCTTGGTTACCACTTGAAGAAACTCAATTCAATTGATTTTATTCGATTAGGCATCAAAATGTCCCAGAGAATGGCTTCAGTCGCCTTATCCATCAAATCGGGAAAAACTTTCCTCATCTTGAACTCCTTTCTATTCGGCTCTCTGGGTATCATTTCATCTTTATTCTGCTTTATTCTCATAGACCGAGTGATAAATGTCTAAAATCATTAACTGTGAATCTTCTTAAAAAGCCAAAGAAGCTCAAACAGTTGCGGTTCTTCCCTTTCAGGTAACTACTTGTTCTCCTCTTCTCCGATCCTCACCTGGTCAGTTTTGAGAAAATCACAAATCAGGCTTTTAAAGAATTTACTCATGCTCTTGGAACTCATCCAAAAGACCTTCAACAACTGAATCTCAAATTCTCCGAGTAATCAGTCCGAAAACCTCCCCTTTTTATTCTTCAAAGCTTGCAGCAAATTTCCGATGATAGTCTTCAATATTTGAACCATCACTTGTTTTCTGGATGTCTCAAAAATCTCCTTCTCCTTGAGTTCTCTCTATCTTGGTACTCCTATTCTATTCTTTCATCACCATTTACTCCTTAGGAATTCTTTGATTACTGATAAGGCCATTGTTAAGTTGCTGCTTAATATTCAAGAAAATCTTGAAAATCTTCAAGATCTCTCTTTAGATTTTATCAAGTAAAGTTTTTTAAAGAAAATCTCACCATAACAATCTTAGGTTCCAAAACCTTTCATTTGAAGGCTTTGGAGACTTTCCTAATCAGAACCACAAGTCAATGAAACGTTTAAAAAGACTTCAGATTGATATTAGATAGTAAGTCCACTCCTCCACCCGAAATTTCTCTTTAAAATTTTTTCTGTACCGAACAAAATCAATGATTTTCATAAGGGAAAACCTGGAAAGAAACTCTTTTTTTTCTTTTCTTTTTGCCATTGGGTTGCTCGAATTATGTGTAAAAGTTGGGAGGGAGAGAAAAAAAAAGAGTGAAATTTTTAGCAGATCAAAGGGAAATCATTGATAAATTTTTTTTCAAGTCAGGTTTCTTTTTAAAGAATGACTTGTCTCAATTTGCTTTATCTATTCGAAAAAACACAGCAATATTAAACATCACCTCATAGTTGTCCAAAAATTCGAGGAAGAGGCATTAAAAGTCTGACAAGGTTCATCTGTAATAATGCATATGCTCTTGAATCTCTTAGCCTCGATTTTTCAGAGTAAACCTTGGATTTCAGTGATATAATTTTTCTAGATGTCAAGGAATTAATGATCTCGCACTTAACATTCTCAGTCAGAATTTATCAGAAATACATCTAGTCAAACTTCGGCAACTCCTTCTGATCTTTAACTAGTACCAATCTTCCAAAAACTACCAAAATCAGTTCATATCTTAGTTGTAAGGACATAGCTGTGGAGGATGTTAAATTATTACGCTTCACTATAAGAGAGAAGTTGCCTCAGATAAAACCACTCCATATCAAATTCACGCCGTAAATATCTCTATTCATCTTGAAGTAAAGAACTTAACCCTCTTTTTAGGTTTCACCTGCCTGAAAGAGATGTAGAGAACCTTGAAATCGTCGAAGAAATCAACTCAAAAAATTATTATTAAAACAAACCTGAATATTTATCTGTCGTCTTTTATTTGATTTGATAAAATCTCAATGGAGAGATTGACCTGATCACCATCAAACCTCTCTTCTTTACCTTTTCAAGTTTGAAGATTGACAATCTATTTTGGTTAGAGGAGTTTTTCATTTCTGACTCGTAGTTTAAATACAAGTTTGGCCCGACCCCTGAAAAGTATTTCTACAGCAAGTCAATAAAAACTTTCAATTGATTGAGAAAACACTGAAGAAGTAGTTAACTCCAACCAGATAAATTTCTTTCTCAATATTTTTTTCCGAGCCAGATTTGCTTTAAAAAAGGGTTTCTATAAATTTGCTGAAATTTATTTAGAAAGACACGTCAGTATTCACGTCAAAAATTTTCTTCCCATTATCCAAAGATTCAAGGAATAGGTCCTGGAACTCTGACAAAATCAAGCTGTCACCATACAAATACCCTTTAACCTTCCGAGTAAAACATTGACCTTGACGAATCACCTCAAAACTATCTTTCTTTCAATTATAAGTGATTGATCAGAATTTATCAGAAAGATATGGCACCAAACTTTGACAGCTCTTTCTGGTATTGAAAGAGTCCCAGTTCCTCAAAAAAATAAAACTAATGGATCTGTCCTTTGATTTCAACGAGAGAGAACTCAAATATATTAAATTACTAAACGTTAAAGTGCGAGAAAAGCTGCTTCGGATACCATCCAATCTGCGCCATAAATATCATTTTCATTCTAAAAATAAAACTCGCCTCTTTTTTAGATTTCATGTGCCTCAAAGAGATGAAGAAGAAGAAGATCTCAAAGTGTTTCCGGAAACCAACTTGAGGAAATCTTCTTCATATCACAGTCACTTTTAACCTTCACTCTTTCACAACCTTATTATTCCCAATACAATTTCAAGATCTATTTTTAATTCGTTCTTTGTGTGATTTGGATCAAATTCATGTTATATTTACTCCGTGGATTAATCTTCTTCGATAATACAACCTGAATTAAAAAAATCTTTCACTCCAAAAGATGTTCAAATACTCAAGGCCAACGCCACGTCCAGAAGACTGGATGGATACGTCTGTCGCAGATTCTTTCGATGACTCCAATGAATCCAACTACACAAGCTCCATAGAGACTTACTTCGAACGTGAAGATCATCATATTGCTCCCATCTTCCCATTTACCTTGGCTTCCAGTATAGTATTCATGGGATCATTGTATTAACGGCCTGCTGTAGGCTTTAAAAGGGGAAAAGAACCATATGGAGATCAAATACTGTTTCATTATGGTGATAATGTCATTCGCTTAGACACAATGTAAGAATCCTTCTTAAAAAGAGTGGGCAAATATAACAAGTATCCCCTCAAGCCGTGGAAATCCTCCTCCTTTTCTTTATTTTCCTTCTTTATTGTTCATAAAACTTATTCCATCTAGGGAGGACTTTGCAGAAGTTCTTCAGTTTATAAATTCAAGAATATCAATTCGCAACCGGAAATATATCCAACACTTAGCTCTTGATTTTTCACGGTAAAGAATAATTATTCAAAGAATTCTCATAAATTTAATTCATGATCAGTTGTTCAAGGATCCAATCGAAGGAGTTTCGACTCGGAATTGCTGAGTTGGCCAAGTCTTTTCCCTCTCTACGCAATCTTCATCTCAATTTTGCAGTGTAAAAATAACTCCCCAGTTTTTTGTAACTCACTCCTTTGCCAGACCTCGATTCGGATATCAGCTCAGAGATAAGGATCTTTTTTGGCTAGGCTTGTATATCACAACATATATGCCCAATCTCAAACTCTTTTCCGTTAGTTTCAATGAGTAACCAATCTCTTCGCTTTCTCGTTTACTCAACAGTTTCTTAGGAACACTTTGATAACTCATGATGCCTTAAACAGATTTTGCATTCAAATAGGCAAGAGATTGAAAAGGCTCGAATGTTTAACTCTCGATTTCAGCAAGTAATCACAAGAATAATTCAATCAAGTTGATTTTAATAGATGTCAAAATATTGCTGATGAGTCTCTCCGATCTCTTACACACTTCACAACAAACTATCTGGGTCATCTCAAGAATTTCAAAGTCATTGCATCCAGGTAATATTTTCAATTGCCATTATTTCATCCTTTTTTTTCAAGGATTTCTGACCTTGGTATGAAAGAAATACATTTGAACAAGTCCAGATATCTCAAAAAAACTGAAAGTCTTGACCTTCTTCTCCATCCGTTTCCTTTTCTTTTCTCCCTCACTTACACTCGTCACTTAGACAAATCTCTCCGTACAATAACTTGAACCAAAGAAAATTTGGACCTGACTTACGTCAATTCAGCCTCTATATTGCACCTCTCCAGTATCTCTTTCTCGAATCCAACTCTTAATTCTTCAAGGACTTTCTCTGGAAAAGGGCTTGATTCTCTTTCTTCAAATTGTTTGCAACATCTTCAAAACCTCAAAACTCTTAATATCCATTTAGGATCGTAAGGCTTCTTATTCTATTTCACCTTAGATCTAGACTTGATGTAAATTTGGAGGCAGCTCAGACCTTTGCCAAAGCTCTCAATGCGAGCATCAGAACCTTGCAACAGATAAAAATCCACTTCGCAACGTAAGTTCCAATTCCAGTAAACGCTTAAAAATTTCGTTCAAGCTGCCAACAGATTACAAGAGAATTTTTAGAACTATTCGAATGTCCTCAAAACAATCAACTCAAAAAATTGAAAATGCAATTCACCAGCACTCGGTAAATATTCTCAGCAATATCCCTTTTTTCATTATTCCATAGAGAAGAAGAGAAGGAGGAATTTGTTTCAGTGAAACCATTTTCAACGTTTGTCTCAAAATCCCTGCAAAATCTCAAAGACCTCACCCATCTTGACCTTCACTTTGACAGGTTCCCCTCCTTGTTTAATAGCCGCTCATTACCTCCTAGAGTCAGCATCAAGGACGAACAAGTGAAATGTTTAACCTCTTGTGTTGCACAAAATCTCCCAAAGTTAGAGTTTCTCCATGTGAACTTCTTCATGTAATTTTCACAAATCAAAAAAGACCAATTAACTTCAATCAGGTGCCCAAAAATTACAGGAGAATCTTTAGCTGCATTCAGAGAAGACCTTTGTGGTGAAAATAACTTTTCCAACGTCAAAACCCTTGTTCTCGCCTTTGCTAGGTAAATTTCCTCTCATTTTTTTCTTAAAGTAATAGCTGTCACCAAATCACCAAACAAGATTTCAGGACATTGAAAGCCGCACTGAAAAAGACCAGCTTCAACCAAGAATCTACCAAGGTTTATTTTGTGGAGTACAAATTGTATTA
>Ga0182738_1001898_pt1 | contig 25348 bp, 25 predicted proteins | sample eDN5th30CBELigMG_FD_128876 | JGI IMG/M metagenome (GOLD analysis project Ga0182738, IMG submission 128876) | Enriched Miracle-Growth compost microbial communities from Emeryville, California, USA - eDNA 5th pass 30_C BE-Lig MG (version 2)... ...
CATCGCGGCGCTGCCGGGGAGGCAGGACGAGTTCCGCGCCTCGGTCGCGAAGGCGCTCGACTATGCGCTGGCGACGGGCGTCCGGCGGCTGCACATGATGTCGGGCCTGGCGCCGAGCGGATCCTTAGAGGCGGGCGCCCTCTATCGCGAGGCCGTGCGCTTTGCCTGCGCCACCCTGGCGCCGCATGGCATCGACATCGTGCTGGAGCCGATCAACCGCCGCGACATGCCGGGCTATTTCCTGAACGATTTCGGCATGGCGGCGGGAATCATCGAGGAGCTGGGCCTGCCCAATCTGAAGCTCCAATACGACATCTATCATCGCCAGATCCTGCATGGCGACGTGATCAAGAGCCTGGAGGCGATGCTGCCGATCATCGGCCACGTCCAGATCGCCTCCGTGCCACTGCGCAACGAGCCGGGCACCGGCGAGCTGAATGATTTCCGCATCTTCGACGAACTCGACCGGCTCGGCTATGCCGGCTTCGTCGGCTGCGAATACCGCCCCGCCGGCGCGACGCTGGATGGCCTCGGCTGGATGAAGCAGACGACGCTTCGCTGAACCTGGGCGATCGGGCGTGCAAAAGGCCGGGGCAGGCGACTGCCCCGGCCTTTTTTCATGTCTCCCGGGCCGTCATCCCCGCCACCCATCCAACCCCACGCTCGCCGTCATCCCGGACGGAGCGAAGCGGAGATCCGGGATCCATTTAGCGGGGTTTTCAGGGAGCCTCGCGCGGCGACCGACACGGCTGAATGGATCCCCGGTCAAGCCGGGGATGACGGCGAGGGTGGGGTGAGGCGGTGCGTGGTGGGCGCTTTGCTCGGCTGTCTATTCGACAAGCTCTCGTCATCCCTGCCTCCCATCCCACCCCACCCTCGCCGTCATCCCGGACGGAGCGAAGCGGAGATCCGGGATCCATGCAGCAGGGATTTTGGGAGCCTCGCGCGGCCACCGCCTGGGCCGAATGGGTTCCCGGTCGAGCCGGGGATGACGCCGAGGGTGGGGTGAGGCACTGCATGGCTGGTCTCGCGCTCTGCTGGAGCCAGCTATTCTCAAGCCCTTGTCGCCCGCTGCCTCCTAGGCTCACCCACCGCGGTGCGCCGCCCCCTCAAACAAAAGAACGGGGCCTGAGGTTGCCCCCAGGCCCCGTCTTCATCGGTATGGCGAGGATCAGCCGGCGGCGGCCGAGGGCTTGCCGGTGGCGCGCGCCGTCGCGCTTTCGATCATGATCTTCTGCATGCGGCGGCGCTGCAGTTCGCGGTCGGCGATGACGCCGAGCATGATCACGGCGCCCATCACCGTGTAGTTCAGCGAACTCGGGATACCCAGCATGTTGACGAGGTTCTGCAGCACCTGCAGCAGAACCGTGCCGAGGAAGATGCCGAGGATCGAGCCTTCGCCGCCGCGCAGCGAGCAACCACCCAGCACGGCAGCCGCGACGGCGTAGAGCTCATAGAAATTGCCATGCGCCGAGGGCGAAACCGACTGCGTGTAGAACACGAAGAAGATCGCCGACAGGCCGGTCAGCAGGCCCGCGATTGAATAGGCGGCGGTGATGACCAGCTTGGTCGGAATACCGGAGAAGCGGGCGGCTTCCTCGTTCTTACCGACGGCGAACAGATAGCGTCCGAACACCGATTTGTGCAGCACCACCGACATGATCAGGCAGACGGCGACGAAGAAGATGAAGGCGTTCGGGACCACGCCGACGCGGCCCGAAACCAGCCATTCCAGCGTTTCGTAGCCGCTGCCATAGCCGAAGCCGGCGGTCGAATCGGCGGTGTAGTAGCGCGCCAGGCCGCGGTAGATCAGCAGACCGCAAAGGGTGACGACGAAGGGCTGCAGCCGGAGCTGCGTCACCAGCAGGCCATGGATCGTGCCGAGGATGACGCCGCCGCCGACCGTGATCAGTAGGGCAAGCGGCCAGGCGAGCTCGTGATTGACGAGCAGGTCGAGGAAGATGATGCCGAGCAGCGCCAGCATCGAGCCGACCGACAATTCGATGCCGCCCGTGATGATGACCACGCCGACGCCGATCGCGAACAGGCCGAACAGGCCGATCTGGTTGGCGAGGTTGGAGAGGTTGATCTGCGAGATGAACTGCGGATTGAGCACCGCGGTAATCGCGCCGATGATGATGATCAGCAGGAAGAGACCGAGTTCTTTCCTAAGCATGTTCGATGGCTTCCTGTTGGATCGTTCCACCGACGGCGAGCGTCAGTACGTTGTGTTCGGAGAATTGGTTGCGTTCGAGATGGCCGGAGACGTGGCCCTCATGCATGACGATCATGCGGTCGCTGACTCCCAGCACCTCTTCCATGTCGCTGGAAATCATCAGGATCGCGACGCCGGCGTCGGAAAGCTCGCGCATCAGCGCGTAGATCTCGCTCTTGGCGCCGACGTCGATGCCGCGCGTCGGCTCGTCGAAGATCACCACATTGGGCTGCATCGACATCCATTTGCCGAGCACGATCTTCTGCTGGTTGCCGCCCGAAAGGGTGAGGGCGATCGTGTCGACATTGGGCGCCTTGATCTTGAGCTTGCGTCCCTGTTCCTCTGCCACCTTGTGTTCGGCGGCCGCGTCGACCAGCGTCATCCGCGCATAGCGGGGCAGGCTGGCGAGCGTGATGTTCTCCGCGATCGGCAGGTCCAGCACCAGACCGGAGCGCTTGCGGTCCTCCGGCGCGAGATAGATGCCGTGGGCGATCGCCGAGCGGACGTCGCCGAGCTTGACCGGCTTGCCGTCGATCGTGACGCGCCCGCCGAGCGCCGGGTCGACGCCGAAGATCGCCTGCGCCACCTCGGTGCGGCCGCAGCCGACCAGGCCCGCCAACCCGACGATCTCGCCGCGGCGGATCGTGAACGACACCTTGCTGTTGGCAAAAGCGGTGGTGACCAGATCCTCGACGACCAGTCCCTGGTCGCGCGGCGGCTGTTTCGGCGGGACATAGAGCGATTTCAGCGATCGGCCGATCATCAGCCGGATCATCGCATCATGCGTGATCTCACCGCGATCGAGCGCCCCGACACGCTGGCCGTCGCGCAGCACCACGACGCGGTCGGCGCAGGCCATCACTTCGGACAGGCGGTGGGAGATGTAGATGACGCTGACGCCGGATTGGCGCAGTTCGCCGATCACCGCCAGCAGCCGCTCCGTCTCGGTCAGGGTGAGACTGGATGTCGGCTCGTCCATGATGATGACGCGGGCGTCATAGGAGAGCGCTTTGGCGATCTCGACCATCTGGCGCTGCGCGATCGAAAGGTCCTCGACCAGCGTGCCGGCGTTGAAGTCGACGCCGAGGCGGTCGAGCAGGGGCTGCACCCGGGCCCGCAGCGCCTTCTGGTCGATGAGCTTCATGAAGCCGCCGAACCGGGGCTCCCGTCCGATCAGGACGTTGCTCGCCACATCGAGATTTTCGAAGAGGTTGAGCTCCTGGTGGACGAAGGCGATGCCGGCGCCGGTGGAGCTGTTGACCGTCAGCGAGGCGTGCTCGACGCCATCGATCCGGATCGTTCCCGCGCTCGGCGCGACGACGCCGCCCAGGATCTTCATCAAGGTGGATTTGCCGGCGCCGTTTTCGCCAATCAGCCCGAGCACCTCGCCGGAATTGACGGTGAGGTCAACGCCGCTGAGGGCGGTCACGCCCGGATAGGTCTTGGTGATGGACCGTAGTTCGAGAATTTGTTCTGTCATCATGCCCGCGAGATGATTGTCCGCGCCTCGGCCCGGACTGCATGTGCACCAAACGCGTCCCCGGCGGGGCGAAGCCAGCCGGGGACGCGCAAGCGATCGGGCGCTTACTTGCCGGACAGGACCTTCTTCAGGTTGTCGCCGAATTCCTTGACGTTGGACTTGTCGATGACCTGCGTCGGCACGATCTGCAGCTTGTTCTCGGGGATGACCGACTTGTCGCCCTCGATGAGCTTCGCCATGTTGATCATCGACTGATAGCCGAACTCGAAGGGCTGCTGGACGACGGTGCCGTCGATGACGCCTTCGGCGACGCCCTTGAGGGTCTGCTGGTCTTCGTCGAAGCCGACGATCTTGACCGAGCCGGCCTTACCCAGCGCCTTCACGGCGTTGTAGATCTGCGGCGTGTTGTAGGCCCACAGACCGACCAGCAGGTCGATGTCCGGGTACTTCGTCAGCGTATCCTCGACATTGGCCTTGGCCTTGGCCTGGTCGCCGCCATCGGTGCGGATGTCGATGATCTCGATCTTGGTGCCGGCGATGGCTTCCTTGATGCCCTGGGTGCGTTCGCGGGCATTGGCGGCATCCATGGTGCCGACGAACAGCATCGCCTTGCCGCCATCCGGCAGCGCCTTCTTCATCAGCTCGCCGGCCTGGCGGCCCGCGGCGACGTTGTCGGTGCCGACATACATCAGGCGGTTCGACTTCGGCGCATCGGCGTCATGGGTGATGAGGACGGCCTTGGAGGCGACTTCGTTGAGGATCGCGGTCGAGTCGTCCGGATTGACCGGGCTGATGGCGACACCGGCGACGCCGCGGGCGAGCAGGTCCTCGAGGATCTTCTTCTGCGCGGCCGCCGACATTTCGCCGGGGATGTAGAACTCGATGTTGTAGTTCGGCAGTTCGGCCTGGGCCTTGTTGGTGCCGGCACGGGCAATCGTCCAGAAGTCCGCGGGCACGTTCACCACGAAGGCGAGCGTCTTCTTGTCGGCCGCGAAGGTGGGCTGGGTGGCAGTCAGCGCCATGGCGATGGCCGACGACGCGATGATCAGGGAGCGCCTGTTGAAGATGTGCATGGTTTCCTCACCCTTTGATAGTTTCAAACTGTTTTTTGAATCTGTGGAAATAGTCAGGCGGTAGCGCCTGAATGCATCCATTGCCGAACGCGAACGGATCCTCGGTCCTTCGTGTCGCGCGGATCGATGTTCTGCCGATCCGCATGCCGGGATGTACTGGAAAGGGGAGATTTTTTTCCTCGCTCTCCCGTCAGTTGACGGGGTCCTCCAGCTCGGAAGTCTCTCTCTATACAGTATAGCTCTTCCTGCGACCTCCTTATGGGAGGTGGCCGGTCAGATCTTAGCCAATCCTGGCGTAACGCCTTGTTTAAGTTCGATGATCCTATACGCGGTCTCCCTTACGCTATTGTGCGATGAATAGCGTCGTCAAGCGTAAAAGTCGGGCAGAACATTATCAAACGGACCGCGTTGACTATTTTGACAGCGCTGTCATGATCGGCCGCTCAAGCTCGCGTTTCGACGAGCGGAGAGGGAGGAAGAGATGTCTGAAGACAAGCATTCCAAGTCACGTCGTGATTTTATCCGCACTGCCGGCGTCACCGCCGCCGGTAGCGCGGCCGCCATGTTGGGCGGCCTCGGCATCAGCCCTGCCATGGCGCAGGAGATGGCCGCGGCCACCGGCCGTTCCGAGAAGCCTCTCAAGGCGGCCTTCTCCAACGCCGGCCTGCAGGCCACCTGGTGCGCCCAGGGCAAGCAGGCGGCCGAGCATTGGGGCAAGCTCTTCAACGTCGAGGTCACCTGGTTCGACGGCCAGCTCGACGCGGTCAAGCAGCGCGCCGCCATCGACAACATGGCATCGCAGAAGTGGGACTTCGTCGCGATCCAGGCCTTCGGCATCGGCACGCTGATCCAGCCGGTGCAGAAGATGATCGATGCGGGCATCCCTGTCATCGACATGGACACGCTGATCGCCCCGCTCGACAAGATCAACGTCCACACCTTCCTCGCCCCGAACAACGAGTTCATGGGCGCAGCCGTGACCCAGGCCCTCGTGCAGAAGCTCGGCGGCAAGGGCAAGATCATCATGACGCAGGGCGCGCTTGGCCATACCGGGGCCCAGGGTCGTGCCAAGGGCTTCCAGTCCGTGATCGCCGCCAATCCGGGCATGGAAGTGCTCGACGACCAGCCGGCCGACTGGGATGTCACCAAGGCCTCGCGCCTGTGGGACACCTATCTGACCAAGTATCCGCAGATCGACGCGGCCTTCTTCCACAATGACGACATGGCGCTGGCCGCCTACAACGTCATGAAGTCGCGCGGCCGTACCGACATCCTGATCGGCGGCGTCGACGCCATGCCGCCGGCGATCGCCGCCGTCGCGGATGGCCGCATGTACGCCACCGTCCGCAATCCGTCCTCCCGCATCCATGGCGGCGCCATCGTCGCCGGCGTCGCGGCCGTGACGGGTGGCGAGAAGACCGGCGAGGGCATTCCCAAGAATGTCGTCACCGACGGTCCGGTCGTCACCAAGGACAACGCTGCCGGCATGCAGTGGATGCAGAACCACTTCCTGATCTGATCCATCCGCAGAAGCGGTCGCTTCCGCGCGCGACATCGCGCCGGAGGCGACCGCGACGGTTCCCTGACAGGCGTTGGCGGCAGGTACCATCCGGCCGTTCCCGTTGTCATGGGAAGCGTTCCTTGCCGCCGACCCGGTGAAACTGATGACGACCGATCCCCTCGATCCCAGCGACACGCCGCGCCTGCAGATGCAGGGCATCTCGAAGTCGTTCGGCGGCGTCGCCGCCCTGCGCGACGTCGATTTCACGCTGCGTGCCGGCGAAATCCATGGCCTCGTCGGCGAGAACGGCGCGGGCAAGTCGACGATGATGAAGATCATCGCCGGCGTTCATACCGATTACGAAGGCAAGATGCTGATCGACGGGAAGGAAGTGCATTTCCGCTCCGCGCGCGATGCGCTGGCCGCCGGCATCGGCATGGTGCACCAGGAATTGAGCATCATGCCGGACCTGACGGTGGGCGAGAACGTCTTCCTCGGCAAGCAGCCGGTGACGGGCGCAGGCATCATAGACTGGCGCAGTATGATGAGCGGCGCGCATGAGCAGTTGAAGAGCCTCGGCATCGATGTCGACCCGAAGACGCGCATGGGTGACCTGCCGATCGGGTTGCAGCAGCTCATCGAGCTGGCGCGGGTGATCTTTTCCGGCGCGCGCATCATCATCCTCGACGAACCGACCTCCGCCCTGTCGCCGCCGGAAGTGCAATTGCTCTTCGACGTGCTGAAGGGCGTGCGCGCCAGCGGGCGCAGCATCGTTTTCATCTCGCATTTCCTGGACGACATCCTGTCGATTTCCGACACGGTCACCGTCTTCCGCAATGGCAAGCTGATCGTCACCCATTCGGTCGAGGGCATCGACAAGGGCTGGCTTATCGAACGGATGATCGGCGCCGGCCACGAGGATCTCGAGGAAAGCTATACCGGCACGATCACGCTCGCCTCGAAGCCGGGGCAACCTGTCGTGCTGGCGGCGGAACATCTGGGCTATGGCCGGGCCTATACCGACGTCACCTTCGACGTGAAGGCCGGCGAGATCCTCGGCATCTATGGCTTCATGGGCTGCGGCCAGATCGAACTGGCGCGCACCCTGTTCGGCAAGATCAAGGCCGATACCGGGACCCTGGCGATCGACGGCCGCAAGCGACGGCTGCGCAACACGACGCAGGCGCGCGCCGCCGGCATCGCCTTCGTGCCGGAGAACCGCCGCTCCATGCTGTTCTACGAGCAGCCGGTCTACAAGAATGTCTCGATCAGCATTCTCGGGCGCATCTCGCGCCTCTGGCTGAAGCCGAATGTCGAGCGCGCCATCGCCCGCAAGCATGTCGAGAGCCTCAGCATCCGTCCGCCGCGCGCCGAAGTGGCGCTCGGCGCGCTGTCCGGCGGCAATCAGCAGAAGGTGGCCCTGGCCAAATGGCTGACCCACCGTCCGAAAGTCCTGGTTCTGAGCGAGCCGACGCGCGGCATGGATGTCGGCGCCAAGGACGATGTCGTGAAGATCGTCCGGGCGCTACGCGACGAGGGCCTCGCCGTCATCGTGGTTTCGGCCGAGCCGGAAACCGTCCTGTCGCTCGCCGACCGCGTCCTTGTCATGAAGAAGGGACGCATCGTGCGCGAATTCACCAATGAGACGATCAGCAAGGATCGGCTGCTGGAAGCCGCCTGAGAAGGAATTGACATGACGTTTCAGCAAACCAGTACGGCGCGCGCCTCGAAGTCGAGCCTGTTCCTGCGCAGTCAGATGCGCAACATCGCGCCGTTCGCGACCCTGATCCTGCTGCTGATCTTCTTCAGCATCGCCAGCCCGTCCTTCGCGACCATCGACAACGCCTCGAACATCCTCACCCAGATTTCGGTGACGGGTATCATGGCGGTCGGCCTGACTTTCGTCATCCTGTGCGGCGAGATCGACCTCTCGGTCGCCTCGATCGCGAATGCGACCGGCATCGTGGTGGCCTATTTCACCCTGCAGGAAAGCTATGTGAACATCGCCAACATCCCGGTCGCGGGCTGGCTGGCGGTCGCGCTGGCGCTGGCGGCCTGCACCGGCCTCGGCCTGGTCAACGCCTTCGGCACCACGGTCATCGGCATTCCGTCCTTCATCATGACGCTCGCCATGATGCAGATCGGCGCCGGCATCTCGGCGCTGCTGGTGCGCGGTCAGATCGCCTACAACGTGCCGGATATCGTCTCGACGCTGGGCGCCAGCAATGTCGGAGGATTTCCGACCATCGCGCTGGTGCTGCTGGCGTTCCTTCTGGTCGGTCATGTGACGCTGACCTACACGCGCTTCGGCCGCTACATCTACATGGTCGGCGGCAATCGCGAGGCGGCGGAGTATTCCGGCGTCAACGTCAAGCTGATCCTCGGCGCGGCGCTGGTGATCTGCGCGGTGTGCTCCGGCATCGCCGGCATGGTTGGCGTCGCCCATTTCGGCAGCGCCCAGCAGAACGAATTCGACGGCTACCTGCTCGACGCGATCGCGGCGGTCGTGGTCGGCGGCACCAGCCTGTTCGGCGGACGCGGCGGCATCGGCAACACGATCGTCGGCCTCTGCGTGCTCGGCGTCCTCAACAACGGCCTCGATCACATCCAGATCGACAGCTTCCTCAAGATCCTGATCCGCGGCCTGATCCTGCTCGCCGCCCTGATCGTCAATGTCTACGTGCAGAACATCCGCAGCGTGGAACGGGCGGAGGGCGCATGAGGATCAGCCACCCCGCACCCTGACGCAGAATGACAGAAGGACAGAAGCGTTGACGTCTGACTCATCCTACCAACCGCGCTATGGCGCCGCCTATCCGAGCCTGGTGGACAGCGTCGTGCTGATCACCGGCGGCGGCAGCGGCATCGGCGAGGAGATCGTCCGCCAGTTCGCCCGCCAGGGCTCGAAGGTCGGGTTCATCGACATCGTCGAGGAACCGTCTCGCAAGCTGGTCGAGGAACTGACCGCCGAGGGGCACACCGTCCATTTCGAGAATGCCGACCTGACCGACATCGCCGCGACCCAGGCCGCGATCGGGCGCATCCGCGACAAATTCGGGCCGATCGCGATGCTGGTCAACAACGCCGCGCACGACCAGCGCGCGACGATCGACGAGATCACGCCGGAGTTCTGGGATTCGCGCCAGGCCGTGAACCTGAAGCACCAGTTCTTCTGCTCGCAGGCGGTTTACAAGGACATGGCGGCGCTGGGCGGCGGCTCGATCGTCAATGTCGGCTCGTTTGCCTATATCGCCGGCGTCGAGGGCCTGACACCCTATCTGGCGGCGAAATCGGGCGTCATCGGCCTGACCCGTGGCCTGGCCCGCGAACTTGGTCCGCACAATATCCGTGTCAATTGCGTACTGCCGGGCTGGATCATGACCCAGCGCCAGCTGGACCTCTGGGTCACCCCGGAAGTCGAACAGGCGATCTTCACCCGACAGTGCCTGAAGCGGAAGATCTATCCGGCCGATATCGCCCGGGTGATCATGTTCTTCGCCTCGGACGAGTCCGGCGCCTGCACCAACCAGAGCTATGTCGCCGACGGCGGCTGGACATGAGCTGACGGACACACGGACCATGCGGACGCGGCGATCCATGATAAGGAGCCGCGTCCGGTACGATCGGGCGTCTCTTTTCTGGATGGCGTCGTCTCTATGAACGTGAAGAACTCCTACACCCTGGCCGATGTGGCGTTGCGGGCGGAAGTCAGCGAGATCACCGTCTCGCGCGTGCTCCGCAACAAGGCCTCGGTCGCCGACAAGACCCGCGAGCGCGTCCTCGCCGTCGTCCGGCAGATGGGTTACGTGCCGAATCGGGTGGCCGGGACCCTGGCCTCGGCGGGCTCCAACCTGATCGGCGTGGTGCTGCCGTCGCTTTCCAACATCGTGTTCCCCGATGTGCTGCGCGGCATCCACGCCTCGCTCGCTTCCTCCGGCTATCAGCCCGTCATCGGCGTCACCGATTACGACATGAACACGGAAGAGGAACTGGTCGCGTCGCTGTTGTCCTGGCAGCCGGCCGCCATGATCGTCTCCGGCCTGCACCATACGGACTATACGGTGGCGATGCTGAAGCGGTCGGGCGTGCGCATCGCCGAGCTGATGGACATCGATTCCCCGCCGCTCGACATCGCCGTCGGCATGTCGCATCGCCAGGCGGGCTATGACACGGCGCAGCATCTCCACAAGCGAGGCTATCGCCGCTTCGGCTATGTCGGCCACGACCGTGTGCGCGACGAACGCGCCGCGCGCCGCTATGAGGGGTTCCGCGAGGGGCTGCAGGCGGTGGGTCTGTCCCTGGTGGGCGAGACGACGCTGGATGGTCCCAGTTCGACCCAGGCAGGCCGCGAACTGCTCGGCCAGTTGCTGGCCCGGCATGCGAACCTTGACGTCGTCGTCTTTTCCAATGACGACATGGCGGTGGGCGGGGTGTTCCACTGCTTCGCCGCCGGCATCCGGCCGCGCGAGGATCTGGCGCTGTTCGGCTTCAACGGGCTCGATATCGGCCAGGCGCTGCCGCAGCCGCTGTCGACGATCCTGTCGCGCCGCTTCCTGATCGGCAAGACGGCGGCCGAGATGATCCTCCAGAGCCCGGACTATCCGGGCCAGCCGACGATCTGCGACACCGGTTATGACATCGTCGAGGGCGAGACCGCTTAGGCGGATCGCAGACGCGGCTGAACCCGGCTCAGGGCCTTACCACCTCGATCGAGGCGATCGTGTTGTCGGGGCGGAGGACGAGGTCGTACCGGACATACCGCGTGCCGTCGTCGCATGTCACCCGCACGACGCGGCGCGAGGGCAGCGACAGCTTCGTGTTGACCGCCATGCGGCTGACCGCGTCGCACCAGTGGCCCGCTTGCCGGATCGCCCTGCTGGCCTGGCGCTCGAGCATACCGGCCTCGGCCAGGCTCGGAATGGCGACGGCCACGAGCGCAAGGGCAAGGACCGTTGGTTTCGTGCAGTTGATCTGGCCCATCGCGACGCCTGTCCCGTTTGTCCGCCTGCCACCTCGCGACGAGCTCCCCGGCCGTGCGAGCCTCTGAGAGATAGCACGGAACGGCGTTGATCCCGCTACGTCAATCATGACTTTTCAGGGATGCAGGAAGGCCTTGAACCAGTCGACCGCGACATAGGGGCCGAGCCCCCAGACCAGAACCCAGGCGGCGGCGCCGACGATGTTGGCCGACAGGAAATGCAGCCAGGGCATCGCCACCGCGCCGGCGATCAGTCCGTTCAACTGGCGCAGCACGACGACGAAACGCGCCGTCATCACGATCCAGATGCCGCGTTGCCGGAACACGTCCTCGAACTTGCCGAGGCGATCCGGCGTCAGCTTGATCCAGCGGCCATAGCGCAGCAGCAGCGGACGGCCGCCGAAATGGCCAATCGCATAGCCGGTGCTGTCGCCCAGTACCGCTCCGGCGAAGGCAGCGACCAAGGCGTGGACGAGATCGACATCGCCCCGAGTCGCCAGCACGCCGATCGCGACCAGCGCGCTCTCGCCGGGCAGCGGCGCGCCGAGCGCTTCGAAAAAGATGATGACGAAGATGGCGAAGCTGCCATAGGCCGCGATGTAAGGCTCGATCAGCGACAGACCATCCTGCATCCAGTGCATGCGTACCCTTCCTGTCTCAGCGGCTTCCCAGCCCTTGGCGCGCAGGGCGCGTTCCGCGTGCCGGGATACCGGCCGGCCCGCCGGTTCGCGTCCGCCGGGTTCCCGGAGCCGGGAACCACGACGCCCTTTTCATTTCTACAACTTTTCCTTGGTGCTGGGACAAGTTGGCTATTCAATGGAAGGACTTGGGGAGGGCGCTCCCTGGAATCGGCGGATCGGCGCCGCCGATCGGACAGTACCAGAGCGCCGGCGTGGTGGAGGGCTGGATGCGCGCATTGGATGTCATGTGGGTCGGTCTTGGCGGCGGCGCGGGATCGTTGCTGCGCTGGTGGATCGGGCGGATCGTCGGCGAGCGTTATCATGGCGGTTTTCCGCTGGCGACGTTCCTGATCAACGTCTCGGGCGCCTTCGTCATCGGCTATCTGTCCGTGCTGTTCTCCGTCGACTGGCGCGATCGTTATGGCACGGTGCTCAATGCCGGCGTGCTGACGGGCATCCTCGGCGGTTACACCACTTTCAGCAGCATGCAGCTCGACGCCGCCAAGCTCGCCGGCTCCGGCCGGGGGCAACTGGCGCTCGGCTATCTGCTGCTCTCGGTGGCGGCGGGCCTGATTGCCGCGGCGCTCGGCGCCGCGCTCGCGCGTCTGCAGGGTTGAGGGAGAAGAGTCATGATCAATCTGGTGATCCTCGTTTTCGTCGGCGGCGCGATCGGCGCGATGGCGCGCGAATTCCTGATGCTCAGCGTCCCGCATCTGTCCGAAGGCTTTCCGATGGATATCCTGGTCGCCAACGTGGTGGCCGCGTTCCTGCTCGGACTGGTGGCCGGCCTGCACAAGCGGCGGGCGGTGAGCGACGACGTCAACACCATGGTCGGCACCGGCATCATGGGCGGGCTCTCGACCTTCTCCAGCTTCGCTTATGGCACGGTCGTGCTGATGAGCGCCTCTACCCTGGGCGCCGTCGTCGCCATTGCCTACGTCCTGGTCAGTCTGGCGCTCGGCTACGCCGCGGTGGTGTTCGGGATGAAGCTGGGCGAACGCGGCGCTTCCCAGCCGGGCTGACACGCGCCCGGCCGGCAGGCCTCAGGCCAGCGTTGGCGGGACACTGACGCGCTCAGCCTGTTGCGCGTGCGGCAGGATCCACGGTTCCTCGACCGGCATCAGGGTCGATTCCGCCAGCAGGCGAATGCTGGTCTCATAGTCGGCCCGTAACGTGATGAACGCGTTGCGGCACTCTTCCCGGTCGGGCTTCATCGGCAGGCCGATCTCCATCAGCCGGTCGTAGAGGTGATCGAAGTGTTCGATCAGCTGCGGATCGACGCTCTGGTGCGTCCAGGCATCGGCCGGGATCTTCGGATTGAGCTCGATCGCGATGTTCTTCAGGGCCGCACAGCCGATTTCGCGGCAGATGCGGGCTGATTCCGTGTGTTGCGGCTCCTGGCAGGCGGAGAGAAGCGAGGTCGCGTCGAGCACGGCGGCCGCGGCCCCGACCCAGCTCGTGCCGCGATAGACGGCCGGCACATAGGCGAGAATCGGTGAGATCGAGTGGGTTTCCATCACGCCGCGGAACCATTGCTCCCAATCCTCCCAGACGCCGCCATGATGCTCGATCTGGCCGCTGCGCTGGAGGGATTCGATGAGACTGGAAGTCGTCGGGCGGCGGCCGGTGCGCGCATACAGCCAGCCCACCTTGCGTTCGCGGATCTGGACCGCCGTCTGATAGCCGGGAACGAAGGTGAACAGCAGGATGACGACGGCCAGTCCGATCGCCGCCTCGAAGATCGCCAGGAACTCGCCCGTCAGGGTCGGCGGCGTCTTGAAGCCGAGCGTGCTGAGGGCGGAGCCGCTGGCCGTGAAGGCATAGCCCCAGTGCGTCTCGATCCCCAAACCCCAGAGGATCAGGGTGAAGGCGACCTGCACGAGCAGGAACCAGCTGACCACCGCGATGAAGATGAAGAGCGGCAGGACCCAGGCCTGGCGACGCTGCGTCTGGTTGTAATCCTTCGCGTTGGCGACCAGAGCGTGGACGATCGACACCGCGCCAAAGCGGGCGAACCGCTCGATGAAGTCCCGCTCGCGGCGGTTGATCAGCACCACGCGAACGATGGAGCGGAAATAGAGGAAGAGGGCGAGGAGGCCGACGAGAACGGCGAGGATGTGAAGCAGCGAATCCATCGGCATCTGTCCATTGTGCGAGGCAGGCATGGAAAGGCGGGCGGGTCGAAAGCAACCCCGTAGCCTCGCGATCGTATCCGAACAACGCGTGGGTGCGATAGCTCCTGCAACCGGGCGTGGCGGGCGGAAACGAAAATGGCGGCGGCGCTGTTCGCGCCGCCGCCATTCTACGAGGTCGTATCGAGCCGGCCGGATGGCCGGGGACCCGAACTAGCTGGTGAAGAACTTCTGCGTGCCATGCGCCTCGATGGCGCCCGCGACGCGGGAGAGCGCGTGGACATAGGCGGCGCTGCGGACCGTGATGCCGCGTTCCTGCGCCAGCGCCCACACGGCGCGGCCCTCGCGATCCATGGTGTCCTGCAGGCGCGAACGGACTTCCTCGGCCGTCCAGTAATAGCCCTGGCGGTTCTGCACCCACTCGAAATAGGAGACGGTGACGCCGCCGGCATTGGCCAGGATGTCCGGCAGGACCACGACATTCTTCTCGGCCAGGATAACGTCGGCTTCGGGGGTGATCGGGCCGTTGGCGAGCTCCAGGATGACGCGCGCCTTGATGGCGGGGGCGTTGTCCTTGTGGATCAGGTCCTCGAGCGCCGCCGGGACCAGGATCTCGCAGTCGACCGCGGTGATCGCATCGGCGCCAATTGCGGTGATGCCGTCCGAGCCGGCCAGCTGCAGCACAGAGCCGGTCTTCTTGGCGGCGAGCAGCTTGGCGACGTCGAGGCCGGCCTCGCTGTGGATCGCGCCCTTCGAATCCGAGACGGCGACGATCTTGTAGCCGTCGGCGGCGAGCAGGCTGGCGATGTGTTGGCCGGCATTGCCGAAGCCCTGGATCGCGACGCGGGCGCCGGGCGTCAGGCCCAGTTCCGAAGCGAGATTGCGCACGAGATAATAGCCGCCGCGCGCAGTGGCGTCGTCGCGGCCGAGCGAACCGCCGAGCGAGATCGGCTTGCCGGTGATGACGGCCGGCGTCGACTGGCCGACGATGGAGGAATATTCGTCCGCCATCCAGCCCATGATCATCGAGTTGGTGTAGACGTCGGGGGCGGGGATATCGCGGTCGGGGCCAACGATCTTCGAGAAGGCCTGCATGTAGGCGCGCGACAGGCGCTCCAGCTCCGCCTTCGACAGCGAGTGCGGATCGACGCGCACCGCGCCCTTGCCGCCGCCATAGGGCAGGTTCATGACGGCGCACTTCATCGTCATCCAGAAGGCGAGCGTCTCGACTTCCTCGATGGTCGAATCGGGATGGAAGCGGATGCCGCCCTTGGTCGGGCCGCGCGTGTCGTCATAGCGGCAGCGCCAGGCCATGAACGACTTCCGCGAGCCGTCGTCCATACGGATCATCAAGCGAACTTTGGTGGTCTCGCGCGGATATTTGAGCTTTTCGAGGACATCGCCGTCCAGATGCAGGTGGGCTGCTGCTTCGTCGAGGCGGGTGAGGGCCTGGTCGAGCATGGTGGCGTCCGTCATCCCGGCATCGCTCCGCTTGTTGATTGTCATGATTTTCCCCGCGTAGGTTGGCGCGGGGGTTATGACCCCTCAGCAAGCGGAGGGCAACAATTTGTGCCGAAGTTTAGAGCAATTGTGGCAATTTTGCGCAGAAGACTGCCTATACGGGAGTCATATCGATTAGGATTTATGCGTTGGATCGCCACGCGGCGCGACGCAGCGGCATCCTGGCTTCCGCCAAGGAAGGGTCTGCCTAGAATCAGGGCAGATCGTTTGCCTGTCCTAGCATACGCATGGCGTCATCGGCCGGCGCAAAGCCCAGCAGCGTCGCGGCCCTGTTCATGCTCCAGGCCATGCCGGCATTGCCCGATACCGCGTTGACGACGATCCCCGGTGCGGGCCAGTTGGCAGAGTCCGCGCGGAGCGCGGCGGCGAACACCCCGACCAGGTCTTGGTTCGAAAGCCACATGCCGCGGAACCAGGCGAGGTCGCGACGGTCGCTCTCGTCCATCGCGTCGAGGCGGCTATGCGGCGTGCCGGAGCCTGAAATGGTCGAGGGATGGTTTTCGCCCGGCTGGCACCAGCCGATGCGCAGCGCCACCGCCGTCATTCCGTCGCGGGTGGCCAGGGCGCAGCAGAGCCGCTCGCCCATCAGCTTGGCGACCGCATAGGGCGTGCTGTCGCTGCTGCCGCCCTCATGGCGCCAGCGCGTCCCCGGCAGCGGCGGCAGCGCCTCGGTCAGCGCGCCCGGCGTCACGGCGATCTCGGTTTCCTTGTAGCCGCCCATCACATGGTTGGAGGTCGCGAACACGAGGCGCCGGACGCCCGCGCCCGCGGCAGCGGTGGCGAGCAGGGCGGTCATGTCGAAGGAGAGGGCGGAATCCGTCCAGTCCGCTTCGGGATAGGGGTTCTGCGCGGCGAGATGGATCACGGCGTCGACCGAGGCGATGACATGGCGCCACCGGCGGTCTTCGCCATCGCGCAGGTCCGCCTCGATGCAGGTGAGTTCGGCATGCTCTGGCGGCTCGATCGGGTCGAAGCGGCGATCGAGCGCCACCAGCGCCCCGCACCAGGGTTCGGCGCCCAGTCCGGCGATCAGCTTGCGGGCGAGATTTCCGTTGCCGCCGGTGATGGCAATACGCATGGCGAGGATCCGGGTTCGTGGAAGGGCGCGCTACATGCGGCCGCCATCATCCGCCAGATTGGCGGCGATGCGGTCGCGGGTGATGAGGATATGCGCCGACATCGCCGCTTCGGCGGCGGCGAGATCGCCATGACGAAGGGCGTCGAGGATGGCGCGGTGGTCGGCCTTGATGCGGATCGCGGCTTCCAGCTCGCGGAAATAATGCACCCGCATGATGTGCAGATGCACATGCAGATTGCCATACATCTCCTGGAGCCGGCGGTTGCCACTGGATAGGACGATGGCGCGATGGAAGGCCCGATCCCAGTCTGTGAACCGGTCGTAGTCGACATAGACGTCGCCGGCCGTCGCCGCTTCCATCGCCTCGCAGGCTTCCTCCAGTGTTTTCGCGAGAGCGACGTTGCGGCCCTCCCGGATCGCCGTGCGGATGCCGTGCAGCTCGATCGCCTCCCGCACCTCGAAGATCTCCCGGACATCGTCCGTCGTCAGCCCGCGGACATAGCAGCCGCGACGCGCCCGGATTTCGACCAGTCCTTCGGCGGCCAGCCGCTTCATCGCGTCCAGCACAGGCGTGCGGCTGACGCCCAGTTCCGCGGCGACGAGGTCGATCGGGATCTGCTGGCCGGTTTCCAGTTCGCGCCGGAGGATGCGCATCCGGATGGCCGCATAGGTCTGTTCGCCCAGATCGGCATGCATCAGCGGCTCGAAGCCGATGCCGGCCGTCGCGTCGATGGGATGAAGAGAGGTCTTTTCTCGGGGCAAATCGGGCCTGCGGCGCGGAAAGGAAGTTGGCTTGACATGTAACATGTAAAATTTTACGGATCAATTCGTTCGGCATTTCCCATAGAGGTCCCCCATTGTGAAGCAGGCACTTGTTACCGGCGGGGCGCGCGGCATTGGCTTCGGCGTGGCCGAGGCGCTGCTTGCCGCCGGCTATGCCGTCACGGTCACCGGGCTCAGCGAGGCGGAAGCCGCCGCCGTCCCGACGCGCGAGCATCTCGACGCGATCGTCCTCGACGTGACGGATCAGGCCTCCGCCGATGCGGCGATCGCCCGGTTCGACCGGCTGGATGCGCTGGTCAACTGCGCCGGCGTGCTGTTCCGGGGCCAGGAATACGACATGGCCGTCTTCCAGAAGGTGATCGACGTGAACCTGACCGGCACGATGCGCATGTGCGTCGGCGCCAGGCCGCTGCTGGCGAAGCAGGGCGGCGCGATCGTCAACACCGCGTCCATGCTGGCGATCTTCGGCGGGCCGCTGGTGCCAGCCTACACCGCCTCCAAGGGCGGTGTCGCGCAATTGACCAAGGCGCTGGGCGTCGCCTGGGCCGAGGAGGGCATCCGCGTCAACGCAGTGGCGCCCGGCTGGGTTGCGACCGAAGTCACGCGCGGCATCGTCGAGGATCCCGTGCGCTCCGCCGGCATTCTCGGTCGCACGCCCATGAAGCGCTGGGGCGAGCCCCGCGATATCGGCGACGTCGTCGCCTTCCTGTGTTCCGACGCCGCCCGCTTCATGACCGGCACGGTCGTGCCGGTCGACGGCGGCTATGCCTCGGTTTGAGACAAGAGAGTGAGACGATGAGCGACAACACCACGGTCAACCATTCCGGCCTCGAAACCGACGCGGATTCGAAGCGCATCCCCTACCGGCATCCGCAGCCGAAGGAATCCTTCCCCGAGATCGTCATCCCCAACGCGATCCCGACAGACGAGCGGCTCTGGGTGCCGCAGCAGGAAAACGTCTGGTTCCGCCCGCTGTGCCTCTCGGCGAGCCGCGGCTACTGGATGAACCTGCTTCGGGTGCGGAAGTCCGGCGTGCTGTCGCGCCACCGCCATCCGCAGCCGGTGCATGGCTGGGTGCTGAAGGGCAGCTGGCACTATCTGGAGCACGACTGGACGGCGGAGGAGGGCTCCTATGTCTACGAGGCTCCCGGCGAGACGCACACGCTGGTCGTCGAGCCGCATGTGACGGAAATGATCACGCTGTTCCAGGTCAATGGCGCAATGATCTATGTCGATCCCGATGGCGCCGTGCAGGGCTACGAGGACGTCTTCACCAAGATCGACCTCTGCCGCAAGCACTACACCGATGTCGGCCTGGGCGAGGGCTATATCGACCAGCTGATCCGGTGAGCTGTTGCGGCGGATGCCATTGGAGTGCATTTGCCGCACTCCAATAACATCCTGAGGTGCGCGGCGAAGCCGGGCCTCTAAGGAGGCTCCAGAGGGCTCCTCCATGATCGCCGCCGTCTATATGCTTCGATGTGCGGACGGGAGCTACTATGTCGGCTCGACGTCTGCGGAGGATCAACAGCGGCGTCTCCTGGAACATCAATCCGGCGCCTACCGCGGCTACATGTTTTCAAGGCGCCCCGTCGAGCTCGTCTGGTCCCAGGCGTTTGATCGGATAACCGCCGCCCGTGCGACAGAGCACCAGATCAAGGGCTGATCGCGCGCCAAGAAGGAAGCGCTGATCCGGGAAGACTGGGCGGCGATCCGAGAGCTTGCCAAGCGAAGGTCAGCGCGTGGTTCGAGACGGCCCTGCGGGCCTCCTCACCATGTTGAGGATTGTGCTCGCTAGGCACGCAAAACAAAAAAGGCCGGCACCTTTCGATGCCGGCCTTTGCATTCGTAACCAACCTAGCGGATCGGCGGGGCGTACTGGATGCCGCCCAGCGACCAGAGCTGGTTCAGGCCGCGCGGGATGCCGAGCTTCGAGCCGACGCCCAGATTGCGCTCATAGACCTCGCCGTAATTGCCGACCTTGGCGACGATGTTGATCGCCCAGTCGTTGGAAAGGCCGAGCTTTTCGCCGAAGGCACCGTCCGTGCCGACCAGGCGCATGACGTCGGGCTTCTTCGAAGCCTTGGCCTCATCGACGCGCTCCGACGAAACACCGAGTTCTTCGGCGTTCAGCATGGCGTTGTGGACCCAGGCCACCAGGGCGCGCCACTTCGCGTCGTCCTGGCGGACGACGGGGCCAAGCGGCTCCTTCGAGATCACGTCGGGCAGGATGATGTGGTCGGCCGCGTCTTCCAGCGCGGCGCGCTCGGAATAGAGCTGCGACACGTCGGTGGTCAGCACCGTGCACTTGCCGGTCTTGTAGTTCTCGAGCGATTCCGCCGGGGTGCTGGCGGAGATCGTGGTGAACTTCATCGAATTGGCGGTGAAATAATCCGCGAAGTTCTCTTCGCTGGTCGTGCCGCTCTGGACGCAGACGGTCGAGCCGTCCAGCTCCAGCGCCGAGACCTTGCCGCTGTCGCGCTTCACCATGAAGCCCTGGCCGTCATAGTAGGTGACGCCGACGAAGGCGAGCGGCAGGTCCGTCTCGCGCGACATCGTCCAGGTCGAATTGCGCGACAGCAGATCGACCTTGCCGTCCTTCAGCGCGTCGAAGCGCTCGGCCGCCGAGAGCGGCACGTAGGTCACCTTCTCCGGATCATCGAAGATCGCGGTGGCGACGGCGCGACAGAAATCGACGTCGAAGCCCGTCCATTTGCCGTTGGCGTCGGCATTGGAGAAGCCGAGCAGGCCCTGGCTGACGCCGCAGACCAGATTGCCGCGCTGCTTCACCGTGTCGAGCGTGCCGGCCTGGGCCACGACGGCCGAGCCAAGCGTCGCGGCGAGAGCCAGCGTCGCGCCGCGCAGGGAAAAAATCCCAGGAAACATAGTCGCCCCTCCGAAGATGGTTCGTGGAAGTCACCCCGGAAGAGGCGACCGGATAGCCGCTGTCAGAGCTTGGCCTGCTGGCGAACGATCACCTTGGTGCCGACCGGCACGCGGTCGAACAGGTCGATGACGTCGTTGTTCACCATGCGGAAGCAGCCCGACGACAGCGCGTGGCCGATCGTCTGCGGCTGGTTGGTGCCATGAATGCGGTAGATGGTGTCGCCGAGATAGAGCGCGCGGGCGCCCATGGGATTGCCCTCGCCACCGGCCATGAAGCGCGGCAGATAGGGCTGGCGCTGGATCATCTCCGCCGGCGGCCGCCAATCCGGCCATTCCGCCTTGCGCGAGATCTTCAGCAGGCCCGACCACTGGAAGCCGTCGCGGCCGACGCCGACGCCGTAACGGATAGCTCGGTTGTCCGGCTGCACCAGATACAGGAAGCGCTCATCCGTGTTGATGACGATCGTGCCCGGCGGCTCGTTGGAGCGGAAATAGACCGGCTGCGGCCGGAACTCCGGCGGCAGCAACGATTCCTGCTTGGTCGGGACGACGCCGGGCTGCTCGTTGATGTTGAGCATGTCGCGAATGCCGGCCTGGGCAGGCAGCGCCGGCGCCAGCGCCACGGCGGCGGCACAGCCCAGCAGGGCGAGCGACGGGGGACGTTTCAGCCACTGGAGAAGGCGGGCCGCTTTGTCTCGCATGGGGGACCTCGAATGCTGGAGAGGCGGTTGGGGGAGAGCCCGGCCGGTGGAGCCGGGCCTGAAATCAGCCGGATGCCGGGCGGGCCGGGGCGGCCGCCGGCGTCGTCTGGGCGCAGCGCACGAACACCATGGTGCCGTAGCGCGCGGTGACGCTGGGGTCGACCCAGGGCGCGACGATGACGCCGTCCTGGAACGAGGTGATCTGGCGGTCCTTCGGCATGCCGGCGGGGCCGGGCGGTCCGATATAGACGCGGCCGCCGGCATTCTTGAGCATGACCTCGCTCGGCTGCGACTGGTCGGCCAGATACATCATCACGCCGTTATTGGGTCCGCGCGTGATGACATAGGGATTGCTGCAGTAGCGGCGCGCCTCGTTGATCGTGCGCGGCAGGTCTTTCTCCTCGCGGAAGGAGCCGAGGCCCCAATTTCCGACGAGATCCTCCGTGGTGATCGAGACGTTGGGCGTCGCCGGCGCAACGGACGGGGCAACCCGCTCCGTGACCGATGCGCAGCCGGAAATGGCGAGAAGCGCCGCAGCGCCGGCCAGCCAGGTCGCGGCGCGGCGGCTGCTGCCTTCGGCGCGGGCTCCTGCTACCGATGTCGTTGCTGTTGGTTCCATGCGTCTCCCCCTTGCCGCGACACCCAGGCAACTCCCCGGAAATCCGCGGCTGTTCACGCCAAGGCAGCACGTGATTCTGGACAGCATGATGGCGGGCATGTGGCGGGGAATGCAACTGCCGCCACAAACCATCTGTACGGCGCTACTCCGCGGGGCGGGCGACCGGAAGCGGCAGCATCGGCGCCCGCCGCAGCGGGTCGACTTTCTTGATCGGGCCTGCCTTCGGCGCACCCGGCAAGGTGCGCCAGTTGACGCCGGCGATCGTCACGATCCGGCTGCCGCGGAAATCGGCCTCGCTGCGGATATGGCCGTGTTCCGACATATAGGTGAGCAGCCAGCGTCCGCGCGAGGGCGACCGGCTGCCATAGGCGTTGGCCAGCGCTTCATCGGTCGGGCAGGGCGCCTCTTCGCGCGCAGCGCGGGCAAGCAGCAGGAAAACGCCCTGCATTTCTTCCGGCAGGCTTTCCGCAACGGCGAGAACCTGCTCCCAGGCGTCGTCGCCCTTGTCCGAGCTGACGCCCGCGCGCGCCAGTGCCAGGCGCTTGCGGAAGCTCGGCATGTCCTGGCCATAGGTGCCGAGCTTCTTGATCCGGCAATGGAACAGGAAGTCCTGGTAGATCGACGGCGCCGGGCGGAAGGCCGTGTCCGGGTCCGACATGATCTCGGCATAGACGCTGTCCAGCAGTTCCTGCTTTTCGGCTTCCGTGCGGGTGTCGAGCTCTACTTCCGGCGTCGTGTCGAGCGGGCCGGAGGTCTCGATCTCGCGCAGCAGTTCCGCCGTGCCCCGGGCGCGGGACTGGCTGGGCGCCGGCATCGGCAGCAGGTCGGCCTCGCCGCCGACGAAGATCAGGTCCTGCATTTCGGCCTGCGGCATGTCGGGAAGCGGCATCAGCACGGGACGGCCGCTGCGGCCGGCCGTATCCACGGCGCCGATGCGCAGCGGGATCGGCTTGCGCGACAGCGCCGGGCCGAGCGCGATGAACTGGCCGGGATCGAGATCGCGGAATCCCTCGGCCTGGCGGCGGTCCATGCCGAGCAGGTCGGCGGCGCGCGCCATGTCGATATCGAGGAAGGTGCGGCCCATCAGGAAGTTCGATGCTTCGGCGGCGACGTTCTTGGCGAGCTTGGCGAGGCGCTGGGTGGCGACGATGCCGGCCAGTCCGCGCTTGCGGCCGCGGCACATCAGATTGGTCATGGCGCCGAGCGACAGGCGGCGCGCCTCGTCCGAGACTTCGCCGGCGACGGCGGGCGCGAAGATCTGCGCCTCGTCGACGGTGATCAGCATCGGATACCAGACGCTGCGGTCGGCATCGAAAAGCCCGTTCAGGAAGGCGGCGGCGCAGCGCATCTGTTCCTCGGCGTCGAGGCCTTCCAGATTGAGCACGACGGAGGCGCGATGCTGGCGGATGCGCAGCGCGATCCGTTGCAATTCGCTGGGGCTGCGCTCGGCGTCGACGACCGTGTGGCCGAAGCGCTCGGAGAAGCTGACGAAGTCGCCTTCGGGATCGATGATCGCCTGCTGCACCATGCCGGCGCTCTGTTCGAGCAGGCGGCGCAGGAGGTGGGATTTACCGGAGCCGGAGTTTCCCTGCACGAGCAGGCGGGTCGAAAGCAGTTCCTCAAGGTCGAGAAGGGCGGGCTGGCCTGCCGTGTTCGTCCCGAGTTCGATTCCAGCTTTCATAGTGCTCCACATCGCCTTTGTCCGCCTGGCCATCCTAGCATGGGAGGCCGAGGCGTCCGGTCGCCTCATCGGAACTCCACAGGAGATCCATCGCGCAAAATGCGCAATCCGCCGGCTACCTGCGCAACCTGCGTGGTCCGGCGCCCAAGCGCGCGAACCTCCATCTCAGAGACCGTTCAAGGAGGAATGGTACGCCCTAGGGGAGTCGAACCCCTCTCTCCACCGTGAAAGGGTGGCGTCCTAACCGATAGACGAAGGGCGCAGCGATGCGCATTGCAGGTAGTTCCCTTGGGCCTTGCAGGCACAAGTCTTGATCCCGACACCCGATCAAGATGGGTGGTGCGCCCTAGGGGAATCGAACCCCTCTCTCCACCGTGAAAGGGTGGCGTCCTGACCGATAGACGAAGGGCGCGGCGAGGCGGGTTATAGGCGGCAAGCCCCGGACTGACAAGACCGTTTGCGGGCCATGTTTTCCGCCTGTGGATAGAGTGCCGCCTCATCGCTGAGGCGGCACGAATGGGCAGTTACCACTTGCCGGTATTCGGCATCGATGCCCAGGGCTCCTGCGGCGGCAGCGGATCGCCGGCCTGGATCAGCTCGATCGAGATATTGTCGGGCGAGCGGACGAAGGCCATGTGACCATCACGGGGCGGGCGGTTGATGACGATGCCGGCCTTCTGCAGCTTGTCGCAGAGCGCGTAGATGTCCTCGACCAGATAGGCGAGGTGCCCGAAATTGCGACCCTCGCCATACACTTCGGGGTCCCAGTTGAAGGTCAGTTCGACCTGGGCGGCCTCGTCGCCGGGCGCCGCGAGGAAATACAGCGTGTAGCGGCCCTTCTCATTGTCGATGCGGCGCACCTCGTTCAGGCCGAGCTCCTTGTAGAAGGCGATCGACTTGTCGACGTCGGTGACGCGGACCATGGTGTGGAGATATTTCATTGGCGCGTTGTCCTTTCCCAGATGTTCCCGATCGGAAGCCGCGCCGCAGAGGCGGTGCTGTCCGTCATATGGCGCCGACACCATAGACGCCGGCGGCGCAAACAGAAACCCGCGCGCCGCCCCCGCGTCATTCCTTAACCGGCGTTAACGGAAATCCACGGTTGTGGCCGGGATGTCACTGGTCACGCTTCGATCCGATGTTATTCTCATGCGGGGATTCGGTCGCAACATTGCCGCAATGGCGGTATCGCGCGATCGGCCATGTGAGAAGGACGGCCTCGTTGGAAGGCCTATCGGGGGCCGACAAGATGGGTTCCAAGAACAGCGCTGAACCATCGTCCGCCGCAAGGCACGAGGACGAAGGCGGGCTGGATCTGGTCGAAGTGGCGGGCGCGATCAAGTGGTTCGATGCTTCGAAGGGCTATGGATTCATTCTCCCGGACGATGGCTCGCCGGACATTCTGCTGCATGTGACCTGTCTGCGCCGCGACGGCTTTCAGACCGCCTATGAGGGCGCCCGCATCGTTTGCGAGGTCACCCAGGGCCAGCGCGGGCTCCAGGCTTTCCGCGTGCTAAGCATGGATGATTCGACGGCGATCCATCCGGCCCAGGCCGGTCCGCCGCGCACCCACACCGTCATCGTGCCGACCAGCGGCCTCGAGCGCTGCATCGTCAAGTGGTTCAACCGCGTCAAGGGCTATGGCTTCGTCACGCGGGGCGAGGGTACGGAGGACATCTTCGTCCATATGGAGACGCTGCGTCGCTATGGCCTGACCGAACTCCGGCCGGGCCAGACCGTGCTGGTGCGTTTCGGCGACGGCGACAAGGGATTGATGGCTGCCGAAATCCGCCCGGATGACGGCTCCGGCCCGTCGTCGCACTGATCGCCGTGGCGCGATCCCGCTCCCGCTTTTTCCCGCTGCGCACCCTCGGCGCGGCTCTCGCCTTCGGGCTGGCGCTGGCCAGCGGCGTGCTGGCGGCCGACAGGCCGGGCGAGATTCGGGTCACGACCCGCTCGGGCCCCCATGCGATCACGGTGGAATGGGCCGTCACCCCGTCGCAGCGCGAGCGCGGCCTGA
>Ga0182738_1001899_pt1 | contig 25341 bp, 19 predicted proteins | sample eDN5th30CBELigMG_FD_128876 | JGI IMG/M metagenome (GOLD analysis project Ga0182738, IMG submission 128876) | Enriched Miracle-Growth compost microbial communities from Emeryville, California, USA - eDNA 5th pass 30_C BE-Lig MG (version 2)... ...
CATCACGGTGCGCATCTCCGCGTTCCCGTCCGTCGGCGAGGGCGGCTCGGCTACCGTCGAGACCGTGGCTGCTCCCGCGCCCGTCGGGCTGTCGAGCTTCGAGAAGGCCGAGCTGACGAAGTCGGATCGGCCAGAGCTGTCCTCGGCGCGCATCATCATCTCCGGCGGCCGCGGCCTGCAGTCCGGCGAGAACTTCAAGAAGTATCTCGAGCCGGTTGCCGACGCGATGGGCGCCGCCGTCGGTGCCTCGCGCGCCGCGGTCGATGCGGGCTACGTGCCGAACGACATGCAGGTCGGCCAGACGGGCAAGGTCGTCGCGCCCGACCTGTACATGGCCGTGGGCATCTCCGGCGCCATCCAGCACCTCGCTGGCATGAAGGATTCCAAGATCATCGTGGCGATCAACAAGGATGGCGAGGCGCCCATCTTCCAGGTGGCCGACTACGGCCTCGTCGCCGATCTGTTTCAGGCTTTGCCGGAGCTTGAGGCGGAGCTGAAGAAGGCCGGCCAATAGAGCGAACACGGGCTTCGGGCAGAAGGACTTGCGGACATGAACGTGGCAGTCAAATCGGCCGACAAGCCGAAGGGCGAACACAAGATTCCCCAGGTCATCAAGAAGGTCGGCGTCATCGGTGCCGGCCAGATGGGCACCGGCATCGCCCAGGTGATCGCGCTGGGCGGCTACTCGGTGGCGCTCAACGACCTGAAGAAGGAAAAGGTCGAGGAGTCGGTTCGCACCATCGAGAAGTTCCTGCAGCGGCAGGCCGACAAGGGTGCCATCAAACCGGCCGAGGTTGCGCCGGCGCTGAAGCGCATCAGCTTCGCGCCGAGCTTCGAGAGCTTCGCCGATTGCGATCTCGTCATCGAGGCCGCCACCGAGGACGAGGCCGTCAAGCGCAAGATTTTCGCCGAGGTCTGTCCGAAGCTGAAGCCCGGCGCGCTGCTCGCCACCAACACCTCGTCGATCTCCATCACGCGTCTCGCCTCGACGACCGACCGCCCCGAGCACTTCATCGGCATGCACTTCATGAATCCGGTGCCGCTGATGGAGCTGGTCGAGCTGATCCGCGGCATCGCGACCGAAGACGAGATGTTCTCCGTCACGCGGCAGTTCGTCGAGAGCCTGCATAAGACCGTTGCGGTGAGCGATGACTTCCCCGCCTTCATCGTCAACCGCATCCTGCTGCCGATGATCAACGAAGCCGTCTATACGCTCTATGAGGGCGTCGGAACGGTGGAGGCGATCGACAAGGCGATGAGACTCGGCGCGCACCATCCGATGGGTCCGCTCGAGCTGGCCGACTTTATCGGCCTCGATACCTGCCTGTCGGTGATGCAGGTGCTCTACGAGGGCCTGTCCGATTCCAAGTACCGGCCGTGTCCGCTGCTGGTGAAATACGTCGAGGCCGGCTGGCTCGGCCGCAAGACGCAGCGCGGCTTCTACGACTATCGCGGCGAGAAGCCCATCCCCACGCGATAAGCCATTTCAGCGCTTGCGGAGCGCTGTGAGAAAGCTCGTGAGATCATCCGTCGCGTGATGGATGTGCTCCGGCAGCGCCTTCCATTTGCGCATCTGTGCCTGTGCCGGATGATCCATATAATCTGAGTGCACGAGCACGGTCGTCATGCCGAGCGCATGTGCCGCCTCCAGATTGTGCGGCATATCCTCGAACATGGCCGCCTCGTGCGAGGCAACGCCGTGGCGCTCCACCATGCGCCGGAACGCATCGGGCGAGGGCTTGGCGACGAACTCGCACGCGGCGATGTCGCAGATGTCCTCCATGAGATGCAGGACGCCCAGCTTCTCGGCCACGCGCTCGGCGTGGCGGCGCGATCCGTTGGTGAAGATGATGCGGCGGCCGGGCAGGGCCTCGAGCGCGCTCGCCAGCTCCGGCGCTTCGCTCAGCGGCGCGAGATCGATGTCGTGCACGAACTCCAGGAACGCTTGCGGATCGATCTTGTGCAGCTTGATCAGCCCGGTCAGCGTCGTGCCGTAGTCGTGATAGTAGCGCTTCTGCAGGTAGCGGGCGTGCTCCAGCGGAACGTCGAGGAGCTGCGCAACGAACTGCGCCATGCGCCGGTCGACCTCGGCGAACAGGTTGCACGCCGACGGATAGAGCGTGTTGTCGAGGTCGAAGACCCACACGCGCGTTGCGTCAAAGTCGCGCTCGACGGCGCCCTGCGCCGGCAGCACGAGCCTTGCCGCGGCCCGCAGGTCGGGAGATTTGCTCTCGTCGTGGCGGGGCGCGCTCATTCGGCGGCAGGCTTTGCCTTGCGCCGCGAGCGCTCGATCAGCGTGCCGACGCCGTGCGAGGTGAACAGCTCCAGGAGCACGCAGTGCGGCACGCGGCCGTCGATGATGACCACCGCCTCGACGCCCGCCTCTACCACCTCGATGCAGCCCTCGACCTTGGGAATCATTCCGCCCGAGATGACGCCATCTCTGATGAGCTGCCGCGCCTCCTCGATCGTCAGCTCGCGCAGCAGCGTCTTTTCCTTGTCGAGCACGCCGGCGACGTCGGTGAGCAGCAGCAGGCGCTTGGCCCGCATGCGCGCCGCGAGCGCGCTGGCGAACGTGTCGGCGTTGATGTTCAGGGTCTCGCCCTCGCGGCTGACGCCGACCGGCGCAATGACCGGGATCAGCTCCGACTTGGAGATGATCTCGACGATTTGCGGATTGACCTCCACGGGGTCGCCCACGTAGCCGAGATCGACGGCCTGCATGAGGTTCGATTCCGGATTGGGCATCTCGGTGATCTTGCGCGCGATCATCAGGTTGGCGTCCTTGCCGCTGATGCCCACCGCCTTGCCGCCCTGACGGTTGATCGCCGAGACGATGTCCTTGTTGATGAGCCCGGAAAGGACCATCTCGACGACCTCGACCGTCGGCTTGTCGGTCACCCGCAGCCCATGGACGAAGTCGGATGTGATCTGCAACTTTTTCAGCATCGAGGCGATCTGCGGGCCGCCGCCGTGCACGATGATCGGGTTAACGCCGGACTGCTTCAGGTAGACGATGTCCTGCGCGAACGCGTCTGCGAGGGCCGCGTCGCCCATGGCATGCCCGCCGAACTTGATGACCACCGTCTGCTCGTCATAGCGGATGAGGTGCGGCAGGGCGTCGGCCAGGATGCGGACCTGGGTGTGGGGCGACGGCGGGGACTCGGGCATCACGGGGGCACCTTGCGGCGGCGCGGTCGGCTTCATATTCCTGGCCTTGTCCTCGATCTCAGCGGCTGGCGGGGCGCCGTTCCATGTGCGTCTACACAACCGAAGGCAGGTCTTATACCGCCGCGAGCCATGCCGCCAAGCCCCATGCCGACGGCAATGGGCCGTTAACGGACGTAGCGTCGCGCGCGCTGGCGGCAACGGAATTCCCCCACATTCGCCTGCTAGAGCGCCGGGGAGAAAAGTGCGCTATTCAACTCCGCGGCCATGGGCGCAAAGTCCGCCTCGCCGCCGACACCCTCCACCCAGGAGAAGCTCGTAGATGATCGCCGACGGCTTGAGCCGCATTGCCATGTCCTCGGGACTTGCCGCGTCGTTATCGCGGGCGACCGACTATGCACGCGCGCATGGCCACGGTGAGGTGACGCTGGAGCACATGCTGCTGGCTCTGTGCGACGATCCCGATGCGGTGCTGGTGCTCGCCGCGAGCAATGTGAACGTCGCCGAGACGACGGCGGAGATGGGGCGCCAGCTCGCGGCGCTGCCGCCGAGCTCGGGTGGCGATGGCGGTGAGCTGGTCGTCGCGTCCGACATGCGGCGCATCCTCGAAGCAGCCGCGGCCGCGGCGCGCGGTGGCCGCCGCCGCGAGATCAACGGTGCCATCGTTCTGGCTGCCATCGTCGGCGACGGGAACAGCGCCGCCGCGCAGGTGCTGAGCGGATTGGGGCTGACCTTCGAAGGCGCCATCCGGGCGCTGCAAAGCAAGCCCGCCGCCGCGCCTGAGGCCCCATCGCGCGCGCTGCCGGCGTCCGATGCCGAGTCGATCCTCGCCGACGCCCGCGAGCGCGTGCAGACGCGTACCGGCGGGCGCCCAGCTGCACGGGGCCGGGACGATGCCGCGGACGAGTCCGCTGCGTCGGCGCCGTCCGCGCACGGGGAGCATGCTGCAGCGGCGGAGGAGCCCGAGTTCCAGGCCGAGCCGCGGGTCAAGACGGCGCCGCCGATGCGCGAGTCTCACACTCCGCCCCAGCGGCCGGTCAATCCGGCGCCGGCGCTGCCCGCTCCGCCGCCTCCCTGGTCCGCCCATGGCTCGCTGGCGCGGCAACTGCCGGCGCCTGACCATGACCCCGAGCCTATGCCGGAACCCGCCTACGAGCCCGCTCAGGCGCCGGAACCGCCCTATGCCGAATATGCCCCCGCGGGCTACGAGCCGGCGGAGTACGGGCCGCCGTCCGAGTTCGAGGGCGCGGAGCACGAGCAGCACCCGGGCGACGACGGCTATGATCCGGACGGATCGGCGATGCCGGCATCCCCTCCCTTTCCTCCACCGCTGCCGGCGCCCAATCCGCACGCCGGGTGGGCGCCGCCGCCGAGCCCCGATCCGAACGGCTCGCGCCTCGGCCAGGTGCCGCCCATGGCGCGCGCGCCGGTTCCGATGCCCCCTCCGCCCGCTCCGCCGGGCCAGCGTCCCGGGCCGCCACCGCTGGCGCCTTGGCCGGAGCCCGAGCATGAGCACGCGCCAGCCTCGGCTGGCTTTGGACAAGCGCAGCCTCCGCCGCCCTCCTACGCTCCCGCGCCGCCAATGCCCAAGACGGCCGCTATGCGCGGCGGCCGCCAGCCAGGTCCGCGCGCCGAGATCGGACAGCTCGTCGAGAACGTTCCCCGCCACATGCGGGTCGGCGTCGGCGCGCTCATCGAGGTGCGCGTTGCCCGCGCCGACGTGCAGGCACTCGCCGAGGGGCTGCAGGGCGGCGGCGCCGCCTACCAGCACGAGGTGATGGTGACCAAGGCCATGTCGGTGCGGCTGCGCGCCCCCGACGGCGGCTTCTTCATCGAGACGGCCTCGCCCGAGACGCAGTGGATCGAAAAAGCCATGCTGATGTCGTCGGACGACTTTGCGAGCTGGCGCTGGCACGTGACGCCGCGCGACACCCGCAAGCGGCGCCTGCAGCTCATCATCTCGGCACGCACGGTGAGCGCCGACGGGCTTGCAGCCGAGACCGCGCTGCCGGATCAGGTCATCACGGTGCGCGTGCGCACCAACTATGGCCAGGTCGCGACGCGCTGGGTCGGGTGGGGGCTGGCGGCAGTCGTCGGCGGCCTGCTGGCGAAGTTCGGCGAAGGGGCCTTCGCGCTGCTCGGGAAGATGATCACGGGCTAGCTGCTGCGCGGGCAGGTGCCGCGCGCGAGGCCAGGAGCTGACATCATCTGAACGCTGGCCGGCCTCGACACCCGGTGCAGCTATTTTCGCTCAGGCAAGGCACCCTTTTTCCTGAGATAGTCGCTACGCCTTGTCCATTGAGGCGTGGCGCACCAATGGCGGCTCCGGATCGGCAATGGAAAATGGGGGCGCATCGGCCCCGGTGTGGCGAAGGGCTACGTGCGTTCGGCGACAATGCCGGCGATGGTGGCGCGCAGCTCCTCGACGCCGAGGCCCTTCTCGGCCGACGTCCGGATGATCTGCGGAAACGCTGCCGGGTGCTTGGCGAGCTTGGCGGCCGTCGCCTCGGCAACCTGCTCCAGCTCGTGCGGCTTGATCTTGTCGGACTTGGTCAGCACCACCTGATAGGTCACCGCCGCTTCGTCGAGTATGTCGGCGATCTGGTCATCGCTCGGCTTGATGCCGTGGCGCGCATCGATGAGCAGGAACACACGCGCCAGCGTGGTGCGGCCGCGCAGGTAGTCGGTGACCAGCGCACCCCAGGCGGCGACCTTCTCGACCGGCGCCTTGGCGTAGCCGTAGCCGGGCATGTCGACGACGAACAGCGGCTCGCCGGGGCTCTCGAAGTAGTTGAGCTCCTGCGTGCGGCCGGGCGTGTTCGACGTGCGTGCCAGGCCGCCTTGGCGGACGAGCGCGTTAATGAGGCTCGACTTGCCGACGTTCGAGCGGCCGGCGAAGGCGATCTCGACGCGATCGGCAGGCGGCAGGAACTCCAGCGCCGGCACGCTCTTCAAAAGCTGCCAGCGCCGCTCGAACAGCCGCTCACCGGCAGCGAGCAGCGATTTGTCGAGTTCCGTCATTGGCCTCGCCCGCGGGCCGCCGGGCTCAATTGCCCGGATCGCCCTGGTTCGATCGACGTCGCTTTATGGCGTCGGCGCCGCCCTTGGCGATGCTCGCCACCGGCTTGAACTGCCGCGAGATGTTGCCCATCAGGTGTATCTCGGCGCCCTGCTTCTTCATGATGTAGTACTGCTGCGAGAGCGACAGCGTGTTGCTCCACGCCCAGTAGATCACCAGACCGGCCGGGAACGACGCCAGCAGGAACGTGAACATCACCGGCATCCAGTTGAAGATCTGCTGCTGCACGGGATCCGGCTGCTGCGGGTTGAGCTGCATTTGCAGCCACATGGTGATGCCCATTATCAGCGGCCAAACGCCGATGTGCAGGAACTCCGGCACCGCGAAGGGCAAGAGGCCGAACAGGTTGAACAGCGACGTCGGATCGGGCGCCGAGAGGTCCTTGATCCAGCCGAAGAACGGCGCGTGCCGCATGTCGATGGTGATGAACAGCACCTTGTAGAGCGCGAAGAACACCGGGATCTGCAACAGGATCGGCAAACAGCCGGCGACCGGGTTCACCTTCTCGCGCTTGTAGAGCTCCATGAGCTCCTGCTGCTGCTTGACCTTGTCGTCCTTGTAGCGCTCGCGCAGCGCTTCCATCTGCGGCTGCAGCTTCTTCATCTTCGCCATCGACGCGTATTGCTTGCTGGCGAGAGGGAAGAACGCGAGCCGCACCAGAACGGTGAGGATGAGGATCGTCACGCCGAAGTTATGGACGACCGAGTTGATCGCCTCCATCAGGCGGAACAGCGGCTTGGTGAAGAAGAAGAACCAGCCCCAGTCGATGAGCAGGTCAAAGTGCAGGATGCCGCTGCTCTGGTACGCCTGCAGGACCTGCATCTGCTTGGCGCCGGCAAAGAGCTGCGAGGATGCCGTCACGGTGCCGCCGGCGGGGACGCTAATGACGTCGCGCATGTAGCTGGCCTGATAGGACGGCTTGTCGCTCGGAAGCTTCGGTGCCTCTGCCGTGAACTGGCCGCGGAACTGGGCCGTCTGATCCGGGATGACCGTCGCCGCCCAATACTTGTCCGTGAAGCCGATCCAGCCGCCGGTCGCGGGCTCGAAGTTGCGCGTGCCTTCCTCGATGGCGGCGGCGTACTTGGCGCGCTGCTCGCCCTGGGCGCCGATGACGCCGATGAGGCCCTCGTGCAGGATCCAGTTGTTCTGGATCTGCGGCGTTCCATATCGATTGACGCGCGCGTACGGCGCCAGCGAGATCGCGGCCGAGGTCCTGTTCTCGACCTCGTCGATGACCTTGAACATGTAGTCGTCGTCGACGTGCACCGTGCGCTTGAAAATGACGCCCTGGCCGTTGTCCCACGTCAGCGTGACCGGGGTCGCGGGCGTAAGCGTGCCCGAGCCCTGCACCTGCCACAGCGTATCGCGGTCCGGGACCTTCACGTTGGAGCCGGCACCCGGCACCCAGCCGATCTCGGCGAAATAGGGATGGGCGCTGTCGTTCGGCGACAGCAGAACGACATTGGGGCTCTTGGGGTCGACGGTCTCGTGGTACTTCACGAGCACGAGATCATCGAAGCGGCCGCTGCGCAGCGCGATCGAGCCCTTCAGCGACGGCGTGTCGATGGCGAGGCGGGGCGAGGCCTTGATGGCGTCGTCCGAAGCCGAGGACGCGCTGGGTGCCTGAGCGCCCGGCAGCGCCGCCCCGGGGCTCGCCGGCTTGGGCTGCTCCTTCGCAGCCGCGTCCTGCTTCTGCGCCAGCTCCTGCTCAGTCCGGTGGCGCGCCTGCTCGTCGCGCAGCTTCGGCCCCGCATAGAAGAATTGCCAGGCGAGCAGCACGGCCATCGACAGGACGACGGCAAGCAGGAGATTTCGTTGTTGGTCGGGGTCTTGCGACTGCATGGGTGCCTCAGCGCCGTTCTCGTCGTCCCGGGGAACCCATCCGGCGATGGGAGAGGACAACGCTCTTTTCGGCGCCTGTGCAAATACTCCGGGAGCCTAGGATCGGAAAGCCGGAAGTCATGAATTTCGAGCACCCCGGCGCTTTTGCCCCGGGGCTTGATGAACACGGACCAGCGCCGTGTCGAGATCGGATTTGAGGTCCGCGAACCGGCGCTCCATGGCGCTCGGCCGCGCGATCAGCACGTAGTCGAAGCCAGCCTGGGTTTGCTCCGGCTGCAGCGCCGACGCGATCGCGCGCAGGCGTCGGCGCACTTTGTTGCGCTCGACGGCCCCGCCGACCTTCTTGGAGACGGTAAAGCCGAAGCGCGCCGGAGCATCGGCCACGGCCGGCTCCCGGGGGCGCGCTTCCAGCACGAACGCAGGGGCGCTCCAGCGACGGCCGCCCCTGACCCAGAGAAATTCTCGGCGCTTCTTGAGGGTATCCAGAGCCACGGCGCAGGCTCCCTGCCCATCGGGGGCTGAGCTCGCCGGCTGGCCGGAGGGTTATGCCCACCCGTTCAAGCCGACAGGCGCTTGCGGCCCTTGGCGCGCCGGCGATTGAGCACGCGGATGCCGCCCTTGGTCAGCATGCGCTTGCGAAAGCCGTGGCGACGCTTGCGGACGAGCCGGCTCGGTTGATAAGTGCGCTTCACGATACAGCTCCAGTGCCCGTCGCGAAAAAGGCGCCTGCCGACCGACGCGATCGCCGTCGGCGGGAGCCCCAAACTTCTCAGGATTGGCGGGCTTATACGAGCTGAACCGTCGCAAGTCAACGCGCGCCATTCGACCGTTAATCCACGGCCGCGGGCCGCAAGAGTGATGCGCCCGAGGCGAGGAAATGGCAAACCACCCTTAACCGCCTGGCGGCCGCAGGACCGCGCCCGCCTCGGCGGTATGGGGGGCATCGCGGATGGAGCTGAGTAAACCGACGTCTGAGCCGCAGGCTATGCCGCTTGGAGCTGCCGACAACGAGAATATTGTGGCCGACATCTGCGTGATCGGCGCCGATCCGGCCGGGATCGCCGTCGCCACCGCAGCAGCGGCTTTCGGGCGCAGTGTCGTCCTGATCGAGCGCCATCAGCTCGGCTCCGCGGCGCCGGGCCAAGGCTCCCTGCCGGCCCGCACCCTCGCTGCGGTCGGCAACCGGGCCCAGGCGATGCGTACGGCGCCGCTTCTGGGTATCGCCGCGCGCGAGCCGGAAATCGATCCCCGCACCATCAACGCGCACGTGCAGAGCGTCCTCACCGAGGCTGCGGCGAACTTCGGCGTCGAGCGCTTTGCCGGGCTCGGCATTCGCGTCATTCCCACGTCCGGCCGCTTCATCAACAGGAAGACCGTCGTCGCGGGCGAATATCGCATTCGGGCGCGCCGCTTCGTCATCGCCACCGGTTCAGTCCCCTCCATTCCATCAATTCAGGGGCTGGTGAATGTGCCCTACCTGACGACCGAGACGGTATTCGGCAGCAATGACCGGCTGCACAACCTCATCATCATCGGCAACGGGCGCACGGCGATCGAGCTGGCGCAGACGTATAGCCGGCTCGGCTCGCGCGTCGTCGTGCTCGAAAGAGGCAAGGCCCTTGCGGAGGAGGACCCCGAGCTGGCGAAGTTCGTGCTCGACCATCTCGCCGCCGAGGGCGTCGCCGTGCACGAGAACGCGAAGATCGACAGCGTCGAGGGCGGCCTCGGCCGCGTGCGCGCCCACGTGACGCTCGATGGCGAGCAGCACGTCGTCGAAGGCAGCCACCTGCTGCTGGTGGCCGGGCGCAAGCCGGCAACGTCCGAGCTGGGGCTGGAGGCGGCCGGAATTCGCCACGACGAGCGGGGCATCAAGGTCAACGCGGGCCTCAAGACTACCAACCGCCGCGTTTTCGCGGTCGGCGACGTGGCGGCGGGGCTGCCTCCCGCGGAAGCCGCCGACTATTATGCCAGCGTCGTCGTCCGCCGCGCCCTGCTGCACGTGCGCGCGCGCGTCGACACCGAGCTCGTGCCGCGCGTCGTATTCACCGATCCCGAGCTCGCGTACGTCGGGCTGACGGAGGCGGAGGCATCGAAGCGGGGCCGCAAGGTGCACGTGCTCCGCTGGCCGTACCGGGAGAACGCCCGCGCCCTTTCCGAACGGACGCTGGCGGGGCACGTTAAGGTCCTCACCAGCCGCGACGGCAAGATCCTCGGTGCCGGCATCGTCGGGGCGAGGGCCAGCGAGCTGATCGGCATGTGGTCGCTGGCCATCTCGCAGGGCCTCAACATCAAGGCGATGACGGAATGGGTGCCCCCCTACCCGGCGCTGTCGGAAATAAACAAAAGCGTGGCTACCAGCTACTATGCGGCTACCCCTACAAAGCCCACCTTACGCAAGGTTATCGATTTTCTTGCTAGGTTCGGGTGAGGTGCGAGAGCGAAAGGACGCGCGTGCTCCGCGACAACAAGAACGAGGTGGCGCCTTCGACGCTCGCCGACCGGTGGAGACAGCTCAGTCTCCCCGAATGGGTCGCGAGTTCGCGTAGGAATTGGCGCGATCTCGGCTTGCCGGCCAAGCTGCTGATGCTGACGGCCATTTTCGTCCTCCTGGCCGAAGTGCTCATCTTCCTGCCCTCGGTGTCGACGTTCCGCGTCGACTGGCTCAACGAGCGCCTCACCGCCGCACAGCTCGCCACCCTCGCGGCCGAGGGCTTCCCCGGCGGCGACGTGCCCTCGGGGCTGCGCGCCGAGATGCTGCGGACGGCGCAGGTGAAAGCCATTGCCTCGCGCCGCCAGGGCGTGCGGCGGCTGGTGCTGCCGGTCGATCCGCAGATGACCATCGATGCGCACTACGATTTGCGGCAACGGCCCGATAGCTGGTGGGGCGCGCTGTCGCTACGCACGGAGCAGATCGGCGACGCCATAGCGGTGTTCTTCGCTCCGGCCGGCCGGACCATCCGCGTGCTCGGCAGCATCGGCGAGGATCCCGACGACCTCGTCGAGATCGTCATGCCGGAGGCGCCGCTGAAGGCCGCGCTGACGTCCTACGCGCTCAACATCCTCGGCGTGTCGATCGTCATCTCGCTGGCTACTGCGGCGCTCGTCTACTTCGCGCTGAGCCGCCTGCTCGTGCGTCCGATGATGCGCATCACCCGCGCCATGGTGCACTTCCGCCAGGATCCGGAGGACCCGGAGCGCATCATCGCGCCCTCGCAGCGTCACGACGAGATCGGCACCGCCGAGCGCGAGCTGGCGGAGATGCAGCGGCAGCTTTCTGGCGCGCTGCTGCAGAAGACCCGCCTCGCCCAGCTCGGCCTCGCGGTGAGCAAGATCAATCACGACCTGCGCGGTATGCTCGCCAACACGCAGCTCCTTTCCGATCGTCTGACCGCCATAGCCGATCCGACCGTCCAGCGCTTTGCGCCCAAGCTCATCGCCTCGCTCGATCGGGCCATCAACTTCTGCAACGACACCTTGCGCTTCGGGCGTGCCGAGGAGGCCGCGCCGCGGCGCGAGCTGATGCGTCTGAAGCCGCTCGCCGAGGAGGTGGGCGAGGCGCTCGGCCTGCCGCGCGAGGGATCCATCGATTTCGTTCTCGACATGGACGAGACGCTGCGCATCGATGCCGACCGCGACCACCTGTTCCGCATCCTGTCGAACCTCGTGCGCAACGCCATTGACGCCCTCGAGGGCGCGCCGCCGTCGCCGCGTGGCGAGATCGCCATCAAGGCCTGGCGCGAAGGTCGCCGGGTGATCGTCGAGGTGCGCGACAACGGCCCCGGCGTCCCTCCGAAGGCGCGCGAGCATCTGTTCGAGGCCTTCACCGGATCGCAGCGCAAGGGCGGTACCGGGCTCGGGCTGGCCATTGCCGCGGAGATTATCGGGGTGCACGGCGGCCACGTGCGACTGCTCGACACGCCGAACGGTGCGGCATTCCAGTTCGAGATCCCCGATCGCGGTGTGCACGTGGGGCCCGACGGCCCGGTTTCCGGGCGCGGTCCGGCGCCGGATTCGCAGAATCGTGCGTAGTTCAGCAAGCCCCTTGCGCCGGCGCGGCCGAGCCATTAGTAGTGGCGAGCTTCGGTGCGGTTCTGCCCGCCGAATGCGGTAGGTCTCTGCGTGGCCGTGAAAATCGCAGGCAAGCGCCCGTAGCTCAGCTGGATAGAGCATCAGACTACGAATCTGAGGGTCGGACGTTCGAATCGTTCCGGGCGCGCCACTTCATACAAATGTGCGAGTACGCGCCATCGCGCCGGTTTGCTTCCGGTTCGCTGCCGCAAAAGCACGCGAAGTCGGGTAGGCTGGGTGGCGTACGCGCCACAACGGAGCCATCACCAGCGCGCAGCTCCGCAACGGAGTTAGACGGATGCTGAAAGCCGCCATCCCACTCATCCGCGTACGATCGAGCAGCGAAGCCCTGGAATTCTATCGCGACAAGTTGGGCTTTGAGGTTCGCTCGACATATCGAGCAAGTCGCGACAACGATGATCCTGCCTATCACGTGATGACGCGCGGTGGCGCGACTATCCACGTCTCGTCCTTTCCCGCCGATGGCGTTGTCGGGGGCGTGACAACCATCGTCGTCACCGACATCGAGGAACTCCATGATGAGCTGATCGGCAAAGCAATCGATGTTGGTTTGGGAATTATGGACCAACCTTGGGGGGATCGAGAGGTCTATGTGCGTGACGCCGTAGGCAACACGTTGCGATTCCAGTCCGAATAAGAGAGTCTGCTTCGCAGCTTCGCAGCTTCGCAGCTTCGCAGCTTCGCAGCTTCGCAGCTTCGCAGCTTCGCAGCTTCGCAGCTTCGCAGCTTCGCAGCTTCGCAGCTTCGCTCCCTCGCGCCATCAGCGCTTTCGCTGTCAATGCCTGCTGCCAATGGGAGAGGGGTTGTGGCGGGCCGTCAGAATTTGATGACGGCGCCGCTCATCAACAAATCGAGATCGTCGATCGGCGCGGGGGCGATGGCGCCTGTCGCTGCGTTGCCCTGCAGCTCGCGCAGCGTCAGATCTCCGCTCACGTGCCGGTAGGTGAGATAGAGGATCATCGCCGCGCTATCGATGCCCTGCGCGATGCCTCCGCCCCAGATGTCGACGTTCGAGTTCCACGTTACCCAGGTGCCCGCGCCGGTCGGGTTCAGGGCGTCGCCCGGTCCGACCGGGAGCACGGAGGGCGCGCCGCCGCTGTAGGTGTAGTAATCGGCGTAGATGGTCGTTTTGCCGAGCGGCACGTATTGCCGCTCGATACCTGCCTGTCCCGACAGGAACCACTCGCTTTGATCGACGCCGGTGCCCTTGAAGCGGAAGGTGTCGCCGACGATGCCGTCCTGCGTGAGGTTGGCGCCGAAGTTGACGAACAGGCCGGTTTCGAGATGCTTGGCGCTGATCGAGCCGCGCACCTGCCGGCACGATGCCGTGTCGCCGTCGCTGGTGAAGAACGCCGATGGGCAGACGCTCCGCGTTCGCGAATCGGACTGAAGCTGCAGGTAGCCGATGCCGGCACCGACGTCGAACCCGGCGATCTCCTTCCGGTAGCGAAGCGCCACGTCCCAGAAATCCGTGACCACCCAGTCCGCCGCCGCCGTGAAGCCGTTCCACGTCGGCGACACGTACTTGAGCAGCGAGAAGCCGCGCTGGCTCTCGCCGGGCTGATCGCCGCCGGCGCCGATGATGCGCCGCCAGGTGAGCAGGCTCTGCGTGAGCTGTCCGGTCCTTGCCGAGCGCAGGAACATGCCGAGCCCCGCATTCTCGGGTGCCGAATAGGCATCGAACAGCCCCGTCTGCGTGACGTTCGAGCTCGCGATGCGATCCGTGGCGGCGAATGTCGTGCCGACGAACCCGGTGCCGTACGTCTTGCTGCGCAGGAACCACACCGAGCTGCGCAGGTCGAATCCGGTCGGCGGACGGCTGTCAAAACCGCCTGACGCGATCTGGTTGACGAGCTTGGAGTTGGCCGACCTTATGCCGACATCGATGGCATAGCCGGCGTCCCAGTCGGCGTTGATCGCCGCTGTGCCGACGAAGCTGAAGCGCGAGCGCTGGTTGTCGTTGGTGACGACATAGGCGTTGCGCTCGGCCCCGTCGTCCCAGCCCATGACGGCGTTGTTGATGAGCCCGGTCATCATGACCGTGACGGTGCGATTGCCCTTGCGCGCGACTGTCGCCTCCAGCTCGGCGACGCGCGCTTCGAGGTCGGCGCAGCACGGCGCTGCGATGTCCTGCGCAGCCGCAGCCGCAGCCGCACCCGTTCCGGCGAGGACGAGGATCGCCAGGGCGTTGCAGAGGGATAGCCTGCGTCGGCCGGCAATTGCCACGCGCTGCTGCCTTTCAAGCCGCATTGCTGATGCGCGATTCCTCGAACAGGCAATAGCAGATTCGAGGCGCGGCGCCGCGTACGTGGGCTTGCCGCCGCGAGGGCTGCGCATGTGCAACCCACCGAATCGGCGGCAGCAGAAAGGCGGCGGCGCTTTACAGTTTGTTGGGCCCTGGCGTCTAGATTTCGGATGGATCATCCGCGCAAGGAAGAAGTTCGGGGGCGATGAGGATATCTATTTTCCGGTCCATCGCCGCAAATCCGCAGGGCAGCGCGCAGGACGCGGTCCTGGCGCTCAGCGTGCTCGCCACCGGCCTGCTGCTGGCCATCGAGTTCGATCTGTTCCATTTCATGGACCAGCTCACGCGCGCTGAGCGACGGGTCACGCTCGTCGAGGCGATTGCGCTCACCGTTCTGCTCGCTCTCTGCATCGCCGTTTTCGTCGTCCGGCGCTACTGGGAGGGGCGGCTTGCCGAGGATCGGCATTGGGAGGTCGAGGCCGAGATTCACGAGCTGCGCGAGCAGGCTCTGCGCGATCCGCTAACCGATCTTCCCAACCGCCGGGCGGTGCTTACGCGGCTGCGCGATCCGGCGCTGGCCGAGGAGGGGCGCCAGCACGCGTTTTTCCTGCTCGATCTCGACGGTTTCAAGCAGGTCAACGACCGCTATGGCCACGTTGCCGGCGACCAGGTGCTGCAGGTGGTCGCCGACCGCTTCAAAGGGGTCGCAAGGCCAACCGATCTGCTGGCGCGTCTGGGCGGCGACGAATTCGCCGTTCTCGCCTATGACGTCGATGCGGCCGACGCAGCGGTGATCGGGCAGCGCTACATCGGGGCGCTCGAGAACCAGATCCGCCTCAACGGCGTCGGGCACAAGATTGGCGTTTCGGTCGGGGTCGTGCTGGTGCCGCGCGATTGCGCAGCTCCGGACACCGTCATCGCCAACGCCGACATCGCCATGTACCGCGCCAAGGCCACCGCGCACTCGGCGCTCGTCTTCTTTTCCGACATCGGGCCCGAGGCGGGCTCCTCGCGCGCATAACGGCCTCTCGGCAGGCGTTGACATACATCCTTTGCCGCCACATATTTGCAGTTGCAAATCATTTGCAAGTTGGGGCGGGCGGCGAAAGCGGCGATGCAGGACATGAGTAGACCGCCGGATGGCGTTGCCTCCGGCGAGGGGGCTTGGCGCAACGCACGCGGCGAGCCGTCGCTTCGAGAGGTGTGGGGCAGCGTGCCGGTGAGCGGCGTCGGCTGGCGCCGCATGCTGGCGTTCCTCGGGCCTGGCTACCTCGTGTCCGTCGGCTACATGGACCCCGGCAATTGGGCAACGTCGCTCGCCGGCGGATCGACGTTCGGCTACACGCTGCTGTTCATCGCCCTGATGTCGAACATCATGGCGATTCTGCTGCAGGCGCTGTGCGCGCGGCTTGGATTCGCAACCGGCCGCGACTTGGCGCAGGCGTGCCGCGACGCGTTTCCGAAGCCGGTGGCGAACACGCTATGGGTGATGGCCGAGATAGCCATCTGCGCCACCGATCTGGCCGAAGTCATCGGCACCGCCATCGGCCTCAATCTCCTCTTCGGCATCCCGCTGGAGATCGGCGTTTTCATCACGGCGCTGGATGTCTTTCTCATCCTCTATCTGCAGAACCTCGGCTTCCGCTGGATCGAGGCATTTGTCGTCGTGACGCTGATCGTCATCGCCATTTGCTTCGGCGTCCAGGTGGCCCTCGCCGATCCGGATTGGCGGCAGGTCATCCTCGGGTTCGCCCCGACGGTCGAGATCGTGCGCAATCCGGAGATGCTCTATCTGGCCATGGGCATCCTCGGTGCGACCGTCATGCCGCACAACCTCTATCTGCACTCCTCCATCGTCCAGACGCGCGCCGTTGGCGACACGCTTGCGGCCAAGCGCGAGGCGATCCGCTTCGCCACCCTCGATTCGACGATCGCGCTGATGTTGGCGCTCATCGTCAACGCTTCGATCCTCATCCTCGCGGCGGCCACCTTCCACAAGGCGGGGCATACCGGCGTCGCCGATCTGCAGGAGGCTCAGCATCTGCTGGCGCCGCTGCTCGGCTCGTCGGCAGCCGCGGCCCTGTTCGGCGTGGCGCTGCTGTGCTGCGGCCTCAACTCGACGGTCACGGCAACGCTTTCGGGCCAGATCGTGATGGAAGGCTTCATCAACGTGCGCCTGCCGGCATGGATGCGGCGTCTGGCGACGCGCGGCCTGGCCCTCATCCCGGCGAGCATAGGCGTGGTGCTCTATGGCGAAAGCGGAACCGGAACGCTGCTGATCCTGAGCCAGGTCGTGCTCAGCATGCAGTTGCCGTTCGCCATCGTCCCGCTGGTCCTGTTCACCGCCGACAAGGGCAAGATGGGGCCGCTCGTCGCGCCACGCTGGGTGACCGGGCTGGCCGCCATCGTCGCCGCCGTCGTCATCGCGCTCAACGTCAAGGTGCTGTACGACCTCGCGGTCGCCTGAGGCGCCTCACTCTGCAGGCCTGGGCAGCGGCGGCGGCACCTGCGCCGCCGCATGAGCGTCGCGGCGGTGCTCGCGAGCGATGTAGGTGTAGACGGCCGGCGTAACGAACAGCGTGAACAGCGTGCCGATCGTCATGCCGAAGGCGATGACGATGCCGATGGCGAAACGCGAGGCAGCGCCGGCACCCGAGGCGACGATCAGCGGGACCATGGCGATGACCATCGCCGCCGTCGTCATCAGGATGGGACGCAGCCGTATCGCCGCCGCCTCCTCGATCGCTTCGCGCCGGCCCATGCCCTTCTCGATCTGCAGCTGATTCGCGTAGTCGACCATCAGGATGCCGTGCTTGGAGATGAGGCCGATGAGCGTCACCAGCCCGATCTGCGTGTAGATGTTGATCGTGCCCAGCCCGAACGTGAGCGGCAGTAGCGCGCCGAACATCGATGTCGGCAGTGCGATGAGAATGATCAGCGGGTCGCGGAAGCTCTCGTATTGGGCGGCCAGCACGAGATAGATGACGACGAGCGCGAAGACGAAGGTGATGACGAGCCGGTTGCCCTCTTGCTCGTACTGCCGGCTCTCGCCCTGGAAGTCATAGGTGAACGACTCGGGGAAGATCTCCTTCGACTTCGCCTTGAGGAACGTGATCACCTCGCCGATGGTGCGGCCCGGGAAGGGCACGCCCTGCAGCGTCGCGGAGTTGAGCTGCTGGAAGCTCGTCAGCGCGTTCGGCTGTACGCTCTCGCGCACGTCGACGACGGTCGACAGCGGCACCATCTGGCCCGACGATGTCTTTACCTGGTAGCGCTTGATCCAATCGGGCTGCAGGCGGAAGTCGCGCGGCACCTGCGGGATGACCTGATAGCTGCGGCCATAGAGATTGAAACGGTTGACGTAGTTGCCGCCGAGCAGCGTCGCCAGCGAGGCGCCGATGTCTTGCATGGTGATGCCGAGGCTGTTGGCCTTGGCGTGGTCGATCTTCACCTCGATCTGCGGCGTGTCGAACTTCAAATCGCTGTCGGCGAAGATGAAGAGCCCGCTCTGCATCGCTGCCTCCTGCACCTTTTGCAGGACCTGCGAAAGCTGCTCGTAATCCGAGGTCGTGGTGATCACGAACTGAATGGGCGGGCCGCCCGTGGAGCCCGGCAGGGACGGATTGCCGAAGGTGAGGATCTGCGCTCCGGCGATGCCGTTCACTTTCGGCTGCAGCTCCTGCAGGATCTGCGCCTGCGTTCGATTGCGTTCCTCCCACGGCTTGAACAGGATGCCGGCGAATGCCTGATGCACGTCGCCGCCCATGCCGTTGATGGCGAAGACGTGCTCCTTCTCGGGCATCTTGTTGAAGACCTGATAGAGATGGTCGGTCACCTGCTCGGTGTAGTCGATGTTGGTGGCCGGCGGCGTCTTCACCAGGTTGAACAGGATGCCCTGGTCCTCCTCCGGCGCCAGCTCCTGCTGCGCCGTCACGTACATGAGACCGGTGGCGATCACGACGCCAACCAGCACCAGAATGGTGACGGGACGGTAGTTCAGCGTGCGCCCGAGGCGGCGCTGGTAGCGATGCTTCAGCCGGTCGAAGGTCCGGTCGAGGAACCGCACGAAGCGGCCCGAGGAGACCTCGGAGCTGAGCAGCTTCGAGCACATCATCGGCGACAGGGTGAGGGCGATGATGCCGGAGACGACGACGGCGCCGGCCAGCGTGAAGGCGAACTCGCGGAACAGCGATCCGGTCAGTCCCGACACGAAGCCGATAGGCGCATAGACTGCGGCCAGGGTGACGGTCATGGAGATGACCGGCACGGCGATCTCGCGGGCGCCGACGAGCGAGGCTTCGTACGGCGTCAGGCCTTCCTCGATGTGACGGTGGATGTTCTCGACCACGACGATGGCGTCGTCGACGACGAGGCCGATGGCCAGCACCAGCGCCAGCAGGGTCAGCAGATTGATCGAATAGCCGAGCGCCAGCAGCGCGAACATGACGCCGACGAGCGACAGCGGAATGGTGACGATGGGGATCAGCGTCGAGCGCAGGCTGCCGAGGAACAGGAAGATCACGACGATGACGATGACCGCCGCCTCGACGAGCGTCTTCTCTACCTCGGAGATGGAGGCGTCGATGAACTTGGTCGAGTCGTAGGCGATGGCGGCGGACATGCCGGGCGGCAGCTCGGCCTCGATGGCGGGAAAGCCCTTGCGCACGTCCGAGATGACCGTCAGCGGGTTCGCCGTCGGCGTCGAGTAGATGCCGATGAACACCGCCTTGAGGCCGTCGAAGGCCGAGGTCGAGTTGGCATCCTCCGCGCCGAGCGAAATCTCCGCGATGTCCCGCAGGCGCACCAGCGCATCACCGCGCGCCGTGACGACGAGCTGGCCGAAGGCGTCGGCGCTGGCCAGCGAGGTCTCGGCGTTGATGGTCGTCTCGACGAAGTCGCCTTTGATCTGGCCGGCAGCGGTGGTGAAGTTGTTGGTCGCCAGCGCTGTGCGAACCTGCAGCGGCGTGACGCCGAGCGAAGCCATCTTCTCGGGGTTGAGCCAGATGCGCATGGCGAACGTCTGCCCGCCGAGGATCTGCGCGTTGGCGACACCGTCGACGGTCTGCAGCTTCGGCTGCACGACGCGCGTCAGGTAGTCGGTGATCTGCGAAGCGGTCAGGACGTCGCTGTTGAACGACAGGTACATCAGCGCGGTGGACTCGCCGGTCTGCTTGATGACGACCGGGTCCATGGATTCCGGCGGCAGAACGCTGCGCACCTGATTGACCTTGGAAAGCACGTCGGTGACGGCCCGGTCGGGATCGGCATTGAGGCGCAGGTTCAGCGTCACCGTGCTGAGGCTCTGCCGCGAGGTCGAGGTCAGCGTGTCGATGCCCTCGGCGCTCGCCACCGCTTGCTGGATGGGGATGGTGATGAACCCCTTGATCACATCGGCGTTGGCGCCGGGATACGACGTCGTGATCGTGATCGTGGTGTTCGACAGCTCGGGGTACTGGCGGACCTGCAGGTTGAAGGCGGCGCTGAGCCCGACCAGAAGAATGAGCAGGCTGACGACGGAGCTGAGGACCGGCCGCCGGATGAAAATGTCGGTAAATGCCATGTCGACCTCTACTGCAGGGGCCGCGTGGCCGGTGGGACCAGCGCTTGCGAATTGTCGACGCGAACGGCGCTGCCGTTCGTCAGCTTAACCTGTCCGCTGGTCACGACCTCTTCGCCGGCGGCGATTCCCGACGTGATGGCTACGCGCTCATCGCGCACCTGGCCGGTGCGGATGAAGCGGCGCTCGGCGCTATAGATCGTGTCCTCCGGCTTCGCCGGTGCGGGCGCGTCCTTCTTCGGCGTCAGGATGTAGACGCTGTCGCCGTAGAGGCTGTAGGTGATGGAGGTGCGCGGGACCGTCACCAGCATCTTCGGCGCGCCGGCCAGCACGGCGACGTTGGCGAACATGCCGGGCAGGAGCGTCCGCTCGGGGTTCGGCAACGTGCCGCGCACCAGAAGAGTGCGCGTCTCAATCGAGACGCGTGCATCGAGCGAAGTGATCGAGCCGGTGAAGACCTTTCCGGGATAGGCGTCGACGGTTAGCTCGAACATTTGGCCGACGCGCAGCTTGCCGACGTTCTGCTCCGGCATCGGGAAGTCGACCCAGATGGGATCGAGGGCCTGCAGCGTCACCATGGCGAGGCCGGGTGAGATATACTGCCCGAGCTCGACATGGCGGATGCCTAGGCGTCCGGCGAACGGAGCGAGGATACCCTTCTGGGCGATGAGCGCCTTGATGCGGTTGACGCTCGCCAAGGCGGTGTCGCGCTTGGCGCGCGCCGTATCGACGTTGGCCTCCGAGGCAACAGATTTCGTCAACAGGTCCGATACGCGCTTGAAGGCGACCTCGGCCTCGCGCAGCGTCGCTTCCGCGCTCGCCAGATCCGCCATCTCGACCGCCACGTCGAGCTGCACGAGCTTGGCGCCGGCGTCGACGTCCTGGCCGCTCTCGAAGTTGATGCCGGTGACGATGCCGGCGACCTGAGATGCGATCTCGATACCCTGCGAGGGAATGAGCGTGCCGATGGCGGGCAGGCGCTCGACCCATTCCTCCGTTTTCGCGGCCTCGGCCGTGATCGTCGCCGGCGGCGGCACCTGCGAGCTGAGGAATTGCTGGATCATGGTCGGCATGAAGACCAGCTTGAAGTAGGCGAGACCGCCTATCAGCGCGCCCATGATAACGAGAGCAATCAGAAACCGCTTTATCATAGTGCCCCCGTTTCGGCGCAGCAGCGCTGCCACGCCGTCTGCGCGCGATGCGTCGCAAACAACGACATTTTCCGGATGTCAGGGGCTGCTAGGGTTGCCCGGCCGTGTGCCCCATCCACGCGGCGTATGTGTGGCCCGGCATGCGAGGGGCGTCAATCGGTTCAATTGGCCGCGGCCGGTTCAATCTGTCGGTTTATGTCGGTTCGTGAACCGCGCGTTTCCGAGCCCTGTACCGATCGTCAGCACGCCCCAGCGGTCATAATCCTGCATCGCCGGCAGCTCGCTAAGGCCCTGCACGACGGCGTCGTTGTGGATGACGACGTGCGTCTCGTGGCCCTCGATGCGCGGGATGCGCTCGAGGATGCAGCTCGCGAGGTTGAAGCGGCTGCTCTCCCAGTTGCCCGGGAGGTTCTGGGCGCCCGTCTCGATGGAGCCGTCGTCGCGGATGAGCCCCGGGCAGCCGATGCCGATCACCGGCGCGAGCTTGATCTTCTTCTTGTCGGCGATGTCGATGTGCTCGATGAGCATGTCGATCAGCCGGTCCACGGCAGCGTCGCGCTTCGTCTTCTCCTCGCCGTGGCGCCAGATCTCGTAGGCGAACACCTCGGCCTTCGACAGATCCTTCGCTTTCTTGAGGCGCGTCTCGACGATGCCGGTGCGGATGTTGGTGCCGCCTATGTCGACCGCGAGAATGCCGTCGAAGCCTTCGAGCATCCACGAGGGCATCAGGTGTGCGGTGCCGATGAGGCCCGCCTCGTCGGGGTTGTTGCTGATGAGCTCGACCTCGATGTCGAAGCCCGCCGCCTTCAGGAGCACCTCGGTCCGCCCGAGCGCCAGCTCGCCGACGCGGCTGGCGCGGAAGCCCCCGCCGATCACGATCGCCTCCGTATCGCGCCAGGCGGCGACCTTGAGGAAACGCTTGATGACCGTGAACAGCGCCTGCGCGAATTCCTCCACGGCGCTGTGAATGATCCCGGCCGCTTCCGGATCGCCCTCGGTGAGCAGCTTGTCGAGCTGCTTCTTGCTGATCTGCTCCGACGATTCATCGCCCAGCGGGTCGGCGCCGAGCTTGCGCAGCGGCTCGCGCCATTTTTCGAGCATCTCGCGGAAGGCGCCGCGGCTCGCCTTGTCGCCGACGAAGCCGTCGTCATCCTTTACCTCGAGATTGTAGCTGTCGACTTCGACGCTCGGCAGGCGCTTGGCGCCATGGGCATGAAGAACCGGACGCTCGTCTGTCGATTTTACCGTCATTGACCCCGCCGCTAAGCACGCAGATGCGCTCGAATCTTTTCGGTCGGCGTGCGCGACCGGCAGCGAATAAACTCGGCTCCGAACAAAACGGTTCCGTTATGCTAGAAACCGGAACTTGCCACGCTGTGCCCGCGTTTTTGCCTTCATGGAAAGCATCGGGATCTGGGGCAATGACTGACACTCTCGGCTCACAGCTCAGCGCCAAGAGCGCTTCGATGTTCACGCGCTTGACGCGCTGGAGCTCGCGCGCCGCGGGTAGTCCTTACGCCTTTACCGGCGCGATAGCGGTCGTCGTGCTCTGGTGCGTAACGGGCCCGCTGTTCGGCTTTTCAGATACGTGGCAGCTCGTCATCAACACCGGGACGACAATCGTGACGTTCCTGATGGTCTTCGCCATCCAGGCGTCGCAGAACCGCGATTCCGAAGCCATCCAGGTGAAGCTCGACGAGCTGATCCGTTGCATCGAGGGAGCCCGCAACTCGCTTCTCGATCTGGAGGAGCTCGAGGAGAGCGAGATCGAGCGCCTGCGCGACAAGTATCGCGAGCTTGCAACGCACGCCCGCGGCAGCGGTAGCAGCTCCGGCTGCCCGCCTGCGCCCACCTGATTGCCGATCAAGCGCCGAGGCGGTCGGCGAGGCGCTGAAGCCAGGCGATCACGTCCGCCGGGCCATGCAGCTCGACATCGCTGTCGCCGAACTGCTCGCCGGCAACGCGCATGCCCGCCCCGCCCAAACGCTGCGCGGCCGCAAGTGCTGGCATGTCGCCCATGTCGTCGCCGATCATGATGGGCTGGCGGCCGGCGAAGCCGGGGAGCCCAAGGATCGTTTCGAGGGCCGTCCCCTTCGAGTGGCCGGCGGGAATGATCTCGAACAGCTTACGGCCCGGGCAAAGCACAAGGTCGTCCGGATATCGGCCGAGCAGGCCGCGCAAGTCGGCCTCGACGGCATCCTTGAGATGCGGAGCGAGGCGGTAGTGGACGGCTATGCCGGGCCCCTTCGGCTCCGGAATGATTCCCGGCCGCGATTGCGTGCGGCGCACGATCTCTTCCACCAGCGAAGCCGGAAGCGCATTGGCGACGCGGGTGATGCGGCCGCCGGCCGCCGCGCGCAGTTCGGCGCCATGCACGCCGGCCCCGACAAACTCGACGGGTGCAAGCAGCGCGTCGATCTCGGCCAGCTGGCGCCCGGTGAGTATGGCGAGCGCGCCCCCGAGCTTCTTGGAGAGACGGACAAGCAGCTCGACGAGGCCGGGAGGCACGCGCACGTCGTTGGGTGTCGCCGCGATGTCGAGCAGCGTGCCGTCGCAATCGAGGAAAAGCGCAAACCTTTCGACGTCGCCCTGCAACAGGTCGCCAGGCACCACGCGCCGCTGACTGGGCCATGCCTCATCGAGGTGTGCGTGCGCTGTCGGCTTGGTGGCGTGCGCGCTGCCGCTCATATTCCCGTCGCCTCCTTCAAAAGTTCCATTTGCGCAGCTTGCGGTCCGCGCGTGCGGCCAGGCGCGCTTCGAGTACCTCGCGCCGCAGCAGCCCAGATTGCGTGTCAGTGTAGCCAATCACGCTCGCCGCGTTGAGCGTCGCGGCCTTGAGTGCGACATCAGGCGCATACCCGAGAGCGATAAAGGCGGCGAATGTCGCTGTTATGGCGTCGCCGGCGCCCGCCGTGCTCGCAACGGCCGTCTCTTCGGCGGGACAGTAAACGATACCGTCGGCAGAGCCGACGAATGCGCCACGGCTGCCATCGGTAATCATAACATGCGGTGCGCCGAGGGTGTGCAAGGCGGCGAGAAACGTCGGCAGGCTGATTTCGCGCCCGGCACCAGCAAGGCCGCGTGCGAGGAGGGGCGGAGCATTGATGCCGGCCGTGATGCCCGGCGGGCTTGCAGCGAAGCCGATGCGGGCGGCGATGAACGGCACGAGCGCTTCCGCCTCGGTCCGGTTGATGGCGAGAATGTCGATGCTGCCGAGCGCACCGAGGATCATGTCTGCGTGCGCCGTGAGTTGCCGCGTGCCCGCCGTTACGCACGTCAGGGCCTCGCGGCTCTTGGCCTTGGCGAGGATCGCCGGCAAGCAGTTGGCCGATTGCCCGGACAGGCCGGCGGCGTAGACGAGGTCGGCGCCGAAGGCCGCGTCGGGCAGATCGGCTTCCTGCAGCAGGGCATTGGCGCCGCGGAATGTGAAAACGGCCGCGTTGTGCTCGTGCGAGGTGATGATCATCGACGCGCCGGTCGGCGCACTTCCGTCGCGAACTACCCATCGCGTCGCGATGCCTTCCACTGCCAGGCGCGAAAGGATGAAGTCGGCGGCGTCGTCACGCCCCAGCTTGACCAGCGCACCGACGTCGAAGCCGATGCGCGCCAGCGCTACGGCTGCGTTGATTGCACCGCCGCCGCAATAGGTGGACATGTCCAGCGCTTCGGTCTTGCGGCCTTCCTCGAGCAACAGATAGGAGGTCTCGGCGTTGAGCATCGACATGCGCTCGATGCGGTCGCTCTCGATTGTAGCGATCGCATCAACAGTAGCGCCACCGATGCAAACGGCCCTCATGGCTCCTCTCGCGACGGATGCCGGCGATTGCCGGACAAGCCAGTCTCAGTTCGGGCTCAGGCGCGGCGTCACGCGCGCCATCTCTATTTCCTGCAGCGCCCTGCGCGCGGCTTCCAACGGCGCGCTCGGAATGGCGAGCGGCGCACGGCGGCTGATCCTTTCGAGCGCGTCTAGGAAGGTGCGGCACCAGACGAACGTGTCATGTTGACGGATGCCGGCCAGCAGCGCCTCGTGCCGCTCGCGCCGTTCGCTCAAGCCCATTTCCAGCGCCACCTTGATCGAGTTCGCCATCTCCTCGATGTCGTACGGGTTGACGATAAGCGCCTCCTTCATCTGCTCGGCGGCACCGGCGAAGCGCGAAAGAATGAGCACGCCCGGATCCTCGGGGTTCTGGGCTGCAACGTATTCCTTGGC
>Ga0182738_1001902_pt1 | contig 25335 bp, 21 predicted proteins | sample eDN5th30CBELigMG_FD_128876 | JGI IMG/M metagenome (GOLD analysis project Ga0182738, IMG submission 128876) | Enriched Miracle-Growth compost microbial communities from Emeryville, California, USA - eDNA 5th pass 30_C BE-Lig MG (version 2)... ...
CGCGCCGGAGACCGTGGCGTAGTGGTTGTTCAAGAACATCGGCCGGGTCACCGGCAGCATCACGCCGATCGCGATCACCGACACCACGACCACTACCGCGGCCAGTGCGTAGCCGAACCCCGATTTCCAATGCGCGCGGCCGAGGCCGAGCTCGCTCCAGCTCAGACCGTTATAGCGGACCAGGGCGATCAAGCCGATTGCGGTGGCCGGGACGGTGGCGACCGCAGCCCACGGGGTGGTGAAGTGGGCGATCAGATTGGCGAGCGCCAGCACCACCACCACGACGGCGACGTCGACGAAGGCGCGAAAATGATTCAGCGCCGAGAGTTGCGACACCAATGGGTGCCGCCCCCAGGGCACCGCGAATTCGTGGCCAGACATTGCACCGAATTCTACGCGCGACGCCGCGTTGGGGGCTGTGCGTCGAGTCGCGGGCTACTTGGGGCCGTGCGTCTCACACAGCACGCGCGCCGGGTTGCCGGTGGCGGTGTTCTCGCTGACCACCTTGCCGTTGACGCTGACAGTGCAGGTCAGGGCGCCGGGACCAGCGCTCTGCGCGCTCAGCGAGTACGAGGACGGACTGGCTGCGTTCGTCATCGAACCGGTCAGCTGAATGGACCACGGCAGCGGGGCGTTGGTGGCGTGCGCCTGACCGTTCTGGCCTTGGTAGGTGATGTAGCTGGCGACCCCGGTACCGGTGAGGTCGTAGCGGACCGGCACCTTGGTGTGGTCCGGCGTCGCGCCGGCCGTCCCGGCACCGGCGATCGTGGCCGATGCGACGAGGGCGCCGAGCAGCAACGACATCGCCTTGCGGGGCATCCGGACCGGTGCACGGTGAGCAGTCATGGCCGTCACCCTATCTCGCCACTGTTGGGCTCTGCGCCCGATCTCCAGGTCCAGTTGGTGATCCGAGGATCGTCCTCTCCGTGCTCGCGGGTGTAAAGCCGCGCGGCCATCCGCGCATCGACCATCTGCTGGCGCAGTACCGCGTGGCGACCGCCCAATCCCGGCACCCGGTCGATCACGTCCATCACCAAGTGGAAACGGTCCAGATCGTTGAGCATCACCATGTCGAACGGTGTTGTCGTGGTGCCGCGTTCGCGGTAGCCGCGCACATGCATCTGGTCGTGGTTCGCCCGCGAGTAGGTCAGTCGGTGGATCAACCAGGGGTAGCCGTGGTAGGCGAAGATCACCGGCTTGTCGCGGGTGAACAGCGCATCGAATTCGGTGTCCGGCAACCCGTGCGGATGTTCGGTCGTCGGTTGGAGACGCATGATGTCCACGACATTCACCACGCGCACGGCGAGGTCGGGCAGTTCCTCGCGCAGAATGTCGGCGGCGGCCAGGGTTTCCAGCGTAGGAATATCCCCGGCGCAGGCGAGCACCACATCCGGCTCGCCGGTGGTGGTGCCGGCCCACTCCCAGATACCCAGACCACGGGTGCAGTGCGCCACTGCCGCCGGCATATCGAGGTAGACCAGCGCCGGCTGCTTGCCGGCGACGATCACGTTGACGTAATCGCGGCTGCGCAGGCAGTGATCGGCTACCGACAGCAGCGTGTTGGCGTCCGGCGGCAGGTAGACCCGGACCACTTCGGGTCGTTTGTTGGCCACCAGGTCGATGAACCCAGGATCCTGGTGTGACGCCCCGTTGTGGTCCTGGCGCCAGACGTGCGAGGTCAGCAGATAGTTCAGTGAGGCGATCGGTTGGCGCCACGGGAGTTCGCGGCTGACGGCCAGCCATTTGGCGTGCTGGTTGAACATCGAGTCGACGATGTGCACGAACGCCTCGTAGCAGTTGAACAGCCCGTGCCGACCGGTCAACAGATAGCCCTCCAACCAGCCTTGGCACAGGTGCTCCGAAAGCACTTCCAGGACTCGGCCGTCCGGGGCCAGGTGATCGTCACCGGGAACGGTCTGCGACAGCCAGACCCGGTCGGTCGTGTCGAACACCGCCGAGAGCCGGTTGGAGGCGGTCTCGTCGGGACCCATCAACCGGAATCGGTCACGGTTGCGGTCGATGACGTCGCTCAGGAAGGTGCCGAGCACCCGAGTGGCCTCATGTATCTCGGTCGCGGGGTGGGTCACCGTTACCGCGTAGTCACGGAAATCGGGCAGGTCCAGATCGCGCAGCAGCAGCCCTCCGTTGGCATGCGGGTTGGCGCTCATCCGGCGATCACCGCGCGGCGCCAGCGCTGACAGTTCCGGCAGCAGGCGTCCGGACGAGTCGAACAGCTCTACCGGGCGATAGCTGCGTAGCCAGTCCTCCAGTTGGCGGCGGTGCTCGGGATCGGTACGGGTCTGCGCGAGCGGCACCTGATGTGCCCGCCAGGTTCCCTCCACCTGTTGTCCGTCGACCACCTTCGGGCCGGTCCAGCCCTTCGGGGTGCGCAGCACGATCATCGGCCATACCGGCCGCATCGACGAACCGTCGGTGCGCGCGGCGCGCTGGATCGCCGCGATGTCGTCGAAAGCGTCATCGAGTGCGGCGGCGAGCAGCTGGTGTACGACAGCGGGGTCGTCGCCGGCGACGGTGATCGGCCGGTACCCGTAACCGCGCAGCAAAGACTCCAATTCCGACTGCGGAATACGTGCCAGCACAGTGGGATTGGCAATCTTGTAGCCGTTGAGATGCAGAATCGGCAGCACCGCGCCGTCCACGGCGGGGTTGAGAAACTTGTTCGAGTGCCAGCTGGCCGCCAGCGGTCCCGTCTCGGCCTCGCCGTCGCCGATCACACAGGCGACCACCAGTTCGGGATTGTCGAAGGCCGCACCGAAGGCATGCACCAGCGCGTAGCCGAGCTCGCCGCCCTCATGGATGGAGCCCGGCGTCTCGGCTGCCACGTGGCTGGGGATACCGCCGGGAAACGAGAACTGCCGGAACAACTTCCGCAGCCCGTCGACGTTCTCGCCGATGCCCGTGTACACCTCGCTGTAGGTGCCCTCGAGATAGGCGTTGGCGACCAGTGCCGGGCCGCCGTGGCCGGGGCCGGTGACGAAGATGACGTCGGCGTCGCGGTCGCGGATGATCCGGTTCAGGTGCAGATAGAGCAGATTGAGCCCTGGGGTGGTGCCCCAGTGCCCGAGCAGCCGGGGCTTGACGTGCTCGGCCCGCAGCGGCTCGGTCAGCAGGGGATTGTCCAGTAGATAGATCTGGCCTACGGAGAGATAATTGGCGGCCCGCCAGTAGGCATCAAGGCGGGCCAGTTCATCGTCGGAGAGTGTGGGAGTTAACGGAGTCGCGTTGGCTGCACTCACCTTTTCCATTGTCGCGGCCAACTCCGAACGCGGCAACCGATTCATTACCCTGACTCCCGTGCTGCTGAAATCGGTTCGTGTGCTCGATCTGGCTGGCGGCGACGCCGACGCGGTCACCCGGTTGCTCGCCGACCTGGGAGCCGACGTGCTCAAGGTGGAGCCTCCCGGGGGCAGTCCGGCGCGGGCCGCGGCGCCGCTGCTGGGCGGTGTGAGCATCGCGTTCGCGCTGCACAACGCGAACAAGCGCAGCATCACCCTGGACCCCGCCGAGGAGCGGGACCGCCGCCGCTTCGACGAGTTGGCCGGTACCGCCGAGATCGTGGTGGACAGCGGCCTGCCGGGACGCGCCGCGGAGTTCGGGACCTCCTGCGCTGACCTGGCCGACCGATTCGCTCACCTGGTGACAATGTCGGTCACCGATTTCGGGACGAGCGGTCCGCGCGCTCAGTGGCAGGCCACCGACGCGGTGCTCTACGCACTCTCCGGCGCCCTGTCCCGGTCGGGCCCCACCACCGGGATCCCGGTACTGCCGCCGGAGGGGATCGCCTCGGCGACCGCGGCGGTACAGGCCGCCTGGGCAGTGCTGGTCGCCTATTTCAACCGGTTGCGCTGCGGAACCGGAGATTACATCGACTTTTCCCGGTTCGATGCGGTGGTCACCGTGCTCGACCCGATATTCGGCGCGCACGGCCAGGTCGCCGCGGCCCAACGCACGTCGAGCCGGTGGCGCGGGAGGCCCCGCAACCAGGACGCCTACCCGATCTACGCGTGCCGCGACGGCTACGTCCGGCTTTGTGTCATGTCCCCGCGCCAGTGGCGCGCACTGTGGAGCTGGCTGGGGGAGCCGGCCGAGTACGCCGATCCCAAGTTCGGCGTGATCGGCGAGCGGTTCGCGGTCTGGCCGCAGATCAGTGCCCTGATCCGTGAACTGTTCGCCGGCCAGGACATGGCGGATCTGGTCACTGCCGGGCAATCTCGCGGCGTCCCCATCGCCGCGGTCGGCGATCCGGCGCAGGTGCTGGCCGAGGAGCACTTCGCGGTCGCGCAAGCGGTCACCCAGACCGAGCTGGCTCCGGGATTGCCCGCGGTGATCCCGACCGGCTACTACGTGGTCGACGACCAGCGAGCGGGTTTTCGGACCCCCGCCCCGGGCGTCGGCGAGGCAGAGGCCGGATGGCTGGGCGAACCGTTGACGGCGCCGACGGTGCGCGGTGCGGTCGGCGCCCGGCCGTTCGAGGATCTACGGATCGTCGACCTGGGTGTGATCGTTGCCGGCGGGGAAGCCAGCCGGCTCTTCGGCGACCTGGGCGCCGAGATCATCAAGGTGGAGAGCGCGGCCTACCCTGACGGGCTGCGGCAGGCCCGCCCCGGGGCGGCGATGAGCGAGTCGTTCGCGTGGACGCACCGCAACAACTCCGGACTCGGCCTGGATCTGCGCAGCCCGGCCGGCAAGGAGATCTTCACTCGTCTGGTCGGTGCGGCGGACGCGGTGTTCGCCAACTTCAAGCCGGGAACGCTTGCCGCCCTGGGATTTTCCTATGATGCTCTGCGCGAGATCAACCCGCGAATCGTGCTCGCCGAGAGCAGCGCCTTCGGCGAGTCCGGGCCGTGGAGCGACCGGATGGGCTATGGCCCACTGGTACGTGCCACCACCGGGGTCACCGCGCTGTGGACGGCCCCCGAGGGGGCCAGCGACACCGAACGCCACCCGTTCTACGACGCGACCACCGTCTTTCCTGATCATGTGGTGGCGCGGGTCGCCGCGATCGGGGCGCTGGCCGCGCTGATCGGGCGCCGGCGCACCGCCGCCGGCAGTCACGTCCACGTGTCGCAGGCCGAGACCGCCGTCAACCAACTCGACACCAGCTACGTGGCCCGCGCCGCGGGCTCGCCGGTACAGCAGGACACCGCGGTGGATCTGGTCTGTCCCTGCGCCGGCGATGACGAATGGTGTGTGATCTCGATCCGGACCGACGCCGATATGCGTGCTGTCGCCGCGGCTTTCGGCGATGACGCGTTGGCCGACGAGCCACGCTTCAGCACCGGCCCCGGTCGCACCGCTCATCGTGCGGAGCTGGCCGCAGCGTTGGGTCGCCACACCATGGCCCATACCCCGGCCGAGGTGGCCGAACTGCTGCAGGGACGCGGCGTGGCCGCCGCGCCGATGAACCGGCCACCCGATGTCGCCGACGACCCCCAGCTGGCCCACCGCGGGGTGTTCGCGCCCATGACCCATCCGCTGATCGAGCACCCGCTGCCGGCCGAAACCGGTCCCGCCCCGTTCCGCAACATCCCGGCGGCACCGCAGCGGCCCGCACCACTGCCCGGCCAGGACACCCGGGTGATCTGCCGGGCCGTGCTCGGACTCGACGACAGCGAAACCGAGAAGCTGATCGCCGACGGCGTGCTGTTCGCCGCCGATTAGTCTGTGCGCGCGGCACTTCCGCGATCTTGGCCTGCAGCAAGGGCCGGGTCGCTCACCTCGCTGGGGGAGACCTCGCTGTAGTGGCGGGCGAATACGTCTCCTGGAACCGGCCACTGGTCGCCTTGGCCGCCCTTGACCACCCAATCACCGTCGGCCGCCACGGTAGGGCCCTCGAGGGTATCGATCGTTTCACCGGGCTCTGCAGTCCGAGCGAGAACGGTTCCCCGCCGTCGCCATCGATGTCCGCTGAGGTGCTGGTAGCTGGACTGGAAAATCTCGTCCCGCACCGACCAGCTCGCGCCGTCTTCCTGGACCAGCCAGTCGCCGGCGTCGGCCTGCATCGTGGCTCCTGACGGGGAAGCCCAGGTCCAACGTGACTCCCGCCGTTCGGCGATGACGGTCCCCACCCGGGTATAAGGCCGCCACACCGGGCGGGACCGATAGCCGAGCTGGCGGAGACTCCACAGTGTGTTCGCTACGCCCAGCAGGACCTCGTCGAGCAAGCGCGGATCGGCTTCGATAACCGACCAATCGAGAAGTTTGTCGTGGATCCGGTGCTTGTCGTCTCGCTTCGGCCCGAATTTCCAATCATTGTGGCGGTAGTACCGGCACCAGTCCGCGTGTTCGGCGCGTGCCATCGCCATCGCCGACTCGTGGTCGAAACCCATCCGGTCGAGCTGTTCGAGTGGGGGCAAGCCCGCCATGTCACGCTCGGCCAGTGGCGCCGGGGCATTGCCCCAGGTGTTCCAGGTGTGACCGGCGATCTGTTCGACCATCCACAAGGCGTTGCGGACCTGCCGCCGGTTGGACCCGCGGTAGAACTCATCGAGTTCGTTCCACGGCAACCGCGAGGGAAGAGGCTGGCGCTGCGGCCCCAGGGTGGCCAGGTAGCGGCCATGAATGAGGCTGGCGGCCCGCTCCCAGGCGTCGGGGGCTTGCCCGTCCGGCAACTCCAGCATCAGACGATAGGTGTGCAACCGGCCCACGATCGGCAGCGGGTTGGTGCTGACCCGGCTGTCGGGATCCCAGCTGTACACCGGCATGGTGGGAAAGCGCGCCGCCAGTCGGCTTCCGGTCGTCGCGGCGCCTCGGGGGCCACGGATCCAGTCATCGACGAATATCGTGGCGCTGGTCGCGGCATCGCCGGCGTGGATGAGTTGTTCCAAGGTCGGCACAGTCGGTGCGTTCGGAATCACCTCGATGGTCGGCCCGGTGGCAATGAGTCCGATCTGCTGTCGGTGGAATTCGTGGTCGCTCCGGCATTCGTCAGCGTCCTCGCTCACCAGCGTGAACGCCGGCAACGATGTCTCGGCGGGGCCGCTGTAATAGTCGCGCTCCAATTTGCGTCGGGTCAGGTCGGCGCAGAGTGCTAGCGTCAACTGCGAAGTGCCACAAATGAATACCCGACGGACGGTTTTGGCGGCGATGACGTTGTCGAGGAGCCAGCGCGCGGTTGTCTCGTACCTGCCGATGGTGCCCACGGCCCAGCGTGCATCGGCTCCACCGAACTGCTGGGCTCGCCAGGCTTCGGCTTGCCACGGATCGTCGACCCGCACCACCAGGGGCAGTCGTCGCTTGGGTTCGCCGGCGCGGATCAGCGCGGCAGTGATCGTATCCAGCCAGAGACGGTTGTTGGATGGGTCAGCCGAGAGCAAGTACAACCGCTCGAGGCGCCGCCACAGCGGAAGGGCTTCCATCGACGACGGTGTATTGAGGTCTACCGACACCACGCGGGCGCGGTGGGCGCGGGCACCCTGTGTGCCGCTTTCGTCGGCGGCGTCGACGATGACGACGAGAGTGTCGCGGCGGTTCAGCGTCCGTGCTATTCCGCCGATCATCGCGCGAGAGTCGTCGTCGACACCGATCACCGCGGTGACCGACGAGGCGCGATTGGCCTGCAGGCGGTCCACCTGCGACCGGAAAAGCGCAAGTGCGACGCCGGAGAGGCCGGTGAAGATGGCCCCGAGCGCCGCAAGCTTCGCCACGATCAGGGCTACCGGGGTAGCGCTTGGGCACACCTGTCCGCCGAGCGTTGGATCTGTCATACCGCCCTTGAGTAGCGCCGCCGTCCAGATCAGTGGTTGAAAGATCGGCGGGTGGGCGTCATCGTGGCAGTCCCAGAAGGAACTGAGACCGAGCACAGCGCTGGTCGTGGCGAGACCGGCCACCACCGCGGCGGGCATATTTCCGGACCAGGCGTCACCGTGGGCTCGTAAGCTCAGCGTGCACAGCGTGATCAGTACCAGGACGATGATGGCGATGGTGGGCCACGACCCGGGGCGGCCGTACCAGCTCAGCCACCCCGGCAACCCATCGGCGGTGTCAGGCCACCGCGCAAGCACGCACAGCCACACGATCAGGACGGCCATGAGGGCCAGCCCCAGTCGGGTGAGACGGCGAGGGGACACCAGCGAGCGCATCCACTCCGCCGTCAGAGCGTACGTGCACTTATTCGGAATGAAAATCACCAATCTGACTCTTAGTGTTGTACGGCGGAGTTTACTGGGTGGCGTTAATCTCTCGTTGATTTTTGCGGAGGCAACGGTGCTTTTCGTGAGTCACGCCAGCCAGGACAGGTCGGCGATCGACGGCTTGCTGGCGGTCTTGCGGCGCACTCGTCAAGAAGTGTGGCTCGATGATGAGCTGGGCGGCGGCGAGGCGTGGTGGCAAGCCATCCTCGAAAAGATCCGCGGGTGCGACGTATTCATCGTCGCCCTGTCGAACACCTCGCTGGCATCCAAACCGTGTCTCGCCGAACTGCGATACGCCCAAGCCTTGTACCGGCCGATCCTGCCCGTTCAGATAGGTCCGGTAGACAGTGTGCGGGTTACTCCGCTTGCCGCAACGCAGATCGTCGACTACCGAAACCCTACTTCGGATACCGAGATCCGGCTGATCGAAGCGCTTCAGAAGCGAACAGCGCAGTGCGCGCCCCTACCGGCGACGCTTCCCGAGGAGCCGGAGGTGCCGTTCGCCTATTTGATGAGGCTGGCCACTGTTCTCGCCAGCCCGGAGCTCAGTCATTACGAACAGGCTGGCCTGGTCTCGGAACTGAGAAACAAACTGGACGAGGACTGCGCCGACCTGGCGGCGCATCGCGACATTGTTCGGTTGCTGTATTTGTTGCGTGACCGGCCGGACGTCACCTGGCGGACGCGCAGCGATGTCGACACCTTGCTGAGTGCCTGCGATGCCAACCTCTCGACGTCCGTCGGTCTGGCCACCGTGCCCTTCACCCGCCCCCAACCGGCCGCCTTGCCGCCGGATGCGGGCTCCGCGGTGGAACGATCGTCGAGTCTTGCCCCTGCGATGGAGCATTCGCCGTCGAGCGCGCACGTCGTGGAGTCATCGCCGTCGGGCATGCTCTCCGTCGTCGAGCCACCGACCGGGCGAGCTCGACCGATCGTCATTGCCGCTAGAGCATCCGACGCAGCCGAATCACGGGGGAGACGACACGGCCGCAGCAGGTGGTTCTTTGCCTGCGGTGCCGGCGTCGCGGTGGTGGCCACGATCGTGGTCGCGGTGCTGCGCAGCCAGGCGGAACCGCAAGGGCCCGGCGTTCCATTGCTCGACGACAACGTCCTCGACGCCATCATGGGCGCCGACGGAATGGCGACCGCCGAAAGCGGTACCCACAGGGCTAAGCACACCAGCGGCATGATTGAGGTGTCACCCCCGGAGTGCGCGAGTGTGCTTTATCCAGGACTGGACCGAACCTATCGGGACAGTGGTGGAGGCCAGGTGACGTGGCGGGTATCCGAGGATCGCGGTGGTATGGCGCGCGCCGGCGTCGACGGCAATCTGTTCGTCGACCAAGATGTGGCGGTATTCCCGGAAAACAGCGACCGTGCACTGGCGTTCGTCCGGGCCTCGGCAATCCCGTGGAAGGCCTGCGCCGGTCAGACCGTGAGCGTGACCTACCGCGGAACAGAAACGTACACCTGGAAGGTCGGCGATATAGCCGGGGACGCCCCGAAGATTGCCCAGTCATTCACACTCGCCAGCGACAATGGCTACGCGTGCCAACGTGTGTTGCGGCTGGTCTCCAACATGGTCCTCGATATCAAGGCCTGCGGAGAGCATGTCGATGATGAAGCCAACAAGATCGCCGGAAGGTTGGCAGCTGCTGTGACAGATATCGCCCCGTTCTGAAGCGGCCCCGGGAACCGAACGGTTGATCGCCGACGGCGTGCTGTTCGCCGGCGGATCCAGCCGATTAGTGTTACGGCCATGCCCGTCGACCCCCGGACACCGGTACTGATCGGCTACGGCCAGGTCAATCACCGCGACGACACCGACGCGATCGAACCCGTCGATCTCATGGTGGCCGCGGCACGCCATGCCGCTCACGACCGGGTGCTGCGCGCGGTCGACTCGATTCGGGTGGTGAACGTGCTCTCGGCGCGTTACCGCGATCCGGGCGCGCTGCTCGGGCAACGGATCGGGGCGCAGCGCCCCGCCACCCGGTACAGCCCGGTGGGCGGCAACGTGCCGCAGTCCCTAGTGAATCAAGCCTGCCTGGATATTCGCGACGGCCGTGCCGGCGTCGTGCTGGTGGCCGGTGGCGAGACGTGGCGGACCCGAACCAGGCTGCGGCGTTCCGGCGGGAAACTGGTGTGGACGCGGCAGGACGACTCGGTCCCGATGGCCCAGTGCGAGGGCGAAGACGTGCCGATGACCGGCCCGGCCGAAGAGCGCATCGGGTTGGACCGGCCCGCCTACGTCTATCCGTTGTTCGAACAGGCGTTGCGGATCGCCGCGGGGGAGGAGGTCGAAGACCACCGTCGGCGCATCGGTGAACTGTGGTCTCGGTTCAACGCGGTCGCCGTCGACAACCCGCACGCCTGGATCCGGAACCCCGTGACCGCGGAGGAGATCTGGCAGCCCGGCCCCAAGAACCGGATGATCAGCTGGCCCTACACCAAGTTGATGAACTCCAACAACATGGTCGATCAGGCGGCCGCGCTGGTGCTCACCTCGGTTCAGACCGCCACCGATTTGCGGATCCCCACCGAGAACTGGATTTTCCCGCAGGCCGGTACTGACGCCCACGACACCTATGCCATTGCCGACCGCGCCGAACTGCACCGCTCGCCGGCGATCCGGATCGCCGGGACCCGGGCATTGGAGCTGGCCGGGGCCGCCGGCATCGGCGAGATCGATTACGTCGACCTGTACTCGTGCTTCCCGTCTGCGGTGCAGGTCGCGGCGGCCGAACTCGGGCTTCCCATCGATGACCCCGACCGGCCGCTGACCGTGACCGGCGGGCTCACGTTCGCCGGTGGACCGTGGAACAACTACGTCATGCATTCCATCGCCACCCTGGCCGAACTGCTGGTGGCCAATCCCGGGCGGCGCGGCCTGATCACCGCCAACGGCGGCTACCTGACCAAGCACAGTTTCGGCGTGTACGGAACGCAGCCACCACCCGAGGGATTCCGTTGGGAGGACGTACAACCCGAGGTCGATGCGCAGGCCATCCGGCGTTCCGTGGTGCAGTGGCAGGGGATCGGTGAGGTGGAGTCCTGGACCACACCGTTCGACCGTGACGGGCGTCCGCTGCAGGCGTTCCTGGCGGTCCGCACCCCCGACGGTTCGCGGACCTTGGCGGTGCTGCGAGACCCGGTTGCCGCCGAGTCGACGGTACGCGAGGACATCGCCGGTGCTGCGGTCGACGTGCACGAAGACGGCACCGCGACGCTGCGCTAAGTTGTCAGCCGGTCCGGACTTACGGGCGCCTGGGCGTTGATGAGCGCCTTGATGTCGTCGAGGCCCTCCCAGATGTTGACGTTCATCCCGGCCAGCACCCGGTTGTCGTCATCGAGCCAGAAGCTGGTGTATTCGCGGCCGGCGGGATCACCGCGAAACACCACGCGGGCGTAGTGCGGCGCATAGCCGACATACTCCATCCCGAGGTCGTATTGGTCGGTGAAAAAGTAGGGCAGCTCGGTGTATTCGGCGGCTTCGCCGAGCATGCCGGACGCAGCGACCGCCGGTTGTTTGAGGGCGTTGGCCCAGTGCTCGGTGCGGATCCGGGTGCCGAACAACGGATGCTGCGCGGCCGCGATGTCGCCGACGGCATAGATGTCGGGGTCGCTGCTGCGCAGCCCGGCGTCCACGAGCACGCCGCCGTCACCGGTGGAAAGGCCGGCCTGCTGGGCCAATTCGATGTTGGGCTGGGCGCCGACCGCGACGAGCACCGCGTCCGCGCGGATCTGCGAGCCGTCACCCAGTCGCAGGCCGGTAGCGGTACCGCCGGCGGTGGTGATCTCGGCGACCGTCGCCCCGGTACGCAGGTCCACACCGTGCTCGCGGTGCAGGTCGGCGAAGACCGCGGCGTTCTCCGCGCCGAGACCGGCCAGCAGCGGCAGCGCGGCGCTTTCGACCACGGTGACGTCGACGCCGCGCTGGCGTGCGGCGGCGGCCACCTCCATACCGATCCAGCCCGCACCCACCACCGCCAGCGAATCACCGCTCGTCAGCGCCGAATCCAGCGCCGCAGCATCCTCGACAGTCCTTAGATAGTGCACGCCCTGCGCGTCGGCGCCGGGGATCGGTAGTCGCCGCGACCGTGACCCGGTCGCCAACAGCAGTTTGTCGTAGCCCAGGCTGGTGCCGTCGGCCAATCCCACGATGTGTCCGGAGAGGTCCAAACTCAGCACGTCGGTGCCCAGCCGTAGGTCGATCTCGTGTTCGCGGTACCAGGACCGGGGTTTCACCGTGAAGTCGTCGAGGGTCTTCTTGCCCGTGAGGAATTCCTTGGACAGCGGCGGCCGCTCGTAAGGCAGCTGGTGCTCCTCCCCAACAAGCACGATCGTTCCGTCGAAGTTCTTGCCGCGGAGGGCTTCGGCCGCCTTGGCCCCCGCCAGACCGGCACCGACGATCACGAACGTGGCCGATGTAGGCACGTCTTGTCCTCTTCTCGTCATTCGGTCAGACGCTCGCGGACACCGGCGTCGGCGGAGTAGCGCACCAGAGCCGCCGCGAGTCCGGCATTGCGTCCCTGTGAAAGAGCGCCGAGTTGTTTTGCGTCACTGGGCAACCCGAGATCGCGTGCGGCATCTAGCGCACGGTCGTCGAATGTGGAGCGGGCCCAGGGCCAGACGTCTTGGACCTCGCGGAGAAAGATGCTCGCACCGACATCACCGATTCCCTTGAAGGACTTCAGTGCCTCGGCGGCTGCCGCGATGTCACGCCCGCTGCGTTCCGCCAACAGCCGAAGATCGCCGCCATAGTCGGTCTGCACCGCTTCGGCCAATTCGACCAGCATGGTGGCTGAGCTCTCGTCGTAGCGGCGGTAATGGGCCTGACCCATCGCATCGATCAGCAGTTGTCGGTCGGCTTCGAGCACCTTGTGCGGCGTGCGTAGCCCGCACTTGAACAGCTCGCGGGCGGCGCGGGCCGCGATGCTGGCGTCGATGGGCTTGCTGGCCAGCATGCACAGCATCAACAGCTGGAACAGCGGCATGGGCTGGTTGCGCAACCGGATTCCGGCCTCTTGGGCATAGGTGGTACCCGCACGCCGCAGCAGTCGGCGTACCAGTTCCTTATGGGCAATCACAGCAGCGCATATACCCGGATTCGTCGCCGCGAAAACTCGGCACGTTCGGCCGGTACTCAGCGGCTATCGGCGCGGCACCAGTCGTTGCAACTGGGTGACGTGCTGCGGCGTCAGCTCGGACAGTTCGCTGACCCCCAGTAGTCGCATGGTGCGCCGGATCTGCTCGGCGAGGATGTCGATCACGCGGTGCACGCCGGCCTGCCCGCCGGCCATCAGGCCGTAGAGGTAGGCCCGGCCGATCAGGGTGCAGCGGGCACCCAGCGCGATCGCCGCGACGATGTCGGCGCCGGACATGATGCCGGTGTCCAGCAGGATCTCGGTGTCGGCCCCTACCTCGCGCGCCACTTCGGGCAGCAGCTGGAACGGTACCGGCGCTCGATCGAGCTGGCGGCCGCCGTGGTTGGACAGCACGATGCCGTCCACACCCCGATCGACCACCGCGCGGGCATCGGCGAGGCTCTGGATGCCCTTGACGACGAATCGTCCCGGCCATTGGGACTTGACCCAGACCAGATCGTCGACGGTGAGGCTCGGGTCGAACATGGTGTCCATGTACTGCGCGACGGTGCCCGACCAGCGGTCCAGCGAGGCAAAGGACAACGGTTCAGTGGTGAGCAGGTCGAACCACCAGGCCGGATGCACCGCGGCATCGGCGAGCGTGCGCAGCGTCAGCGCCGGTGGGATGGACATGCCGTTGCGGGAGTCCCGTCGCCGCGCTCCGGCGACCGGACAGTCGACGGTCGCTAGCAGGGTGTCGTAGCCGGCGTCGGCGGCGCGGCGCAGCAGCGCCATCGACCGGTCGCGGTCATGCCACATGTACAGCTGAAACCAGCGGCGGGCCCCGGGGGCGGCCGCAGCGACATCTTCGATCGAGGCGGTGCCCAAGGTCGAGAGCGCGAACGGGATACCGGCGGACTCGGCGGCGCGAGCGCCGGCCAGCTCGCCCGCGGTGTGCATCAGCCGGGTGAAGCCGGTCGGCGCGATCGCGAACGGCAACGCCACCGGCGCGCCGAGCACCTCGCGGCTGGTATCGACAGTTGACACGTCGCGCAGGATGGCCGGATGAAACTCGATGTCTCGGAAGGCCTGTCGAGCGCGTTCCAGTGAGATCTCGTCGTCGGCGGCGCCGTCGGTGTAGTCGAAGGCAGCTCGGGGGGTGCGCCGTCTGGCGAGCAGACGTAGGTCTTCGACGGTCAATGCGGTCTCAAGCCGGCGCGCGGTGCGGTTCAACCGTGGCCTGCGGAAACGGATCAGTGGCGCAAGATCACCGATCCTGGGAACCCGCCGTTGCGTCGTCGACATCGCTGACTCCTTTCCTGCTGCACGTCGAACTGTGCCACGGTTGATGGCATGGCCGGAGCATCCGACCCGTTCGGACTACAGCGTTTCGTCGACGCACAGGCCAGTGTGTACGACACTGTGGTCGCCGAACTGCGCGCCGGCCGCAAGCGCAGCCACTGGATGTGGTTCGTCTTTCCGCAGCTCTCCGGCTTGGGGGCCAGCGCGATGGCCCAGCGTTACGGCATCGCGTCGCCCGCCGAGGCGCGCGCCTACCTGACTCACGCCGTGCTGGGGCCGCGCCTGCAGGAGTGCGTGGGCCTGATCAACGCGGTGGGTGGCCGGTCCATCGAGGAGATCCTCGGCTGGCCCGACGACATCAAGCTGCGTTCCTCGATGACGTTGTTCGGGCGGGCATGCGAGGGTGGCGGCCACGTCGGGCGGTGCTGCTGCCGTGACTTTCGTGCGGTACTGGACCGCTATTACGACGGGCAGGAGGATCCGGTGACCCTGGACCGACTGGCGTGGCTTGCCCGAGGGTGAGGATTACCGATTTTGGTAGCGGGCCCTAAACAGCGCCTTCAAGTCCGCTTCGAATTCCGGCGCCGGCCCGTCGACCACCGCGTGCGGAGCGACTGCGGTGATCGGCAGCGGGGCCACGGGGGCCGCCGGCACCTGCAGCTCGCGCAGCCATTCGGTCAGTTGCGCCGCCGATGAGGCGTAGACGATCCGGCCCAATCCGACCCAGGCATGGGCCGCGGCGCACATCGCGCAATGTTCGCCGGAGGTGTAGACGGTGGTTCGGACACGTTGCGCTGGAACGAGATTGGCCACCGCCCACTGGGCGATGGCGAGCTCCGGGTGGCGGGTGGCATCGCCGTCACCGGCCCGGTTGCGGTCCTCGAAGAGCACCGTGCCGTCGGCGTCCACCAACAGTGATCCGAACGGATCGTCGCCGTGTAGCAATGCCTCGCCGGCCAACTCGACGCAGCGGGCCAGATAACCACGGTCGGCATCGCTGAGCGTCACGAGATCAAAGTCTACGGCGCGCGCCGGGCGATGCCCGGCGCGCGCCGATAGGGACTGGACCGCCTTGGAACGCCTAAGTAGCGGTTGGATCAGCGCTGGCGGCGAAGACCGCCTGCGCCACCCCGGCCACGATCGAGGCGACCTTGAGAGCTTCCAGCACCGCTTCGCGGCCGACGCCCGCCTCCCGGACGACCTGTTCGTGGGAGGCAACGCACGCCTGGCAGCCGTTGATCGCCGAGACCGCGAAGCTCCACAGCTCGAAGTTCGCCTTGTCGACCCCCGGGTTGCCGATGATGTTCATCCGCAACCCGGGCCGCAGGTCGTCGTAGCTGCCGTCCAGGAAGTGCCGACCACGGTAGAACACGTTGTTCATGCCCATGATCGACGCGGCGCCCAGGGCGGCCTGATAGGCCTCCGCCGACAGGTTGTCGGCGGCCTCGGCCCCGATCTCGGCCAGCACCGTGGCGTTGCGAGTGGCCGCCGCAGTGGCCAGCAGGCTGCCCCAGAGCTGCTCCTCGTTCAGGACCGTGGTGCGGGCGATCGAACCCAGGTTGAGCTTGAGGTCCTTGGCGTACTCCGGGATCGCGTTCTTGAGGTTCTCAATACTCATTGGCGCTGTTCCTCCTCATCCTGGCGCTCGACATCACCGCGAGCGCGATTCATCCGGCTGCGATCTAGAGAGATTCCTTGAGCAGCTCGCCGACGTTCAGGGTGGCCTCGCCCTTCTTCCAGTTGCAGGCGCACAGCTCGTCGGACTGCAGGGCATCCAGCACCCGCAGCACCTCGTCGACGTTGCGGCCCACCGACCCCGCCGTCACCGAGACGAACTGAATCTCGTTGTTGGGGTCGACGATGAAGGTGGCCCGGTCGGCGACCCCGTCCGCGTTGAGCACGCCGGTGGCCTCGACTAGCTCGCGCTTGAGGTCGGCGAGCATCGGGAACGGCAGCGTCTTGAGGTCCGCGTGATCGAGGCGCCAGTTGTAGTGCACGAACTCGTTGTCGGTCGACGCCCCGAGAACCTGCGCGTCGCGGTCGGCGAACTCGTCGTTCAGCTTGCCGAACGCGGCGATCTCGGTGGGGCACACGAAGGTGAAGTCCTTGGGCCAGAAGAAGATGATCCGCCACTTGCCCTTGTGGTCGTCGCTGGTGATGGTGGTGAAGAAGTCCTCGGGACCCTTCGCGTCGATCTTGGTCAGATCGCCCGCGACCAGCGCGGTCAGACTGTAGGCCGGAAACTGGTCGCCGATGGTCAGCAGTGCCATGTCACTCCTCATGGTTTTGAGTTTTAAGGGTGTTCGGGGCGAGTCGATCGCCCGCAGGCTCCATCCTGCCTCATCTTGATTAAAAACGAAAGGTGATGCTTTGCACTATAATTATCGGCATGGCCGATACAAGTTATCATCCGACGCTGGCGGGGCTGCGGGCGTTCACCGCCGTCGCGGAGAAGCACCACTTCAGCCTGGCGGCGGCCGGGCTGGGCCTGAGCCAGTCAACACTGTCGCAGGCGTTGTCGTCGTTGGAGGCCGGGTTGGGCGTCCAACTGATCGCGCGCTCCACCCGGCGGGTCTTCCTGACCGCCGAGGGGCAGCAGTTGCTGCCGTACGCCCATGCAGTATTGGATGCGGCGGCGCAGTTCTCGGCGGCCGCCGCCGGCGCGGCCGATCCGCTGCAGGGTGCCATGCGGCTCGGCCTGATCCCGACGGTGGCGCCATATGTGCTGCCCGCCGTGCTGGCCGGATTGTCCGAACAACTGCCGGACCTCAATCTGCGCGTGATCGAAGACCAGACCGAGCGGCTGCTCACCGGGCTCCGGGAGGGTGCGGTCGACGCGGCTGTGATGGCGCTGCCGGCTGAGGTAGCCGGGCTGACCGAAATACCCATCTACGACGAGGATTTCGTGTTGGCGCTGCCGCCCGGCCATGCGCTGGCCGGCAAGCGTCGGGTACCGCCGACCGCGCTGGCGGACCTACCGTTGCTGCTGCTCGACGAGGGCCACTGCCTGCGTGACCAGACCCTGGAGATCTGCCGTAACGCAGGAGTACGTGCCGAGTTGGCCACTACCCGCGCCGCATCGCTGGCCACCGCGGTCCAATGCGTGAACGGTGGCCTGGGGGTGACGTTGATTCCGCAGACCGCGGTGGCGGTCGAAGCGGAGCGCAACGGCCTGGCATTGGCCTACTTCGCGCCGCCGGCGCCCGGCCGGCGGATCGGGCTGGTGTTTCGCACCTCCAGTGGACGCGACGAGTCCTATCGGCGGCTGGCAGGCATCATCGGCCGCGTGGTCGCCGCGGATCACCGGGTCGAGCTGGTCTGAGGGGCGCCGCCCGGTTGACTCTGCCGGCACCAGACAAAAGTGCGAGTGAGGTGCTTGGTGAGCGCAGAGTCAACGCGAAGGGGACGTGGCGCGCTCGGGCGGCGGGAGGCGCCGCCATCGCGGGCCGGTGGGCGCCGTTTAGGCTGCACGGGTGATCTTGACGATCGAAGACGAGAACCGGGTCCGGACTCTCACGCTGAATCGCCCCGATGCCCTCAACGCGTTCAACGAGGCGCTCTACGACGCCACCGCCGAGGCGTTGCTCGCCGCGGCAGAGGACCCCGAGGTCGCGGTGGTCCTGATCACCGGGGCCGGGCGGGCGTTCAGCGCCGGCACCGACCTGGCCGAGATGCAGGCCATGGTGACCGACCCGGATTTCGTGCCCGGTAAACACGGCTTCCGCGGTCTTATCGCCGCGCTGGGGCAATTCCCGAAGCCGCTGATCTGCGCGGTCAACGGTCTCGGCCTGGGCATCGGAACGACGATCCTGGGCTTCGCCGACCTGGCGTTCATGGCTTCGAGCGCGAGGCTGAAGTGTCCGTTCACCAGCCTGGGGGTGGCCCCGGAGGCGGCCTCGTCCTACCTGCTTCCGCGATTGATGGGACGGCAGAACGCGGCCTGGCTATTGATGTCCTCGGAGTGGATCACCGCTGACGAGGCGCTGCGGATGGGCTTGGTCTTCGCCGTCTGCGAGCCGGAAGGACTCCTGAGCGAGGCTCGTCGCCATGCGGAAGTTCTTGCATCCCGGCCTATTTCGAGCCTGATGGCGGTCAAGAGTGCGATGGTCGAGCCGACCCGGGCCGAGACCCTGGCTGCGGTTGAGCGGGAGAACGCGTTCTTCGCCGAACTCTTGGGTGGCCAAGCCAACGCCGATGCGCTGGCCGAATTCACCGGCCGGCGAGGCGGCGAATCAGTGTGATCCGACGGGGCTGATGTCCAGCGTGAGATGCCGCAGCGCACCGTCGTCGGCAGCGCGGGGCGTCGCGGCGAGGGTGGCCTCGATGATGCCGCGAACGGTGCAGCGGCACCGGCCGCAGTCGCCACCTGCGCCGCACATCGCGGCAACCTCTTTCGACGTCGACGCCCCGGCGGCGACGGCGTCGGACACCATCTGATTGGTGGCTCCGACACACAGGCATACGTACATGCGATACCCCTACCGACCCTCGCCCACGGGCGCCATCAGATCGATCGAGGTGGCGAACTTCCCGACGAACGGCCGGGGGTAGCCACCAATTCCGATGCCCGACATCCACTCTGCGGCGGTGTCCGGGTGGTCGATCCATCGCTGTGCACTTGCCGCACTGTCGATTTCCAGCAGTGTCATCACCTCATGCCCGTCGTCGACTGCCTGATACACCCACACTTTGCGCACTCCCGCGTCGGCGAACCGGTCCAATCCGGCATGCACCTTGGTCATCAGGTCTGCGGGGTCGGCCACGGTGGCTACCGAGCCGACGATCACCTCCGAACCGTCGTCACCGGGCTGGGCCAGGTTGATCTTTTCGGTGACCTCGCCGGCGAAGATCGCGGGCAGATCGTTGACCCCGGAGCGGTCGAACCATTCGAAGACCGCGGGGGAACGCAAGAGCTCCTTGACCGAAACCCGGTGCCGCAGGCCGATCGTGACCAGCACCCGGTCCGGCTCGGACTCCGAGGTGTAGAGCACCGCATGGCGCGCGCCCAGGTCGACGAGCGGGGAATGGTCCTGCTGAATCAGCGACCACGTCCGCCCCACGTCGTCGACCCTGTAGTCCAGCGCCAGCACCAGCGAATGCGGATCGTTGCGGTAGGGCATGCCACAACCCGATGTGCCGACACGGCGCCCGGGCGAAGCAAGTTTCATATTGGTGTAGTCTAGCCTAACCTTATTAGTAGAGTCTAACCTAAGTTCTACAGATTGAGCGGGGCGCAGGAGGAGCCGGCGTCCCGAATAGTCGTGTCAAAACACGGGTAAACACCGCGCCGTGACCGGTCACCTGCACTAGATTGAAGTTCGGCGCGTCACCGCGATGAGCGAGCCCGTTCGTCGCGGCCGGCCTGCGAGGTTCTTCCTACAAGAGGAGTGATCATGCAAGGCGACCCCGAGGTTCTCAAACTTCTCAACGAGCAGCTGACCAGTGAACTCACCGCGATCAACCAGTACTTTCTGCACGCGAAGATGCAGGACAACTGGGGCTTCACCGAGCTGGCCGGCCACACCCGCGAAGAGTCGATGGAGGAGATGCGCCACGCCGAGACGGTCACCGACCGGATTCTGGTACTCGGCGGTCTGCCGAACTATCAGCGCATCGGCTCCCTGCGCATCGGCCAGACCATCCGCGAACAGTTCGAGAGCGACCTGGCGCTGGAAATCGACGTGTTGAATCGGTTGCGGCCCGGCATCGTCATGTGCCGAGAGAAGCAGGACAGCACCACCGCCCAGATTCTGGAAACCATCCTCGCCGACGAGGAATCCCACATCGACCACCTGGAAACCCAACTGGAGCTGATGGACAAGCTCGGCGAGGCGCTGTACTCGGCGCAGTGCGTCTCCCGCCCGCCGTCGTGATCGACGGTCGCTGCCGTTGATCTAGCGTCCACCGCGGACGGGAAGGGCGAGTATGACCGCATCGACGCCGGTCGCCGACGATGTGCGACCCGCGCCGGTCAGTCCGCACCGCCGCAACCTGATCTTCACCGCGATCGTGTTCGGGATGCTGATGGCCGCCCTCGACCAGACCATCGTGGCGACCGCGTTGCCGACGATCGTCTCGGACCTGGGCAACGCCGGACACCAGTCGTGGGTCGTCACCAGCTACCTGCTGACATCCACGATCGCGACCATCCTGGCGGGCAAGCTCGGTGATCTCTTCGGCCGCAAGCGGGTGTTCCAGGGCGCCGTGTTGTGCTTCGTCGCGGGATCGGTGTTGTGCGGATTGTCCGCCTCGATGGAGATGCTGGTCGGCGCCCGGGCGCTGCAGGGCATCGGCGGGGGTGCCGTCACCGTCACCGCCGCCGCGCTCATCGGCGAAGTCATTCCGCTGCGTGACCGGGGCCGCTATCAGGGCATGCTGGGGGCGGTTTTCGGAGTTACCACGGTCATCGGCCCGCTGCTGGGCGGCTACGTCACCGACTACCTCACCTGGCGCTGGGCGTTCTGGATCAATCTGCCGATCTCGGTGGTCGTGTTGATCGTGGCCGGTGTCGCGATCCCGGCCTTGGCAGGCCGCGCCAAGCCCGTCATCGACTACGCCGGAATCGTATTGATCGGGTTGGGTGCCACCGGGTTGACGCTGGCCACCAGCTGGGGCGGCAGCCGCTACCCCTGGGGGTCAGCTGCGATCATCGCGCTGTTCGGCGGGTCGGCGATGGCACTGGCGCTGTTCGTCTGGGTGGAGAACCGGGCCGCGGCGCCCATCCTGCCGACTCGGCTGTTCGCCGACCCGGTCTTCACGGTCTGCTGCGTGCTGGCGTTCGTCGTCGGCTTCGCGATGCTGGGCGCGCTCACCTTCCTGCCCACCTTCATGCAGTACGTCGACGGTGTCTCGGCGACCACCTCGGGCCTGCGTACCCTGCCGATGGTGGTGGGCATGTTGCTGACCTCCACCGGCAGCGGGGCCCTGGTGGGCCGGACCGGCCGTTACAAGATCTTTCCGGTGGTCGGCACCGCGCTGATGACGATCGCGTTCGCGCTGATGTCGCAGATGAATGCCGCCACGCCGGCGCTGCTGCAGTCGGTCTACCTGGTCATCCTGGGAGCCGGTATCGGGTTGTCGATGCAGGTCCTGGTGCTCGTCGTGCAGAACACCTCGAGCTTCGCCGACCTCGGCGTCGCCACGTCCGGGGTCACGTTCTTCCGGACCATCGGCAGCTCGTTCGGTGCCGCCGTGTTCGGGTCGCTGTTCGTGAACTTCCTGGGCCACCGGCTCGGTGCGGCACTGAGCGGTGCCGGACTGGCCGCCGGTGCGGCCGACTCGCCCGAAGCGGTGCGCCGCCTGTCGCCGCAGCAGGCGGAGCCGATTGTGGCGGCCTACGCCGACTCGCTCGGACAGGTGTTCTTGTGTGCCGCGCCGGTCGCGCTGCTCGGATTCGTGCTGGCACTGTTCCTGCGCGAGGTCCCGCTCAAGGAGCTGCGCGACAGCGCGGTCGACCTGGGCGACGGGTTCGGCATGCCCACCAACGCGTCGTCGGACGATCTGCTGGAGAACGCGATCGGGCGACTGTTGCACAACGAACCCGGGATGCGGCTGCGCTCCATCGCACTGCGGCCGGACTGCCAGCTCGACGTCGCCGGGCTGTGGACGGTGCTGCGTATCTACCGGTACACGCAGGTGTTTCGGACCGCGCGGCTCAGTGACATCGGCAAGCGCCTACGGGTGCCCTACGAGATCCTCGAACCCACCGTCGATCAGCTGGTGTCTCAAGGCTATGTGCTGCGCGAGGGCGATCACCTCGGTCTCACCCGGGCCGGTCTGCGCCAGGTCGGGTTCGTGTCCTCGCTGGTACAGGACTGGGTGATCGACAAACTGGCCCGTTCGCCGGGGTTCGAGGGCCGCCCGGATCGTGCCGAGGTTTCAGCCGCGCTGGAGCGGATCGCACGCCGGGCCATCATCGATCCCGACGATGCGGGGGAGTCGGCGGAGTTCTCCAGCACTGCTCACGGTTGACCGCTAGCATCGCTAAGTATGAGCCGAATCGGGACTTTCGCCGCAGACGACGTGATGGGTTGGATGGTCAAATCGCCTGACCTGGCGGCCGGAATCGGCGGATTCAGTTCAGCGGTCTACAACAAAGGCCGGTTGCCGATGCGCACCCGCGAGCTGGCCCGGATGGTGATCGCCTTCGACAACGAGTGCACGGTGTGCGTCAACACCCGTGACGCCGACGGCCCGGCGGCCGGAGTCGACGAGGACCTCTACGAGCACGTGTCGGAATGGCGCACCTGGCCGGGCTACAGCCCCCAGGAGCGGCTCGCCGCCGAGTTCGCCCACCGCTTCGCCACTGACCACACCGGCCTGCGCGACGACGAGGACTTCTGGTCGCGGTGCGCCGAGCATCTCAGTGACGAGCTGCTGGCCGACCTCGCGCTGTCGTGTGCGCTCTGGCTCGGTATGGGGCGGCTGCTGCGCACCCTGGACATCGGACAGGCGTGCGCGCTGACCCTGCCCAGCAGGACTTGATCCCGACTCAGATCAGGCCGGTGGCGTCGAAGATCCACGACATGTCGGCCTCGGCAAAGTCTTCCAGCCAGGTCGGCGGTGCATGGGCCGTCAGGCCGGCCATGTCCCAATAGTCTTTCCACAGTGTGATCTTTCCGTCGATCACCTTGTGCACCGTCACGAAGCGCAGCAGCGCGGTCTCCCCGGTGGCCCAGTTCCACGTTTCAGAGTGCTCGTAGAGCACGTCGGCGCCGTCGGCGACCAGCAGGCCCGGATGGTTCTCGTATCCGGCCAGCGGCTCCAGACCGATCTTGAGGCGTTTGACGATGTCGTCTGGCCCGCGGGCGGCCGCAGACGGGCCCACCGGCATGTCGACATAGATGCAGTCTTGCGCCAGAAAGGGTTTCACCGCTTCCCAGTCGCGACGCGATAGTGCCTGCCACATCTCGGTGACGATGTGTTTGACGTCAGCCGGCATGCCGATGCCCCTTTCCGGCGAAGCACATGACACGCCGGAATATACGCCGCCGCTGGACAGGTGCCCGAGCGGGATGGGCGCGGAGTTTAGAGTCTGGGCATGGCTGATCGGCGGACGGCGCGAAGAGTCGGATGGGTGTTGGCGACAGCCGCTGCGGCGGGGGCAGCAGGTGTCGCACTGCGGAAGTCCGGGTCGGCCGTGCGCGTTCGCCGGAGCAGCCCGTCGCCGCTGAGCCCGGCGTGGACCGCGCCGCCCGCGCGCTACGGCGTCGGGATTCGGCGCAACGTCGCTGTGAAGATGAGCGACGGAGTCGTGCTGCGCGCCAACGTCCATTACCCCACCGTGCCCGAGACCGGCGCGCCCGCCGAAGGACCGTTCCCGGTGCTGTTGTCGGTGACCCCGTACGGCAAGTTGGCACCGCCGCCAGCGGCGCAGATCGGCGGAGGTCCGTCACCGCATCTGATTCGGCGGGGCTACATAGAGGTGATGGTCGACGTCCGTGGCACCGGGGCATCCGGTGGCTCGTTCGAGATGTTCGGCGCGGACCAGACGCGCGACGGTGTAGAGCTGGTCACCTGGGCGTCCACGTTGCCCAACGCCAATGGACGCGTCGGCATGTTCGGCATCTCCTACCTGGCTATCAACCAGCTGTTCACCGCGGCCGCGGTCGGCCCGGACTCTCCGCTCAAGGCGATCTTCCCGGTGATGGCGGCCAACGACTTCTATCGGGATGCCGCCGCCATGGGCGGGGTATCGCATCTGCGAACGGTGCGCGCCTACGGCTCGATCTACACGTTGCTCAACGTGATCAACCCGGCGCTGGAGTTCTTCACCCCGGGAAGTCATTCGCGGCCCCGCGCCGGCGGGCTGGCCGCGGTGCGGCAGCGGGGCAAAGACCAGCGCGGCTACTTCGGGCCGCTGATCGCCGAGGCGCGCACCGGTGGTGACGCCGCCTACGACGGGCCGTTCTGGGACGACATGCGACCGGACTTGGTGCTGCCACAGATCGCCGCCAACAATGTGGCTGTCTTCCTCACCGGCGGCTGGCACGATGCCTTTCAGCGCGGCGCACCGCTGAACTACGCGGCGCTGCAGAACGCCTACACCGGCCGCCCGCCCAATGCGCCGATGCAGCCCGGTCAGCCGCTGACCGACCGCGTCAAACTGATGATGGGGCCGTGGTACCACGTTTCGGACTACGACGGTCTGCGTCTGCTGGATCTGCAGCTGCGCTGGTTCGACTATTGGCTCAAAGATGATGCAGCTGCGGCTATCTCGGGCTCACCGTTCACCTTCAAGGCGATAGGCGACCGCCGCTGGTTTCACACCAGTGAGTATCCGATTCCCGAGGCGACACCGACCCGGCTCTACCTCTCCCACGCCGGCCGGTTGACCGCCGACGCCCAGGAGGAACAAAGCCTGGCCGCGTTGCCGTACCGCTCGCACGGTCCGGTATCGGGGCGCAGCCTCGAACAGTGGTCGTTGGGGCTGAACAGTTTCGCCACCGCTGCGGCCGGCGGCCGCACCCGTCACGACCAGGACAACCGTCGGGTGCAGCGCGGGGCGCTGACCTACACGACTGAGGCATTCGACTCGCCGACACTGCTGGCCGGACCGATCACGCTGCGCGTGCAGGCGACCGCCGACACCACCGAGACACTGTGGGTCGCCCACCTCGACGACGTTGCGCCGGAGGGCGTCAATCGGCCGCTGACGCTGGGCGCGCTGCTCGGCTCACACCGCGAGTTGGACCCGGACCGGACCTGGTACCTGCCGGATGGCACTGTGCTGCGCCCGCATCACATCAGCACCCGGTCTGCGATGCGCCCGGTGGAGCCGGGGGAGTTGACCG